>Ga0209814_10000305_pt1 | contig 15469 bp, 12 predicted proteins | sample SoiMetdeltSBSDD1_FD_187597 | JGI IMG/M metagenome (GOLD analysis project Ga0209814, IMG submission 187597) | Bulk soil microbial communities from a Populus tree surrounding site in Tennessee, USA - Soil MetaG P. deltoides SBSDD1 (SPAdes) (version 2) | ecosystem: Environmental > Terrestrial >... | reverse complement strand
GGCCGGGTACGGCGCGAAGCAACTCGCCGGTGACGGAGGCTTCGGGGCCGCCCCGGGATCGCGAAGCGGGGCGATCCTGCCGGCCTACGGCGGCTGAGGGCCGGGGCGCGAATCACCATGATCCGGTGACGACCTCTCACCTACCTGGCGGCATGCTCGTAGTTGATCCGCCAGCCGACGAAGTCCGCCCATGCGTCGGCGGGCTCTCGCTCGATCGGGGAAGTCGACCTCGCGCATGCGGCCGACCGCGTCGAGGACTCCGGATAGCTCAGACTGATCTGCTCCTCGAGGTCGGTCCCGGCCACAGGAGCCAGAGGCTAGAGTGCCGCGGGTTGCGGCTCGGCCGATCGTCCGGGACGGGTGGCTCAGGTGGAGCCGATTACGGGCGGGTGTGTCGGCGTCGGTCGTTCGCGGGTTGGCGGAGACCGGCGTGGTGGTCAGGGCGACCTCGGCCAGGGCGCGATCGGCGACGAGTCCGGTGATCAGGCCGGCCCGGGCGACGGCTCGGCCTTTGTCGGCGCCACCGGCGGCTTGGAGGCGTCGGTTCATGCTGTGGATTGCCGTGCGGGGCCCGTGCCAGAGATTTGCCAGAAACTGCGCAACGCGTAGCCTCACGCCGCCCTACGTCCAACCTCTGGACAGCGGCTCTCACCTGCGCGGTCGTGTGGGCACGTGAGGTGCTGCGAGGCCTTGGGAACCACCGGCGCATCGATGGTAAGGATGGGGTCGCCGGTTCGATTCCGGCGGGGGGCTCCACCAAGCTGATGACCAGCGCAAACGCTGGTCATCTTCGCGCTCGGGGCCGCTTGTCGCGGCATTGAGGTGGCCAGCCTCGTGTCCGAATCGTGAAGAACGGCCATAGCTTGGGATGAGAACGCTTCCCTGCAGGACGTCTCGGGTTCTCTTCGACCAGCGGCCTGGAGCAGGCATTGCGAGTGCGTCTGCTGGGTGATCATGGAGGCATGGACGTGTTGAGCAGCCGCCTGCTGCTGCACCCAACCGACCCCGAGCGCAGCCGGGCGTTCTACCGCGAAATGCTGGGGCTGGCGATCTACCGCGAGTTCGGCAGCGGCCCGGAGCGGGGCACGGTCTTCTTCCTGGGTGGCGGGTTCCTGGAGCTGTCGGGCCGCGCGACCGCGCCGCCAGCCCCGGGCATGGCGTTGTGGCTGCAGGTGCGCGAGCTGGCCACGGTGCGACGGGAGCTCGGCGAGCGTGGCGTGCCGATCCTGCGCGAGCCGAGGCGGGAGCCGTGGGGGCTGCTGGAGATGTGGATCGCCGACCCGGACGGGGTGCGGATCTGCATCGTGGAGGTGCCGGCAGAGCATCCGCTGCGCTGCCGCGACTGACGCGCCGGCCATCCGGGGGGAAGTGGCGGACCCGGCCGAATCGCAGCCGGCCTGGGTGGTTCAGGCGCCGCGTGGGTGGATCAGGCCGGACTCGTAGGCCAGACGACGGCTTGGACGCGGTCGCGCAGCTCGAGCGTGCGCCTCGCCGCCCGCCTATGCCTGCGTCGTACCCCGTGCCGCGCGTGAGGCTCTCTTCCAAGGCAGGTCCGACGGGAGCATTCTCTTCCCAAAGGCAGCTAGGCAGCACCGAGGAGACGCTGCATGGCCCCTCTGCCCTCGGGACTCGTCACGTTCTGCTTCACCGACATCGAGGCGTCGACCCAGCTCAACCAGCACCTCGGTGAGCGCTTTGGCGCCTTGATCGCGGAGCACGACGCCCTGATCCGACGAGCGGTCTCCGACCGGGACGGGGTCGTGATCAAGTCGCTCGGGGATGGCCTGTTCCTGGCCTTCGCTGACCCGCGGCAAGCCGTGCTCGCCTGCCGGGACGCGCAACGTGCGCTCACATCGCATTCCTGGCCGGGCGGGGTCACCGTTCGGGTCCGGATGGGCCTGCACACGGGCGAGGCGCTTCCGCAGGGCCGTGACTACACCGCCGTGGCGGTCCATCAGGCGGAGCGCGTGTCTGCCGCTGCTCATGGGGGGCAGGTCCTGCTGAGCGAGGCGACCGTCCGGGCCGCTGGGCAGTTGCCCGAGGGGCTCGCGCTTCGAGAGCTGGGTTCGTTCCGGCTGAAGGGCTTCGCCGAGCCGACCCGGCTGTTCCAGCTGGAGGCCGAGGACCTGGAGCGGAGGTTCCCAGCGGCGCGGGCCGTGCCGGCTGCCGCCCACAATGTGCCTGCCCTGCTGACGTCCTTCGTCGGTCGCGAAGCGGAGATCCGGTCGCTGGGCCGTCTCCTGGACCAGCAGCGGCTCGTATCGGTAGTGGGCCCTGGAGGCGTTGGCAAGACCCGGTTGGTGCTCGAGTTCGCTCGGCTTCGCGCGCAGCGGTTCCGCGACGGTGTTTGGGTGGTGCTACTCGCCGACACACAGGACCGCTCGGATGTGAGCCTTCGCGTGGCAGACGCCCTCGGCGTCCGCGACCAGCCCGGGAGCACGATCGAGCAGACCCTGATCGATTGGCTGGTGGACCGGAACGTGCTGCTGGTGATCGACAACTGCGAGCACGTCGCTGAGGAGGTCGCTGGGCTCGTCGATCGCCTGCTGAGCAGCTGCGGCGCGCTCCGGTTGCTCGCCACCAGCAGAGAGCCGTTGGGTGTTCCAGGGGAGCGGGTCTGGCGTATCCCGCCGCTGGGTATGCCCGACGCGGATGACCACGACCTGAGCACGTGGAGGACCGCGAGCGCGGCGTTGCTGTTCGCCGACCGAGCGCGCGGCGCCCGGCCTGAATTCACGCTCGACGACACCACCCTTCCGATCGTGGCGCAGCTCTGCCGGGATCTCGACGGGCTCCCGCTCGCCTTGGAGCTGGCCGCCGCGCGGCTGCGCCACCTCACCCTGACCCAGCTTGCCGGTCGGCTGTCCGACAGGCTGCGCCTGCTCACCGGCGGTCCTCGCACCGTGCATTCCCGCCACCAGACGATTCGGGCGCTCCTGGAGTGGAGCTACGAGCCGATGGGCGAGTCCCAGCGGCTCCTGTTTCGCCGCCTTGCGGTGTTCCGCGGCTCGTTCAGCCTGGAGGCCGCGGAGGCCGTTTGCGGCAGCGGGCCGCTGGCAGGCGACGCGCTCGACGTCCTGGACGGGCTGGGTGACCTCGTCGACCGCTCGCTCGTCGCGTTGACCGAGCTGCCCGACGGCGAGCCCGGGTACCGGCTGCTGGTCTTGGTCCGGGACTATGGGCGAGCGCTGCTCGCGGAGAACGGTGAGCTTGAGGCGATGCGGGCCCGCCACCTGGCCTGGGTGCTTGCTGAGAGCCGGCACCTTCCTCACCGGCCGCTGGAGCGCAGCTTCGGTGAGGAGGAGCGGCCGCGGTTCAGACGCATCGCCGATGACGTCCGGGCCGCACTCGACTACGCCATCGAGTGCGGAGATGCGGACGCGGCCGGCGTTCTCGGTGGGCGGTTCGGCCGCTACGCGTTCGCCGAGGGCCGCTGGCAGGAGGGCAGAGAGTGGGCCATGCGTGCCCTGGAGCTGCCGGCCGGTCAGCCTGAGCTTCGGGCTTGGCTGCTGTACAGCGCCGGTCTTCTGTCCGTCTGTCTGGGAGACGCCGACGGGTCCGAAGCGTACGGGACGGAAATGCTGCAGCTGGGACGGGGACAGGCATCTGATGACATCGTCTCGGCCGCCTTGCATGTCCTGGCTGACGCGGCGGGCGTGCGCGGCTCCCTGGACCTGGCGCGCGAACGGTACGCGGAGGCCGCTCGTGTCACGGTCCACCCAGCCCATGGGTGGATCCTGGAGCGATCGCTCGGGGAGATCGCCGCGCTCGAGGGGGACTGGGCGACCGCCGAGGTCATCTACCGGCGCGTCCTTGTAGCGTTCGAGCGGCTGGGTGATTGGTTCGAGTGGGTGCGCACGGGCATCTACCTTGCGGCCCTGCTGCTGCAGGATGGGCAGGTCGCGGAGGCGGCGTCGCTCGCGGACCAGGTCTCCGCCGAGGCGCAGAGCTTCGGCGTGACCACGTTCGAGATCGAGCTTCTCGCGCTCAGGGCGACGATCTCCTCGCGTCGCGGGCGGCCGCAAGCGGCGGCGCGCCTCCTCGGCGCGGCGACCAAGGTCGGCCGTGATCTCGGCCTCCCACTGGAGCAGGCGCTGGCGGACTGTCCCATCCTCCAGGCCGAGGTACCACGGTGCATCGACCAACTGCGAGAACAGCTCGGCAACCAGGAGCTCGCGGCCGAGCTGTCCCAGGGAGCGTCGCTCTCGCCAGCGGAGACCCTTCTGCTCAGGAGCGGATCGGACCTAACGCGGCCTCGTCCCTGACCTAGGCTTGTCCTCAGGGACGATCAGTAGGTGGCCTGAGAACGCATAACGTCATCGAAAGAGAGCCGATACCTTTGGCCCTTACGGTCGGGCGTGACCTGGGGAAACGGCGGTCCGCACAGCGGTTACCGGCATTTACAGAGCTTCGCTAGTTCCGGTGACATTCGTCTGGTTGCCGGCAGCATGGCCGGGTGAGACCGCCTACCGCCGCAACGCCTGCGTGGCGGGAGGCCACCGTCACCCATCCAGAGCGCGTTGCGGGCCGCCGGTCGAGTTGCCGACTGCTAGGTTGCCAGGGGATGTGGCCCCCAGTCGGGAGTCCCATCAAAGGTCGGGGAGCTCGTGACTCGCTGGACGTCGCTCCCATCTGCGTTGGCGGTGTAGATGCCCTCCTGCTCGGTGCCGGGCCTGGTCTTGGTGAAGAGCCCGAAGACGATCCTTGTGCCGTCGGGCGACCAGCCGGGGTCAAACGCCCTGCGGAAGCCGCCGGTTGCGAGTGGGATTTTCGCCAGGCCGGTACCGTCCGGGTGGACGACATACAGCGAGCCCCTTCCCCCGAACAGGATCGTCTCCCCGTCAGGCGACCAGCTCCCGCAAAAACACAGGCCTGGGAGGCCCCAGGGGGTGATCCGCAGCAGGCCGGTGCCGTCCAGGTTGGTGACGAACAGCGCCACGTTCGCCTTGGCAGGCCGGGTGGGGTCCATGCGGCCGAAGAGGAGCTGCTTGCCGTCCGGCGAATAGTCGCCCGGGATGTCGTCGCCGTCGGGGTTGGATGTGATCCGGGTCAGGCCGCCGCCGTCGGAGGAGCGGATCGTGTAGACGCCGTTGCGACTGGGGTCGGTCACGCCGAAGCTCTCGCAGGCCAGCCGCCTACCGTCCGCTGACCAGGGGCCGCAGTGGACCTCGAGGGTGGGGTCCGGCGGCGCGAGTTCGCGGAAGCTGCCGGTGTCGGGGTCGACGAGGTGGGCAGCCATCCCGTCGTCGCAGCAGAAGATCGAGACCTCGCTGCCGTCTGGCGACCAACGGGGGTTCTCGGCCGCGCCGGGGAACAGCTGCTGCTGGTGGCTTCCGTCCGGGTTCACCGTGTAGGTCACCGTGCCGCCCAGCGCCGGATCAAAGCGCGCGAACACGATCTGGCCGTTTGGGCCGGGGACCTTGGCAAGGGCCGAGCCACCAACCGCCACAAGGCCCAGCAGCGCCATCGCTGCGACCGACACCAGCACGATGAGCCGTCTCACGCCAAAGACCCCCTCCGACAGCGACGGTCCCGGGTCGGCGACCGCGACCCTCGCAACCTAGGCACCGGCTCGCTTCCAGGCAATACGCCAAGAAGGCCAAAAGCTTGCTACGTCAGGGAGGACCGCTCGGACGCGGGTAGGGAATTAGAGAATTCAGCGTGAACAAACCGGAATGCCGGATTAAAGCCGATTCAGGCACCTGGCACCTGCCCTGCTCGTTGCTGCCCACTACGGCCTGTCCCTGTGGCGAGTGGTGATCAGTCGCCGGAACGAGCGAACCTCTTTAGCTGGTAAGTGGTTCATGGCCTGCGGCCACCCCTGAGGGATGAAAATGGGTCGGTCGTCCGGGTGACGTCGGCTCATCCTGGTGCGGTCGAGCCCGTTGGTAAGTGGGACGTGGGAGCCTGGGGCACCCCGAAGTGTTGCTGCGAGCACAGACCTGAGACTCGTGATCATCAGGCTCCTCCGGACGGCACCGTTGGGGTCGAGCGGGAGGAGGCAGGCGGTGGAGCGGCTGATCGAGCGCTGCGCCGGGCTGGATGTGCACAAGGCATCGGTCACCGCGACGGTGCGGTGCCGGGCGACCGAGGCGGACGCCAGACCGAGACCAGGACGTTCGGGCCACCACGGCGGGGCTGGTGCTGCTTGGGGACTGGCTGGCCAGCTTCGGGGTGACGGTGGTCGGGATGGAGTCGACCGGGGTCTATTTGGAAGCCGGTGTACTACCTGCTGGAGGACGACTTCGAGTGCTGGCTGCTGAATGCTCAGCACCTCAAGAACGTCCCTGGCCGCAAGACGGATGTGGCCGATTCGGTGTGGATCTGTCAGCTGGTCGAGCATGGGCTGGTCCGCCCCTGGTTCGTGCCGCCCAAGCCGATCCGGGAGCTGGGGATCTGACCCGCTACCGCAAGGCGGTGTTGGCCGAGCGCACCCGGGAGGCTCAGCGGCTGCACAAGGTGCTGGAGGATGCCGGGACCCGAGCTGGCCAGCGTGGCCAGCGACCCGCTGGGGGTCTCGGGTCGGGCGATGCTGGAGGCGCTGGTGGCCGGCATCCATGATCCCCAGGTGCTGGCCGAGCTGGCTCGGGGCGGCTGCGGGCCAAGCTGCCGGCGTTGCCGGAGGCCCTGGAGGGCCGCTTCGGAGCCCATCATGGGCTGCTGGTCAGCGAGATGCTGGCCGCATCGACCAGATGGACGAGACGATCGGGCGCCTCAGCGCGGAGGTGGCCCGCGTGGCCGCCCCTTTCTCGTCGCTGCTGGGGTTGCTGATGACCATCCCGGGGGTGAGCCGGCGCACCGCTGAGGTGATCCTGGCCGAGATCGGCCCGGACATGGGCCGGTTCCCGACCGCCGCGCAGCTGGCCTCCTGGGCCGGGGTGTGTCCGGGCAACAACGAGTCGGCCGGCAAGCATGGCTCGGGTCGGACGCGTAAGGGATCCAAGTGGCTGCGGGTCGCCCTGGTCGAGGCGGCGCATGCGGCCGCGCGGACCAAGAACAGCTATCTGGCCGCCCAGTACGCCCGGCTGCGGGGTCGTCGGGGTCCCAAGAAGGCGGCCCTGGCCGTGGCCCACTCGATCCTGGTGATCGCCTGGCATCTGTTCAGCCGGGGCGAGCCCTACACCGACCTGGGCGCCGACTCCTTCGTCAAGCGCCAGTCCCATCAGGCCTACCGGGACCGGCTGGTGCGCCAGCTCGAGCGCATGGGTCACAAGGTCACCCTGGAGCCAACAGCCACCTGACCGGATCCCAGGTGCAGCCTGGTCGGCTCCTCAGGGCAATTTCACCTGAGGATGAGGTCGCCGGTTCGATTCCGGCGGGGGGCTCCACACCTAGACTGACCAGCGGAAACGCTGGTCAGTTCAGTGTCTGCGGCCGGTGGACCGGGCGATGCTGGCCGTCTTGTTGTCCGTGGTGGGATCAAAAGCCGCATGCCGGCAGGAGGGCGCTTCCCTGCCTAACCGTTCGGGTTCTGGATGAGCTCGTCCCAAGCCCAGTTCGCCTGCGGCACGTGCTCCGATGAAGGCCTGGTCAGGCGCGGAGGAAGGCGAGGACGGCGAGCACGCGGCGGTGCTGGTCGGGTGACCCGGGGAGGCCGAGCTTCTGGAAAATCTGGGTGACGTGGGCTTCGACGGTACGTTCGGTGACGTACAGCCGGGCGGCGATGGCCCGGTTGGACATGCCCTCGGCGATCAACCCGAGGACCTCTCGTTCCCGCTCGCTGAGGACGGCCAGCGGGTCCTGCCGGCGGCGGCGTCCCACCAGGCGCGAGACGATCGTGGGGTCGATCACCGTCTCCCCGTCCACGATCCGGCGCAGGGCGTCGACCACGGTGGCGATGTCGAAGACGCGCTCCTTGAGCAGGTAGCCGACGCGTTCGGGTTGCTCCTGAAGGAGGCGCAGGGCGTAGCTGGGCTCGACGTACTGCGACAGGACCAGGACGCCGACCCGGGGGTGCTCGGCCCGGATCGTCTGGGCGGCGACCAGGCCCTCGTCGGTGTGGGTCGGCGGCATGCGGATGTCCACCAGCGCCACGTCCGGGTGGGCGAGGCGGACCTGGTGGAGCAGGCCGTGGGCGTCCTCGGCCTCGGCGACCACCTCGATGCCGGCGTCGCGCAGCAGACGGACGATGCCCTCCCGGGTGAGCAGGACGTCGTCGGCGACGACTACCCGCATGGGAGCTCGGCCCGGAGCCGCGTCGGTCCGACCTCCAGCCTGCCGTCCTGAGCGCCGACCCGGTCGGCCAGCTGGACCATTGACGAGGTGCGGTCGGTGCCGTCGTCCTGCACCGTGACCGCCAACCGCCGGCCATCTTGAAGGGTGCTCACGATGGCGTGGCTGGCACCGCGGCCGGCGGCGTCGTCCAGGGCCTCGGCCACCAGCAGGTAGGCGGCGGTCTCCACGGCAGCCGGGTAGCGTCCCTCGGCCACAGTGTGAAGTTCGACGGGGAGGGGAGCCTCGTCGGCCAGGGTCGCCAGGGCAGCCGCGAGGCCTGCTTCGGTCAGGATCGCCGGGTAGATCCCGTGGGCGAGCTCCCGAAGCTCCTCCAGAGTCGCCTGGGCCTGATCGGTCGCCCGGGTGAGGAGCGACCCGGTGACCATGTCGCCGTCGGCTTGTGCCTGGGCGTGGGCGAGCCGGAGGTCGTAGGAGAGAGCCAGCAGGCGCTGCTGGGCGCCATCGTGCAGGTCGCGTTCCAGTCGGCGGCGTTCGAGGTCACCGGTCTCGACGATCCGGACCCGGGAGGCTCGCAGCTGGTCAAGCTGGGCGAGCGCCTCCGCCTGCAACCGCTCGTTCTCCAGCGCGAGCTGGACGGCGGCGCCGAGCTCGGGCTCGAGGTCGGGCAGCGCTGCGGTATGGGCAACGACCGCGACCTGGCGGCCGTCCCGAACCAGCGCGGTGGTCGCACGCCCTCGCCCGGCGGCCGGCTCGGCCACCGGTCGGCCATTGGCGTCCACGAAGTGCCGGAAGGCGGGCAGCCAGTAGGCGATCTGGAGCTTCGGATCGCCGACGGCCCTGGCGAGCGCCGCCTGCAGGGATCCGGGTGGTGGCGCCTCACCCAGGCTGGTGGCGATCCGGGCGACGGCGCGGCGTTGGACCCGGGTACGGATCGCCGCCCACACCAGCCCCACGGCCAGCAGGATGACCCCGGCGCCTCCGACGATGAAGATCGTGCGGAAGACCCTCTCGGACGGGTCCTCCAGGGGCCTGCGCTGCAAGGCGACCGCATGCGCGACGACCCCGCCCGCCAACAACAGGGCTGGTATGGCGACTGGCAGCAGCGCGCGGCGCGCCGGCCCCGAGTCCCGCAGCAGCCGCCGGAGGCAGAGCATCGCCAAGGCGACCGCAGCGGCCGCGGTGAACCAGCGGTCCGCCGCCCCGATCGCGCGTGCCAGGTGTGGGACCGAACGCACCAGGAACAGGTTGTCGCTGCAGTTGGCCCAACAGTTGGGGTCGAGGTAGGGATCCCAGAAGAGCGCTCGGCCGAGCACGACGAGCGCAGCCTCCAGGTACGCGGCGGTCACCAGCGTCCGAGCAGCCGTGCCCTGCAGCCGACCACTCGGGTTGGCGAGCACGAGGTGCAGCAGGAGCGGGAAGGTGAGCCCGGCGGCGAGCACGGCCAGGCTTCGGACCGGCGATGGTCCCTCCTCCCAGCCCACGAAGATCGGGGCGAACCAGAGCAGACCGGCCAGCAGGGCGAGATCACCGGTCTGGCCCGCCCGCCGGCCGAAGGCGGTGACCAGACCGGCCGCGACCAGCGCCAGCCCGGCCACGACGGTGAGCGAGGCGGCCAGCCCGGAGCGTCCGGCGTAGGTGGTGAACCTGCCGGGGCCCTGGGCAACGGCCAAGGCGCCAAGGGCGAGCGCGAGCGCGACCAGCCCGGCGGCCAGCCGCGCCAGGTTCGCCCGCGGGATCGAGACAGCCGTCACCGCGCGATTGTGGCATGCCTGTCGACGCCGGCGTCCGTGCTGGCCACAGTCCAAGAGTGCGGCAGGCCACAATGTGCCCGGCACCGCCGGCTCCTAGCGTCACCCTCGACCCTCGAGGAAAGGAGTGGGACCATGCACTGGATGAACGGCCGGATCAGGCTTGCGACCGTTGCCCTCGCCGTGATTGTGGCCGTCGTGGCGGGGGGCTGCAGCGGTGACGGGGCTGGTGATGACAAGGCCGGCGGCGCCGGCGAGCCGGTGGTCCTTCGACTGGCCAACACCGCCAGCAACCTGGAGAGTTTCCCGGCGATCGCGGACTTCGTCGGGCGGGTGCGGGAGCGTTCCGGCGGCAGCGTTCGCGTCGAGGTCGTCGACGAATGGGGCAAGTTCGCCGCCGATGCCGAGCAGCAGCTCGTGCGAGCCGTCGCCACCGGTCAGGTCGACCTGGGCCATGCGGGGACGCGGGTCTTCGACACGATGGGTGTCACCAGCTTCCAGGCGCTCCAGGCGCCGATGCTGATCGACAGCTACGCCCTCCAGCGCGCCGTGATCCAAGGCGACCTTCCTCGCGAGATGCTGCACGGGCTGGACCGGGTCGGGGTCGCCGGACTGGGCGTCCTCGGCGGCGGCCTCAGCAAGCCAATTGCCGTCAAGCAACCACTTCTCGGCTCGGCGGACTGGCGCGGGATTACATTCGGTACCTACAAATCGGAGGTCCAGGCACAGGCGATCCGGTGGCTGGGCGGGACGCCGATGGAGGTCTTCGGGAAGTCGCGTACCCAGGCGCTCCAGGACGGCAAGCTCCAGGGCTTCGAGCTCAACCTCGGCGCCTACCAGCACAACGTCCTGGCGGATGACGCCCCCTACGTGACCGCCAACGTCAACCTTTGGCCCTGGACCGAGGTCCTGTTCGCGAACCCGGGCCGCCTCGCGGCGCTGACCGGGCAGCAGCGCGAATGGCTCCAGCACGCGGCCGCAGACGCCGCCGGTGGCTCGGTCGATCTGGCCGACCGCGACGCCCAGTTCGTGGCGTTCACCTGCAAGTCGGGCGCTCGCTTCGCCAACGCCTCCGAGGCCGACCTGGGCGGGCTGCGCAAGGCCGTTGCCCCGGTCTACGCCAAGCTCAGGGACAACCCCCAGACGCAGGCGTTCATCGAGCGGATCGAGGCGCTGAAGCGGTCCACCCCGGCCGGAGCGGCGCTTGGGATCCCCGCCGGCTGCACCGGAGTAGCCCCGGCCGCCCCGGCCGCGGCGCAACAGCAGGCGTCGGGCGACCTGAACGGCACCTACCGCTGGACGATCACCAAGGACGACGCGCTTGCCAGCACGACGGAGGACAAGTCGGCCGAGCACCTCGCCACCATGCCATGGGTGTTCACGATGACGCTCCACGACGGCAAGTGGACACTTTCCCATCGCGAGGCTGGCCAGCCCAACACCGATGGCGCCGACATCTACAGCCTCAAGGGCGATCGTCTCGCATTTACCTGGAATGGGAACATCCTCACCTTCACCATCGCGGTCGACGGCAAGGGCGACCTCCACCTGCGGCCGGTCCAGCCGATGGACGCCGGCGACCAGTTCGTCATGGCCACGCACCCGTGGACCAAGATCGACTGACGCTGCCCGATCGCTACGTCGCCTCGCCGCCGAGGGGGATCTCGGCGGCGAGGCGCGTCCCCTGCCCGGGAACGCTTGCCACCTGGAGCGTGCCGCCGACGGTCTCGACCCGGTCGGCGAGCCCCCGCAAGCCGGATCCCCGCCCAAAGTCGGCGCCACCCACGCCGTCGTCCTCGATCTCGACCCTGACCCGGCCGTCGCCGGCCGTCACGGAAACGGCGACAGCTGAGGCGCCGGCGTGCTTGGCCACGTTGGCTAGCGCCTCGGCGCAGACGAAGTACGCGACCACCGCCACCGATGAGGGCACCTGGTCACTCGCGACCGTGACCTGGACGGGGATCGGGAAGTCCTTGGCCAGCGCCGCCAGGGCGCCCTCCAGCCCATGCTCGGAGAGTCCGCCTGGGTGCAGCCCGTGTGCCAGCCGGCGCAGCTCCTCCAGCGTCTGGGCGAGCTGGGCCTCGGCGCGGGCGACCTGCTCCCTGGTTCGCGGGCCGGCGGCGGACCGCCGGCCGCGGCGCAGCGTGTCCGCCAGCTGGCCGAGTCGTCGCTCCGCCCCCTCGCGCAGGCGATGCTCCAGCCCCCGGCGTTGGTCGTCTCGTGCCGCGAGGATCCGCCGGCGTGATGCCTCGAGCTCCACGACGCTGGCATGGACCTGGGCCTGCAGCCGAGCGTGCGAGGCAGCCAGTTGGGCCGCGGAGGCGACCGCCTCCAGCAGCCCCGGGTCGGCCAGCACGGCTGGGTCGTGGACCAGGACGGCGACCGGCCGGCCCTCGCGTTCGACGACGGTCACCGAGCGGCCCGACCCGGGATCGGGAAGCGACAGCATCCGGCCCTCGGCGTCGACGAACACCTTTCGGTCGGGTAGCCAGTAGCCGATCGCCAGCGACGGGTCGCCCAGCGCCCGTGAAAGGGCACCTCGAAGGGTGCCGGTGCGGACCTCGCCGAGCTCGACGACCAGGTCGGTCACTGCGGCCCGGTCCCAGGGAGCCAATACAAGGCCGGCCAGCAGCCACCCGGCAAGCACGCACAGCATCGCCTCGTAGATGAGCAGCGACGGACCGCTGACGTCCCCAGTGGGCAACAGCAGGCGTGCCGCTGCGGTTCCGGCCAGCACCGCGCTGAGAACGGCAGTGGCCTGCAACGCGGCGCGGCGTGCCCGTCGAGCCCGACCAACCGCCCGAACATAGTCGCGGGCGCATACCGCGACGAGCAGCGCAGCCAGCAAGATGGTGGCGACCTCACTCCGCCACACCGGCGCGATGACCGCCGCCACGTAGCCGACAACGACGGCTGCCTGGGCCAGTCGCGACGACGGTCGCCCGGATGGGTAGGTGATCACCAGCTGCACAAGGGGCCCACGGTGCAGGTACACCAGACGCGTCGCCACCCAGGCCACCGCCGGCATCCCGGCGCCGCTGAAGTTCCCCACGAACCAGGTGAAGCCGGTCGCCGCCATGAGCGGCCCAGTACGGCTCTCCGGCCGGCGCTCCCACGCGACGAGCCCGCAGCCGATGAGGCTCCAGCCCACGGCCAGATCGGGGATCCAGCGCCGTGGATCGCCCCAGCCGAACCCGACCCACTCGGCAGTCAGGCCGACCGCGACGCCGGCCAGCCCGACCAGGCCAAGCCGCCGCATGATCACCCTCAGTCGGTCAGCGCGGCCAGCGCCTGCCCCGACAGCCCGCTCTTGGGAATGAACCCACGCGCGGACGTGCCCTGGAGGCGGGGCCCGTAGGTCGCAGCATCACGGCTGGAGATGAGCACCACCGCCGGCGCATCCGGGGCTGCGGCCAGCTGCTGGGCCACGGCCAGCCCATCCAGATCCGGCAGCTGAATATCCAGCAGGACAATCGCCGGCCGCAGGACGGCCACGGCCTCCACCGCCCCCGCCCCGTCGGCCGCCTCCCCGACGACGTCGAAGCCCTCGGCCTCCAGCAACGCTCGGGCCGAGGCCCGGAACGCCGCATGGTCGTCGACGATGAGCACGGTTGGACGCACCAGCCGATCGTCCCACAGGCCTCCAGGGCACGCATTGTGGCCAGCCACAACTAGGCAACCGCAGGAACTGCGGCCAACCCCGATGTCCCTGCGAGCCGGACGCCCCACGCTTGTCCCTGGAAGTAGGCGACCAACGACGTCGAGGCTCCCGCCGCGATGTTGGAGGACTAGAGGAGGGGCGAATGCGACGCATGCCGAGGCTACTGCTCGCCGTCACGCTGACGGCGATGGTGACGGCTGTGGCAGCACCATCTGCAGGAGCGAAGGTTCCCGGACCGAACGGCCGGATCGTCTTCGGTCGGTTCGACCCAGCCATCGACGACTTCCACATCCTCACCGCCAACCCGGACGGAACCCAGGAGACCCAACTCCTGCCAGGGGCCGCGGAATGTCCGCACTGGGCACCCGACGGCAGCAAGATCCTCGTCTGCCTCGCGAATCCCGAGGGCTTGATCCGGCCGGCCACGGTCAATCCCCAAGGGTCCGGCTTCACGCTGCTGGACAACCCTGACCCCACGCTGAACCTGGGATGCTGGGCGTGGTCCCCCGACGGCGCACGGCTCGCCTGCGAGGGTTGGGACGATGTCAACGTGGACCGGTCCGCGGGGATCTTCACCGTGAACTCCTCCGACGGGCGCGGGCTGGTGCGGGTTACCGCCAACCCATACGGGGATCACGACATCCTCGGCGACTTCGCGCCGGACGGCAACAGGATCGTGTTCCTCCGCTCCAACCCGCTCCGCCAGGCGAGTGCCCTGTTCGTGGTGCGCACCGACGGTACGGACCTGCGACAGCTCACCGCATGGGGCCTGGCAGAGGACGGCGGGAGCTGGTCTCCCGACGGTCGGTGGATCCTGTTCACCAAGCCTGGAGGAAAGCTCTACGTCATCCACCCAGACGGCAGCGGACTCCGGCGGATCGAGTTGGACAGCGGTCCCGGTCGCTCCTTCGCCTTCCAGCCCGGATGGTCGCCCAACGGCAAGCGGATCGTGTTCTCTATGGCCCTGGCGAGCGCCGACTATCAAGAGGACATCTTCACGGTCCGAGCCGACGGTACGGACCTCCGGCGGGTCACCAACACGCCGGACACCGAGGAGTTCGGGGACTGGGGCCCATCTAGGGGATGACTCCATTACCGATACGGCCCCTGGCCACCGGCCGCTACTGGTCCGGAGTGGCCAGGGGCCATCCCACTGGCGGAGCGACGGGAGAGAACGACGAGCTTGCGGCGAGCACGGTAGGACGTACGGCACTGATCGTCCCACACGCCGCGGAGGCCCAACACTGTGGCCAGCCACAGTCCGGCGACCGCAACTACTTCGGTCATCCCCGATGTCCCACCCGGCGATGGGCCCAGCCGTGTCATGGAAAGCAACAGGCCCAATTGGAAGAGGAAGCCATTGTGCGAAGCCGAATCGTCCTGTTCCTCGTCCTGGCAGTCGCGGTCGCGTTGGTGGCCGTCTACCTCGGCTGGTCGACCAGCACCCCCAAGGCCGCCGGTGAGCCGTGGACGGCGATGACCGCAGGCGCGCCGGTGGGAGCTGCCCACAAGCCGACGTCCGGCTCCGGGCCGGTACGCTCGCCCACGGCGTTCTCGCAGCAGACAGGGCAGAATATGGGCTCGCCGAAGGCCGCGCCGCCCAAGGCCGCGCCACCGAAGACACCGCCGCCCAAGGCATCCACACCGAACGTTGGCCCACCCAAGGCGTGCTCATCGGCGGCGCCCCAACCACCCGTCTCCACGATCGTGTCGGACCCGCCCCCGCCGGCGGCCGACCAGGTGTACTTCGGCCAGGTGTCAATTACGTCCTTCGACGACTCCGCCCAAATGTCCATCTCCCCGGACTACCAGGCGCTGACCACGACGTTCGCCAAGTTTGTGATCGAGATGGTGAAGGGCAAGGGCGCATGTGACGTGACCCGGT
>Ga0209814_10000304_pt1 | contig 15494 bp, 14 predicted proteins | sample SoiMetdeltSBSDD1_FD_187597 | JGI IMG/M metagenome (GOLD analysis project Ga0209814, IMG submission 187597) | Bulk soil microbial communities from a Populus tree surrounding site in Tennessee, USA - Soil MetaG P. deltoides SBSDD1 (SPAdes) (version 2) | ecosystem: Environmental > Terrestrial >... | reverse complement strand
CCTTCGACGGCGACCAGCTCACCGGGCTCGGCGTAGCCGACCCCGGTGAGCTGGTCGCCGTCGAAGGTGAGGGTGGTGACGCTGGCCAGGGTGCAGCGGCGCCAGCCCGGCCAGTGGCTGAGGCGGCGGCGCTCGAAGGCCAGCCTGGCCACCCAGATGGGGGCCTGGTGGGAGACGAGGACGACCTGGCCGCCCGCGAACTCCTCCCTGACGGCGTCGACCACGGCGTGGACGCGCTCGACCATGTCGAGGTTGCGTTCGCCCCAGGAGGGGGTGCGCAGGTCGCGGAGCTGCCACCACAGCCTGGGGTGGCGCAGGATGTACCAGACGACGTTGCCGGCCGCCCCTTCGAAGACGTTGCTGGTCTCGATCAGCCGCAGGTCGGTGCGGACCTCCAGGCCGTGGGCGGCGGCGATCGGAGTCGCGGTCTGCTGGGCCCGCTCCAGGGGGCTGGCCACCACCGCGGCCAGGGGCGCGCCGGCGAAGTAGCCGGCCAGCAGGTCGGCCTGGGCCTGGCCGCGGCGCGACAGGTGGTAGCCGGGCAGCCGGCCGTACAGCACCCGGCGAGGGTTCTCCACCTGCCCGTGACGGACCAGGTGGACGACGGTCTCGGGCACGCGCGGGTCCTCGATGTCTCGGGATGGCGGGTGCGATGGTAGCAGCGGCCCGGGAGCGGCGGTGACGCCGGACCCCGCCTATGCTGCCGCTATGCCCGCTCCCCGGAACCGGGGGGCGCACCGGTGAGCCGGCTGCGCCGCCCGCCGCCCATCCACCCGACCGACCAGCCGCCGCCCGAGGCGCCCTACCGGCCCGGGTGGGTGCCGCGCCGGCCCGCCTCCGGGGACGGGTCCGGCCCGGCCGCCGCCCCCGAGGTCCCGGCCCCCGAGCGCCGGCGGCCGGCCCGGCCGCCCTGGGCGCTCCCGGCCGCCCTGGCCGCCATGGCCGCCGTCTACCCGGCCGCCTTCTGGTTCCAGGTGGTGCCGTTCTGGTCGGCCATGGTGGCGCTCTCGGCCTTCACCTGGTGGGCGGCCTGGCACCCGTATCTCAGAACACGGCTGCGGCCGACCCGGCGGCTGGTGGCGATGGGCCTGCTGTCGGCCCTGGCCCTCTACGCCCTCTTCGCCGCCGGCGCCCTGGTGATGCAGCAGACCCCGCTGTGGCCCCGCATCCAGGGCGTGGCCGACCTGGCCCGGACGACCGCCCCGACCACGGTGGCCGTCCTGGTGATCGTCTTGGGGACCTCGCCGAGCGAGGAGGTGCTGTGGCGGGGGGCGGTGTTCGCCCGCCTGACCAGGCGCTACGGGGCCGGATGGCGGCCGGTGGTCCTCACCACCGTGTGCTACGCCTTCTTCGTGGGCCTGTCCGGGAGCCTGGCGTTGGCACTGGCCGCGCTGGTCTGCGGGACCGTGTGGGGGAGACAGCGGCAGGTCACGGGGAGCCTCGTGCCCGGCATGGTGTCCCACGCCCTGTGGTCGCTGCTGATGTTCCTCTACATCCCCGGCCTCTGACGAACCCGCGCGAGAGGTCCCTCAGGTGGGGGTCGACCCTGCCCGCCGGGCGTTTGTCAGTTCTTGAAGGCGTCCGGGGAGTAGTTCCAGGGCTGGCCGCGGGCGATCTGGAAGCGGCTGCCGACCTCGGGGTCGCGGTCGATGCCGACGATCTGCTGGCACTTGGGGCACTTCCAGCGCTCGAACCCGTAGGCCGAGCTCTCCAGCTCCATGCGCGAGCCGCACTTGTCACAGACCTCGCGCTGCAGGGTCGGGGTGGCGGTGCCGCTGTCGTCGGTGCCCATGGTCGTCGTCTCCTTGCTCCTCCCGGTCGACTCCGGGACGCACCACCAGGATGGCCTAACTCAGCCGAACTTGCATCCCTTCGCGGGCAACTTCCACATACCGATCTGGCATCCACCAGCCTGGCCAGGCCAACTACCTGGGCGAGCACCGACGGTGTGCCTTCTGGATACCCATGGCCGTCCCACGGCAATCACGGCCGTCCCAGCAGCTCGCTCGTGTCCATCGGGCACCCCGGTCGGCTCGGCGGTCGTCCCCTATCACTACCACGAGGGCGTGACGCGGCGTCCGGGACCGACCTACGATGCGGGGCATGACGCGACGTGGCGAGGAGAGCGCGCCCCCCGACCGGGTGGTGCTGACCGGCGGGCCGCTCGGGATCGCCGAGGTGGTGGCGGTGGCCCGGGCCCGGGCCCCGGTGGAGCTGGGCGAGGAGGGCCGCAAGCGCATGGCCGCGGCCCGCGACGTGGTCGAGCGGGCGGTGGCCGAGGGCCGGCGGGTGTACGGCGTCTCCACCGGGTTCGGCCTGCTCGCCAACACCGCCGTCGACCCGGCCGACCTGGAGGAGCTCCAGCGCCGGATCGTGCTGTCGCACGCCACCGCCACCGGCGACCCGATGGCGGTGGAGGTCGTCAGGGGCATGCAGCTGCTGCGGGCCCGCACCCTCACCCAGGGCTTCTCGGGGGTCCGGCCGGCGGTCGTGGAGGCCCTGGTCGCCCTGCTGGCCGCCGGGGTCACCCCGGTGATCCCCGAGCACGGCTCGGTCGGCGCCTCCGGCGACCTGGCCCAGCTGGCCCACCTGGCCCTGCCCCTGCTCGGCGAGGGCGAGGTCCAGGTGGACGGCCGCCGGGTCCCGGCGGCCGAGGGGCTGCGCCTGGCCGGGCTGGCCCCGCTGCGGCTCTCCTTCAAGGAGGGCCTGTCGCTGGTCAACGGCACCGAGGGGATGCTGGCCCTGGCCTGCCTGGCCGTCGCCGACGCCGAGGCCCTGGCCGCCATGGCCGACGTGGCCTGCGCCATGTCGATCGAGGGGCTGCTCGGCACCGACCGGCCCTTCCAGGCCCGCCTGCACGAGCTGCGCCCCCACCCCGGCCAGGTGGCCAGCGCGGCCAACCTCAGGACGATGCTGGCCGGCTCGCCCATCCTGGCCAGCCACCGCCACTCCGACCACGCCATCCAGGACGCCTACTCGCTGCGCTGCGCCCCCCAGGTGCACGGGGCCTGCCGGGACGTGGTCGCCTTCGCCCGCCAGGTGGTCGAGCGCGAGCTCGGCTCGGTCACCGACAACCCGGTGGTGTTCGCCGAGACGGGCGAGGTCATCTCGGTCGGCAACTTCCACGGCGAGCCGCTGGCCTTCGTGCTCGACTTCCTGGCCATCGCCCTGGCCGAGCTGGCCGACATCTCCGAGCGGCGGGTCGACCGGCTGCTCGACCCGGCCCTCAACCACGACCTGCCCCCGTTCCTGGCCCGCGACCCGGGGCTCAACTCGGGGCTGATGCTGACCCAGTACACGGCCGCGGCCCTGGTCGCCGAGTGCAAGGTGCTGGCCCATCCGGCCTCGGTCGACTCGATCCCGACCTCCGGCAACCAGGAGGACCACGTCTCGATGGGCTGGACGGCCGGGCTGAAGCTGCGCCGGGTGACCGCCAACGTCCGCCGCGCCCTGGCCATCGAGGCCCTGTGCGCCGCCCAGGCGGTCGACCTGCGCGCCCCGCTGCGGCCCGGGGCGGCGGTGGCGGCCGTCCTGGACCGGGTCCGCGAGCGGGTCCCGGCCCTGGACTCCGACCGCTACCTGGCCCCCGACCTGGCCGCCCTGGAGCGCCTGGTGGCCGACGGCACCCTGGTCGCCGCGGCCGAGGAGGTGGTCGGGCCCCTCGGGTGACCCGACCGGAGAGGAGCCGATCCGATGGAAGGTGCGAGGGTGGTGCGGGCCCCGCGGGGGCCCCAGCTGTCCTGTCGGGGCTGGCAGCAGGAGGCCGCCCTGCGGATGCTCTGCAACAACCTCGACCCCGAGGTCGCCGAGCGCCCCGACGACCTGGTCGTCTACGGCGGCACCGGCCGGGCGGCGCGCGACTGGGCGGCCTTCGACCGGATCGTGGCCACCCTGCGCCGGCTCGGCGACGACGAGACCCTGCTGGTCCAGTCGGGCAAGCCGGTCGGGGTGTTCCGGACCCACAGCTTCGCCCCCCGGGTGCTGCTCGCCAATTCCCTGCTGGTGCCCGAGTGGGCCACCTGGGAGCGGTTCCGGGAGCTGGAGGCGGCCGGGCTGACCATGTACGGCCAGATGACCGCCGGCTCCTGGATCTACATCGGCACCCAGGGCATCCTCCAGGGCACCTACGAGACCTTCGCCGCCGTGGCCCAGGTCAACGGCTGGGACGGCCTCCGCGGCAAGGTCGTGCTCACGGCCGGCCTGGGCGGCATGGGCGGGGCCCAGCCGCTGGCCGTGACCATGAACGAGGGGGTGGCCCTGTGCGTCGAGGTCGACCCCGACCGGCTGGCCCGGCGCCTGGACACCGGCTACCTGGACGAGCGGGCCGACGACCTGGCCGACGCCACCGCGAGGGTCGAGCGGGCCGCGGCCGAGGGACGGGCGGTCTCGGTCGGGCTGGTCGGCAACGCCGCCGACGTCTTCCCCGAGCTGCTGGCCGCCGGGTTCCGGCCCGACGTGGTCACCGACCAGACCTCGGCCCACGACCCCCTCGGCGGCTACCTGCCCAGCGGGGTCGACCCCGGCGACGCCCCCGCGGCCCGCGCCGAGGACCCGACCGGCTACGTCAAGCAGGCCCGGGAGTCGATGGCCCGCCACTGCGAGGCCATGGTCGGGTTCCAGCGGGCCGGAGCCGAGGTGTTCGACTACGGCAACAACCTGCGCGGCGAGGCCCGGGTGGCCGGGTTCGGGGACGCCTTCGCCTACCCGGGGTTCGTGCCCGCCTACATCCGGCCGCTGTTCTGCGAGGGCAAGGGGCCGTTCCGCTGGGCCGCCCTGTCCGGCGACCCGGCCGACATCGCCCGCACCGACCGGGCCGTGCTGGAGCTGTTCGGCGACGACGACCACCTGCGCCGCTGGCTGGCCATGGCCGCCGAGCGGGTCCAGTTCCAGGGGCTGCCGGCCCGGATCTGCTGGCTCGGCTACGGCGAGCGCCACCAGGCCGGGCTGGCCTTCAACCAGCTGGTCGCCTCCGGCGAGGTCAAGGCCCCGATCGTGATCGGCCGCGACCACCTGGACTCCGGGTCGGTGGCCAGCCCCTACCGGGAGACCGAGGCCATGGCCGACGGCAGCGACGCCATCGCCGACTGGCCGATCCTGAACGCCCTGCTCAACACCGCCTCGGGGGCCTCCTGGGTGAGCGTCCACCACGGCGGCGGGGTCGGCATCGGCCGCTCCATCCACGCCGGCGTGGTGGTGGTGGCCGACGGGTCCGAGGAGGCGGCCCGGCGGGTCGAGCTGGTCCTCACCAACGACCCCGGCACCGGGGTCATGCGCCACGCCGACGCCGGCTACGACCAGGCCCGCCAGGTCGCGGTCGAGCGCGGCATGGACCTGCCCGGGGTCACCAGGTGAGGATCGACTTCCTGCTCACCGGGGCCGGGCAGCTGGTCACCTGCGACCCGGGGCTGGGGGAGGGACCGCTCGGCCTGGTCGAGCGGGGAGCGGTCGCGGCCGCCGGGGGGCGGGTCCTGTACGCCGGTCCCGAGGCCTCGCTGCCCGACCTGGAGGTGGACGGCGGCGCGGTCCGGGTGGAGGCCGGCGGGCAGGCCGTCGTCCCCGGGTTCGTGGACGCCCACACCCACCTGGTGTTCGCCGGCGAGCGGGCCGACGAGTTCGCGGCCCGGCTGCGCGGGGTCGGCTACGAGGAGGCGCTGGCCGCCGGCGGCGGCATCAACCGGACGGTCCGTGAGACCCGGGCCGCCGCCGACGCCGACCTGGAGGCGGCCGCGGCCGCGCGGCTGGGCCGGGCCCTGGACTACGGCACCACCACCCTGGAGGCCAAGTCCGGCTACGGCCTCACCGTGGAGGACGAGCGTCGTAGCCTGGAGGTGCTGGCCCGGGTGGCCGCCGGCTCCCCGGTCGAGGTGGTGCCGACGTTCCTCGGCGCCCACCTCATCCCCGAGGAGTACGCCGGCGACCGGGCCGGCTACCTGGACCTGCTGGAGCACGAGATGCTGCCGGCCTGCGCGCCCCTGGCCGAGTTCGTGGACGCCTTCTGCGACCGGGGGGCCCTCACGGTCGAGGAGTCCCGGCGGGTGCTCGCCGCCGGGGCCCGCCATGGCCTCAAGGGCAAGCTGCACGCCAACGAGCTCGGCTCGACCGGCGGGGCGGCCCTGGCCGCCGAGCTCGGCTGCGTGTCCGCCGACCACCTGCTGTTCTGCGACCAGGAGGAGGCCAGGGGGCTGGCCGCCGCCGGCACGGTGGCGGTGCTGCTGCCCGGGACCAGCTTCCTGCTGCGGACCGGGCGGGCGGCCCCGGTGCAGGTGCTGCGCGACGCCGGGGTGAGGATGGCCCTCGGCACCGACTGCAACCCGGGCACCTGCTACTGCGAGTCGATGCAGCTGGTGATCGCCCTGGCCTGCGTGCATGGCGGCCTCACCCCCGAGGAGGCGGTGCTGGCGGCCACCGACGGCGCCGCCCGGGCGCTGGGGCGGGGCGGCCGGGTGGGCCGGCTGGCCCCGGGCGCCGCCTGCGACCTGGTCCTGCTGGCCGGGCGGAGCTACCTCGACCTTTCCTACCACCTGGGGGTCAACCTGGCCCGGCTGGTGGTCAAGGGCGGGGTCGTGGGCGCGGGCGACGGCGCCGGGGTCCCGGTCGGGCGGGGCCAGCCGTCGGGAGCCGGGCCGTGACCGAGGTGCTGGTCGAGTGCGTGCCCAACTTCTCCGAGGGCCGCCGGGCCGAGGTGGTCGACGAGGTCGTGGCCGCCTTCGCCGGGGCCGACCCCGGGGTGCTGGTGCTCGACCGGTCCTCGGACGCCGACCACGACCGCAGCGTCCTGACCCTGGCCGGCCCGGGCCCGGCCCTGGTCGAGGCGGCGGTGGCCGGGGCCAGGGCCTGTGCCCGCCTGATCGACCTGAACCGCCAGCGGGGCGTGCACCCGCGGATGGGGGCGCTGGACGTGCTGCCCTTCGTCCCCCTCGGCCATGCCACCAGCCTGCGCGGCGGCGCCGATCCCGACCTGGACTGCGCCGCCCTGGCCGAGCGGGCCGGCCGGCGGATCGCCGCCGAGGCCGGGATCCCCGTGTACCTGTACGGGGCCGCCGCCCGCCGCCCCGAGCGGGCCGCCCTGCCCGCCGTCCGCGGCCGCGGGTTCGAGGCCCTCCGGGCGGCCCTGGCCGCCGGGGACGGCTCCCGGGCGCCGGACCTCGGTGGGCCCGGGCTGCACCCGACCGCCGGGGCGACCGCGGTCGGGGCCAGGGAACTCCTGATCGCCTACAACGTCGACCTGGCCGAGGCCGACCTGGACCTGGCCCGCCGGATCGCGGCCGCGGTCCGCGAGCGCGACGGCGGCCTCCCCGCGGTCAGGGCCATGGGGGTCGCCCTGGAGGGCCGGAGTGGTCCGCCGGAGGATCGGGGGCTGGTCCAGGTGTCGATGAACCTGCTCGACTACACGGTGACCCCGCCGGCGGTCGCCTTCGCCGCCGTGGCCCAGCTGGCCGAGCGGGCGGGCGCCCGGGTCCACGCCTCGGAGATCGTCGGCCTGGTCCCGGCGGCCGCCCTGGCCGGTGTCGACCCGGCCGACCTCCTGCTCCCGGCCTCGACCCCGGACCGCTTCCTGGAGGAGCGCCTGGCCCGGGCGCCGGACATCCACGCGGAGGTACGCCAGTGAGCGCACAGCACCGGCTCGGCGAGCACGCCTGGCTGGACGCCTACGCCGCCCCGACCGTCACCCCGGGCGGGGGCAGCGCGTCGGCGGTCGCGGCCGCCCTCGGCTGCGCCCTGCTGGCCATGACGGCCAGGATCGGTGTCCTCAGAGCCGAGCCGGACGCGGCCGAGCGCCTCGACCGGCTGGCCGGCGAGGCGGACCGGCTCCGGGTGGCCCTGGTCGAGCAGGAGCGGACCGACGCCGGGGTCTATGAGCGCATGGTCGCCACCGTCCGCGCCGCCAGGGCCACCGAGGGCGACCCCGGGGCGGCCAGGGCGGCCGAGGCCGCCCGGGCCGACGCCACCGACGTCCCGCTGGCCACCGCCGAGCTGGCCACCGACGGCCTGGCCCTGGCCGCCGAGCTGGCCGGCATGGGCCTGGCCCGGACGGCCAGCGACCAGCTGGTCGCCGCCCACCTGCTCCGGGCCGGCCTGGAGGGCGGGCTCTCGACCGTCGCCTTCAACCTGCGCCGGATGGCTCTGGGCCCGATCCGCGACGACCTGGCCACCCGGGCCGGCCACCTGGAGGAGGCCCGCCAGGCCGCCGCGGCCCTCCTCGACCGGCTGGCCGTGATGGTGCAAGAGCCGTGATTTCCCCGCCGGCCGGCGATCGACGGATACTCCCTCCGACAACCCAGCGGGAGGAGTGAGGTGGCCAGCGACATCCAGCGGCCGGAGACCTCGGGCGTGTCCCAGCTGCCGGACTCCCCGGGCCCCGGCGACCCGGGCCCCCCGCTGCTCGAGGACCGGGCGCCGCCGCGGGCCCGGCCGGGCGCCTACTGGACCGGCCTGGTCGTGCTGGGCGTCGGCCTGGCCGTGACCGTCGCCACCCTGGCCACCCGGGTCACCTCGATCGTGCAGACCATCCTGCTGGCCATCCCCCTCGCCCTCATCGGGGTCGGCCTGGAGCGGGTCGGCCGCGGCACCGGCCGGGGGTCGCTGCGCTCGGTCGGCGTCATCCTGCTGGTGGTGGCCGTGGTCGGCCCGCTGGTGCTGTCGCTCTCCTCACCCGACCCGGCGGTGATCGTCAGCTCCCGCCAGCCCGTCCCCTCCGGCGCGTCCCGGGCCGAGCTGCGGGCCACCATGGGCGGCGGCCAGCTCCGGGTCGCGCCCGAGGCCGAGGGCCTGTACGAGGCCGAGCTGCGCGGGCCCGGCCGGCCCAGCGCCGAGGTCACCACCGCCGACGACCTGGCCGTGCTCGACCTGCGCTCCCCGGCCCAGCGGGGGATGCTGGCCCGCAACCGCGGCAACGACTGGCGGATCCAGCTCAACACCTCCCTGGCCTGGCAGGTGGACGTCTCGGCCGGGGCGGTGACCGCCGACCTGGACCTGCGCCAGCTCAACGTGCGCGGCGTGACCGTCCAGTCCGGCGTCTCCCGCCTGGCCGTCCGCCTCGGCGACCCCGCGGCCGAGGTCCCGGTGGACCTGCAGCTGTCGACCGGCCTGGTCGACCTGTACCTGCCGAAGAGCGCCACCGTCGAGGTCCGGGTCGAGGGCCTGAGCGTCGACAACTTCCGCGCCGCCGGCCTGACCCACGACGCCGACCGGTGGCGGGCCGAGGGCAGCGGCACCGGCCGCTACCTGGTCCGCGTCCGCAGCTCCGGCGCCCGGGTCCGGGTGCACCGGGCCTGACCGACCGGCGAATCTGCCGGTCGGAATCTGATGGTCGTCGGCCGAAGGCCGACCCCACCACCCGGGCCGTCCCGGACGCCTCCCGGGCGAACGCCCCGACCAGGCTCGTCTTCCCGATCCCGGCCTCGCCGGAGACCAGCACGACCGAGCCTCGACCCTGCCCGGCCCCCCGGAGGGTCTCCCGCAGCCGACGAAGCTCGGCGTCCCGCTCGAGCAGGCCCGCCATCGTCGTGCCAACGATTGAACAGCAAGGGCGGGGAGTCGGCTATCGCCGACGACCAACAGACTCCGACCAGCGGAGCTGGTCGGTCAGGCCCGGGGGAGGGCCCGGCGGCTGCGCTCCAGGAAGGCCCGCTCGGCCGCGTTCCTGGTCCGGGCGATCGCCGCCTCGTAGGCCAGGGCCGCCTCGGCGTCGCGGCCCAGCCGCCGCAGCAGGTCGGCCCGGACGGCATGGAACAGGTGGTAGCCGTCCAGGTCGAGCCCGTCCACCAGGTCGAGGGCCGCCTGCGGGCCCTCGACCTCGGCCACCGCCACGGCGCGGTTGAGGGCCACCACCGGGCTGGGGGCGAGGACCATGAGCTGGTCGTAGAGCTCCAGGATCTGCCACCAGTCGGTGGCGGCCGCGGCCGGGGCGTCGCTGTGGACGGCGTTGATCGCCGCCTGGAGCTGGTAGGGGCCGGGCCGGTTGCGCCGCAGGCACTCGCGGACGATGGCCTGCCCCTCGGCGATGCGGTCGCGGTCCCAGCGGCCGCGGTCCTGGTCGGCCAGCAGCACCAGGTCGCCGCCGGGGGTGGTGCGGGCCGCCCGGCGCGACTCCACCAGCAGCATGAGGGCCAGCAGCCCCATGACCTCCGGCTCGTCGGGCAGCAGCTCGGCCAGCAGCCGTCCCAGGCGGATCGCCTCGGCGCACAGGTCCTCGCGGATCAGCCGGTCGCCCGAGCTGGCCGTGCTGCCCTCGTTGAAGATCAGGTAGACGACGGCCAGCACGGCCCGCAGGCGCTCGTCGAGGTCGGCCTCCTCCGGGACCCGGTAGGGGATCCCGGCGTCGCGGATCTTGCCCTTGGCCCGGACCAGCCGCTGGGCCATGGTCGCCTCGGGGACCAGGAAGGCCCGGGCGATCTCGGCCGTGGTCAGCCCGCCCAGGAGCCGCAGGGTGAGCGCGACCTGGACCCCGGGGTCGAGGGCCGGGTGGCAGCAGGTGAAGATCAGGCGCAGCCGGTCGTCGTGCACGGCGCCCTCCTCGGCCGGCTCGTCGCGGGAATGGACCAGGGCGGCCTGGGCGTGGCGGTCGGCCCGGGAGGCCTCCCGGCGGAGGCGGTCGATGGCCCGGTTGCGGGCGGTGGTGATGATCCATCCCGCCGGGCTGGGCGGCGGCCCGGTGGACGGCCAGCGCTGCACGGCCGCCGTGAACGCGTCCTGGACCGCCTCCTCGGCGACGTCGATGTCACCGAAGACGCCGACCAGGACCGCGACCGCACGCCCGTACTGCTCGCGGAACACCCGCTCGATCTCCGGCGCGGGCAGGGCGGGCACGCCGGGCCTCAGCCCTCCACCTCGCCCTGGAACGGCCGGACCTCGATCGGGAGGGTGGTCGCCCGGGCGAGCTTGCGGGCCCAGGCGAGCGCGGCGTCCAGGTCGGGTGCCTTGACGATGGTGAACCCGCCGATGTGCTCCTTGCCCTCGGCGAAGGGCCCGTCGGTGGTGAGCACCTCGCCGTCCCGGTCGCGCACCACCGTGGCCGTGCCCGGCGGGTGCAGGCCCCCGGCGAAGACCCAGGCGCCGGCCGCCTTCAGTTCCTGGTTGACGGCGTCGAGGTCGCGGTTGATCCGCTCCAGCCGCTCGGGCGGGGGAGCGGGCCCGTCGGGCTGGTACACGCTGAGCAGGTACTGCCTCATCGAGCTGGCCTCCTTGAGGTCGATGTCAGCCCTCGGCCGTCCGGTAGGTGGCGATGATCACCCCGGTGGTGGTCGCCACGCTGTCCACCAGCCGCAGGGCGGCGGACGCGCCGCCGTCGGGGAACAGCCGGCGTCCCGACCCCAGCACCAGCGGGTGGATCAGGAGCCGGTACTCGTCGACCAGGCCGCGCCGGCGCAGTGACTGGACCAGCTCGCCGCTGCCCAGGACCACCAGGTCCTTGCCCGGCCGCCGCTTCAGCACGGCCACGGCGTCGGCGGCGTCGCCGTCCAGCAGGCGGGAGTTGCGCCAGGGGAGCGGCTCGGCCAGCGTCGTCGAGGCCACGTACTTCAGGGTGTTGTCGAGCACCTCGGTGAAGGGGTTGTCGGTCTGCTCGGGCCAGAAGCCGTGGAAGTCCGCGTAGGTCCGCCGGCCCAGCAGCAGCGGCCCGGCGTCGGCCATCCCCTCGGCCGTGACCCGGCCCATGACCGGGTCGTTGTAGGGCAGGGCCCAGCCGCCGTGGGTGAAGCCGCCGCGGCGGTCCTCGTCGGGCCGGCCCGGCGCCTGCATCACGCCGTCCAGGGTCACGCTGGTGAACACCACGACCTTGCTCATCCGCGGTTCCTCCCGTCGATCGGGGTCCTCACACCCTCTATACGAACGGGTCGGGCCCGGATCGACAGCGGCGCCCGGCCGCGAGCCTACGGCCGCAGCAGCGGCATGACGACCTCGGCACCGGGCGCCGGAGGCCGAGGCACTTCAACCGCGGGGCCCCGGGTCGTAACATCCGTTACCGATTCGGGGTCGTACAGGGTGGTGCAGGCGGCTCGGATGGACGGTGAGGGATGAGCATCGGGGTTGGCATCTTTCTGATGGTGCTGGGCGCCATCCTGGCGTTCGCGGTCGAGACCGACGTCCCCGGGATCAACGTCAACACGGTCGGGGTGATCCTGCTGGTCACCGGCTTCGTGGTCGTCCTGTACTCGCTGCTGTTCTGGAGCAGCCTGACGTCCTGGGGCCGGCGGCGGGTCGCCGCCCGCCGCCGCATGGTCGGCCTGGAGGAGGAACCGGTCGAGATCATCGAGGAGCGCCCTCCCCCCTTCGACGACGGCCTTCCCTAGGTCGGGGACCGCTCGCGGCCGGCCCCGTCACCTCCGGATCTTCGACGCGGCCGTCGACGCCCGCGCCGACGACGGCGAAGCCGTCGTTGTCGAAGTCGCCCGAGGCCGGCGAGAAGCCGAGCTGTCGGCGACCTCGACCGCGACCGCTACCGGCGACGGGTGGTCGACAGCCCGTCGATGCGGCCCAGCTCCTGGTCGGTGAGCGAGAAGCCGAAAACGTCGAAATTGGCGGCGATCCGCTCGGGGGTGGCCGACTTGGGGATCACCACCACCTCGTGGTCGACGTGCCAGCGCACCACGACCTGAGCCGGCGTCACCCGGTGACGGGCGGCGATCTCGACCAGCACCGGGTGGCGCAGGTTGGTGTTCTTGAACGGGCTGTAGCCCTCCAGTACCACGCCGCGCTGGCGATGCTCGCCCAGCAGGGCCACGTCGTACAGGGAAGGCGCCCATGGGATCTGGTTGACCTGGGGCGCCTCACCGGTCGCCCCGATCAGCTCGTCCAGCTGCGCGGTGCGGTAGTTGCTGACCCCGACGGCGCGGGCCAGCCCCTGGTCACGGACGGCCAGCAGCTCCTTCCAGGTCGAGACCAGGGCCCGGCCCCGCGGCGGCCAGTGGACCAGCCACAGGTCGACATAGCCCATGCCCAGCGCCCGCAGGCTGCCCTCGAGGGTGCGCCGCTCTCGGCCGGCGGCGCCCGGCGGCAGCTTGGTGGTGATGAACACCTGCTCGCGCGAGACCCCGCTGTCGCGGACCGCCCGGCCCACCTCGCCCTCGTTGCGGTACATGGTGGCGGTGTCGATGTGGCGGTAGCCGACCTCCAGCGCCGAGCGGACGGCCGCCCGGCAGCGCGCTCCCGTCATCTGCCAGGTGCCCAGGCCGACCAGCGGCATGGAGCCAGCCTGGCCGAGCCGCACAGCAGGCTGGCCGCGGTCAGTGGTCATGCTGAGGGACCACGGATCTACGGTCGCAGCAGTGGCATGACGATGTCGTCGACCACCGACACGACGTAGTCGTCGGGCACTGGCGCGCCGTCGGCGAGGAACCGCTGCATCACCAGGGCGGGACCGACCTCCGCGACGAGCTGGGTCGCGGCGGCGGGCCGCACCTGCCCTCGGTCGGCGCCGCGCGCCAGCAGGTCGAGGAACATGCGCTTGCGGGGCTCCTTGACCCGCTCGTGCAGCAGCCGGGCGAACGACTCGTCCCGCTCGGTCTCCGACATCAGGCACTGCAGGGCGCAGCCCGCCGGGGAGTTGAGCATGGCGGTCATGCGACAGAGCAGGTCCAGCAGATCGTCGCGCACCTCCCCGTGGTCGGGCAGGTCGGTCGGCGACGGCAGCGCATGCTCCAGGGCGTCGACGACCAGGTCCTCCTTGCGCGGCCAGCGGCGGTACAGCGCCGCCTTGCCGGTGTGCGCGCCGGCGGCCACTCCCTCCATCGTCAGGCCGACGTAACCGACCGTCTGGAGCTGGCCGAGGACGGCGTCGTAGATGGCGCGCTCCAGGGTCTGGCCGCGGCGCCGGGTGCGGCCGTGCGGAGGCGCACACGACCCAGCGGTCGTGTCCGCTGGACCGGCCATGGTCCGACCTCCCGAAGAGAATCCTAAGAAATTCTAGTGAACGCTTGCGTTCTCAATTTCAGCGGCGTACCGTCCCACGCGTTGAGAACGCAATCGTACACTAGACGAAGGGACCGGACCGCCCATGACCGTGCTGCAGTCGGCGAGACCACCAGCGCCCGGCGCGCCACGCCGCGGGCACCATCCCGCGCTGGCGCTCACCATCATCGCGGCGTCCCAGCTCATGGTGGTCCTGGACGCGACCATCGTGAACATCGCCCTTCCCCAGATCCAGCAGGCCCTCGGCTTCTCGACCACCGGCCTGTCGTGGGTCCTGAACGCCTACACCCTGACCTTCGGCGGCCTGCTGCTCCTCGGTGGGAGGGCGGGCGACATCCTGGGCCGCCGCCGTACCTTCGTCGCCGGCATCCTGGTCTTCACCCTGGCCTCCTTCCTCGGCGGCCTGGCCAGTTCCTCGGGCTGGCTGCTGGCCGCCCGGGCCCTGCAGGGGGTCGGCGCCGCCATCGCCGCGCCGACGGCGCTGTCGTTGATCACCACCAACTTCGTCGAGGGCGAGGAGCGCAACCGGGCCTTCGGGGTGTTCGGGGCGGTGGCCGTGGCCGGTGGGGCCATCGGCCTGATCGCCGGCGGCATCCTCACCTCCTGGCTGTCGTGGCGCTGGGTGCTGTTCGTCAACGTGCCCATCGGTGTCCTGCTGGCCGCGCTGGCCCCGCTGTACATCACCGAGTCCGAGCGTCATCCGGGTACCTTCGACCTCGGTGGCGCCCTCACCTCCACCGCCGGGATGACCGCCCTGGTCTATGGGTTCATCCGGGCCGCCCAGGAGGGCTGGAGCGACCCCGGGACGGTGGGCTCGTTCGCCGCCGCGGCGGTCCTGTTGGCCGTGTTCTTGTCGATCGAGACCAGGATCGGCCAGCCCATCACCCCCCTGCACCTGTTCCGCGACCGCAACCGGGCCGGCAGCTATGTGATCATGCTGGCCCTGTCCGCGGCGATGTTCGGCCAGTTCTTCTTCCTCACCCTGTTCGTCCAGGACGTGCTCGGCTACAGCCCCCTGGGGGCCGGGATCGCCTTTCTCCCCATCACCGCCGCGATCGTGCTGACCTCGCAGTTCGCCGCCCGGTCGCTGCCCCGGATCGGGCCCAGGCGCCTGATGACCGCCGGCGCCCTGCTGGCCGCCGGCGGGCTCGCCTGGCTCACCCAGGTCTCGGTGACCAGCGGGTACCTCGACGGGATCCTCGGCCCCATGCTGCTGTTCGGCCTGGGCATGGGCCTGCTGTTCGTGCCCCTGACGATCGTGGCCGTCTCGGGGGTCGAGCCGCAGGAGGCCGGGGCCGCCTCCAGCCTGCTGAATGTCAGTCAGCAGGTCGGCGGCTCGCTCGGCCTGTCCATCCTGGTCACCGCCTTCGGCACGGCCAGCCGCAACGAGGCCGCCAGCCAGATCGCCCAGCTCCTGCGCAGCGGCCCCGCCGACCTCCTGGCCCAGTTCCGCCAGACCGGCCGGCTCCCCGCCGCCCTGGCCGACCAGGTCCTGGCCCACGGCATCTCGACCGCCTTCCAGCTCGCGGTCGCCTTCGCCACCCTGGCCCTGGCCGTCGCCCTGATCGTCATCCGGACCAGCGCGC
>Ga0209814_10000302_pt1 | contig 15515 bp, 16 predicted proteins | sample SoiMetdeltSBSDD1_FD_187597 | JGI IMG/M metagenome (GOLD analysis project Ga0209814, IMG submission 187597) | Bulk soil microbial communities from a Populus tree surrounding site in Tennessee, USA - Soil MetaG P. deltoides SBSDD1 (SPAdes) (version 2) | ecosystem: Environmental > Terrestrial >... | reverse complement strand
GCCGCGGCGCCCGAGAGCCCGGGACGCACCCGCTTCCGCCACGTCGAGGGAGTCCCCCTTCCGGGCGGCAGCCTGCTACGGCCGGTGTTCCGCCGCACCTCCCGCGCCGACCTGAACCGCATCGCGCATGAGCTGGGGCCCACCTGACAAGCCCGGACGCCGACCCCGATCGCCGGGGACACATCCCCCGACGACCGAGGCGGCATGGTCCTGGGAAGTCGTACCGACCACGGCCCGCTCGGCCCCGGCACCGGCCGTGCCGTGCTCGCTACGTCTTCCGGGGTCCGCCGATTGTTGCTTTCTCATAACATCGTCGAGACGAGCGTGAACGTTGCGGCTTCCCGCACAGTAACCGCGGCTATCGCGCCAAAGACTTCACCTCGGGTTGGCGCGGCCACTGGCAGTCACACGCGATCACGCCAGATCGCCGCCGTCGTCGTCGGGACCGGCCTCGGCCGCCGCCTCCCGGGCCCGGCGGGCCTCGTGCTCGGCGAGCGACAGCACCTCCCGGAGCGGGACCTGGCGGGCGCGGGCCACCCGGGCCGCGTCGTCGTGCTCGACCTTGAGCCGCCCGGGGCTGGACTTGACCCGCACCGGCAGGCCCTCGACCTCCACGCTGGACAGGTCCCGGGTCTGCGGCCAGCGCTCCAGAGTGGTGCCGCGCACGCCCAGAGTGCCGGTCTCGGCCACGAGCACGTCGGCTACCTGCGCGGCCAGGGCGGTGTCGGCCAGGGCGCTGACCACGTGGGCCGGCCGCCCCTTCTTCATCACCACCGGCGTGACCCAGGCGTCGTGGGCGCCCGCCTCGAGCAGCGCGCCCAGCGCGTGGGCCAGCACCTCGCCGGTGGCGTCGTCCAGATTGGCCTCGATCAGCACCACCGGCTGGCCCGGCTGCACGCCGGTCAGGCCGTCGCTGCCCGCGGCCAGCGCCTGGCCCAGCACCACCTGGACCACGTTGGGCCGCCCGTCCAGCTCGCGGGTGCCGGCGCCGAAGCCCGTGGCCTCGATGCGCATGGGCGGCAGCGGGCCCCAGCCCGTGGCCAGGGTCGCCACCAGGGCCGCACCGGTGGGCGTGGTCAGCTCGACCGGTACGTCCACCCCGTGGGTCGGGGCGCCGTGCAGCAGAGCGACCACCGCCGGCGCCGGGTTTGGCAGCAGGCCATGCGCCGCCCGCACCATGCCCGTCCCCGTCGCCACCGAGCTGGAGCGCACGTCGTCCACCCCGAGCACCTCGAGCGCGGCCGCGGTGCCCACCACGTCCACGATGGCGTCGAGGCCCCCGACCTCGTGGAAGTGGACCTGCTCGGGCGGGCGCCGGTGGAGCCGCCCCTCGACTTCGGCCAGGGCCCGGAAGGCCGCCAGCGCCCGGCGGGCCACCCGGTCGGGCAGCCGCGCCTCCTCGACCAGGCCCGCGATGTGGGCGGCGGTGCGGATGACGCCGGTCTCCTGGGCCCGGACGTGGACCTTGGTGGCGGCGATGCCGCAGCGCAGCACCGGCTCGACCTGCAGCTCCCAGCCGTCGACCGGCAGCCGGCCGACCAGGGCGCGGACCTCGTCGGGATCGGCGCCCGCGTCGACCAGCGACCCGAGCGCCATGTCCCCGGCGATGCCGGAGAAGCAGTGGAACCAGGCGACGGTCACTTGATCATCCGGAGCACGGCGCACGCCGCGCCGAAGCCGTTGTCGATGCCCACCACCGTGACCCCGGCGGCGCAGGACGCCAGCATCCCGAGCAGGGCGGTGATCCCCCCGAGGCTGGCGCCGTAGCCGGCGCTGGTGGGCACGGCCACCACCGGTGCGGGCGTGATACCGCCGACCATGCTGGCCAGCGCGCCCTCCATGCCCGCGACCACGACGACCGCGGTGGCGTCGACCACCACGTCGGCCGAGGCCAGCAGGCGGTGGACGCCGGCCACGCCCACGTCCGTGAGCCGGACGGGCTCGAGCCCGTGGGCTGCCAGCGTGGCCGCGCACTCGTCGGCGACGGGCAGATCGGCGGTGCCCGCGGTGGCGAGGACCACGGTCTCGGGCCGGGGCGCCGACGGCCGCCACGCCAGCGTGGTCCCGGTGCGCTCACCGCCGGGGTTGCGCGCCAGCGCGGCGGCGGCCTGGGCGTCGTCGGCGCGGGTCAGCAGCACCGGGGCGGACCCCGGCACGGCCAGCAGCTCGGCCACGATCTCGGCGCACTGCTCCGGCGTCTTCCCGGGGCCGTACACCGCCTCGGCCATCCCCTGGCGCAGCGCCCGGTGATGGTCCACCCGGGCGAAGCCGATGTCGGCGAACGGCAGTCGCCGCAGCCGCTCCAGCGCGTCGTCAGTGGTCACGGCGCCGACCTGAACGGCGTCGAGCAACCGGCGTAGGGCGTCCTCGTCCACGCCAAGAGCATGCACCCGGGCCCGCCCCCGCGCCGAACGCGGCGCGGGCGCGCCCGGCGTCAGTCGCCTGGGGGTCTCCAGACGATCGGGTCGTCACCGACCATGGGGGCGTAGCCGATGCCGGTGACCGGCACCCCTTCCACGGCCACGAAGGCTTCGCAGGTGACGAACGAGCTGCCGGGCGGCAGCTCCTGCGGGTTGTTGTCGGCGCAGGGGGCGAAGCCCGGCGGCTCGTTGACGCTTGCCGCCTGGCTCCCGTCTTCCTGGAAGCCGATGAGCTCGGGCACGAAGGTGCCGAGGTCCGCCGGCGCCGCCGTGTTCTGGATCTCCATCAGGGCGTAGTAGGGCTCGCCGTTGCCGATGTTGAGCTGGGTGGCCTCTTCGTGGGTGCCGGCCGTGATGGCGAGGACCTTCACCGCAACGACCCCGGACTTGTCGCCGCGCGTGATCAGGACGCTGGCCGCTTGCCCGAAGCTCAGGGCAGTGCCGGGCGGCGTGACCGCCACGGTGGCCGTGGGGGTGGGCGTCGTCGTGGGAGACGTGGGGGGGCTCGCGGCCGAGGGACCACCGCCGCCTCCGACGCTGCATCCGCTCGCCGCGAGGAGCAACGCGCCGGCCGCGGCGAGGGCCGACGCTCTCGGCAACATTGTCGTCATTGAATGGTGCCCCCTGATACAGCCCCAAGCACCGTGCACCGCAAGGGCATCGTCACGCGCCCGTGGCCCTCATGTCTAGTCCGCAGGCACCCCTGGAACACCACTCCGCAACCGCAAGAGGCGGCAGAATCGCTACATTTCTGGCGGACCCTGACGCACCGTCAGGCCGCCTGCTCTGACGGTGGTTGGCCGGCCGTGGACCCGGGGCACGTAGGGAGCGGTGTCCCCTCCGCTCCGCAGAAATAGCCCGTCGGCGAGGGCTGCGGCTCGGCTTCGGGAACTCGCTCCGGGTTGCGGATCCCCACGGCGGCGATGACACCGCCCAGCGCGGCGAGCACCGCGGTGATGTACATGGCGGTGTGGAAGCCATCGGAGAACACGGCCGGCTCGAGGTAGGCCTCGCCCGTGAGGCCGGCCGCCACCGGCAGGGCCGCCACCGCCACCAGCTGGGCGGCTCGGGCGACGGTGGTGTTGACGCCCGAGGCCACCCCGGCGTGCCGGTCCTCGACGGCCGACAGTGCGGTGGCCGTGAGCGGCGCCACCACCGTGGCCAGCCCCGCCCCCATCACCAGCACCGGCGGGAGCACGGCGCTGAGGTAGGAGTCACCGGCGTCGATGCGGGTCATGCCCAGGGTGCCCAATGCCACCAGCAGCGGGCCCACCGTCATCTGCAGCCGGGGCCCGATGCGCGCCGCCAGGGCGCCCGACCGGGCCGACAGCGCCAGCATGAACAGCGTGATGGGCAGGGTGGCCGCCCCGGCCTCGATGGCCGAGTAGCCGAGCACCGTCTGCAGCTGGACCACCAGGAGGAAGAACGTGCCGCCCAGCGCCGCGTACACGACCGCGGTCACCAGGTTGGCGGCACGGAACTGGGCGCTGGCGAAGATCGCCGGCGGCACCATCGGATCCGGGCTGCGCCGCTCGTCCAGCACGAACAGAGCCAGGCCCAACGCGCCGAGCAGGAGTGGCCCCCACACGCTGGGCGCGCCCCAGCCGTCGTCGCCCGCCATGATCAGGCCCCAGCTCAGGCCGGCCAGTCCCAGGGCGATCAGCACGGCGCCGACCACGTCGACGTGCCGGGCCGCAGTCGGGTCGAACGACTCGGGGACGTGGCGGGCCGCGATCAGCACCACGAAGGCCGAGAGCGGCAGGTTGATGAGGAAGATCCAGCGCCACGAGGCCGCGTCCACCAGCCACCCACCGACGAACGGCCCGATGGCCGAGGCCACGCCGGACAGGCCGGACCACGCCCCGATGGCGCGGCCCCGCTGGTCCGGCCGGAAGCTGGCCTCGAGGATGGCCAGGCTCCCCGGGGTGAGCAGCGCGCCGCCGACCCCCTGCAGCACCCGCCCGGCCACCAGGAACCCGATCGTCGGGGCCACCGCGCACAGCAGCGACGCCAGCGCGAACACGACCACGCCCGTCTGGAAGATCCGCTTGCGGCCGAAGCGGTCGCCTAACGAGCCGCCCAGCAGGATCAGCGACGACACCGCCAGCAGGTAGCCGGTCAGCACCCACTGCAGCCCGCCCAGCCCGGCGTCGAGGTCCTCGCCGATGTGGGGCAGGGCGACGTTGACCACCGTCGAGTCGAGGAACGCGATGCTCGATCCACCCACCGTGGCGGCAAGCACCCAGCGGCCCTTCGGCGACGAGACCGTCAGGCCTTCGCTCTGCTCGGGCGGCGCGGCCAGGACTAGCCCGCCTCTGCGCGGGACGCGCCGGCGGCACCGCCGCGCACTAGCCCGCCGCTCCGCTGGAGAACCGCTCCAGGACCCGGGAGGCGATCACCGTCGCCCACGGCTTGGCCGGCGAGCCCTTGGGCGCGTCGACCAGCACGTAGAAGGCCCGGCCCTGGCCCCGTACGTAGAGCAGCCCGTCCTCGTACACCGCGGCGTCGCCGAGGCCCTCCACCGGCTCGGGCTCGTCGAGCAACGCGACCATCCACTCGAACCAGCTGACCGGATCGAACAGCGTGTCGTCGTTGACGGCGTGCCCCGCGTGCACGCCGAACGACCACGCGCGGCGGTGACCGTCCTCGGCGTCGAAGCGCACCCCGAGGTCGTCGTCGGCGTAGGTGAGCGACGGGCCGCCGACCGGGATGCCGGTCAGCGCCACCACCTCGTCGTGGGTGATCAGCGAGTACGGGTCGGGCGCGCCGAGCGACATGGCCCGGTTGGCGATGCTGATGTCCTGGCTGTGGGGATCGACCGCCTGGACGCCATGGATCGCACCGGCATCGTTGAGGACGCCGTGTTCGGCCAGCTTGGCTCGCGCCGCCTCGGCGGCCTCACGGAAGCGGTCGGTGAAACCCACGCGCCTGGGAGCTTACGGGTTGGTCAGCGTCCGTCACATGTCACGTCGTTCAGTCAATGGAAGCCCCATTCAGATCATGAAGGGCAAGTTCGTGACGAAATCACCACCCAAAGTGGCATCCCCGACGTATGCCACATCCCTCTGTGAATCGTCGGAGTCGCTCAGACGCCCGCCGGCGATGCGCATGAACCGGTCCCCCGGAAGGATGACCGCGACCGTGGGACTGCCTGCGATGGCTTCGACGAGCCGCGCCCGGTCGGTCACCTCGATGTCGATCCGGCCGGCGAGGTCGCCGGTCAGCTCGATCCGCATGGTCGTGCCCGGGGGCGGAGCCACCCGTTTGCCCACCACGAAGCCGAGGGCGGAGGACGCCTCGGCCAGGCTCTGCTCGGGCGCCCGGCCGGCCACATGCCCGGGACGGCCCAGCGCCTCACGGATGTCCTGCTCGTGCATCCACATGTCCATGACCCGGATGCGCATGAAGCGTCCGTAGCTGGCCGGGCCGGCCGGCGTCATGGCGTCGGCGTCGAAGTCGGCCCGGGACATGGCGGCCAGCGCCGCCCTCCGCTCGGCGATGATCCCCCGGAGGTCGTCGAGCACCGCGGCGGCCGGTTCGGGGCGGTAGCGCTCGACCCAAAGCTCGTTGAAGCGGCCGATGTCGTTGCGCACGTGGGACAGGTCACCCAGCTCGACCTCGGGCGTGGACCGGCCGGCGAGCATCGCCTCGGTACCGATGACGTGGGCCACGTTGTCCTTCACGGTCCAGCCCGGGCAGGCCGTGGTTCGCTCCCAGTCCTCGGGCGCGAGGCTCTCGGCCAGCTCGACGATGGCGTCGAACTGCTCGTCCAGGGCGGGGAGCACCTTGTCGACGTCGACGGCCCGGTCCACGCTGGTCATGGCCGGGAAGTTAGCGTCCGGTCAGCGAACTCACCGAGTGAACCGACATGGTCGTGGGCTCCGTTGGAGCACAGGCCCAGCGGGTCGACGTGCACCGCCACCATGCCCACGACGACCGCGCCATCGGCGTCGTACATGCCGCTGTCGCCGATGTGGCAGATCCGCTCCGGGGGCAGGCCCAGGCCCGCGGCGGTGGCCAGGAACACCGCGGGGTCGGGCTTGGCGACGCCGAGCACGCCGGAGTCCGTGATGTGGTCGACCTCCACCCCCGGCCCCGGGCCCACCTGCGCCACCTCGTGGCGGGCCAGCAGGTCGGCCACCGTCCCGTCCGAGTTGCTGGTCACGGCCAGGCGGATCCCCGCGGCGGCCAGGCGCCGGGCCGCGTCCCTGGCTCCCGGGAGGGGCTGGCACCACAGCGTGGGGATCAGCACCTGCTGCAGCACCGCGCACGCGGCCTCGCGCTGGTCGACGGGCACACCCACCGCGTCGGCGAAGCCGTCGTGGTAGTGGCCGAAGGTCTCGGGGAAGGAACCCTGCCGGTCCACCTCGGCCATGGCTCGGTAGTGCCCGTCCCCGAACGCGGCGCGGTCGAAGGCGATGCCGGCGGCGGCCAGGAAGTGAGCGAGGATGCCGTGGTCGGGCACGACGAGCACCCCGCCGACGTCGAGGCTGACGGCTTCGATCATGCGCGCAGCCTCCCACGCCCGGGTGCTGCGCTAGCTAGCCTCGGCCCGGTGGAAGCCGACGACCGCCTGTACTTCCGCCAGCTGCTCGCCGGCCGGGACGTGGCCCGCAGCGATCCTGTCGCCCGCCAGATGGTGAACTTCGTCTACCTGATCGGCGACCGGGCCACGGGGGAGGCGCTGGTGGTCGACCCCGCCTACGACGTGGCGGGCATCATCGACCTGGCCGCGGCCGACGACATGCGCGTGACCGGCGCGCTCGTCACCCACTACCACCCCGACCACGTGGGTGGGCAGATGATGGGCTACCGCATCAGCGGGCTGGACGACCTGCTGGAGCGGAACCCGGTGCCCGTCCACGTGCAGGCCGACGAGGCGCCCTGGGTGCAGCGGGTGACCGGGGCGTCCGACTCGGACCTGGTGCAGCACGCCAGCGGGGACACTGTCACCGTCGGCGAGGTCGACATCGAGCTGATCCACACGCCGGGACACACCCCCGGCAGCCAGTGCTTCTTCGTGGACGGGCGCTACCTGGTGTCGGGCGACACGCTGTTCCTCGAGGGCTGCGGGCGCACCGACCTTCCCGGCGGCGACGCGGCCCAGCTCTACGAGAGCCTGACCCAGAAGCTGGCCAAGGTGCCGGACGACACCGTGCTGTTCCCCGGCCACCTGTACTCGGCCGAGCCGTCGGCGACCATGGGTGCCACCCGGAAGTGGAACTTCGTGTTCAAGCCCCGGACCGAGGCCGAGTGGCTGGCGATGTTCGGCCGCTGAGCCTCCGGAGGACCACCTCGCCCCGCGGCGACAGGCGGTAGCCGACCTCCAGGCTCACGGTCAGGCCCAGCTCCTTGAGCTTGCGCACGTCGCGCTTGAACGGCGCGGTGTCGCGGCCGAGGCCCGCGGCCAGGTCCGGAGCCCGGACCCCGGACTGCTCGGCGATGAGGGCCAGGACGGTCGCGGTCCACGGGCCGTGGCGAGAGGCGCGGTCGAGCCGGTCCAGGCGCTCGGCCACCGCGGCCAGCTCGTCCTCGCCCAGGTCGGCCCGCGCCCGCAAGGCCAGGCGGGGGTCGTCGCCGGCCCGGTGGAAGCGGATGAGGTAGAGGTCGGCGCCCTCGACGGCGAAGCGCTCCAGCTCGGACAGCAGTTCTTCCCGGGTGTCGTAGCCCGCGGCCCGGGCATCATCCCCCGTGACCTGGTCGACCGTGATGCGTTCGACCGCGTCGATCGCCAGCTCGCCCCCACCCGGGGTGCGTTGCCGGCCCCCGGCCTTGGCCGCGGGGCGCCGCCACCAGCGGAACGCCGCGGTGACCGTTCCGTCCTCCAGCCCGGCCCAGAACCGCTGCGGGAACAGCACGCCGCGTTTCTACCCGATCAAGCGCTTGATTGATAGGGTGCCCGCGTGCCGACGGCGACGTCTACGGGCCAGCGGGAGCGGATCCTGGCCGCCGCGCTCGACCTGATCGCCTCCCACGGCGTCGAGGGCATGACCATGCGTCAGCTCGCCGCCGCCTGCGACCTGAACATCGCCACCCTCTACCACTACGTCGGGTCCAAGTCCGACCTGCTGGGGGCCATCGTCCACGAACGCCACTACGACGAGGGCCTGCGCCGGCTGAGGGTGCCCGTCGACCCCGCGCTGCCACCACGCGAGCGGTTCGAGCAGTTCTTCGGGGCCCTCGCCACCCAGTCGCTGGGCGAGCTTCAGGTGTGGCGCCTGCTCATCGGCGAGAGCCTGCGCGACGACGCCGTGGCGCTGGCCGAGGCCCGGCGGCTGTCCCGCCTGCTGGAAGCAGCGGTGGACCGCTGGCTGGCCGAGCTGTTCCCCGAGCTACCTGGCGACCCGGCCGCGGCCGGATCGGTCGTGTCCGGCCAGCTCCTGGCCGTGTTCCTGGAGGCGTTGCTGCTGGGCGACGACCCCGACCGCCTGGCGGCGCGGGCCGCCGCGCTGGCGCTGATCCTGTTCCCGACCTGACCCCTGGGAGACCAAGTGCGCACCGAGATCTGCGAGAAGCTGGGCATCGAGTTCCCGATCTTCGCCTTCAGCCACTGCCGGGACGTGGTGGCGGCGGTGTCCAAGGCCGGGGGCCTCGGCGTGCTGGGGGCCGTCGGCTTCAGCCCCGAGGACCTGGAGGTCCAGCTCGCCTGGCTCGACGACAACGTGGGCGACCGGCCCTACGGCGTCGACATCGTGATCCCGTCCCGCTACGAAGGCATGGAGCTCGACGACCTCACGCCCGAGGAGCTCGAGGCCGAGATGGCCCGCCACGTGCCCGACGGCCACCGGGAGTTCGGCCGCAAGCTGCTGGCCGACCACGGCGTCCCCGACCTGCCCGAGGGGGAGCGCCACCACGAGCTGCTGGGCTGGACCTCGGTGACGGCCGGGCCCCAGGTCGACGTCATCCTCCAGCACGAGCCGGCCCGGTTGGTGGCCAATGCCCTCGGTACGCCGCCGGCCGACGTGGTGGCCCGCATCCAGGAGAGCGGGCGACTGGTCGGCGCGCTGTGCGGCTCGGTGCGCCACGCGCTCCGGCACCAGGAGGCCGGGCTCGACTTCGTGGTGTGCCAGGGCACCGAGGGCGGCGGGCACTGCGGCGAGGTGGCCTCGGTGGTGCTGTGGCCCCAGGTCATCGACGCGGTCGCCCCGCTGCCGGTGCTGGCCGCAGGGGGCATCGGCGACGGCCGCCAGATGGCCGCCGCGCTGGCCATGGGCGCCCAGGGGGCATGGACCGGCTCGCTGTGGCTCACGGTCGTCGAGGCCGACGTGCCCCCGGCGCAGATGCAGACCTACATCGACGCCACCAGCCACGACACCGTGCGGTCGCGGTCTTTCACCGGCAAGCCGTGCCGCATGCTGCGCAACGACTGGACCGAGGCGTGGGAGGGCCCCGACTCGCCCGGCCCGCTGCCCATGCCGCTGCAGATGATGGTGGCCCTCGACGCGGTGCAGCGCGGCCATCGCTACCCCGAAGCGGCCAAGGACGTGAACTTCAACCCGGTGGGCCAGGTCGTGGGCCAGATGAACCGCATCGAGCGGACCGCCGACGTGGTGGCCCGGCTGGTGTCCGAGTACGTCGACGCCTGCGACCGGCTCACCGCGCTCAACAGCCGCGCCCTGGCCTGACGCCCGCTCGCGCGCGGACGGCATGATGCGCGGTCGACGTGACGCGCTCGGTCTCCGGGTCGATGTGCTCCCCATCGCCTCTGCCCGCCGCCGCCAGCAGGAGCGCGCTCGCGATCGCGAGCCTCCCCCCAGCAGGGATCCCCATCGCGCGGAAGGTGCTCGTGGAGCAACCTAGGCCGCCGCACTCGGTGCTGGCCGCGTACGGCGTCGCCGACCCGCAACCTCTCGCAGGGGGCCAGGGAGACGCGTTCCGGGCGGGCCCGATCGTGCTGAAGCCGGCGGGAGAGCCGGCGCAGGCCGAGTGGCTGGCCACGACCCTGGACGGCCTCGACGCCGGCGCGGGCCTGCGCATCGTCCGCCCGGTCCGCTCCTTGACGGGCCGCTGGGTCGTCGACGGCTGGGCCGCGTGGGAGTGGGTGCCAGGGCAGCACCGAACCGGCCAGTGGGAGGCGGTCCTCGACGTGTCGGAGCGCTTCCATCGCCGCGTGGCCGGCGTCCCGTGGTCGCCCGCGCTGGTGGCGTCGCATCGCTGGGCCCGAGCCGACCGCGTGGCCTGGGGCGAGCTCGCCGCCGACCTTCCGGAGGTGGCGCGGCCCCTGCTCGACCGCCGGCAGCCGGTCGATCTTGCCTGCCAGCTGATCCACGGGGACCTCGGCGGGAACGTGCTGTTCCACGACTCGCTCCCGCCGGCCGTGATCGACGTGAGCCCGTACTGGCGACCGCCGGACTATGCCGACGCCATCGTCGTGGCCGACGCCGTTGCCTGGCACGGCGCGGGCGACGAGCTGGTCGACTGGCTGCTGCGCCGCCAGGGCGAGCAGCTGCTCCTGCGCGCCGTCCTGTTCCGGATCGCGGTCGATCACCGGGAAGCCGCGGCGTTCCGGCGGGTGATCGCACGGCTCGACGCCTGAGCGCGCCGGAGCGCCTGGTGGCGCCGCCTAACGGCGCCAGGGCAGGCCGTCGTCGGTGCCGCCGTCCTGGTCGCCGTAGTCGTCCAAGTCGTAGTCGCCCGACGCGGTCGGGTCGCGGGTCTCGCCCGACTCGTCGGCCTCGGGCTCATAGAGCGTGGGGTCGCCCACGACCACCTCGCCGCCCATCTCCTGCGAGATGTCGGTCAGCACCGGCGCCGTGGGATGCCGCCGCTCGCGGCCGGGCACCCAGGCCTGCTGGGTCGGATCGGCCCGTTGCGCCTGCTCGGCCTCCTGGGCCTGGCGCGCCCGCTCGGCCCGCTCGGCCCGCCGCGCGCTCTTCCGCTGGGACCTCCGCTGCCGGCGGGCGTCCATCCAGCGGTCGAACAGGCCGGCCTTGGGCGCGCTGGCGAAGGGGGCGGGCTCGCCCTGCTCCTCCCAACCGGGGGCGGTCGGGCCCTGCTTGGCCACCACCATGTCCACCACGTACCGGTTGAACTTCACCGGGTCGTTGACGCCCTCGAGGTCCCGGAGGCCCCCTTCCTCGTTGGCGGACTCGATGTGGAGGGTGGCAAAGCCGAACATCCGCCCCCACAGGGTCTGCTCATAGGTGAGGTCGGTGACGCGGACCCACGGGATCGAATGGGCCCGGCGGGAGAACACGCCCGAGATGCGCATGATGCGCACGTTGGTGACCACGTAGCTCGTGTATCGCTCGCGCAGGCGCCTCAGCACGAGGAACAGCATCACGATGCTCAACAGCAGCAACACGAACCCGGCGGTGACCAGCGATCCGTTGAATGAGAAGCCGAAGAACACGACGGCGATGACGAACAGCACCAGGAAGAGGATCGTGTTCTGGACGATGAATGCCTGGAGCGACGGGTGGTCGCTGTGGATCGTCCGCTCGCCATGCCCGAGGTACTGGTCGATCACCTCGTCCGGGAGCGGCAGCACGTTGCGGCGCAGGTCATCGAGGCGCCGGCCGACGCGCCGGAAGAACCCGGGTGGGACCTCGGTCGCGACGTCCGGAGGTGCAGCGGTGACCGTGGCCGTGCCACCACCGGTCGTGGCATAGGGATCCTGAGGCGAGAACGGCGGAAGATCGCCTCCGCTGTAATCGTCATCGCGCCGGCCCCGGCGCCGGCGCGATGGCGTCACGCGGTCAGGCCCCGGAAGAACTCGGTGAACTTGTCAATGGCATCCTGAAGGAAGTTGCCAACGGTCCCGAGAAAGTCGGCGAACGCCGTGGCCGTCGCGGTCGGGTTGTTCCACACCGACAGGATGAGAAACGCCGCTGCGACAAGCAAAAAGACTCGTTTGATATCCATGCTCAAGCGGCCTCCGTGTGGACCCTGCCGCACCCCAGGCAAGGTCCTAGTACGTCAAATACTAGCGTTGTCATTCGTTGGGGGGCAATGGCCCGCCCGACGGGGGGCGATGGTACGCAACCCCGGCCGACGGGACGATCAACGAGCGCTCGGCTACGGTTCCCGCAGGCCAGAAGGCTGGGGTGAGGCGCGCGATGGGTGACTGGGGCAACCCGCACGACCCGTGGCAGGACTACGGACGGGACGCAAGCAGGGACGAGGGCGTCCCCGCACACCTGCCCGCGCCCCTGCCGCCGGTTCCCGCCCAGGCCTGGTCGCCGCGCTGGTCCGAGGATTACTCGGACGACTACTCCGACGAGTGGGACGACGAGGATCCCGACGAGCGCGGCGAGGGGCCCCTGAGCCGGGCCGTGGGCGAAGCGATGTGGCGCTACCAGTCCGCCCCGCTGTGGCTGCGGGCGACCCTGGACGTGAGCGCGGTGGTGCTGCTCCTGACGTTCGTGGTGGTCGGGGCGATGACGCTCAGCGGCGCCCGCCCGACCGACGAGGTGGGCGCGTTCGTCGTCCCCTCGTCCACCACCGTGCAGCCGGGTGGGACTCCCACCAGCGCCCCGGTCCCCTTGAGCACCAGCACGACCACGTCCACCACCACCGAGCCGCCCAGGACGACGACCACCGCGCCCTCGACCACCGTGGCTCCCACCACCACCACCGTTCCGCCGGAGACCACGACCACCACCCGGCGCCGACGCGATCCCGGTCCGCCACCGCACTACGACAACTGCTTCGAGGCCTGGCGAGACGGCGCGCTGCCGCTCTACGCGGGCGACCCGGGGTACGGGCCGCACCTCGACGACGACGGCGACGGCGTCGCCTGCGAGTGGGGCGAGGGCATCTAGGCCACCACCCCGGCTCGTCACGGGCCCGCCGCCCGCGCTCGGACCACCCGGCTGCCGGCGGCCCGGTCGGCCAGGGAGCGCCGCCCGCCCAGCACCGAGGCCAGCCACGCCCCGGTGACCAGCAGCGGCGTGATCAGCGAGGGGATGAACGTGGTGGCGCTCCACGCGGCGCGCCACAGCGCCCGCGATGGCGGCAGGCGGCCGCCGCCGTCGGCCTCGACCCGGAGGCCGGCCAGGAGCTTGCCCGGCGTCCGCTGCCACAGTGCGGTGCAGACGGCGTGGTAGACGACGGCGACGACGGCCATGGTCCATGCCACCCGGTGGAACGACCAGGCCCAGTCGAGCCAGCCGGCCTCGCTCACGCCCAGTGCCTCTAGCGCACCGGTGCGCCATCCCAGCTCGGAGCCGCCCAGGACGATGGCGAGCACGGCGGCGCCGTCGACCAACGCGGCGCTGGTCCGCCGGCCGCTGGGCGCCCTGGCGGGCTCGGCGGCGCGCCCTGCCCGAGCGGCGGGAGCGGGCTTCGCCGTCCGGCGGGGCGGTGTGTAGCGCCGGGAGGCCCGGGGGCTGGTGGTGGCGGTGGCGGTGCTCACACGGGGGAGCATTCCGCCCGTGAGCCGCGCCGGAACAGCCGCTCCAGCAGCCGGTCCAGCGCCGAGCCGGTCGTCCGTTGGGCCGCGTCCTCCTCCAGCAGCGGCTCGTGCAGCAGGGCACCGAGCATGTGGCGCACGGCCTGGTCGACCGTGGCATCGAAGCGCTGGGTCAGCCGGGCGTCGTCCGCCGCCTGTTGCACCGCGGTGCTGTGGGGGATGGCGCCCAGGTAGTGGTAGCGCCGGAAGTGGTCGCCCACGCTGTGCTCGTTCCAGGCCAGTTGCGGGTCGGCCCGGTTGAGCACGATCGCCACCCGGTCCGGCGGGAAGTTGCGGCCGCCGGCGCTCACCGGGTCGCCGATGATGTCGAGCCACTCGACGTTGTTGTGGATCGTCTCGCGGTTGGGATCGAGCACCACCAGCAGCAGGCTGGAGTCCCGCAGCACGAAGTCGTCGAACAGCTCGTGGCCCACGGCCTCCGCCACCGGCGTGTCCACGATGACGTAGTCGTGGGTGCGTCGCAGCGCGGCGACCACCCGGCGCCACAGCGTGGGAGTGAGCAGGCGCTCGTCGGCGCAGCGCAGGTCGGGGGCGCCGAACAGCACGTCGAGGTCGCCCGCCTCCGGGATCGGCGTCAGGGCCAGGGCGAGCATGTCCTCGTCGACGTCGGTGCGGACCAGGTCGAGGATCGAGCCCCGCGCCGGTCGTTGCAGGATCGTCGCCACCGACGACTGGGCGGTGTTGGCGTCGACCAGCGCCACCCGCTTGCCCCCCGGCCGCACCGCCCGGGCCAGCGTGGCGGCGGCGAGGACGGCGGTGGTCGTGTTGTGGACCACGATGTCGTTGGCCACGAAGCAGTGGGTGCCGTCGACGGTCAGGTCCCAGACCTGCTGGGTGCCCGCAGGGCGGATGGCGGTGACCCGGTCCCAGGCCACGTCGCCTTCACGGCACGGCTCGGGATCGGCGGCGGCCCACTCCATCAACCGGTCGCGCTGGCGCCCGCACAGCGGGATGTGGCGGGCGAACGTCGCCCGGTCGCCGGGCCCGACGTCCAGGCGGCAGCCTTGGGCGCCCGCCGCGGGGCTCAGGCGGCTCTGCACCCCGAAGCGCAGGAGCAGGTGCTGCACCATGCGGACCGACGCCTCGGCCGCCAGCTCAAGGCTGGGCGTGCCGTCGTGGCCGACGGTGCCGTCGGCGGTCCAGAGCAGGGCGAGGAAGTGGCCGAGCTGGTCCTCGGGCAACCGGTAGACCGCTTCGGCCCCGGCCGCGGCCGCGCCGGTGTCGCCGTCGCCCGGGGCCGGCCGCCGGCACCCGTGGTCGGACAGGCGGGCCGCGAGGCGGGCGATCTCGGTGGCCGGCAGCCGGCGGGGCTCGACCGGGAAGGGGATGCTCCCCGGCAACGCCGCCTCCTCACCCACGGCGATGCGCTCGGCCGGGCGCCACCCGTCGGCCAGCAGGAACGGATGATGCGGGGTCACGGTCACCGATCGCCCCGACGCGAACTCGACCCGGACAGTGGGCTGCACGCCCGAGTCGATCTTTGCCGCGATGGGCACTGGGGTTACCTGGTCCCCGTCCAAGGTGAGCACCGTGGTGGCGGCGGGGTCCCGCACGATCTCGTCGAGCCGCCGGGGCACGCCCGACACGGGATCGGTGATCATGCTGTCCCCGGTGAGGCACTTGCCGCTACCGCCCTTGTAGGAGCACACGGAGACGACCTCGCCCCGCCGCTGCCCCCGCAG
>Ga0209814_10000300_pt1 | contig 15532 bp, 16 predicted proteins | sample SoiMetdeltSBSDD1_FD_187597 | JGI IMG/M metagenome (GOLD analysis project Ga0209814, IMG submission 187597) | Bulk soil microbial communities from a Populus tree surrounding site in Tennessee, USA - Soil MetaG P. deltoides SBSDD1 (SPAdes) (version 2) | ecosystem: Environmental > Terrestrial >... | reverse complement strand
GCCCAGCTCGCGGGCACGGCGCTGACCATGGCCATGGTCGACCGTGCCCGCGAGCTGGGCTGCAAGACGGTGGACCTGACGTCCCGCCCCTCCCGCGAAGCCGCCAACCGCCTCTACCAGCAGCTCGGCTTCGTCGCCCGCGAGAGCAACGTCTACCGGTACGACCTGCGAGACGGGGGAGCGGGCAGATCGTCGGGATAGGTGACATCGATCTCGTCGACATCGCGCTTGAAGTCCCGGGCGTTGTTGGTGATGAAGCGGTCGGCACCGGCGTTGACGGCAGTGGCGAGGTGGACGGCGTCGGCGGCTTTGAGTCGGTAGGCCGCCCCGAGGACGACCGCGAGCTCAGCTACGAGAGGGTCGACTGGTCGGAGGTCGAGGCGGGAGAGCAGCCCGTAGAGTGCCGCGAGCTCGTCCTGGGAGTCGTCTCGGGTCGGGCGGGTGAGTAGCTCGGGAAGCAGCAACACGGAGCCGATTCCGGCGGTCTCGCTGTCACCTCCGGGAGGGAACAGCGCGGCGACGCGTGATCCAAGCGGGTGTGCGGATGTCGCTGCGTAGATGAGGACGTCGGCATCGAACGCGTCCATCAGCGGCTGTTGCGACCCGATCGGATCTCCTCGATCAGCGAATCGGCTCGGCGCCGTGTCAGGCCTTGGTCCGGGAGGGGTGCACGGCGTGCGGCTTCGAGCCTGTCGCGGATCCCGGCGGCTGCTTCAAGGGCCGGGCCGCCCCGGCGAACGCGGAGGGCATCCGGGCGCAGGATGACCGCGATCTGGCGTCCGTGGCGCGTGAGGATGATCTCCTCACCAGCCTCGACCCGATTGAGGAGTTGGGGCAGCGTGGCGCGGGCTTCGCTTGCGGTCACCGAAACCATCGGCACGAATTGTACGTTCTTGTACGCTCCTGTACAACTTCCCGGCACGCAGATGGGGTCGCCGGGGTGGGAGCCTAGGGGGATGAGCGAGAAGGAGGAGCGGGACGGGGTCCCGCTGACCAACCTCGACCAGCCGCTGTTCGACGAGGCAGGGGCTACCAAGCGGGACCTCGTGGACTACCTGGACAGCGTGAGCGAGCGGATCCTCCCGGGACTGCGGGATCGGCCCCTGTCGGTGATCCGGGTGCACCGGGGGCAGGAGGCGTTCATGCAGAAGAACGTCCCCAAGTACACGCCGGACTGGGTGCCGACGGTGCAGCTGTGGGCCGAGGCGTCCAAGCGGGACGTGTCCTACGCGGTGTGCAACGACCGGCGCACGCTGCTGTGGTTCGCCAACCAGCGGGCCGTCGAGTACCACCCGACGCTGGTGCTGGCCGACCGGCTCGACCACATGACGCACCTCGTGCTCGACCTCGACCCGCCCGAGGGGTCCGGCTTCGGGCACGTGGTGGAGGTCGCCCACCTGGTCCGCCGGGCGCTGGACGAGCTGGGGCTGGCGGGAGCGGTCAAGACCAGCGGGGCCAAGGGGCTGCACATCTTCGTCCCCATCGACGCCCGCGTGGCCATCGAGGACGCGGCCGCGGCCACCCGTGCCATCGCGGGCCGGGCCGAGCGGCTCGATCCCAAGATCGCCACCACCGCGTTCATGAAGGAGGACCGGGGCGGCAAGGTGTTCGTGGACGCCACCCGGGTCGGCGGGGCCACGGTGGTGGCGGCCTACAGCCCCCGGGTACGGCCGGGAACACCGGTGTCGTTCCCCCTGGCGTGGGACGAGATCGACGACATCAAGCCGGCCGACTTCACCGTGCACACCGCTCCGGACCGCCTCGGAGACAGGGACCCGTGGGCCGAGCACATGCCCGACCCTCAGGGGCTGAGCGAGGACCTGCTCGCCGAGGGCCACGAGATCCCCGTGGCGCGGGTCCAGGCCATGCACGAGGGCAAGCGCCGCAAGCGGGCGCGGGAGGCCGAGGGCTGAGCCGTGCGTGACGCCGACCAGCGCACTTACGTGGTGACCGGGGCCGCCTCCGGGATCGGCCGAGCCACCTGCGAGCTGCTGTGCACCGCGGGCCACCAGGTGGTGGATGTGGACCTGCGGGACGCGGCGGTCATCGCCGACCTGGCCACGCCTGAGGGGCGCGAGGCCATGGTCGATGCGGTCACGAGGGCCAGCGGGGGCCGGGTCGACGCGGTCATCGCCAACGCGGGCGTGAACGCCCCGCCCGAGCTGTGCGCCCGGGTCAACTACTTCGGCGCGGTGGCGACGCTGGTCGGGCTCCGCCCGCTGCTGGGCCGGGCGACCGCGCCCCGAGCGGTGGCCACCGCCTCGTCCTCGGTGATCAACGCCCACGATCCCGAGCTCGTGGCCGCCTGCCTCGACGGCGACGAGGACGCAGCCGCGGCCCGCGCCGCCCGGGTCGGCCTGGCCGCCTATCCCTCGTCCAAGCGGGCGCTCGCCCGCTGGGTCCGGCGCCAGGCGCCCACCGAGGCCTGGGCCGGCGCGGGCATCGCCCTGAACGCGGTGGCCCCGGGCATCGTGGAGACGCCGATGACCGAGCCGCTGTTCGCCGACGAGGGCATGCGCGCGCTCATGGCCGACGCGGTCCCCATGCCCTACGGCGGCTACGCCCGGCCCGAGCACGTGGCCGAGCTGATCGCCTTCCTGGCCGCCCCCACCACGGTCCGGCTCACGGGCCAGGTGGTGTTCGTGGACGGCGGCGCCGACGCGGTGCTCCGCGGCGACGACATCTGGTAGCGGGCCTCAGCCGGGCTGGTACGGGCGGCGGCCCGAGGCGCCGAGGAGGTCGGCCCAGGGGTCCTCCGTGGCGGCGGGTTCGTGCCACCCCGGGGAGCGCCAGTGGGGCCAGCCGCGGCTGTGGTCGCGCAGGCGCGTGCAGACGTCCGCGGGTGGGGCGAAGGGGACGCCGAGGCCGGCGCACACGTCGTGGCCGTGCAGGATCATCTCCAGGGCGCCGCGGGCCGCGAAGTCGCTCGCCGGGCGCACCTCGGGGAGGGGCCGCTGCCAGATCACCGCGCTCGCCCCGGGGGGTGCGGTGGCGATCACGGCCGACAGCACGCGGCCGACCGCGGCCATGGCGTCGCCGGCCAGGTCGGGCCGGCCGTCCTGGCAGGGCGCCGGGGTGGTCCAGCCCCACTCGGGATAGCCGTCCTGGCGGCCCGCGGCCAGGAACAACGCCACCGCCAGGACGGCATCGAGGGCGTGGTCGGCGGTCCGGGCGCAGCTCCAGTCCAAGGTTCCGGCGCGCGCCGACCAGTCCCGGTCCGCGCCCGCACGCCAGGCGCCGGCTACGCACGCGGTGACGGCGTCGAGGTCTTCGTAGGTGAAGGGCGCGTCCGTGGGCATCCGGCAAAGGTGGCACACTGGACGACGCGGCGGCGGGCGGCCGAGACGCGAAGTGAGGCGGAGACATGGCGGGTTCCCGGGTGATGCTGTTCGTCGACTCCCTGCGCACGGGCGAGGTCGCCCGCGACGGGGACGGCCGGTGGCAATGGGAGTGGGGCGAGGGCGGGCGTGGCGCGGTGGTGGTGTGCGATCCGAGCGGCGCGCTGCGGCTGGAGCGATCGGCGCCGGTGGTGCTGGCGCTCGACCCCGACCTGGCCAACCAGCCCGACGCTCCGCCGGTGAGACTGTCCCTCAGCTCGTTCTCGGCGCCTCGGGTGACGCTGTGGTACGAGGGCGAGCACGGCCCGGTGCCGGTGGTCGGTGCCCTGGCCGGGTCCGGGTCCCTGGAGACGGGTCGGATCGCGGCGGTGGATGAGCTGGAGTTGCGCCTCACCGCCCACACGTTCCCCGACGGTGGGTTCGACGGCCTCGTCGAGATCATCGCCGACCTGGGCGACCAGGGCGGCGACGACCGCGACCGGGTGGTCCTGCGGGTGGCGCCATGGGTCATGCCGGCCAGCAGCCGGCCCGCGGAGACCCTCTACGTGGTGCACGACGTGGGCTGGAACAGCGACTTCGTGACCGCGCTGGGCCAGGCCTGCACCCAGGCGGGCGTGGCCGTGCGCCAGGTGGCCGGCGAGTTCACCGAGGGCGACCCCTGGATCCAGGACGAGGTCGAGCCCGGCCACACCTGGGGACCGGGCCAGGCCGCTCGCCACGTGATCGTGGACGGGCCCCGCGATCGGGGCCTGGACCCCGCGGTCGAGCGGGTGTTCGGCCACGACGGCGTGGACGTCTACAGCGTTCCGGCCCACGGCGGCTGGCAGACCTCGCTCGACTCGTTCGGCAACCTGGAAGTGAGCCCGCCGGTCGTCGTGGCCGGCGTGCCGTACCCGCTGGGCCGGATCGTGCTCGGCACCACGGCCCCGGACTCGAACGGCCGGCAGGCCGCGCTGGCGGTGCGCCAGTTCCTCAACGCCCAGCGGGTGCAACCGCCGATCGAGATCTTCACCGACTGGCTGGCGGTGGGCCACGTGGACGAGATCGTGTGCTTCGAGCCGGGGACCGGCGTCGACGACTGGACCATCCAGATCGCCTCCACCACCGCGTTCCGGGCGCTGCTGGAGGCGTGGCGGGCCGACGGGCATGGCGACGCCGTGCTGTGGGAAGGCAAGACCCGTCCCGAACCCGAGACCGGGCAGGACGGCGACGCGGCCCGCACGGTGCAGGAGCTACTCGACGACAGCCCGCTGTGGGACTTCCAGGCCTCGTGCCAGGAGGCGCTCCAGACGGTGCGCCAGCAGCTCACCGACGGCCTGGCAGTGGACGACAGCCGCTTCGTGGAGGTCCCGCTCATCTTCGAGTCGTACGGCGGCGCCGCGCTCGCCCACTTCCCCGACATGGTCAACCACATCGTGGTGGGCGGCTGGTCGATCGTGCCGGACCCGTTCGGTCCCGTCGTGGGCGGCAACGACCTGCTCAAGGACGCCTACCGCCGCCTCGCCCCCCACCGGAACCACCTGTTCGTGGACGATTGGTACACGTACCACCTGAGCATGGGCGAGGTGCACTGCGGCACCAATGTGCTGCGCACCGCCGATCCGGACGCCCGGTGGTGGGCCACCCGCCTCCCCGGCCTGTGGGACGCCATGGTCCCGCCGTGACGGGTACGGAGCGCGCTACTCGGTGACCTTGCGGATCGGGTCGCCGGGACGGACGGTGCCCGCCACCACCACCCGGGCGCACATGCCCCGCAGGCGCAGCTCGCGGCCGAGCGGCGAGTTGACGAAGCGCATCGCATCGCGGCCGAAGCGCTCCACGAACTTGGAGCAGCCGGTGTGGGGCGTCTCGCTCACCTCGATGACCGCCGAGCCGAGCGCCAGCCGCGTGCCCGGGGGCAGGTTCCCGATGCTCAGGTCGAGATCGACGTGCAGCTGGTCACCCGCCAGGGGCCGCCGCTCCGGCTCGATCGCCACCAGGCGGGAGAGCCGGGCGTTGATGACATTGAGCTGCCGGTCGTACTCGGCCGTTTCGTGGCGCACGCCCCAGTTGTCGCCCACCAGGCCTTTCTCCAGGTCGAGCGTGCCCTCCTCCAGCACGTCGCGCACGCCCACTTCGGGGCGGGCTACGACCAGTTCGACCACCCCGGCGTCGGCCGGGGACCGGCGGACCTCGGCGAGGCCGGCCTCGAGTTCGGCGGTGGTGAGGTGCTGCACGGCGCCGAGCATGGACTAGCCAGGCCGGTCAGGGCCAGCGGATTGCAGGTCGGCTACCACCGGGAGGTGGTCCGCAGCCCGGCTCCACAGCACCTCTGCGACCGACGCCGCGAGGTCCTCGGAGGACATGACGTAGTCGATGCGGGCCCGGGGCCGGCGGGCGCTGAAGGTGTAGCCGGGCCCTTCTCCCGAGGTGGCCCAGGCGTCGCTCAGCACCTCGGTGAGCTGCCGGATCTCGGGCGAACCCGGTAGCGAGTTCAGGTCCCCGACCAGGACGACGGGCGGCTCCATGGTGGCCAGAACCTGCCGGATGGCGTCGACCTGTAACAGCCGCGCGGTACGGGAGTCGTGTTGCAGATGGGTGACGAGGACGTGCGTCCGCGACCCGTCCCCCAGGTCCACCAGCACGTCCAGCAGGCCGCGCTGCTCGTCGTCCCCGAGCCGGGGAAGGAGAATGTTGTGCCACTCGACGATGTCGTAGGCAGACAGCAGCGCGTTGCCGTACTGCCGGCGCGGCGCACCGGGCTCGGGCGGCGGCAGATCGAGGTCGGCGCCGTAAACCACCTGCATACCGAGCCTGTCACCCAGCCACGCGGCCTGGTCGACCCAGTTGCTGCGAGCGCTGAAGTGGCGGTCCACCTCCTGCAGGCCGAGAAGTTCCCCACCCGTCGCGGCGAGCGTGCGCGCCGTGCGTTCGAGATCGAGCACGCCGTCCTGTCCGACGCCGTGATGGATGTTGAAGGTCGCCACCCGCATGAAGAAAGTGTGGCGGTAGCGTCGTTCGGGACCACCAGCCGAGTCTCCTCGCACCGGCGGGGGACGACGGAGAGGGGACACCCATGAAGACCGTGACCCGGCCTGGGGCGGCCCAGGTCGACTTGCGAGCACGGTTCCGCGAGGTCCGCAACTTCACCGAGGCGCTCGCCTCGCCGTTGTCGGCCGAGGACCAGACGGTCCAGACGATGCCCGACGTCAGCCCCACGAAGTGGCACAGGGCCCACACCACCTGGTTCTTCGAAACGTTCGTGCTGGGCCCGCACGTCCCCGGTCATCGGGCGTTCGATCCCGACTATCGCTACCTGTTCAACTCCTATTACGAGGGCGTCGGTCCCCGCCATGCCCGGCCCCAGCGCGGCTTGCTCACCCGGCCGGGCATCGCGGAGATCGCGGCCTACCGCGAGGCGGTGGACGAGGCCATGGAGGCGTTCCTCGACCAAGGGCTCGCCCCCGAAGTGGCGGCGCTGATCGAGCTGGGGATCAACCACGAGCAGCAGCACCAGGAGCTGCTGCTCATGGACGTCAAGCACGTGCTGGCGGCCAACCCGTTCACCCCCGTCTACGTGGACGGTCCCTTCCCCCCTCTCTTCGCCCCGGCCGAGGGCTGGATCGAGCACCCCGGCGGCGTCGTCGCCATCGGCTACGAGGGCGACGAGTTCGCCTTCGACAACGAGTCCCCTCGCCACGAGGTGCTGCTCACGCCGTTCGCGCTGGGCGCGCGGCTGGTCAGCGCGGGCGACTGGCTGGAGTTCATGGCCGACGGCGGCTACCAGACGGCCGAGCTGTGGATGTCCGACGGCTGGGCCTCGGTCAAGGAGGAGGGCTGGGAGGCACCGGAGTACTGGGCCCGCGACGCCCGCGACATCGACGGCTGGTCCGTCCAGACGCTGACCGGCCCGCGGCCGGTGGCGCCCGACGAGCCGGTCGTCCACGTGAGCTGGTACGAGGCCGACGCCTTCGCCCGCTGGGCGGGGGCCCGCCTGCCCACCGAAGCCGAGTGGGAGGTCGTCGCCACCGAGCGCGAGCCGGCGCTCTCCGGCACCCGCACCGCCGCCGGCCTCGACCTCGACGGTCTGGCCGGGCCCGGCCTGCACCCACTGTCCCGCGGCGAGCAGTGGTGCGGCAGCGTGTGGCAGTGGACGGCCAGCTCCTACTCGCCGTACCCGGGGTTCCACCCCGCGGCCGGTGCCGTGGGCGAGTACAACGGCAAGTTCATGGTCAACCAGCAGGTGCTGCGGGGTGGCGCCTGCGTGACCCCGGCCGGCCACACGCGGGCGACGTACCGCAACTTCTTCTATCCGGCGTCCCGGTGGCCCTTCACCGGCCTGCGGCTGGCGGTGGACCGGTGACGACGCTCCTGTCCCCGGGAGAGGTGACGGTCGACGTCCGGCTGGTCCCCGACGACCTGCGGCGCGCCCTGCGCCGCGACGCCCGCGCCGGCCTGTCGGCCCGGCCCAAGACGATGCCGCCGGTGTGGTTCTACGACGACCGCGGCTGCGAGCTGTACGAGGAGATCACCCGCACGCCCGAGTACTACCCGTTCCGCACCGAGCGGGACCTGCTACGGCGGGCGGCGGGCGAGATCGCCGACGCCGCGGGCGCGACCGTGCTCGTGGAGCTGGGGTCGGGCACGTCGGAGAAGACCCGGGTGCTGCTCGACGCCATGGCCGCCGGCCGCGCGGGGTTGGTGGGCTACATGCCCTTCGACGTGGCCGACGGGACCATGCGGGCGGCCGCCCAGGCCGTGGCCGACGACATGGGCATCGGCGTGCATGCGGTGGTGGGCGACTTCCACGAGCACCTCGACGAGATCCCCGACGTCGACAGTCCCCGGCTGGTGGCCTTCCTGGGCAGCACCATCGGCAACTTCACGCCCGACCAGCGCCACGGCTTCCTCGACGAGATCGGCGGGATGCTGGGGCCGTCCGACCGCTTCCTGCTCGCCACCGACCTGGTCAAGCCGGTCGATCGGCTGGAGGCGGCCTACGACGACGCCGCGGGGGTGACCGCCGAGTTCAACCTCAACCTGCTGAGCGTGCTCAACCGCGAGCTGGCGGCCGACTTCGACCCCGACCGCTTCCGGCACCGAGCGGTGTGGGACCCGGACAACCGCTGGATCGAGATGCGGCTGGAGGCGACCGAGGACATGGCCATCTCCGTCTCCGCCCTCGACCTGAGCGTCGAGTTCACCGCCGGCGAGCAGATGCGCACGGAGATCAGCACCAAGTTCACCTTCGACCAGGTGCGGCGCGACCTCCGCCAGGCGGGCATGCGGGTCACGGCGGTGTGGACCGACCCGGCGGGCGACTACCTGGTGACCCTGGCCCGACCCAAGTGAACCGCGCTTCATGAACCCAGGCGGCGGCGGCGACCGCACCGTGCGGGTCACGGTGCCGGTCGCCGACGTCGAGCTGGCCGCGGACCGGCTGTGGCAAGCCGGGGCGTCCGCGATAGCGGAGCGGGAGGTCCCCGGGGCGGTGGTGCTGGAGGCCGGGGGCGACCCGGGGTTGCTGCTGGGCGCGGTGGCGGACCGCTGGCCCGCCGAGGCGGTGGTGGTCGACCTCGACGCCGCGCTCGACGCCTGGCGGCCCTACGCCCGTGCCGTCCGCATCACCGACCGGCTGGTGATCCGCCCGCCGTGGGTCTCGCCGGTGGGGGCGGCGATGGAGGTGGTGGTCGACCCCGGCCGCGCCTTCGGGTCGGGGGCCCATCCCTCCACCCGCCTCGCGCTCGCCGCGCTGGTCGGGCGAGTGCGGGGCGGCGAGCAGGTCTTGGACGTGGGCTGTGGCAGCGGGGTCCTGGCCCTGGCCGCCCTCGCTCTCGGCGCGTCAACCGCCGTGGGTGTCGACATCGATCCCGCGGCCCGGGCGGCCACCGCCGCCAACGCCGACCGCAACGGCATGGCCGGCCGGCTCGCGGTCACCGACGTCGTCGGCGGGCAGTATCCACTGGTGCTGGCCAACCTGCTGCTCCCCGATCTCGTGGCGCTCGCCCCCGCAGTGGCCGGCGCGGTGGAGCCCGGGGGCGCCCTGGTGGTCAGCGGGGTGCTCGACGGCCAGCGGGCGGCGGTGGAAGCTGCCTACGCCCTCCCGGTCGTGGAGGAACGCGACGAGGAAGGCTGGCTGGCCCTCACTCTGGCGCGGTGACCTCCTCGACTGCGATGACCGCGGCCGTCGGGATGGTGCCGTAGACATGGGGGAAGGCCACGGGCTCGCCTTCCCAGCGCACGTCCACCAGGGTGTCGGAGTCCAGCACCAGGACGAACAGCGGCCCGGCGCCGCAGAAGACGAGGTCGAGCGTGCCCGGGAGCTGCTCACGGGTGGAGCAGTGCACGAACCCTTCGGTCGCGAGGCCGGCGGGTGCCAACGTGCCCGTCCGCTGCGCCTCGGCCCACTCCGAGGGTGTGGCGATGTGGACGATCTCCATCGTCAGCTCGCGGGGTCCAGCCGGTAGATGGGCCCGTCGAGTGACATGACGTAGACCTCGCCCGCCGCGTCCTCGCCGAAGGCGACCAGGTTGGCACCCTGGGCGTCGAACATCCGCTGGTCGCTCAAGGCTCCGTCCTCGGCCCGCACCGCCTGGATGGTCCCGTCGCAGTAGTCGGTGAACAGGTAGGCGCCGGCCAGGCCGGGCACGCCCGAGCCCCGGTACACCACGCCGCCCGTGATCGAGCAGCCCGCGTCGTGCCCGTACTCGAAGACGGGGAGCACGCCGCCCTCGGGGTTGGAGCCACCCTCGAAGCCGTGGGTGCCCTCCATCAGGTTCCAGCCCAGGTTGGCGCCCCCGCCGCCGCCCGAGGCCGAGGACAGCAGGTCGATCTCCTCCCACTGGCCCTGGCCCACGTCGGCGATCCACAGGTCGTCGTTGCGAGGATCGAAGGTGAACCGCCACGGGTTGCGCAGCCCGTAGGCCCAGACCTCGGGCGCCCCGCCCTGGCCGTCGGCGAAGGGGTTGCCGGGTGGGATCGAGTACTGCTTGCCGCCCGCGGGCTGCGTGGGGTCGATGCGCAGGATCTTGCCCAGGAGCACGTTCGTGTTCTGGCCGTTGCCCAGGGGGTCGCCGCCCGCGCCCCCGTCGCCCAGGCCGATGTAGAGGAAGCCGTCGGGCCCGATCTCGATGTCGCCGCCCTTGTGGTTGGGGAAGGGCTGGTCGACCGCGAGCAGCTCGCGTCGCGAGGCCGGGTCCACGGTGTCACCGTTCATGGTGTAAGCGGCGATGCGGGTGTCGCCGTCGGGCGGCACGTTGTAGCTGAGATAGAGCGTGTTGCCGTCCGGCGAGAACTCCAGGTCGAGCAGGCCCTGCTCCGAGTTGGTGACCACCTCGTCCACGATGTCGACGATGGGGTCGCCGAGCTGGAAGTCGACCATGGGGCGCACGCGGCCGGCCCGCTCGGACACGTACAGCGTGTCGGACCCGGGCCGGGCTACGAGCGACGTGGGCGTATCCGCCTCGGCCACCTGCGTGAGCTTCACCTCGACGGAGTCGAGCGGAGCCTCCGCCAGCGTGGAGGAGGTCTCGCCGGTGCTGCCGGTGGTGGACCCCCCGCTGGTGGGCGTGGCCTGGTCGCCGTTGTCGTCGTCGTCCCCGCACGCCGACGTCAGCACCAGGATCAGGCCCACCAGGACGCCCCCGGCTCGTCTGATGGTCATGGGCTGCAAAGCTACGCCGCGCGGGCGCTACGGTCGCCCGCCGTGACGACGCGCACCGGCAGCATGGACCCCGACCTGCGGGCGCGGGCCGAGGCGGCCCGCGGGTTCATGCCCGCGGACGAGGGCTTGGCGCTCTACGAGGCCGCACGCGCCCTGGATGTGCCCGGCCCACTGCTGGAGGTGGGCAGCTACTGCGGCCGCTCCAGCGTCTACCTGGGCGCGGCCGCCCGGAACCAGGGCCGGCTGCTGTTCGCCCTCGACCACCACCGGGGGTCGGAGGAGAACCAGCCGGGCTGGGAGTGGCACGAGCCCGACCTGGTCGACCCCGCAGTGGGGAAGATGGACACGCTGCCCCACTTCCGCCGCACCATCCACGATGCGGGTCTGGAAGGGACCGTGGTGGCGGTGGTGGGCGAGTCGCCGGCCGTGGCACGAGCGTGGGCCACGCCGCTGGCCTTCCTGTTCATCGACGGCGGCCACGGCGTCGAGCCCGCCCGCCTCGACTACGAGCTGTGGACCCCGCACGTCGCGCCGGGCGGCGTCCTCGCCATCCACGACGTGTTCCCGGACCCCGCAGACGGCGGCCGCCCCCCGTACGAGGAGATCTACCGGCCCGCTCTGGCCAGCGGGCGGTTCGAGGAGCGACAGGCGGTGGGGTCGTTGAGGGTGCTGTTGAGGAAGTAGCGCGGATAGGCACGTCGTCTCGGCGAACCATCGCAGTGTTGCTGGGAGTCCTCGCTGTCGAGCTGTGGCCCGGCCGCTCAATCGCGGACTCTTGGGCTGTGGCGAGCGCCCGATCCGCTCGGCCTCTGCGTCAGTCCCGGTCGGTGACCTGCTCGGCGTCTTCGGCGTCGAACAGCGCCGGCAGCAGCTCGTCGTGGCGCGTGAACAGGCCGCTGGCCGGTGAGCCCTGGGCGAGCGCGTCGGCCGCCAGGATCACCGCCGAGGCCGTGTAGGTCGAGCGCTCGCCGGCGGGGAAGCGGCCCTCGTCGGGGAACACCGTGCCGGTCCAGTAGCGGCCGTCCTCGTGGCGGTAGCGCTGAGCCCAGCCGAACAGGTCGCGGGCCGCCTCCTCCTTGCCCACCGCCAGGTTGGCCATGGCGTACTCGCAGGTCTCGGCGGCGGTGACCCAGGGACGGTCGGACACGCAGCGCACGCCGCAGCCGTCCATGACGAAGGCCCGGTGCCGCTCGGCCAGCCGGTCCCGGCCCTCGTCGTACAGGATCACCCCGGTCAGCACCGGGTAGTACCAGTCCATCGCCCAGCGGTGCTTGGGCGAGAACGCATCGGGCACGTGCCGGATGACGTGGGTGAGCCGGGCCACCGACAGCTCCCAGTCGGGTCGCTCGTGGCCCAGCAGCTCGGCCAGGGCCACCGCGCAGCGCACGCTGTGGCAGATGGACGACGAGCCGGTGAGCAGGGCGAACGACCAGGGCGTGCCGTCGGCGTGCCGGGCCCACAGGATCTCGCCCCGCGGCGTCTGCAGGTCGAGCACGAAGTCGACGGCCCGCTCCACCACCGGCCACATGGCCTCGGCGAAGCCCCGGTCGCCGGTGCACAGCCAGCGGTGCCAGACCCCGGTGGCCACGTAGGCGATCACGTTGGCGTCGAGCTTGTCCTGCTCCACCCGGTCGGCCAGGTAGTACTGGTGCCAGGACCCGTCCGGCCGCTGCAGCCCGGCCAGCCACTCGAAGGCCCGCTCGGCCTCGGCGTGGCGCTCGCCCAGCGTGAGGGCCATGGCCGCCTCGACGTGGTTCCACGGGTCGGCGTGGCCCCCCGGGAACCAGGGGATCATGCCCGACGGCAGCTGCCACTCGGCGACGGCGTCGACCGTGCGCTGCAGCTCGGCCGCGGAGACGATGCCGGGGACGTCGGCCAGGGTCACGCCGGGGCCTCCCCCGGGCCCGGCTTGCGGGCGTAGGTCACGTAGCTCTTGCCGATCACCGGCGTGAGCACGCGGTCGGCGGCCCGGGTCACGCGCGACCACGGCTGGGTGCCGCCGATGTCCCAGCAAAGCGCGGTGTGATAGGCCCGCACCAGCGGATGCTCGTCGTTGGTGGGCCCGACCGCGCACTTGAGCCACCAGTAGGGGGCATGGATGCCGTGCTCCTTGTGGGCCGCGTAGGGCTCGGCACCCGCGGCCTCCAGGGTGTTGCGCATCTCCGCCGCGGTGTAGATGCGGACATGCCCGCCGGCCACGAACGGGGCGTGGTACTCGTCCGACAGCGCCCAGCAGATGCGCTCGGCCAGGAACGTGGGCACGGTCACCGCGATGGTGCCGCCCGGGCGCAGCACCCGGATCAGCTCGCGCACGGCGGCCTCGTCGTCGGAGATGTGCTCCAGCACCTCGGCGGCGATGATGCGGTCGAAGGCGCCGTCGGGGAAGGGCAGGGCTGTGCCGTCGCCCCGGGTGACGGCGCTACGGCCCGGCTCGGGCACGTCGCCGGCCTGGTGCATGGCGCTGGCCATGGCGGCCACGTCCTTGAGCTCGGCCTCGTCGTAGTCGAAGGCCGTGACCCGCGCGCCGCGGCGCAGGGCCTCGAAGGCGTGGCGACCCGCCCCGCAGCCCAGGTCCAGGAGCCGATCGCCGGCGCGCAGGCCGAGCCGCTGGTAGTCGACGGTGAGCACGGCCTACGACGCTCCGGCCTGGCGGAGCAGGATGCGATACTGCTCGACGGTCTTGGCCGCGGTGTGCTGCCAGGACCACTGGTCCACCACCCGCTGGCGGCCGCGGGCACCCACGGTGGCCCGCAGGTCGTCGCGGTCGAGCGCCCAGCGCAGCTTGGAGGCCAGGGCCTCGCTGTCGCCCGGAGGCACCACCAATGCGGTGTCGCCGTCGGCGCCGACGACCTCGGGCAGCGCGCCGCCCGAAGTGGCGATGAGCGGCGTGCCGCACGACATGGCCTCGATGGCGGGCAGGGAGAAGCCCTCGTACAGCGAGGGCACGATGGCGAGCTGGGCCTCGCTGTACAGCTCGATGATCCGCTGCTCGGGCACGCCGGTCACGAAGGAGACCGCGTCCTCCAGCCCCAGCTGCCGGATGGTCTCGTCCGAGCGGCCCCCGGGCTTGCGCTTGCCGATGACCACCAGGTGGGTCTCGGGCCGCTCGGTGCGCAGCTTGGCCAGCGCCTCCAGCAGGTAGGCCAGGCCCTTCATCGTCACATCGGCGCTGGCGGTGGTGATGAGCCGGCCCGGCACCGGGGTCACGTCGGGCAGGGGACGGAACAGGTCGACGTCCACGCCCACCGGCACGATGGCCATCTTGTTGGGATCGACGGCGTGGTCGGCCGAGATGTCCCGGAACGAGTTCTCCGACACCGTGACCACGCGGGGCAGGCGCTGCGCCACCCGGGTCTGCATGTTGGTGAACGAGTACCAGCGGCGCAGGGTCAGGCGCTTGTACCAGGTCTGGGCGTGCTCGATCTCCAGGCGGCGGTCGACGGTGATGGGGTGGTGGACGGTGGCCAGCACCGGGAACCCGGCCCGCTGGATGGCCAGCAGCCCGTAGCCCAGGCACTGGTTGTCGTGGACCAGATCGAACTCGCCGCGCCGCTCCCGCAGATGGCGCCAGGCCCGCAGGCTGAACGCCAGCGGCTCGGGGAACTGGCCGAACGAGAACGAGGTGACCTCGGCGATGTCGGTCCAGTCCTTGAGCTCCCACAGCCCGGGCATCCGCATGGGGAAGTGGTCGTTGTAGATGTCGAGGCTGGGCAGCTCGACCAGCGGGACGCGCGGATCGAGCACCGGGTAGGGCTGCCCGCCCAGCACCTCGACATGGTGACCCGCGTCCACCAGGGCCTTGGCCAGATGCCGCACGTAAACGCCCTGGCCTCCGACATGTGGCTTGCCCCGGTAGGCCAGCAGCGCGATGCGCAGCGGACGTTCCTCGGCGTGCATTCCCGCAACCTTTCCGTTCGACTGACCGCGGGGTCAAGTCCCGTCGGTCGTGCGCCGCCGCTGCCCGCCGATGCCGTGGTAGCCGGGGTGCGCCGCGATTGGCGGCTCAGGCTAGCGCCACCTCGTCGCCAATCCGAACGCTCCCACCCCGGACCACCTGCGCGTAGATCCCGAGATTGTTGGCATGATCGTCGGTAAGCGTGCGGCTCACGGCCGTGTCGCGCGCCAGCCCCGACTGCGCTCGGGTGGGCATCGCGCAGCGGGGCGTGGGCATGAACGGCTCGAACACGGCCTCGCCGCACGCGACCTTCTGGCCGATCCAGGAGTCCTCCAGATACCCGGAGGCGGCGCCGGCGGCGGCGATCAGCAGCGACGGACGGAAGCGGCGGACGTCCCAGTCCCCGGCCGGGTAGGTCCGGCGGGCGGCTTTCAGGCTGGCGTCGGTGAGCAGGTGGGCGGCTGCCAGGTCTACGAAGCTGGCCGGCGGCGTGGCGAAGTCCCACACCTCCGACTCGTCGTCGGTCGGGTCCATGGTCAGCTCGTAGGGCAACCCGCCTTCGGGCGGGCGGCTCAGCCGTACGTCACGGCCCAGCCAGGCCGACAGGGCTTCATCCGTGCCCGGGTCGCCGGCGGCGTGCTCGCGGCCGTCGGGCAA
>Ga0209814_10000296_pt1 | contig 15640 bp, 14 predicted proteins | sample SoiMetdeltSBSDD1_FD_187597 | JGI IMG/M metagenome (GOLD analysis project Ga0209814, IMG submission 187597) | Bulk soil microbial communities from a Populus tree surrounding site in Tennessee, USA - Soil MetaG P. deltoides SBSDD1 (SPAdes) (version 2) | ecosystem: Environmental > Terrestrial >... | reverse complement strand
CAAGAACCATGCCGATGCCGCAATTGAAGGTCCTGAGCATCTCGTTCTGGTCGAGGCGGGCTTCTGCCATGAGCCATGCGAATACCGAAGGAAGCGCGAAGGCGCCAAGGTCGATCTCAGCAGCAAGGTCGGAGGGAAGTACGCGCGGGATATTCTCCGTCAGGCCGCCGCCGGTGATATGAGCGAGCGCCTTGATCGCTCCGGTTCGGCGAATTGCTTCAAGGATCTGCCGCACATAGATGCGCGTCGGCGTGAGCAGCGCCTCGCCCAGTTTCATATCCCGCGCGAATGGCGCGGCATCATTCAAGGCAAGACCAGTCTCCTGGACCAGGCGCCGCACGAGCGAAAACCCGTTCGAGTGAACACCTGAAGAAGGAAGCCCCAGGATGACATCGCCGGATTCGATGTCGTCGCGGGGGAGCACGCCTGAGCGCTCAACCGCGCCCACCGCGAAACCGGCAAGGTCGTAGTCGCCAGGCGCGTAAAGTCCAGGCATTTCTGCAGTCTCACCGCCAATTAGCGCGCAGCCGGCTTCCTTGCACCCATCGGCGATACTGCCGATCACAGTCTGAGCTACCCCAAGCTCAAGCTTGCCGGTTGCGAAGTAGTCGAGAAAAAACAGAGGCTCTGCACCCTGGACCACGAGGTCGTTGACGTTCATCGCCACGAGGTCGATGCCGATTCCGGAATGTATGCCCGTCTCGATGGCAAGCTTGAGCTTGGTGCCAACGCCATCGGTTGCCGCGACGAGCACAGGATCCTTGAAGCCGCACGGCTTGAGATCGAACAGGCCACCAAATCCGCCAATTGAGCCGAGCGCCCCCTTGCGTTTGGTCTTTGCCGCAAGAGGCCCGATGGCTTTGACCAGTGCGTTGCCCGCGTCGATGTCGACGCCGGCGTCGCGGTAAGTCACTCTGGGCTTGTCCTTGGAGGTTGCGGGCACCGAAAGGGCTCGGGGTGCATGTTCAGGCGATTTCGCATAACAATCGTGCCTTACGAGTGCCGTCAAGGGTCCGCCATATAGGGGTGTTTACCAATTGCGGCGCGCGCAACGCCGCGTTTCCGGAATATCGCAGCGAAAAACGATGGCGTTCTGGCGATTTAAGTTCAGGATCAGGAGAGCGGGTGCCGCGGCTCTCCTGCTGGCGGCAACTTTCGCCGGCGTCATCTGCGGCCCGGCGCGCGCCGCCGATAGCCTCTACACCGTCGCCAAGATTTCGGTCGACGTGACCGCCAAGGATGCCGTCGCGGCACGCGAAATGGGCATGTCCGAGGCCGAGCAGCGTGCCGTGATGACGGTGCTGAAGCGGATCGTGCCCGCCAGCGTCTATGCGTCTCTGCCGGAGATCAGCAAGGGCGACATCGAAACGCTGGTCAACGGCGTCTCGATCAGAAGCGAACAGAATTCCACCACGCGTTACCTTGCTGTGCTCGACATCAGTCTCAACGAACAGGCGCTGAAGCAATTCCTGCAGGATCAAAACATCGCGTACAGCGAGGCGCGCGCGCCCTCGATCTCCATCCTTCCGCTGATGATAGACGGCGGGAGCGTGAAGAGCGAAGGCGCTGAAGGGTGGCGGGAGGCATGGGAGGGTCTCGATCTTTCTCATAGCGTTACACCTGCCACGATCCTGAGGCCGAGGCCCGATCTCGATGCGGCAACCCTCAAAGCTGTGCTTGCGGGCGATCCCCCGGCGCTTGCCTCGATGCAGGAGGACTACGGCTATGGGCAGCTTGTCATCGCCGTCGGCCAGATCGATCACGGTCAGTTCGTGACGCGGCTTGCCGGCAGCGACGCGGTCGGCCCGATCACTTTCGAGCAGAGCGATAAGCTTGCGGGCGATGTCATGACCGCCGCGCGCAATGCCGCGGAAATTGCCTTTGGGGTGCTGGAGAACCGTTGGAAGGTGTCGCAAGCAGGCGAAGCGCCGGCGACCGAAGCCAAACGCGACGAAAGGGAGGGGCCGGAAGCGGAAGCTGAGGGAAAGCCAAACGAGCCGGCCGAGGTCCCGCGTAACGTGGTCGCGGAAGTCGAGTTCTCGGGCCTGAAGGACTGGCAGGACATCCGCGGCCGGCTTATGAACATCGCCGGAATTCAGGGTTTGGAAGTCAATTCACTGTCGGCGCGGGCCGCCTCCATTACCTTCGATTATGCGGGCTCGCTCGGCAAGTTGCAGACCGAGCTTGGACAAAATGGCTTCGAGCTCGGCGAAAAGGATGGAAACTTCGTGCTCCGTTCCCGTTAGAGCCGTAAGCCCGCTAGGTCACGCCCCTGTCGTCGAATCTGCTAAAATCTGGAGTTGGAGGCCGGCTAGGCGCGAAAGGCGCACAATCGGCCGCCGGGAGGAATGTTAAGTGAATATCCCCAACAGCCTCACGCTCGTGCGGATCGTGCTCGTTCCGCTGGTGGTATGGCTTATCATCGACCATGAGATGACGGCTGCCTTTCTGCTCTTCCTGCTCGCAGGTTTTTCCGACGCAGCCGACGGCTATATCGCCAAGCGTTACGGCTGGCGAAGCGAGCTCGGCGCCTATCTCGACCCGATCGCCGACAAGGCCCTACTCGTCAGCATCTACGTCACGCTCGGCCTCGCCGGCCATCTACCGGTCTGGCTGGTCATTGCCGTCGTTAGCCGCGACATTCTCATCGTGGGGGCGGTCGTGCTGTCCTGGATGCTGTCGCGGCCGCTCACCATGCATCCGCTGCTTATCAGCAAGGTCAACACCTTCGCCCAGATCGTGCTTGCTGGTCTCGTCCTCGCCGAGCTCGGGCTCGGCCTTGGGCTCGAGCCCGTGGTGAAGGTCTTGATCTGGGTAACGGGCGCGCTCACCATCCTGTCCGCTGCGGCCTATTTCTGGGCGTGGCTCGGGCATATGGCGGCCTACGAGCCGGCGCCCCGTCCGCTTCCTCCGCGCAAGACACCGGCAGTGGGCGTCGAGCAGTCGCAGCGCTCGCAGGTTAGGGCTTCGTGACGCTTACGCAGCTAACGCTCGATCTGCCCCATCGCGCGGCGCTCGGCGCCGAGGATTTCCTTGTCAGTGACTGCAATATTGCCGCAGTGAAGCTGATCGATGCGTGGCCCCGCTGGCCTGAGCCCGTGCAGCTCCTGATCGGCCCGCCGGCGAGCGGCAAAACGCATCTTGTCCGCGTCTGGCAAGTGCGGTCGGGCGCGCAGCTCCTTGATGCAAAGAGACTCGACACCAGTTTCATCGATGAAGTGGGCGACGCGAAGCCGTTTGTCTTCGAGAATCTGGACTGCGGTGATTATGACGAGAGGGCACTGTTCCATTTCCTGAATCTCGCGCGGGAGAAACTGCTCTTCGTATTGCTCACGGCCCGCAGCGCACCGAGCCGTTGGGACATCTCATTGCCGGACCTATCGTCGCGGCTCAGTGCCGTTCCGATTGTTGAGATTGGCGCGCCGGACGAGGCACTGCTCAGGATGGTTATGCTCAAGCAGTTCGCCGACCGGCAGCTCAATATCGAGCCGAAGGTCCTGGAATTTCTCACCCTTCATGTGGACAGATCGCTGCAAGCCGCCGCCGCCGCGGTCGCGGCGGTCGATCGCCTGGCGCTAGCCACAGGGCGCAAGATCAACCGCCAGCTCATCGTGGAGGCGCTTGCGGGAAGCGCTGCGTCGGACTAGGCGTGTGCTCTTCTCCCATCTCGTAACGCAGATGATACGTATTTTGAGCTATCATTCCCCGATGCAAAACCCGTCAAAGCGGGAGGCGTAATAAACCGCCGGATTTCCAAGAGGTTATAAAATGACTTTGCAGGAGAAGGTTGGGCATCCTAAGCCGAGCCCAGGAGTAGCCGCCTTTGGGCCGAGCCGCTTCTTCAATCGCGAGCTCTCCTGGCTTGATTTCAATCGGAGAGTGCTCGAGGAAGCCGAGAACGAGCGGCATCCGCTGCTCGAGCGGCTGCGCTTCCTCTCGATCTCTGCCTCTAACCTCGATGAATTCTACATGGTGCGGGTGGCTGGTCTTCGGGGCCAGGTGGTCGCCGGCATCGAGACGCCGAGCGTGGACGGACTGACTCCGGCCGAGCAACTCGACCGCATCAACCACGCCGTTGCCGAGCTCACTGCTCAGCAGCAAGAGAATTGGGTGACGCTCGAGGCGCTGCTCGCCGAGGCCGGCATCCATGTCCTTCACGCTGACCAGCTCACCGAGGATGAGCGCAGCTGGCTCGAGGAGCACTTTCTTCACCACATCTTTCCGGTGCTGACGCCGATCGCGGTCGATCCAGCCCACCCGTTTCCATTCATTCCCAATTTCGGCTTCACGCTTGGGCTCGAGCTTGTGCGCGAAGGCTCTTTGCGCGCCATGCATGCTCTCATGCCCATCCCGCCGCAGCTCGCCCGGTTCATCCGTTTGCCGAGCAAGGGCGAGTTCAAGGAGCCGATCCGCTTCATCAGGCTTGAAACTGTGGTCGGAATCTTCGTGTCGCGGCTGTTCCCAGGCTATCGCGTGAGGAGCCAAGGCTCGTTCCGGGTACTGCGCGACAGCGACATCGAGGTGCAGGAGGAGGCCGAGGATCTGGTGCGCCTGTTCGAATCCGCGTTGAAGCGCCGGCGTCGCGGCTCGGTCATCAGGCTCGAGATCGAGGCGTCGATGCCGTCGAGGCTCCAGCGCTTCGTCACGCAGGAGTTGAAAGTGTCGGAGCGCGAGAGCTTCGTGCAGAAAGGCCTGATCGGTCTCGCCGACACCAACCAATTGATCGTGGCCGATCGCCCCGATCTCAAGTTCCAGCCTTTCGTCAGCCGCTTCCCGGAGCGCATCAGAGAGCACCACGGCGATTGCTTTGCTGCGATCCGCAAGAAGGACATCGTGGTGCATCACCCCTACGAGTCCTTCGACGTCGTGCTCCAGTTCCTGAAACAGGCAACGGCAGATCCCGACGTGGTGGCGATCAAGTGGACGCTCTACCGCACGTCGAAGAGCTCGCCGATCATCGAGGCGCTGAAAGATGCCGCCGAAGCGGGCAAGTCAGTCACAGCCGTGGTCGAGCTGAAAGCCCGCTTCGACGAAGAGGCCAACATCAAGTGGGCGCGCGATCTTGAAAGTGCGGGCGTGCAGGTCGTGTATGGCTTCATCGAGCTCAAGACACACGCAAAGCTCAGCCTGATCGTGCGGCGAGAGATGGGCGAGCTCATCACCTATTGCCACGTGGGCACTGGCAATTACCACCCGGTCACCGCCAAGATCTACACCGACCTGTCTTTTTTCACCGCGGACCGCACCATCGGCCAGGATCTCTCGCGCATTTTCAACTATGTGACGGGCTATGCCGAGCCCGCCGAGCTCGAACTCATGGCGGTGTCGCCGGGAGGCATCAGGGCGCGCATCCTCGACCATATCCGCGAGGAGATGTACCACGCCAAAGCCGGCCGACCTGCCGCCATCTGGATGAAGATGAACTCCCTGGTCGACGCCGAGATCATCGACGCGCTGTACGAGGCGAGCCAGGCTGGCGTCGAAATCGATCTCGTCGTGCGCGGCATTTGCTGCTTGCGGCCCGGCGTTCCCGACCTCTCCGAGAACATCCACGTCAAGAGCATCGTCGGGCGGTTTCTCGAGCATTCGCGCATCTATTGCTTCGGCGCCGGTCACGGCCTTCCGAATCGCAAGGCCGTGGTCTATATCAGCTCGGCCGACATGATGCCGCGCAATCTCGACCGCCGGGTCGAGGCTATGGTGCCGATCCTCAATCCAACCGTGCACGAGCAGATCCTCGACCAGATCATGGTAGCCAATCTCAAGGACAATCTGCAGAGCTGGCGGGTGCGGCCCGACGGCAGCTCCGAGCGGCTCCATCCCGGCAAGGATCAGGAGTTATTCAGCGCCCAGGATTATTTCATGACCAATCCAAGCCTGTCCGGCCGCGGCACGTCTCTTACCGGGAACATGCCACCGCGCTTCACCCGGCTGGTCGAATCGACCTGAAGCGCCTCACGCGAGACGCCATGCTTCAAAGCAATGATCTGAGCCCTGTCGCGGTCGTCGACATCGGCTCAAACTCGGTGCGTCTCATCGTCTATGAAGGCGCGGGTCGTGCGCCGGCGCCTCTCTTCAACGAGAAGGTGCTGTGCGGGCTTGGCCGCACGCTGGCCACCACCGGCAGGCTTGCCTCCGATGCGATCGTTCGCGCGCTGGGAGCGCTCCGGCGCTTCCGCGCCCTGATCAAGCAGCTCGGCGTCACGCATGTCGAGGTCATCGCCACTGCGGCGGCGCGCGAGGCGGGCAACGGTCCGGAATTCATCGCCCAGGCCGAGAGGGTACTCGGCTGGCCGATCACGGTCTTGTCGGGCACCAGGGAGGCCGAGCTTGCCGCACTCGGTGTCGTGTCTGGCATCCATGCAGCCGATGGTTTTGCTGGGGACCTTGGCGGCGGCAGCCTCGAACTGATCGACGTGAGAGGCGGACGGCTATCCGATGCCGCAACGCTTCCCCTTGGCGGCTTGCGGCTGATCGATGCCGCCGGCGGCAGTCTCAAGAAGGCGCGCGAGATCGTCGACGAGGAGCTGTCGAAGGTGAGCTGGCTCGAGAAGGGCAGGGGCCGCGACTTCTACGCCATCGGCGGAACGTGGCGGGCGCTTGCGCGGCTGCACATGACGCAGACCAATTATCCTCTGAGCGTGATGCACAACTACCGCATCAACGCCGAGGACGCACTCAGGTTCTCGGCCGTCCTCGATCACCAATCGCAAAGCTCGCTCGCCGGCATTCGCGATATCTCGAGCGCTCGCCGCGAGACCATCCCCTACGGCGCCTTGGTGCTCGAGCGGCTCATCAGGCAGATGAAGCCGCGCGCGGTCGTGGTCTCGGTGTTCGGCATTCGCGAAGGCCTGCTCTACAGCCTGCTGAGCCCCGAGGAGAAGCGCAAGGATGTGTTGATTGCAGCTTGCGACGATATCGCCCGCCGCTGGTCGCGCTCGGTGGACAGCGCCTACGAGCTGTGCTTCTGGACCGACGCTTTGTTCCGGGCGCCCGGTCCGGTGGAGACGCCCGAGCAGAGGCGGCTCCGCCATGCCGCCTGCCTGCTTTCCGATATTGGCTGGCGGGCGCATCCCGATTACCGCGGCATTCAGAGCCTGAACCTCATTGCTCACGGCACGCTTGTCGGCGTCGATCACCCTGGCCGCGCCTTCCTCGCGCTCACCGTCTATTACCGCAACGAAGGACTGGTCAAAGACGAGCTCAGCCAAACGCTGGTCGAACTCGTCGACAAGGACATGCTGAAGCGGGCGCGTATCCTCGGCGCCGCTTTCCGCGCGGCGCATATGGTGTCGGCCGCCATGCCGGGCGTGCTCACCAATACGCCGATCAGCTACGAGGGCAACCGGCTGGTCTGGACGCTGCCCGAACCTTACGCGAATCTCGAAGGGGAACGCGTCGAGCGCCGTTTCAAACAGCTTGCCGAACTGCTCGATCGCGACGCCGAGATCAGAGTCGGCTCGGCGTTCCAGCTCGCCGCGAGCTAGTTTCGACTTGCTGGACCAAGTCTCGCTTCCCAAATCATCGGCTAAATTGCCGTTCCGGCGAGAGCCGGAATGCAGTAACGACTGAACATTGAGCTCACTCCAACTGTAAAATTTGGTAATGGCAGAAGACCTCTATTCCGTCCTTAGCGTGCCGAAGACTGCAAGCGCTGAGGACATCACCAAGGCCTATCGCAAGCTCGCCAAGAAGCTGCACCCCGACCTCAATCCGGGGGACAAGGCGGCCGAGGAGAAGTTCAAGAAGGTTACAGCCGCCTACGACATCCTTGGAGATGCCGAGAAGCGCGGTCGCTACGACCGGGGCGAAATCGATGCCTCCGGCCAGGAAACGCCGCAGCAGCGTTACTACCGCGAATATGCGGGGGGCGAGGACGGCGCGCGTTACCGCTCAACCGCTGGCTTCGAGGATATCGGCGCCTTCAGCGATCTGTTCGGCGACCTGTTCGGCGAACGCGGCGGCATGCGCGGGGGCCGTGGTGCGCGCTTCTCGATGCGTGGGTCCGATGCCCAATATCGCCTGGACGTCGATTTCCTGGATGCCGTGAACGGCACCAAGACGCGCATCACCCTGCCTGACGGGGGCACGCTCGACGTCACCATCCCGCCCGGCGTCGCTGACGGACAGGTCCTGCGGCTAAGGGGCAAGGGCAATCCCGGTATCGGCGAGGGCGAGCCAGGCGCCGCGCTGATCGAGATCCATGTCCGGCCGCACCCGGTGTTCAAACGCGAAGGCAACGATATCGTCCTCGAAGTGCCGATCACCTTCGATGAGGCGGTGCTCGGTGGCAAGATCGAGGTGCCGACCATCGGCGGACGCGTGTTCGCCACCGTCCCGCCCGGCTCGAACACGGGCCAGACACTCAGGCTGAAAGGCCGCGGCATCAAGACCAAGGGCAGCGCTGGCGACCAACTGGTGAAGCTCAGTATCATCCTGCCTGATCGGATTGACGACGACCTCAAGCGCTTCGCCGAGACCTGGCGCGAGGCTCACCGTTATGACCCGCGGCGCAAGCTCAAGGAGCAAGCCTGATGCTGAGCGAGCGGGACCTGGTTGCAAGGGTGCAGCGCCTGACGGTCACGCGGTTTCGGGTGTGGATCAAGCAAGGCCTAATCAAGCCGGCAGACCAGACCGCGCAACGCTTCTCTGAAGCCGATCTCGCCCGGGCCACGCTCATCTGCAATCTCGAGGACCAGCTCGGCTTCTCCGAAGAAGACGTGCCGGTGCTGCTCAATCTTATCGATCAGATCCATGGACTCCGCTCCGAGCTGCTATGCCTGCTCGGCGCCCTCGATGACTTGCCGCCCGATGTCCGCGCCACGGTCAAGTTGCGGATTGAAAGCCGTAGAGGCGGGGACGGCGGGCAATGAAATGGGCGGCAGGAGTCCTGCTTTTCCTGATCGGCGTGGCCGTCTTCACCTATCTCAGCATTCGCTATGGGCCCGGACGTCTGCCGGGCGACATCGTGGTCGATCGCGGCAACTTCTATTTCTATGCGCCGTTCACCACGGCGATTATCGTGAGTCTCTTGCTAAGCCTTGCGCTTTGGCTGTTCCGCCGCTGACGCTTGCCCCGAAGCAATTCACTCATGTCCAGGCGAACCGTCGTCGTAAACGACAAGATGCAACGGGGATACCATTACGAGCTCGTTGCGCCTTCTGCGCGGGGTTTCGATCCGGACTTCATTCCCGAGCTGACTCCCGGAGAGATGCTCCGGTTAGGCGTATTCTGCGGCAAGTACATGACCGACACGCGGCGGGAATTTCCAAAAAGCTGGTTCGAGGGCGCAAAACTCGCCAAGCGAGGTCGCGATTGCTCGCTCAACTATTTCGGCGTCGATGCGAGCCAACCACTGTCAGTCTAGCACAAGAAGGGCTGGATTCATCCAGATGACCCGCGAGGCTGGTTCCAGTGGTATTGCCGCTACTATATGGGCCGACGCATGCCCAAGGAGGACCGCCGCCAGATCAAAAGGTGGAAGGCAATGCGGCGGCATGTCGTCCAGATCAAGCGGAATTGCGACCAAGGTGATCTGGGATGCCGGCCGCGCCAGCGCCAGGCGCTGCTTCATTGGGCCTACGATAGCCGGAAGATTTGATTGAGCTTGGCCGGGCGGAGCTGTTCAGTCGGCCTTTGCTTTCGTTGGCTCGACGGCGACTTCGCCGTCCTTGATGGCGAGCGCAAGCTCGCCTCGCTTCAGCGCAAGCGCATCCTCGCCGAACAATTTTCTGCGCCAGCCGCGCAGCACCGGCACATCATCGTCGTCCGAGCGGGCGATTTGCTCGAGCTCATCGCTCGTGGCGATGAGCTTCGGCGCCACGCCGTGCCGGCCAGCCGTCGCCTTCAGTAGTACGCGCAGGAGATCGACCACGGCTTGCGCTTCGGGCGGCATCGGCTCGCCTCGCTCGATCGGCGGTATGGTTTTGGGATCGCGCTCGAGGCCGCGCGCCACGGCCTCGAGCACGGCACGGCCGCGCATCGAGCGTGCAAAGCCGTTGTGCAACGTGCGCAAGGAGCCGAGATCCTCGACGGTGCGCGGGGCCTGGCTCGCAATATCATAAAGCGCCTCGTCCTTGAGAATGCGGGAACGCGGCACGTCTTGCGTCTGCGCCTCGCGCTCGCGCCAGGCGGCAAGCTCCATGAGCACAGCCAGCGACTTCGGAGTCTTGACGCGCATCTTGAGCCGCTTCCATGCCTGCTCAGGGTGAAGCTCGTAAGTCGCGGGGTCGGTCAGCACTGCCATCTCCTCACTGAGCCAGCTTGCCCGCTCGGATTTGTCGAGCTGGGCCCTGAGCTTCGGATAGAGATCGCGAAGGTGGAGGACATCGCCGAGCGCATAAGTGAGCTGGCGCTCGGACAGGGGACGGCGACTCCAATCGGTGAATCGCGATGTCTTATCGAGGTTGCGGTTCAGAAGCCGCTTCACCAGCATCGAGTAGCTAACCGCCTCGCCGAAGCCGCACACCATCGCCGCCACCTGGGTGTCGAAGATCGGATGGGGAATGACGCTCGCTAAATGATGCACAATTTCAATGTCTTGTCGCGCCGAGTGAAAAACCTTTAGCACCTTCTCATTGACCATCAACCCGAACAAAGGCGTGAGGTCGAGGCCTGGCGCGAGGCTGTCGATTAGGACTTCTGTGCCGTTGCCGGCCATCTGGATGAGACATAGCCGCGGCCAGAACGTCTGCTCCCGCATGAACTCGGTGTCGACCGCGACGAATGGCGCCTGGCCGAGTTTGGCACAAGATTCCACGAGCTCATCGTTGCGGGAGATCAGCTTCATGGGGGGCGGGTATAGCCCAAGCGCGCGCGCGAGGCCAAGGGCGCTACGCATGGAAGCTTTGAGTTTCGGGTCTAGTTTGCCCTAAGCGCGCTGCCAATCGTAAGCAGCGTCAACATGATAGGGACGTCGAGCGCGTGCGACCGCGGAACGCGCCGGCACCTTTATCGTGCTCTGTACGCGACGCGACAGAAGCATAGGCCCTACCGGAGCATCGTCGCCGACATGACGCCGTTGATTGAAGCCCTCGCTTGTTCCCAATTCACCACGCCGTGGCCTGGAGCCAAGCCGTCCACAAGCGATGAGATAATCGAGCAAAGCGTGATGAGCCCGGCGAAAGCCCAAGCAGCAAGGGGCAGTCGAGTCTTTACCGGGGGCAGGTTTGGAATCCTTGGCATCTTATTCTCCCTCGCTAGTGCCTGCTCGTGAAACGCGGACAGACTCACTTCGTTCCCTCGGCGTCTATTTCGGTTGTGCGTTCTTGCTGCCGGGCAGTTGCGGGGGCGGAGCGATCTCGTCGCGAGGTCCTGCATTAGGGTTGGGGACTTCGGTGTGGATGCCCTCGTCACCCGTCGGTGGCGGCTTAATGACTCCGTCCTCCTGCGCCAGTGGCGGCTGCACATTGTCGTCAGGGCCGGGAGCATCCTTGCCTTGCGGGGCTGTTTGCTCTTGCGTGTCAGTGTCGGCGGCGCGAGCCTGATGTATTCCAAGGCCGAACAGCAACGCTGCGACCGCCGCGGCGCTCATCGCGCCGGTATGGAACTTTGACATGGCGTTTCTCCCAATTGTTGGGGCCGAAGGCGAAACCGATGTGCCAAGCCATCGTTCCAGAGCTGTGACCCTCACGCGCCCCGCCTTGACAGGGACGCCATCCCATGCGCTGTTCCCGCGCACTTGAAACCCTTGCCTCGCAAGCCCCGAGGCTATCCCCACGCCATGCACGAGTATCGCACCCACACCTGCGGAGAACTTCGCAAAGAGGACGTCGGCAAGACCGTCCGCCTGTCCGGCTGGGTACATCGCATTCGCGACCATGGCGGCCTTCTGTTCATCGACCTTCGCGACCATTACGGCATCACGCAGGCTGTAGCCGATCCGAAATCGCCGGCATTTGCACGTGCCGAGACGCTGAAGCCTGAGTGGGTGGTGCGCATCGACGGCGAGGTGGTCGCCCGCTCCCAAGAGACCATCAATCCCAACCTTCCGACCGGAGAAATTGAGGTCAGGATCAAAAGCCTCGACACCTTGTCGGAAGCAAAAGAGCTACCGCTGCCGGTGTTCGGCGAGCCCGACTATCCGGAGGAGACGAGGCTCAAATACCGCTTCCTCGATCTCAGGCGCGAGAGCCTGCACAAGAACATCATGAAGCGGCAGGCGATCATCTGGTCGCTGCGCAACCGCATGCGCGAGGCGGGCTTCTTCGAATTCCAGACGCCAATCCTCACCGCGTCATCGCCGGAAGGCGCGCGCGACTATCTCGTGCCGTCACGGATCCATCCCGGCAAATTCTACGCGCTGCCGCAGGCGCCGCAGCAGTTCAAGCAGCTCATCATGATTGCGGGCTTCGACCGCTACTTCCAGATCGCACCCTGCTTCCGCGACGAGGACGCGCGCGCCGACCGGTCGCCCGGCGAGTTCTATCAGCTCGATCTTGAGATGAGCTTCGTCACGCAAGAGGACGTGTTCGATGCTGTCGAGCCGATTCTGCGCGGGCTGTTCGAAGAGTTCGGCGGCGGCAAGCCTGTGACGCAGAAATTCCCGCGCATCCCTTACGTCGAAGCGATGCGCAAATACGGGACCGACAAGCCCGATCTGCGCAACCCGATCGAGATGGCCGACGTGACCGAGCATTTCAGGGGCTCTGGCTTCAAAGTGTTCGCCGGCATGCTCGACATGGACGTGAACGCGCGGATCTGGGCGATACCGGCCAAGGGCGGCGGCTCACGCGCGTTCTGCGACCGCATGAACGCCTGGGCGCAATCCGAGGGTCAGCCTGGCCTCGGCTATATCATATTCGATAAGCACATTGAGACGGTGGTCTGGGACAAGCCCGTCGATGCCCTTAGTGGCAAAGTAAAGCCAAGTGCTGCCTATCAGCAACTGGATCCGGTGCGCGCGGTTGGAAAAGGTCCAATCGCCAAGAACCTTGGCGAGGAAAAGTCGGAAGCCATCCGCCAGCAACTGGACCTTAAGGCTGGCGATGCGGTGTTCTTCGTCGCCGGGCTGCCGAAGGAGTTCGCTTCGTTTGCCGGGCAAGCGCGCGTCAAGATTGGCAACGAGCTTGGGCTGACACAGCAGGATCGTTTCGAGTTCTGCTGGGTCGTCGATTTCCCCATGTATGAATGGAACGAGGAGGAGGGGCGGATCGACTTCTCGCACAATCCCTTTTCCATGCCGCAAGGCGGGCTCGATGCGCTCGAGACCAAGGAGCCGCTCGACATCCTTGCCTATCAATACGACGTGGTCTGCAACGGCGTCGAGCTGTCGTCAGGCGCGATCAGGAATCACAAGCCCGACATCATGGAGAAGGCCTTCGCCATCGCGGGTTATTCCAGGGAAGAGCTCGAGCAGCGGTTCGGCGGGATGCTGCGTGCGCTGCAATACGGCGCGCCGCCCCATGGCGGCATCGCACCCGGCATCGACCGCATCGTCATGCTGCTATGCGGCGAGGAGAATCTCCGGCAGGTCGTCATGTTCCCGATGAACCAGCAGGCCGAGGACCTGCTGATGGGAGCGCCGTCCGAGGTGTCACCTAAGCAATTGAAAGAGCTTAACATTCGAGTTGTTCTGCCGCCCAAAACTTAAGGGGGTCGAACAGCCGCACCTCTAAGGCCGCTCCAACTGTTGCCCAAATGTCGAGTCATTCCTTACCTTTGGCGGGAACCGCTAACGCCCAGATCGCAAATATCATGGCGGTTGGGAGGGGCATGCATGGATCAGTCTTACGTATCACGCGTTGCCGCGCTCGGCGTTTTCGCCGCCTTTTGCTTTCACGCGGCGAGCCTAGAAGCCAAGCCTGCCGTGGCGGCCCCGGCCAAGCTCAACACTGCGGCCTTTCTCGACGCTTGTAGTGCCGACCAGAACGTTACCGACAGTCCTGGCTTTGCCGACGGCAAGGTGACGCCGAAGGCCTATTGCGAATGCGTCGCGGGTAAGTTCGAGGAGAACAAGCTCACGCAGAAAGACGTCGACATGCTGACCAAGATGCACAAGGACGAAATCACTGATGCCGACGCCGAGGCCTATCCGACGCTCGAGGACCTGTTGACCTCCAATGAAAGCTATGAGGACGCCTGCAAGAAAAGCCTCGGCCTTCCTGCCGATGCGGGCAACGACGAGGTGCCGATGGAAGAAGACACGGTGCCTGACGAGGAGGCACCGGACCAGGGTGCGCCTCCGCCGGATGACGCTTCGCCTCCCGAATGAGTGGTGAGACGTAATAGGCGATAATTGACCGGAGGTGGAACCGACGGCGACCAAGGCTCTTTCCTGGAGTGGCGGCTGAATGGGAACGGGCACCATGACACTCGGCGAACACGTCTTCCTCTATTGCGAGCGGGGCACGAGCTCGGCGCTCAGCGCCGAGCCCATCAATGCGGTCAGCAACATCGCCTTCATTCTTGCCGCCTTGATGGGGCTTCAGCTCCTCGAATGGCGCCCCCGCGAGCAGCAGACCTCGGACCATTTCCTCCTTATCGGACTCGTTGCCCTGATCGGCATCGGAAGCTTCGCGTTCCATTTGTTCGCGACGCAGGAAACCGAGCTTCTCGATGTGATTCCAATTGCGGTATTCACGCTTGTTTATCTCGGTTTCGCCCTGAACCGATTTCTCGGCGTTCCGCCGGGCTGGACGGTGCTGCTGGTGATCGGCTTTACCGCCCTTATGGGCGCCGCAACAGAAGTGAGATGCTGGGACGGTGGCGTCGGTCTTGCGGGCCCTGACGTGCAAGGCGCGAAGCCTTGCCTCAATGGCAGCGTGTTCTATCTTCCTGCTTTGGGCGCTCTGATCGTGGTCGGGCTACTGCTCGAGGAGCGCCGCCATCGTGCGGCGCCCTATGTCTTATGGGCCGGCGCGATTTTCGCCGTCTCGCTCACGCTCCGCTCGCTCGATATGGCGCTGTGCGACAAGCTACTGCTCGAAGGTCGGAAGGTCGGCACCCACGCGGCATGGCATGTGCTGAATGCGCTCGCTCTCTTCTTATTACTGAGAGCGAGCCTCGAGGCCCGACCTTCCGCGGAGGCAACTGGTGCGATACCTCCGGACGAGGTAGAGGAGCGCAGGCCCACGATCCTGGTCGACAAAGCGCCAGTCGAACCTGAAGCACCGCCGGTAGCCGAAACCGAGCAGGTTGCGCCGGTAGCCGAAGAGGCGGCAAAAGAGGACGCCGCGCCTCAAGCGCGCAAGAAGGTCTTCTTCCCGGCCTAAGGGAACTCTACACGTTCCCCTGCCATACACTGGCCGGATGCGGACGTGGTGGAACAGGTAGACACACAGGACTTAAAATCCTGAGACCCGCAAGGGTCGTGCGAGTTCGACTCTCGCCGTCCGCACCAACAATCCGTCATATGGCTCAAGGACTTGCAGCGCACTTTTGCTATAGCGCTGAAGCCGCCTCAACAGCCTCTGTTTGGCTGAGACCTGCGTGAGACCTTGGAGCGGGAGCCGCGCTGCTAGCTGGCAGCCGGGGAACGCGTGGGTGGATGGGGTACCCCGTCGGCTGCCCCCCGACCCAGGGGGTCCCCCCGGTGGCTCGGGACCTAGGGAGGTATTGAGCTGCCGCGATAGTCAATCCGCACGGCTTGGGTGTATAGTGGCGTTCGTGCTAAGAGCGTTGACCTGAGCCCCGCTTCTCC
>Ga0209814_10000292_pt1 | contig 15746 bp, 12 predicted proteins | sample SoiMetdeltSBSDD1_FD_187597 | JGI IMG/M metagenome (GOLD analysis project Ga0209814, IMG submission 187597) | Bulk soil microbial communities from a Populus tree surrounding site in Tennessee, USA - Soil MetaG P. deltoides SBSDD1 (SPAdes) (version 2) | ecosystem: Environmental > Terrestrial >... | reverse complement strand
TTCCGCTCGAAGGTGGCTGCGACTGCCGCTACGTTCGCTATCGCATGACATCGGCGCCGCTCTTCGTTCACTGTTGCCACTGTCGGTGGTGTCAGCGCGAAACTGGCGCGTCATTCGCCTTGAACGCCATGATCGAGGCCGACCGAGTCATGCTACTGGGTGGAGAGCCGGAGATCGTCGATACGCCGTCAAACAGCGGCTTGGGCCAGAAGATAGCCCGGTGTCCGAAGTGTCGTATCGCCGTGTGGAGCAACTACGCCGGAGCCGGTCCGCTGGTCAAATTCGTTCGCGTAGGCACGCTAGATGAGCCGGACCACTTGCCGCCCGATATCCATATCTTCACAGCTTCAAAGCAACCGTGGGTCGTCATCCCGCTAACTACGCCCTCGGTGCCGGAGTACTACGACCGAGAGAAGTACTGGCCGCCTGAGAGTCTGGCGCGAAGGCAGGCGATGCTCCCGCAGATCGAGGCATACCAAGCCCAGCTCCGTGATGGGCGAACCTAACCCGTCCATCGAACGTTAGGCGACGACGAAATTCCATGAACGTCATATTGTTTAAAGCACTGGTCGCCTTGGTGCCGGCATGCATGCTGTTTACTGGTTCGGTAGTCTTGTTCTGTAGAGGAAAGACGGTGTGCTCTTTCCTAGAGCTACTGGGCGCAGGATGTCTTGTCGTGGTTGTCCTTACTCATATCTGCGAAGCACTTCACCTGTTTCCTTGGATGCATTGGGGGCTCGAGCGTAGCGTTGGTCATTACCTCGATTTCTGGAGTGCTGTTCTTGGTCTCACGTTGTTTCCTGTAGGATATTTGTTTCATGCGTTTACAAAGCGACACGCCTAACAAGGCGCTGAGCTTGGGCGTTACCTCCCAAATCGAATTGAATTCTCCTACGACTTAATCCTACAAGATCTGACTGTCGCGTCGTTCCAATTCCAATTCAATCCTGCGCTATGCGTCGTCAGTTCGTCTAGATATAGTGCGGGCCAATATCTGGATACACTGCCAAATGGTAGCGTTTGCCGGAATAATATTCTTGACAAGATCTTGGCAACGGGGGGATATTTCAAGCGGTTTCGTTCTTGTGGCAACCAAAAGAGAAAACGTGATAGACCGCCGGGATTTGAACCACGTTGGAGTGAGAAGTGGAATACCGCCACAAGTTCGGTGAGACACATATCGAACCGGCCGTCCTGGAAACCAAGGGGAGGCACCATGAAAAAAAGCCTTCTGCTTCTTTTTCTGCTTTCAATTGGTGGCGGTCTAAAGACAGCCGAAGCGCAGCCGCTGCCGGTTCGAGTAGGTTACACTGCGCTGTCGGGCGCGTTCTCGCCACTCTGGATGGCAAAGGAATTAGATTTGTTCGAGCGACAGGGGATCCAGTCCACGCCGATCTACATGGCCGCGACACTTGCTTACCAGGCCATGCTGGCCGGGGAGACCGACTTTACGGTTGGAACCGGCATTGCACCCGCTCAGGCTCGCCTTGGCGGGGCGGATCCGCTCATAGTAGTCACCTATATCAGTGGGTTCAACTTTTCCGTTATCGCCCGCCCGCCGGTTCAGCAACCAGGCGATCTCCGAGGTAAGCGCATTGGAGTCAACCGATTTGGAGCGGGCACGGACTTCGGTGCACGGATTGCTCTGAAGCGGTGGGGCCTGGTTCCGGTCAAAGATGTGACGATCATCCAGTTAGGTGGGTACCCGGAGGCGTTCGTGGCCCTCAAGGGAAATTCTGTGCAGGCCGCCGTCTTGGCACCACCCTTTTCCACGGAGGCTAAACGTCTGGGGATGGTCGAACTTCTTGATTTCAACCAGAGTGATATTGAGTTTACTGGTGTAGGTCTCGCCAGCACAGCGCGTTATGTGAGCGTCCGTGGCGAAGCCACTCGCCGCGTCGTCCGCGCGTTGGTTGAAGGAATTTGGGCCCTCAAGGGCAACCGAGAAGCAGCTCTTCGTGCCATCGGGAAATACACGCGCATGACGGACCGAAGCCTGTTGGAGGAGACCTATCAGACCTACAGGAAAGGCGTCCGGCTAGTTCCTCGGACCACCGAGGTGGGGGTTCGAAATGTCCTTGAAGCGCTCGCAGATCAAAACCCGAGAGCCCGCGGGGCGAACCCGCAGGATTTCTACACCAACCGTTTTATTGATGATCTCGAGCAAACAGGCTTCATGCGCGAGTTAGCCGCCCGATATCCTGAAGCCCTTCGCTGATTCCAAGCCTAGCCGGTGGGCTGGCCGCTATTCAAGCCGCTGATCCTAGGCGTTTAGCCGTGTCATTGAACTGAATTCTCCATCGAACAAATCCTGTGATATTTGTCTGAAGCGTTGATCAGTTCAATCTCAAGAAATGATTCGGCGAATCCTTGAAATGAGCACGCCAATAGATATGCCTCCCTAGCAAGCTGCTGAAAAAGAATCATAGGAACTGGGTCTAGCCTCAGTTTCTTGAGTCGCGATTCTTGCTGCTCTTTCGTGCCCTCGCGGCTTGCTTTCAAAGGCCGCTCGAACTATATCGTCATCAAAGTTAGCTATGTCATGATCTGCCCTCGCTGCCAGTCCGATAATCCTTCCAATGCCGCTTTCTGCGACCACTGCGGGGCACGCCTCGAAAACGCCTGCCCCCACTGTGGTGAGCCGAATCGCCACGGTGCCAATTTTTGCCGAAACTGTGGTCAAGCCATAAGCCAGACTGAAACCAGAGCCCCCAGCCCAGCGCCCGCCGGTGTAGCGCCGCCCGATACCTACGTTCCTAAACACCTCGCCGAAAAAATCTTGGCTTCTCGTCACAACTTGGAAGGAGAGCGGAAACAAGTCACGGTTTTTTTCGCGGACATCAAGGGCTCCACGAAATTGCTTGAAAAGTTAGACCCCGAGGAGGCTCAGGGGATTATCGACCCGGTTCTGCACATCATGATGGAGGCGGTTCACCGCTACGAGGGGACCGTTAACCAGGTTTTGGGGGATGGCATCATGGCGCTGTTTGGCGCGCCGCTAGCCCATGAGGACCACGCGCTGCGCGCATGTTATGCAGCCCTGGCCATGCAAGAGGAGATGCGCCGCTACCGCCGGAAGCTCGCCCAGTCGGAAGAAGCGGGAGTGCAGATCGGCGTTGGCATGAATTCCGGGGAAGTCGTGGTCCGCTCCATCGACAACGATCTCCATATTGATTACTCGGCTTTAGGCCACACCACCCATTTGGCAGCGCGGATGCAGGAGCTTGCCGATCCCGGCATGGCTCTGATGTCGGCCAGTACGCTGCGGCAAGTCGAAGGCTTTATGCAGGTAAACTCCCTGGGTCCTGTGCAAGCAAAGGGCATTTCACAGCCTGTGGAGGCTTATTCCCTTATTGGGACTACGTCCGCGCGCACACGCGTCCAGGCTGGGGCGGCTCGTGGGTTGACGCCCCTGGTTGGGCGTAACACGGAAATCGACATCTTCAACAAGCTCGTGGAACAAACCACGGCCGGTCGCGGCCAGATCTTGGCGATGGTGGGCGAACCGGGGATGGGGAAATCGCGCCTGGTTCACGAATTTACTCGCCACCGCTTGCCGCCGGGTTGGCTGGTGCTGGAGGGCGCCTCGGTTTCTTACGGCAAGGCAACGCCCTATTTCCCGCTCATTGAGATGTTACGCTGTTATTTTCAAATTGGCGCTGGGCAAGGCAGCGAGCACATCCGAAACCAAGTGGTGACGCATATCTTGGAACTGGACAGTACCCTCAAGGATACCATTCCCCCGATCCTTTCATTGCTCAGCGCCTTGCCGGATGAAAAAACTACCCCGGTCGACCAGGAGCGTGACGGGCCGGCACGGATGCAAGATCTCGGCGAGATCGTGATGCGCTACAACTCGATGGATCCCCAGCAGCGCCGCCGTCACACCTTAGATGCGCTCAAACGCCTTTTCATCCGGGAAAGCCAGAGACAAAATCTGTTGGTGGTTTTCGAAGACCTCCACTGGATCGACTACGAAACCCAGGCCTTTCTTGACGGTCTGGTGGATAGTCTCCCCATGGCCCGCCTCCTGCTCCTGGTCAACTACCGGCCCGAGTACAACCACCCCTGGTCGGAAAAAAGCTACTACACTCTGCTGCGCGTCGATCCGCTCCAGACCGATAGCGCTGAAGAATTGCTGTCAAAGCTACTCGGAAACAATCCAGACCTCTCGCCGCTTAAACAGCTATTGGCCAAGCGCACTGAAGGCAATCCCTTCTTTGCCGAAGAAAGTGTCAGGTCTCTGGTAGAAACCGGAGTATTGAGCGGTGAGAAAGAGGCTTACCGGCCGGGGCTGAAAATTGACGGTCTGGTTATCCCGAGCACGGTGCAAAATGTCGTGGCCGATCGTATCGATCGATTGCCTACCGAAGAGAAACATCTTCTTCAGACGGCTGCTGTGATCGGGGTCATTGTTCCTTTTGATTTGCTCCGGGCGGTCTCGGAGATACCCGACGACCAGTTGTTTCAATATCTGGCGCATCTTAAGGCGGCTGAGTTTATCTACGAAACCAATTTGTTTCCGAAACTGGAGTATACGTTCAAGCATGCTCTTACCAATGAAATTGCGTATGGCACGCTGCTCCGCGAACGTAGAAATTATCTGCACTCACAGATCGTTACGGTTCTCGAAGAAAGCGCGAGCGAAGATCTTCGCGACCACATTGAATCCCTTGCTCATCACACTTTCCACGGCGAAATCTGGGATAAAGCAGTCTTTTACCTCAAGGAAGCTGGCGCAAAAGCTGTATCACGATCCTCGTTTCGCAACGCGGTGCTTCATTTTGAGAGGGCGTTGGAAGCTTTGCGGCACCTTCCGGAATCGCCGGACAATGTCAGGCGAGGTATAGACCTGCGGATTGACATCCGCAGTGCGTTGTTTGTGTTCAACGACTTCCAGCGCGGCTTTGAATTTTTGGAGGAAGCTATAGAGGCAGCGAAAGCGCTCAACGATCACGACAGACTAGGGAAGTTGTTCACATTCATGACCGCCCACTGGAATCTCGCGGGCAACTCAGAACAGGCAGTGATCACCGGAAAAGAGGCCCTCAAATACATCGTCGGGCAGAGAAATATCGACTCGAACATTGTAGCCCACAATTGGCTGGGGGTTGCGTACCATAATTTGGGCCAATTTGAGCCGTCAATTGACGAGCTTAATAAGGCCCTGTCGTTAATACCAGAGGCTCGGAACGCTGACTTTTTTGGCACCAACGGAATCGTTTCAGTGAACTGTAAAGCCTGGTTGATGCGGAGCCTGGCACAAATCGGAAACTTTAGCGAAACTCTTCGATACGGAGAAGAGGCGATTCAAACGGCGACAGAACGCGATTATCCCTTAAGTATAGTCTTTGCCTACTTCGCTGTCGGCGCGGTTGCTCTGATCCAGGGCAAGTTCGATCAAGCCCTCGCAACGCTCGAGCACAGCTTGAAAGTATGTGAAGCCTCGGAAATTCCGGTTCAACGACCGCTGGTCGTTTCCGGTTTGGCTGCCGCCTATGCTTTCGTCGGTCGTTTTGACGAGGCGCTGCGGCTTTTGGAGAACACCGCGAATCGTAGCGTTTGGATGCCTGGAGTGGGAAGCCGACAAGTGCCGCTCGGCAAGGCTATGGGTATGGTTTGGGAGGTGGAAACCTATACGCTAGCGGGTGCGCATACCGAAGCCGAGGCCCTTGCTCGCCGGGCTCTTGCGGTGTTCGCAGAGAGCAAACACAGAGGAAGCGAGGCATGGCTGCACTGCTTAATCGGAGATCTCTTAACTCGACGTCAACCGGCCGACCTGATTCACGCCGAGGCTAGCTACAAGGAGGCTTTAAGCCTGGCGCAAGATCTCGGGATGCGTCCTCTGCAAGCCCGCTGTTATCTCGGGCTTGGACAGATCCATGCCCAATCTAAAAACGCTTCGGTGGCGCGATCAGAGCTCCATGCAGCCGCCGAGCTCTATCGAGCCATGGGCATGCCTTTTTGGCTTGCCAGAGCAGATCTCGTCTTGGCCGCGATCAGCTGACCGTATCGACGGTGAAACGTGTGGTAGGGATTACTCGCATCAATCCTGGAAATCGCTTTGTCGAGCTTTCGAAAGAAAACCAAGCGGCGGTGGCAGGATTGGACTGATTTCTCCATCAGCTGAATTGGGCTGAAGACGATGGTGCCACTATTTGAGCTATCGCATCAATCCAACCAACACGCGGTGCGAAATCGGCTAGCTTGTCACACAATAGAGAAAGAGCACGCTATTGCAGAAAAAATAGATAGACCGCTTTTGGTGCTCAAGACTTTGGTTCGAAAGCTCGACTAGCGCCTTCGATGATGTAGAATTGAAGTGACACCGCGTAAACAGCTCACTTAATAGTTGGATGGCAAGGTGACCATGAAAATCGGGGTTTGGTCCGGATTGGTTCTAACGCTATTCGTTTCGCATATCGTTCGCGCCGATCCAGAACCTAAGAAGTTTACCACGGTTGGTTCATTCTCAAGCATGGAGTTCACCGAAGCACATCAATATGGGTCTGAGGTCCAATTGTGGAAGGAAGGGAGCAATTTATTGGGTCTTTTTTCTTATTCTGAAAGTCTCATCGGAGATACTCCGACCGGTTTGCTTGAGGATACGAAGTATGATCCGAGGACAGGGGAGATCTCGTTCAAGGCTAAGCTCACGACAGGTCAACATTTTTGTGAGGTTCACAACGACGTACCCTCTCACGATCTATTCAGTTTCCGAGGAAAGCTTTCCGATTCCTCAATTTCCGGCCTATTGAAACGTTCGGACGCCCTCCACCCCGAGGATCCGCCAACAGAAGAAAAAGTTGTGCTTAAAAAATTGAGCGGCGACGAAGCGAACCAAACTCACTATGGAAGCCGATCGGAATGGGAAATCGCATCTCAAGAAATTTTGAAATTTCGAGGACCAAAGTGGTAGAGGTATTTGCAATCCAACAAATCGCTGCAGCGGCCCTGAGTATGAAAAATAGTAAGTGTGTTATGCGAGAAGGAGGAATCGTCAGGCCGCTGAGCTCAATACGTTAGGCGGTCATACTGGAGAGACCGATGCGCCCCGAAAACGTGCCCGAACTCGCCAACTATCCAAGCATACGGACGTTCGTGTTGTCTCATCTCTCGATGCAGTTTGGCGATGTGCGGGCCATGCTCCGCTTACCGACCGGAGATGGAGACACACGAATCGAGAACGGCTGCAATTTCGCGGCCGCAGCGACGATCTGTAACCTCATCAGCGGGATATCTGTGGTGTTTTTCGATCGCAGGAGAAGGCCGCAGGGGCCACGGATACCGCCAAGGGATCGAGGTGCCCGGTTTAGAAATCTGCTGAATGCCAACTACTACCCTTGGCAACCTAGCGAGGACTGTGCGGCCAAGACCGATGCACTGTACGATCTCGCTCGCAACCCCCTCGCGCACGCGCTTGCCGTCCTCGAACCGGGGCAAGTGCCTGTCTCCTGCGAAAAGACTCAGGATGGGTTAACGCAACCCCAAGTGAACGCGCTGGATGTTGCGTACGATAGCGGGACGCTTCCGCCGGCCCTAGAGATGGACGCTGGTGTCTGGCACCTCAACGTGCCATGTTTCTACGCAGCCGTGGTCGAGATGTTCCGGGCGCTGATCTGTGACTCGCAACAGATGCAGCGAACCGAGGCGTGCTTCGCCAGAGGTGAGCTGACGGATTGAGTTGGGAGATGCAGGACTCGAAGGGAGTGCATAGACCGCGGAAGTTGTCTGATCATTCAATGTGAACTTTTACAAACGAGGTCTGTGAGATCCTGCTCATGTCATTCTCCCTCGGACGAGATCCATAAGCTTCGCGATGTCAGCGAGCTTTTCAAGGTTTAGGATGATATCGCGTGTTTGCGCCGCCACTTCGGATGACAGGCTTCTCTGAGCGCAGCCAAAAAACTTTGCTTGCAGCTCTGCGAGACTCGAAATTCGGCGCGCATGCGTCACCTCGGCAGAGTAACTCTCCCCGTTCTTCAGATAGACAGTTAATTTTTCCTTGGGCCTTCTTTCCACCGAGCCGCCGGGTGGCGGCACAAGACGCAGTCGATGCGTCAAGTCTTGCACGTCCTTGCACTTGATCCGTTCTTCCGTCATCTGCCCAAGTCCCATTTGTTTGTCGAGCAGCACCACCGATAGACAGTACTTTAGGCTATATTGTCCTTCGTGTGCGTCGCTGGCGTCGTCTCTTCTCAAAGAGAACGAATGCAGATCGCACTCGATTCGGTGCACATCTTCCGCCCTGACGCCGTGTTCCTTAACGATCTTCAGCAGCGCCTCGATGGGCCGATGCGCCGGGCTGCAAGAAGGGTAGTCCTTCGTGATGGCGCCGCGCGCAAGTTCGTAACTTTTGCCCAGATCGCGCGTCATCGCCTCCCAATCGATGTCGTCGTCCTCACAAAAGGCGTTGGCCATCCCTTGAGGAGTTTCCAAAACTGACTTTTCGGCCGTGAAGCCGCGCTGCGCCAAGGTAGCGGCCATTACCCCGTTGCGAGCAGCATTACCCGAAACCAAAGCTTTGGACATCGTGCCCATATTAGCCCGAAGTCCGCAGGCGCCATTTGCGGCAATGCCAAATGCCGTCCGAATCTGTTCGAGGTCTAAGCCTAAGACGACTCCGGCAGCCGCTGCTGCCCCCAAAGAACCATTTGTTCCGGTGTGATGCCATCCGCGAAACGTCGGCCCCCTGAGTTTTTCGCGACTGGCATCGAATGCGGCATCCAATCGGTTGCACACTTCCCGTCCGATAATGTAGGCACGGATAAATTTGGCGCCGGCGACATGTGCTGGCTCGCCCAACGCCAACGCTGCTGGTAAGGTTTGAGTACTGTAATGGCCGCTGTCATCATAATCCAGCGCGTGGGCCGCATGACCATTGACAAGAGCCGCCAGCAGCGGTGAGCTACGAAATCCCTGCCCGATAACCGTCGCGCGAGGCGCGCTCTCTTGATCTTTCACCCATTTCGCGAGGAGCTTACAACCGGAATCGCACGCCGCCGCGAGAATAACTCCGACCGTATCGAGGATCAGCAGTTTGGCGTTTTGCACAACCCCATCTGGAATATCTTCGAGCCTTGTGGTTGCGACGAACCGCGACAGCACTTCTGTTGGGCTTTGCATTCTTGTACCTCGTGATTTTGACTCGTGATCATTTTGCTTTGTAGGAACGCGGCCGTAAAGCGTCGGTTAGCATCCGGACATGCGACAATTGATCAAGCCGATGAGTCATGGCAATGACTTCGGAGATTTGATCGGCGCTCAAAATCTTGCGTGTCAATTGGCGAAACTTTTGTTCCAGGACCTCATCCGAGAGCGGATTATCAGGATTACCGGGCGCGACGATGAGCGTCTTCGATAGCTCTTTTCCCTGGGTCGTCCGAATGCGGATGGTTGCCGGGTTTGCCGCCGGCCAATGCGCGTCATGTTTTTTTTCCCAGTAGACGCTGGTGCAATCGACGAGCGCTAAAACATCCGGTGAATTCAGTTTGTCCGGATCGAATTGCTCATAACCCAGCTCACCGTTAACCAGCGCTGCCGCCACAGAGTAGCGCACACTGTGATTGGCCGTGTCGCGGCTCTGGGGGCGAGCCGCGGCGCTGTTTCTGGTTTGGTTGTTTGCGTCTCTCTTTGCAAGCCCAATTTCAAGCGCTACGATATCATGCCAGTTATTCTTGTGCTCCTTGACGAGCTCCAACGCGGCGTGAACGGCGGTCTGCCCGCACTTTACTGTATTGTAAAGCTTCGTGTAGCTCTCGAGAATTTTGTGCTTTCCGATAGGGCTAAGGAGCCCATCGGTATTGCACGATCCTGCGACCGCGTGTGCGTACCCAGCGGTCCCTTGAATGACCTCATGAGGCCCGGTAACTCCCCTTTGGGCAAGAAGTAACGCCACGACGGCATTCATCACCAGGACGCCGTCCAGGAGTGATTTGCTTGTCGGCATCTGTCCATGACTTGCTCCATCCATGACTGTGCCATGCGTAACTGACATGCCCAACGCATCGATAGCCTGATCTTTATTCAGGTTGAGCAGATGGGCACATGCCAGAGGCACGGAAAAAGCGAGGTTCGTGCTGCCTGCCCACCCCCGCGCGCCGAGATCGGGCAGCCCCGCATTCTCTTGAAAACGCGGCATGATCTCATAACCGGTCACGATCGCGGTAACGAGCTGTTTGCCGCTGGCGCGTACGCGCTCGGCAACGGCGAGGATGGGAGGAATATTGAAGCACGGATGACAAGGGTAGGGGCCCGGATGGCCATCCATGAAATCAAGAAAGCGAAGCGCCGTTGCGTTTACCAAAGCCGCCTTCTCACAAGACGTAAAATTTTCTGTTCCCAGAATGCTTGCCTCCGGAAAACCGCCCAGTTCGAGCATAGCGTTTCGTACCTGCCGAGTGGTTTGCCCGTCGGCCCCTGCGATCATCACGCCCAACGCATCGAGCAAACGCCTTCCCGCCTCACGGATCACCCGGTCAGGAAGATTGTCAAAACGGATACTCAAAGCAAGATCGGCTAACTGCTCAGTGACTCCAGCCATACGGCCCCCCTCAGTAACTAAAAGCTTCGAGTTGTTCCCCTGAAAAATTGTCTTGCCAATCGCGCGCCTATCATATCCGCTCAATACCTGTCAAATAAAAGACGGCTTTGCGTGAGAGAGTTGACAATTCCTGCGACATTCAACTAGCGTGCGCCTATGAGGAGTGAAGGTGGCCACAACATGCATCGTTTCTGCTGCGGTTTACTTTTAACTTTAATCGCGCTTTCAAGTCTTTGGCTTCAACGAGCTTGGTGCCAATCAACAGATAGGACAAAATTTATCGATAGCGCGAAGAAGGAAGGAGAATTGGTAATCTACGGCAGCATGAACTTGCGCGACGCCAATGTGCTTATCGGTAAATTCCGTGAAAAGTATCCCTTTATCGATGTCAAATTGAATCGCCTGACCAGTGATAAACTTTACGCCAGAGTGATCTCAGAGACTCGGGCGGGAAAATTTCTTGCCGATATTTTAGAGAACAACGCTTTGGGGTTGTACTTTATGAAGAAATCCGGATTGTTGGCGTACTATCTTTCTTCCGAAGATCGATTTTACCCCAAAGATTTTAAGGACCAGGGATATTGGACAACCTCGAATATGAATCTTCACGTCACCTCCTACAACACTAGAAGAGTCGCGCGCGATCAGCTTCCTAAGAAGTGGGAAGACCTTCTGTATCCGGCGTGGAAGGGAAAGATGATGCTGAATCCTTCGGAGCAGTGGTTCTCTTGGATACTCCAGATCATGGGGAAAGAGAAAGGCCTGAAATACATGCGCGAGCTCTCCCAGCTGAACCTCACGATACGAAGTGAATCGGCTGCAATGAGGGTAGATCTCATCGCCGCCGGTGAAGCCGCCCTCGATATTGATTCTACCTATGGCGCCGTGAACCTGTTAAAGAAGCGTGGTGCGCCTATTGACTGGACCACCCTTGGCCCCGTGCTGGTCAACCTCACTGGGCACGGCGTCGCAGTTCGCGCCCCTCATCCAAACGCGGCTAAGCTGTTCGTAGACTTTATCCTTTCTCAAGAAGGGCAGGGACATGTCTTGAGTATCGACCGGTGGATTATTCGATCCGACCTCTTCCCCGAGCAGGCAGCCATTAAAGATCTCAAGCTGATTCCTGTCAATCCAGCCTTAGGTGAAAACATGGAATACTACGCCAGGCAATCAAGAGAGATTTTCTCAAAATGAGCGCGCCCGCGCATCCCGTTTGATCTATGAGATCAATGCAAGCTGCCTACTGAGGCAAGCCCGAGCTAAGACCCAAGCGTTGCGTTCAACGGACTAAGACAATGAGCCAAAGGGGATTTTATGAAGATTAGCAACGTACAAGTGATACGCATCAAGATGCCGCGGGCTGATCCGACGTGGCGCACAGCCTCTTATGCCGGCAATGCCGTCGAGGGATTCTTGCTGCAGATTCATGCCGACGGCGTTACAGGGTTAGGTGGTACAGCAGCTCACCCAAGGAACATTTCCGGAGATGAGCTGGAGGCCCAGCTCAAGGGGCCCATTCGGTCCGCTCTACTTGGCGCTGATCCATTATCAGGAAACGCGATTCGGGAAATTATTCTGAAAGCCAATGTCCATTCGCGCGCCTCTATCGCCGCCGACCTTGCTCTCTACGACGTGACAGGAAAGCTCGCCAACCTCCCGTGCTATGCGCTGTGGGGTGGAGCGGTTCCTCCTCGCGTTAGAGTCATTCGCATGGTGGGTATTAAGCCACCTGCCAGCTGGAAACCGCCGTGGGAAAAATGGTCGAAGCGGGAATCACGCACTTCAAAGTAAAGATTGGCACGGGCCTTCAGGAAGACGTGGAGCGGATTCGCGTCCTGCGCAGTGCCTTTGGCATGCGCGTTTGGGTTGGCATTGACGGGAACGGTGCTTACCAGCCCGATCAAGCCATCGAGCTGAGTCGCGCGCTCGAACCCTATAATGTCGGATTGATCGAGCAGCCGATCGACTACCGCGACCTAGATGGGCTTGCGCGGGTGACCGCTGCTAGCCCGATCCCCATCATGGCAGACCAATGCGTTACGAATATTAAGTCTGCGCTAGAAATTTGCCAGCGCCGCGCGGCCCACGTGGTTTCCGTCAAATCTACCAAGATGGGCTCACTCAATGAGTGTCGGCGCGTGTTTGAGATTTGCCAGGCTCATGGAGTTCGAGTCCACATCGGTGGGTCTGCCGGGCCCGCAGTGGTCGATGTGGCGATGGCGCAGCTGGCCGCAACGCTTTCGGGAATGGACAACGAATGTGAAGTGGGCGAGTTCCAGGCGCTTGAAGGCGATCCGACGATCGGAGCACGCATCGAGAATGGCTGGCTCGAGCTTAATCGTGAGCCCGGATGGGGCCTGAGATTGCCCGCATAGCGTGGAAATTACAGTCGGGTTTCCCCCAAGACGTTCTCGTTCAAAAAACCGGCTTTGCGGATGGACAGTAAAGGGAAGTCCGATGAGCTACAACCTCGCGTTTCCAAGTTTGCGGGGCATTGTTGATCTTTCTGGTTTATCGCCTAACCAGTCAGTTCATCGCGCAAGGAAGAAGACACCGTTACAGCAGAAATAGAAAGACTGATTTTAGTATTGAGGGCATCGATTGCAAGGTAGGTTAGCATCTGATCCTTCAGGCTACTCGCATTGACATAACACCGGCTTATCGGATACCGTCTGCTCAAAAAATAGGGGTATAAAGACTGGTTCGCTCTTTCCGCCAGGCCTTCTCGGCTCTTAAAACCATATTGGCAGGCGATGGTTGGGGGAATTCTTGAGTTATCGGTGGCTGAACCGCAAAACAAATTCCTATCGTTCAGGTTGTCGGGAGGTAGATGGAGACATACAAGGAAGAAAAGCCAAAAATGTGAGCGGAGAGAAGGAGGATCCTATGAAGAAACTGTCTACGCTATGGGTCGTCATGCTGCTGACCGGCGCTCTCGTCGGATCTTCGCCTTTATCGATCCAGGGAGCAACCCAAACTAAGGAGAAAGCCGCCGCAAAAGGGGAAACCAAGATTGACATCAACAGCGCGTCGGCTGATGAGCTAACGTCCTTAAACGGTGTCGGCGAGGCCACGGCGAAGAAAATTATCGCGGGTCGCCCCTATGCTTCTGTCGATGACCTCGCGAAGGCGGGCGTTTCGAAGAGCACGATCACTAAGATCCGCTCGCAGGTGACAGTCGGCATGGCGTCGAAGACAACTCAAGCGGCGGCCCAGCCTGCTAAATCCACCGCTGCGGAGAAGCCGGAGAAGAAGTCGAAGGAGGAAGCGAAGACATCCGGCCCCGTGGACCTGAACCAAGCGAGCGAAAAGGAACTCGAAGAGCTGCCGGGAGTGGGCTCTGCCACAGCGAAGAAGATTATTGCGGGTCGCCCCTATGCTTCCGTTGATGACCTTGCGAAGGCGGGCGTTTCGAAGAGTACGATCACCAAGATTCGCCCGCAGGTCACGGTCGGCGCACGCGCGACGTCAACTGCGCCTGCTTCCGCGCCCGCAAGCTCCGGCGCAGTCGCTACCACGTCGCCTTCGTCGACTCCGGCCGCCAAGTCCGCCAAGCCTGCGGGGGACAAGCTCGCACAAACTCCGCCAGCCAAGGGGATGGTTTGGGTCAACACGGACTCGAAGGTCTACCACTACGAGGGCGATCGCTGGTACGGCAAGACCAAGCAAGGCAAATACATGACGGAAGCCGACGCGATTGCGGCCGGTTATCGCTCATCTAAAGAGGGTCCCAAGAAATAGTCGGGTTCACACCAAGGAAGAGTAGCTGGGATGTAGGATTGAATTGAATTCTCCAACGAACCAATCTTACACCGCAACGGAGGTGCTGGCAGGCGGCGCATCAGCGATGAACTAACCGGCTCTGCGCATGTATATTGTATTGAGGTGGATTCGAGTCGTCGTGTTTTGACAAGTTTGTGAGGCAGCGGGTAAATCTCCCAATGTCGTGAGTTTTAGTACCTCAATACTCTGGTAAGAATACTCACTGGTTAATTGAATTACTCATAGCAGAGGAAGGAGAGCGACCATGTTCCGAACGCTGTTGGTCTGCACACTCGCATTGCTTGCGGTATCGGCGACTGCCGACTCGCAGTCACCCTACGTGGGTCAAGAATCCCGAGAGATAAAGGCGTTGTCGCCGCAGGAGATTTCCGACTATCTTTCGGGCAAGGGAATGGGCCTTGCCAAGGCGGCCGAACTAAACGGTTATCCAGGGCCAGCGCACGTCCTCGAACTCGCCGCAGAGCTTGATCTGACACCGGAGCAAAAAACCAAGACCGAAGTTTTGTTCAAGAAAATGCAGGCTCGGGCAATCCCTCTCGGCAAGGAGTTGGTCGAGGAAGAGCGCGCACTCGATCGCCTCTTTGCATCACACGCCGTGAATTCCGAAAGCCTGGGACAAGCTTTGGATCGTATTGGACGGCTGCAAGGCGAAGTGCGCCAGGCGCACCTAGATGCGCACGTCGAGCAGACAACTCTGCTGACGCCCGCCCAGGTCGAGAAGTATAACCGGCTTCGCGGCTACGGAATGACCGGTGGGCAAGAAACCCATCAACCGCGACCGCACTGAGCCAACTAACCCTGTCATGTAGCCGACGCACAAAGCGGGCGCGGCTGATGGCGGACGTTTAGGCTGCGAGTCGTGACGGCTGAAGCTTCTAACCAGGTTCAAAGAAAAGGAGATCCAAATGAGCGCGAGCAGCAACAGAACGACAGACGAAGCCGCGATACGCGAGCTAGTGGAGAGCTGGGCGAGAGCGGTACGTGCCAAGGATTTCGACGGGATTCTTGCCAATCACTCTGCGGACATGTTGATGTTTGATGTCCCGCCGCCAGTGCAATCGAAGGGCATTGAAGCGTATAGGAAAACTTGGGATTTGTTCTTTTCTTGGTCTGATGATCCGGTGGTCTTTGATATCAAAGACATAGACATTACGGCGGGCACCGATGTTGCGTTTGTTGCTGCCCTGATGCGGTGTGCTGGAACGGAGAAGGACGGAGAGAGAATCGAACTAGAGTTTCGTCTGACTATTGGTCTACGCAAGATAGGCGGCCAATGGATGGTCTTGCATGAACATCACTCGATTCCCGCCAGCTGAATCAGGTACTTCTATCAATGAAGCGGCGTAACGATTGAATTGTTTTCCCCCTTCCAACAAATTCTGTGAGATATGCCTGTCGCGTCGTTCAGTTCAATCTTAGG
>Ga0209814_10000291_pt1 | contig 15764 bp, 11 predicted proteins | sample SoiMetdeltSBSDD1_FD_187597 | JGI IMG/M metagenome (GOLD analysis project Ga0209814, IMG submission 187597) | Bulk soil microbial communities from a Populus tree surrounding site in Tennessee, USA - Soil MetaG P. deltoides SBSDD1 (SPAdes) (version 2) | ecosystem: Environmental > Terrestrial >... | reverse complement strand
GCCGAATACTCCGGCGCGTTGACGATGCTCAACAACCTGCTCAAGGCCAATCCGCCAGGTCCGGATCGGCAGCTCATCGATCTCTATCGCACCTTCTGCCTCGTCGCCCTCGGCGGCATGGACGAAGCGAAGACAGCGGTCGACGCGATGATTACGCGCGACCCGCTCTATCGCCCCAACACCGAGGAGGTGCCCCCGCGTCTTCAGACGCTGTTTCGAGACGCCCGCAAGCGCCTGCTGCCGACGATCATCCAGCAGCGATACGTCACCGCCAAAGCGGCCTTCGACAAGAACGAATACAAGACCGCGGCCGAAGGATTCACTCAAGTCATCATGGCCCTGTCCGATCCCGACCTCGGGCCGGCGGCGACGCAGCCACCACTCTCGGATCTCAAGGTACTGGCGAGCGGATTCAACGATCTGACGATCAGGGCGCTCGCACCGCCGCCCGCGGCGACACCACCGGCGCCTGCACCGGCACCGACACCAGCGGCAGCCACAGCCTCTACTGCCGCAGCCGGTTCCGCGCCAACGCCGTCGGCTGCGCCATCTTCAGCGAGTTCAGCCGCCCGCAAGCCCGAGATTTACACCGCGGAGGCCTCTGACGTCATCGAACCGGTCGTCGTACGGCAGGAAATGCCGCCCTATCCCGGTCGAGTCACGAACAATCTGCATGGCATTGTCGAAGTGGTGATCGACGAAACGGGCAAGGTCGAGACCGCCTCGATGTTGCAGCCCGTGGATCCACGCTACAACCGCCTCGTGCTCTCAGCCGCCAGGACGTGGGTCTATCGGCCGGCCCGCCGCGACGGCGCACCAGTCAAATACAGGAAGCGAATCCAGATCGCGGTTACGCCCGGCTCGTAGCGCTCGAGTCACGCGCGCGACGACCGCGTTCCAACCTTTCCCGCCTTCGGTACGTCCAAGGTAGGAGATTATCTCCTACATGGCCAAGCGCACGCCGTACCAGAACCGGATCGAGCTCCTGCAGGGCACGCTCGACATGTTGATCCTTCAGACCCTGCTGTGGGGACCGCAGCACGGCCACGGTATCGGAGTGGCGATCGGCACGCGGTCCGATGATGCCCTGCAGGTCGACCATGGCTCGCTCTATCCCGCCTTGCACCGTCTGGAACGACAAGGCTGGATCGAGGCCGAGTGGAAGCTGAGCGAGAACAAGCAGCGCGCGAAGTACTACCGGCTGACCCCGGCCGGCAAGAAGCAGCTGGCGGCCGCCGAATCGAAGTGGAATCGGCTGATCGAGGCGATCGGACGCGTCATGAAGCCGGTGCGGTAGCGAAATGGAGTCCGAACGGGATCGCCAGGAGCGCGAGATGAAAGACGAGATCGCCTTTCATCTCGCGACCGAGACCGAGCGCCGGATCGCGGCTGGACAGACGCCCGCTCAGGCGCGCGTGTCGGCGCGGCTGGCGTTTGGCAACGTCCCGCTCGTTGAAGATGTGACACGGCAGATGTGGGGACCGACGATGATACGCGAACGCCTGCTGCACGACATTCGATTCGCCGCCAGACTGCTGGTTCGCGATCCTTCGTTCACCGCCGTGGCGTTGACCACGCTGTCTCTGGGCATCGCCGCGACGATCACGGTCTTCGCGGTGTTGAAGGCCGTGTTGCTCAATCCACTTCCCTTCCCCGATCCTGATCGGCTCGTCATGGTCTGGGAGCGGACACCGGGCGGCGGTGAGCAACGCAACTTGACGAGGGCGTACACCGTGCTGCAGTGGCAGACGCGCAACCAGTCGTTCGAACATCTGGCGGGCATGATGCCGCTGCCGGCGAACGTGGCTGGTCTCGGCAACGCGGAGCAGGTCGATGGCTTCAGCGTCATCGGCGAATTCTTCGACGCGCTCGGCATCAAGGCGCTGATCGGACGCACGCTGACGCCACGCGATACGCCAAACAGCGTCGTGATCAGCCATGGCTTCTGGCTGCAGCGGCTCGGCGGCGCACCCGACGCAGTCGGACGGCTCCTGATGCTGAATGGCCTCCCGCGTGAAATCGTCGGCGTCATGCCGGCGGGATTCGCGTTCCCGGCCGCGCGCGCGGTTCAGGTGTACGTGCCGTTCCCTGTCGATCCCGCGGCGCCGCCAGGCGGTCGCAACATGATTACCGTCGCACGGCTGAAACCAGGCGTCAGCGTCGAGGCAGCGCTTAGCGACATGCGTCGAGTCGCGCAGCAGATGATCGACGAAGGCTCGCCGGCGGTCACGACCGGATGGAGTGCGTCGGTGTTTCCGTTGTTCGACGAGACCGTGACGTCGGTACGGCGCATCCTGTGGGTCGTGCTCGCGGCGGTCACGTGTCTGCTGCTGCTCGCCTGCGCGAACGTCGCCAATCTGCTGTTGATCCGCGCCTCCAGGCGCGCGCATGAGCTCGCGGTCCGTGTGGCGCTGGGGGCAGGACGATGGCGCCTCGTTCATCAAGTCTCGGCCGAGAGCGCGTTGTTGGCACTCATCGCGGGGGCGATCGGGCTGGGCATCGCGATGCTCGCCGTCCCGGCGATCCCCTCCCTGTTCCCGGAGACGTTCCCCCTACCAAGATCGTCGGAAGTCACCATCGATCGTTCGATGGTGGCCTACACCTTGCTCCTGTGCGGCGCCATCGCGGGCGGATTTAGTTTGCTCCCCGTGGTCCGCGTGGCGCGGAAACGCTTTGCCGACGTCCTGCACTCCGGCGGCCGCAGCGCCGTCGCCACGCACTCTCGCCTTCGCCGCAGCCTCGTCGTCGCCGAAGTGACGATCGCCCTCGTGCTCGTGCTCGCCGCCGCTCTGATGGGTCGGAGCCTCGTCGAGTTGACGAATGTCGACCCCGGCTTCAACGTCGATCACGTCTTGACGCTGCGCATGCTGATGCTGCCGAGCAAGTATCGCGGCCCCGCGTCTGTGCCGTTCCTGAGAACGGTGCTGGAGGAGATTCGCGCGACGCCCGGCGTCGTGAGCGCGTCATCCGTCCATTTCCTTCCGCTCACAGGCATCGCTTCGATCTCAGGTATCTGGAGGACCGACCGGCCCCAGCCGCCGCGCGAACAGCTGAAAGGCTCTCCCATTTCGGTGATCACGGATGGCTATTTCAAGGCGATGGACATTCCACTCTCTGGACGCGACTTCAGTGTGACGGACTCCGAGGCGTCTCCGACTGTCGTCATCATCAATCAGGCGCTCGCGCGAGAGCTGTTTCCCAATGAGGACCCGATCGGCAGACATATCGCCGCGGGGTACAGTCCGCGGACGAGATCGATGGAGATCGTGGGCGTGGCCGGCGACGTCCGCACCAGCACGCTCGATCGCGAGCCGGGACCGGCCATCTACATCGCACACTCGCAGGAGCCTTCACTGGTTGCCTCGCTCGTCATTCGTACGCAGGGCTCGCCCGCGCTCACGGTCGATGCCGTTCGCAAGGCCATCGCACGGGCCGACCCGGAGCAAGGCGTCTCGCAGGTACAACCGATGGAGACGCTGATGGCCAACGCTACCGCTCGGCCGCGGGTTCAGGCCAGCGTGTTCGTGATGTTCGGCGCCCTCGCTCTCATCATCGCCGCAGTCGGGCTGTACGGCGTGATGGCGTACGGGGTCGAGCAGCGGCGTCGAGAGATTGGCCTTCAACTCGCCCTCGGGGCACCGCCCACACGGATCCTGCGCACGATCGTGCGCGAGGGCGTCCTGCTCGCTGTCGTCGGCACCGCCGTTGGCGCCGCGATCGCGTGGGCATCGAGCGGTGCGCTCGATGGTCTGCTCTACGAGACGCGCGCGACCGATCCGCGGATCTTCGCAACCGCCGCCGCGACGCTCATTGCCGTCGCGTGCCTGGCGACGCTCGCTCCCGCGTTCCGAGCCACGCGCGTCGATCCGTTGGTGGTGCTGCGCGAAGAGTAACCGCGGGGCGGCCCCACCGCGCAGCGGCCCGCGCGTCTTCGCGCTGCGCTATCCTCCATTCCTCATGATCGCCGACATCGTCATCGCGGGCGCCGGAATGGCCGGTGTCGCGCTGGCCCACGAGCTTGCGGTGCGGCGCGGCGTCGGCCGCGTCGTGCTGGTCGATCCCCTCGAGCCACTCTCGCTCACGAGCAGCAAGGGCACCGAGGCCTATCGCAACTACTGGCCGGGGCCGGACGACACGATGGTGCGGTTCATGAACCGCAGCATCGACTTGCTCGACGAGCTCGATCGCGAGACCGGTCAGGCCTTCGAGCTCAATCGGCGCGGTTACGTCTTTCTCACGGCCGATCCGCTCGAAGCCGATCGACTGCGGCAGCACGAAGGGCCGACGACGACATTCGTCGAAGATGCGCGGGAGATCCGCGGGCGATATCCGTTCGTCACCGATCGCGTCCGCGCGATGCTCCACGTCCGGCGCGCTGGATACATGAGTGCGGCGAAGCTGGGAACGTGCCTGCTCGAACGTGCGCGGGCGCGCGGCGTCGAGCTCGTGCGAGACGAGGTGACCTCGCTGGCGATCGGCAATCAGCGCTTCGCCGGCGTCGAGCTCGCGTCGGGTTCACGTATCGATGCGGGCGCGTTCGTGCTCGCGGTCGGTCCTCTTCTGCCGGACTGGACCGAGCGGCTCGGGCTCACGGTGCCGATCGTCAACGAGCTGCACGGCAAGATCTCGTTCGACGATCATGCCGGCGTGATTCCGCGCGACGCGCCATTGATGATCTGGAACGACAGCGTTGATCTGGGCACCTTCGGACGTTTTCCCGCGGGGGTGCACTTGCGTCCCCGGGGCGCGCGCGCGGTGCTTGGCATCTGGACCTACGACGTTCAAGTCACGCCCGCGACATTTCCGCCGGCGTTCGCACCGGACTACTCCGACATCGTCATTCGCGGCCTCGCCGAGATGGTCCCAGGCCTGCGGGCGTACCGCGACCAGGGACCGTCAGCCATCGTCGATGGCGGCTACTACTGCAAAACGCCCGACAATCGCCCGCTCATTGGTCCGACTGCACTCGACGGCGTCTATATCCTGGGCGCGCTTTCAGGGTTCGGCATCATGGCGTCGCAAGCCGCTGCGGAGCTCGTGACGACCTATCTCCTTGACACCGCTCGCCCGGACTACGCGGGCGCATTTCAGCCCGCGCGATTCGACGATCCCGCTTACACGAGCGTCCTTGCGACCCTCGACCCGCGAAGCGGGCAACTCTGAGGCTCGCTAGGGGTTGGTGCGGGGGTACGGGAGCACCTCGAGCGAGTTGATCACGCCGCGGACGCCGGTGAGATCGCGGGCGGCGGCGCTGGCGGCCATACGCTGGTGATCCCAATCGACTTGCCCTTTGAGCGTCACCCACCCGTCGCGAACAATCACCCAGACACAACCCTCAGGAACGAGGGCATTCGCCTGAAGCGTCGAAACGACCGCGCGCGCGACCTCGCCATCACGCCGCCACTGTCCGTTCAGCCGCACGATCACCTCTCCATCGAGATACCGGGCCCGATGACGCACCAGCGGTATCCGAGACGCCGTGTCGTTCTCCGGGTACGGCCTGACGGGACGCTCGAGGGTTCGTTCGCTGGCAACCATGATTCACCTCGGGGGGAAATGGGTCCGACCAAAAGATGTGTGGTTATACGTGGCGGGCAGCCGGACCTCCATGGGCGCGGTCTGAGCAGCGGCGGATGGCGGTCTGAGTTTTGAAGTCCTTCCGCGAGAGCGACTTGCCGCGCCAGGTTGGACGCGCCGTCAGGCGGCGGTGGGGGCGATTTGCGCTGTATAGTGGTCGCGCCCCTGACGTGCGCGTCATACCTCGAGGCTCAGTCGTCCTCGTCTGGCAAGCGGCATTGGCGTTGCTGCTGGCCCACACGGCCGCGGCCGCAGTCGTTCGCATCGACATCGTCCGCCGCGACGACGCCGGGACGCACGAGGCCATCGTCGCCCGCGTCCACTACGAGGTCGACCCAACGTTGCCGGCGAACCGGACGATCGCGGACCTTGCCCTTGCCCCACGAAACACCGCGGGCCAGGTGGAGTTCGCTGGGGATCTCCTCCTCTTTCGACCAAAGGGCACGGCCTCTGCGCGGGGCACGGTCTTCCTCGAAGTGGTGAACCGCGGGCGAGACCAGGCGCTGGGGCTCATGAGCGCGGCGCGTCAGAGCAGTCTTGCGCCTGAGCGATGGAATCTAGGCGATCGGTTTCTCCTCACCCAGGGCTTTACCGTCGCATTCCTCGGCTGGCAATTCGATGTGCAGCCGGGCGACGGTCTTCGCCTCGACGTGCCGTCGGCACCGGTGACCGGCGTTGTGCGAGCGAGCGCCATTACCGTTGGCCCGACTGGCCCCGGAGGCGTGATCGGGCTGGCATACTGCGCGGCCGAGCCGTCTCAGTCCGACTCGACGCTCACCTTCCGGACCGAGTTGATGGCCACGCCGCAAGTGATCCCGCGTCCGACCTGGGAGTTCTCACCGGACGGCTGTTCGGTACGCCGTGCCGCTGGTTTCGAGCCGGGATTGAACGAGGTCGTTTATCGCGCGACAGGATCGCCCCTTGCCGGGCTGGGTCTGGCCGCTGTCCGCGACTTCGCCTCGTATCTGAAGCACGGCGCATCGATCACGACTCTGCGTGAAAACCCAGCGTTGATGCGGCGGGTCATCGGCTTCGGCTACTCGCAAAGCGGCCGCTTCCTCCGCGAGTTCGTTCGCGACGGGTTCAACCAGGACGAGGGCGGCCGCGCCGTGTTCGACGGCCTGATGATCGCCTCCGCCGGTGCCGGCGGCGGCAGCTTCAACCATCGCTTCGCGAGTCCAGGGCAGGCGGGAAATTCGGTCTTGTCCATCTTCAGACCAGTCGATCTGCCCCCGTTCACCGACGACGGCCTGCTGGCACGGGCACGATCGGCTGCAGCCGTTCCACGAATCTTCTACACGTTCTCGTCGACGGAGTACTGGGCCCGCGCCGGCTCATTGACTCACACCAACGAAGAGGGCACAGCTGACGCGCCGCTCGCGCCGACCTCGCGGCTGTATTTCCTCTCGGGAACGCCGCACGCCGCGGGACCGCTGCCGCTCGCCCGGCAGCAGACGCGATACGCCCTCAACTTCGCCGAGCAGCGCTGGGTCCTGCGCGCGCTGCTCGACGATCTGGATCGCTGGATTACATCGGGAACGGAACCGCCGCCGTCCCGCTACCCGACGCTGGCGCATCGGGAGCTCGTCCCGCGCCAGGCCGTCCGCTTCCCCATGATTCCGTCGCTGCCTTTCCCGGACTACATGCCGGGCGTGTGGCGCATGGATTACGGTTCCGACTACGCGACGCAGCGCGTCATCACGAACGAACCGCCCACGCTCGGGGCGCCTTACCCGGTCCTGGTGCCGCAGGTGAACGCCGATGGCAATGACGAAGGCGGCGTCGCGCTGCCGGAAGTGGCCGTGCCGCTCGGCACCCACACGGGTTGGAACGTCTCGACGTTCCCCCTCAGCGGGTTGCGATATCTGGCAGGACTGGTCGGTTCGTTCGAGCCGTTTCCACTCACGCGTGCCGATCGCGAGCGATCGCGTGACGCACGGCGCTCGATCGACGAGCGATACGCGGGCCGCGACGATTACCTGCAGCGTGTGCGTCGCGCCGCCGCCGATCTCGTTCGCCAGCGATTCCTGCTCCCGGCCGATGTCGAGTCGGTCGTCATGCGCGCCGGCCAGACATGGGACGCGTTGGTTGGACGATGAACTCCGCTCGGACGCATCGCCAGGGTCGTGGCCGGCATCAGCCGGCCACGTGATTCATCGAGATCAGGCCGCGTGGCCTCGTGCCGCTCGAATCTTGGCGAGCGCCTTTGCTTCGATCTGACGGACGCGCTCGCGCGTCACCGAGAGACGACGACCCACCTCGGCCAACGTCAGCTCGCGATCGAGACCGAGCCCGTATCGCAGGCGCAGCACTTCGCGCTCGCGCTCGTTCAGCGGCGCCATCGCATGCTCGACTTCGTCGGCGAGCGCACTTCGCAGCACCTCGTCCTCCGGCGACGGCGTGTTCGTGTCACGCACGAGATCGCCAAGCGGTGTCTCCTCGCGTTCGCCAATTGGCGCCTCGAGCGAAGTGGGGGTCTTCGCCGCATCGAGCAGCAGGAGAACCTTGCCGACCGGCACACGCATGCGGGCGGCCAACTCCTCTGGCCGGGGCACGCGCCCGAGTTGGGCGGCCAGCTCCGCGCGCGCGCGGGTCAATTGATTGAGCGACTCGATGACGTGGACCGGCAGACGGATGGTCCGTCCGTAATCGGCGACGGCCCGGCCAACGTTCTGCCGGATCCACCACGTGGCATAGGTCGAGAACTTGAATCCGCGCCGATACTGGAACCGATCCACCGCCTTCATCAGGCCGATGTTGCCTTCCTGAATCAAGTCGAGCAGCGACAGCCCGCGTCCGAGGTAGCGCTTCGCAATCGACACGACCAGACGCAGATTCGGTTCGACGAGCTCGTGTTTCGCGTCGAGCACCGTCTGCTCCTTGTCGAGCACTCGCGCGGCTTGCCGCCGGAACCTCTGATACGAAAGGCCCACGCGCGTCTCGAGCAGCCGGCACTGCTCGCGTCGCTCGCTCTCGGTCCGGAGCAGCCGGGCGGACTCGAACTGCTCGGTGAGGCGACGCACTTCGGCCACGACTTCATCGACCATCGAGGGCCGAATCGGCAGATCGCGCACCGTTGTGCGCATCTCGTCTTCGAGACGCTCGATACCGCTTTTGGCCTTTGCCCGGCCGGCGGCCGAGGCGCGGCGGCCGGCGACGACCTCGCTGCGCGGCGCGATCTGCTCCTCGAGATCCCGCACGTGCGCAAGCGCATGGAGGACGGGGTTGACCTTCTCCGGTTTCAGCTCGCCACCGTCGGGCATCAGGATGAGCTCGGCCGCCGGTGCCGAGTGCGTGCGCACGGCGTCGGCCAAGGCAAGGATGGTCTGCCTCACCGCCGGAATCATGACGAGCTCGGCCAGCAGCTCGCTGCGGGCGACTTCGATCCGTCGCCCGATCTCGCGCTCCTGGGCCGCGCTCAGCAGCTTCCGTCGTCCGATGTGCTTGAGATACACCCGGACCAGATCGAGCTCCTCCTGCGGCAGCCGTGACTCGGGCGCTTCCTCGAGCTCGTCGCGACCGAGGGTGACGCGCTCGGCTTCGTCGAGCGGCTGGTCGTCGAAGGCCTCGGGTTCCTCCTCAGCGAGCAGCAGATCAGGCGGCTCGACGATTGGCGGATCGACCGGCGCGTGATCGTCGAGCGGGATGAGGCCGAACGAGTGGGCGCGCTCACGCCAGTCGAGCACGTGCGCGTTGCGCTCGGGCTCTTCCCAATCGACCAGCGGTTCAACGGCCGTCGAGACGTCTGAAGAATTCGTTCTTCCGCGACTTCGTTTAGGCACAGCCGTACCTCAACGCTTTCCTCCATCGGCAGCAAGGCTTATGCCCCGCCGCCTGGGGCCCCCACATACAAATACGACTGGTCTCCGAAATTCACTGACCACTAGATAAGACCCGAAATTCCCCTGAATGGCTCCAAATCCCACTCAGGTGTAGCCTAACGGGGCAGTTGACGATCCTCACCACACACGTCGGGAGCCTCCCTGGCCCTGACGGGTTCGATCCCGTCGGGACTCACACCGACGACCATCTACGGCGAAGCGTCGAGTGGGTCGTCGATCAGCAACGCTCGATCGGGCTCGACATCATCAACGAAGGCGAGCTCACCAAGGGCGGCGACTGGCTCGCCTTCATGGATCAGCGTCTCGGCGGGTTCGAGGAGCGCCCGACGCCGGCGTCGGGGTCGGTCATCAGAGCGGGCAAAGACCGAGAGGTGTTTGCGGAGTTCTACCGATACGCCAGCGAGCGACAAACGCTGTTCTTTACCGCTGACAAGCGGATGAGCACCGCCCGCCGATTTCTGGCGTGCACCGCTCCGATCACCTACACCTCTGGTGCGTTGCAGCGTGAGATCGAGATCTTCCGGTCCGTCGTCTCGGATCCCTCGAACTGCTTTCTCACGAGCACCGCACCCGCCAGCCTCGAACCGTATCGCAGCAACGAGTTCTATGCCTCGTCCGAGGACTTCGTCGCGGCCCTGGCGGAGGCGCTCCGGGTCGAGTACGAGACGATCGTGAACGCCGGATTTCTCCTGCAGATCGACGACGCGTGGCTCGTGGCGTTGTGGGATCGCATCGGCATCGGCATGGGACTGCCGGCGTTCATCGACTACTGTCGCTTGCGCGTCGACGCGCTCAATCACGCTCTCCGCAACATCCCCGAGGACCGGATCCGCTATCACCTGTGCTGGGGCAGCTGGCACGGGCCACACGCCTACGATCTGCCGCTCGCCGACATCGTCGGCGTGATGCTCCGTGTGAAGGCTCGTTTCTATTCTTTTGAAGCCGCCAACGTTCGCCACGAGCACGAGTACGTCGTCTGGGAACGGGTGCCGCTGCCAGCCGGAAAGGTCATCATGCCTGGCGTGGTGACGCACTCGACCGACCTGGTCGAGCATCCCGAGCTCGTCTCGCAACGACTGCTCCGGTTCGCTCGACTGGTTGGACCCGACCGCGTGATCGCGAGCACCGACTGCGGCTTCGGCGGGCGCACCCACCCGCAGATCGCGTGGGCCAAGCTCAGGTCGCTCTGCGAGGGCGCGCAACTGGCCAGCCGCGCACTCGGGAGTTAAGTTAACGGAGGTGGGGGAGATAACGGACTAACACCGTTTGCTCCGTACCCTCCGTTGCCTTTACAACCGAGCCCCAGTATCCTCAGGCGGCACAATCACATCGAGGAGCCCCATGCGCCTTCTTTCATCAGCCGCCGCCTGCCTGCTCGCGACCGCGATTGTCACAGCCCAGGGACAGGCGCCGAACCCGACGAACAAAACCGGCGTGATCGGTCTGATGCACGCGATTCACTCGACCAACGACATCGACAAGACGCTGGCGTTCTATCAGAGCGTGTTCGGTCTCGCCGGCCAGGTGCGGCCGTTTCAGAGCACGGGACCGCAGATCTTGACCGACTCGCCCGGCGCGACGCTGCGAGTCGCGATGACGCAGCTCAAAGGCGCGTTCAACTTCGAGCTGACCCAGTTCGGGAACGTCGAGCGCCAGATGAACAAGCAGCCGGAGATCGCCGATCCCGGCGCGCCGATGATGAAGATCATCGTGCGCGATATCGAGGCGGTCGTCGCCGCGGCGAAGAAAGCGAACGCACCCATTCTCACCAAGAACGGCATGCCGTTGACAGTGCCGACATCGCTCGGTAACGCGAAGTCGATCATCATGCGCGACCCCGACGGCTACTTCGTTCAGGCCATTCAGGGGACTGCCGGCGCAGACGCGACCGACGGTGCCGTGTTGGGCGCAGTCATCGGACTCACTGTCAGGGACATGGATGAGACGCTGAAGTACTGGAACGGGTTGCTCGGTCTCGAGCTCGAGGCCGACAAGAAGTTCTCGAACGATTCGGCGATGCTCGATCTGCTCGGCCTGCCGAAGAACGCGTCGTACCGAATGGCCGGCGGGCTCATCTCGGGAAGCAAGGCGCGCATCGAGATGATCGAAATCAAGGGCGTCCCGCGCAAGCCGTTCGATCTCCGCGTCACCGACGCAAATGCGTGCGGCCTGGCGATTCGCGTGGGCCACATTCGCGACGTGCTGGCCAAGCACAAGGCGGCGGGTGGCCGCGTGCTGTCGCGCAACGGCGAGCTCGTCGAGTGGAGCGACACGATCCGCAACGTCTTCGTCAAGGATCCGAACGGGTTCAATCTCGAGCTGGTGGGCAGCGCCGACCCGAATCAGTAGGCACTCTTCACCGCGCGGCTTCGCGCTCGAGACAGACGCGGCACACGCAGTCCTTATAGCGCGCGCGAAGATTCGCGCGCGCATCACGGGTCAGCTTCACCTGCATGCACCAGCAGCCGGCGACCGTCGCGCCGCAAGTGAACTGATCTCCGCACCCTTCACACGTCGCTGGCTCCTTGAACCGCAGCGACACATAGCCGAGCAGACGCCGCAGGATGGTCATTGGCGTCGAGGCGTGGGTGCGGCGGGTTGACGAGGAACGCTCACGTGGTCGGCTCCAAGGTAGAATCGCGTCGTTCGGAGGGGGTGCATCGTGAAGACTACACTGTCTGCCGCATGTGTGGGGGCTCTCGTTCTTGCTGGGGCGCTGCTGCAGGCGCAGGGACGCGGCGGTCGAGCGGGTGGAGCCCCTGGCGTACCTGCGGCGGCTGGGAGCGTCGAACGGATCACCGTGCACGGCAAGGCGCTCGAAGGCAACCTCGAGGCCGACTCCCCCGATCGTGAGGTCACGGTCTACCTTCCCCCGAGCTACAACAGCGATCAGAAACGGCGCTTCCCTGTCGTGTACCTGCTGCACGGGTACGGCGGGCAGGACGACACGTTCACCGCCAGGCTCGCCAGCCTTCAGGAGAGCGGCGACCGAATGGCGGCCGCTCAGGGCTTCAGCGAGCAGATCGTCGTCACGCCCAATGCGTTCACCCTGCACAAGGGCAGCATGTACTCGGCCTCGCCAACCATTGGCGATTGGGAGCGCTTCATCGCAGAGGATCTGGTCGCATACATCGATAGTCACTATCGCACCCTGCCGGCGCGTGTGAGCCGCGGGCTGGCCGGGCACTCGATGGGCGGATACGGCGCACTCCGCATCGGGATGAAGCGGCCCGACGTGTTCATGAGCCTCTATCTCATGAGCTCGTGCTGCCTGACCGCGAACGGCGATCCCAATCCGAAATCGATGGCGGAGGCCGAAGCGATCAAGACGCGCGAGCAGGCGGAAGAGGCCGCGCGGGGGCGAGGTTTCGGGCCGTCGGTCCTGTTGGCGTCGGCCGCAGCCTGGTCACCAAATCCGAAGAATCCGCCGCTGTTCCTCGATCTGCCGATGAGAAACGGCAAGCCAAGGCCGGAGGTCATCGCCAAGTGGGCCGCCAACGCGCCGCTGGAGATGCTCGAGCAGCACGCGCCCGCGCTGAAGCAGTACTACGCCGTCGCGATGGAAATCGGCACGATGGATCCGTTGCTCCGCTCGAACCAGCAGCTGCACACCGTGCTGACGAAGCTGCGGATTCCCCACAGCTACGACGAGTACGACGGGGACCATACCAACAAGGTCCGCGAGCGAATCGAGCGCAACGTGCTGCCGTTCTTCTCGAAGAATCTCGTGGCGCCGGCGAACCCGACGTCTCCGCTGCCGCAGCAGAAATAACCGTGGGGGTCCGGCTTCAGCCGGACCGGAGAGCGCAATGAGATATCTCCGCGTGTTGCCCGCCATCGTCGCGCTGGTCGTCGCGCCACTCCTCACCCGCGCCGCGAGCCCGCGCGTCGCTCCCGTTCCAGAGAATCAGCGCACCGACGAACAGCGCGCGCTTGCGGCCCGGTTTGCATCGTCCGGCATCCCCAACGCGGTCGCCACGTATCTGAATCATCCCTCGCTCGCTGACCACATCCTGCCGTTCGAGCACTACGTGTCGTTCGACTCGACGCTTCCGGCGCGACACCGTGCGCTCGCCGGGCTTCGCACGGCGTGGCTCACTCGCTCGAATTACTTGTGGGCGCACTGGGCCACCGGTCCACGGCGTGCCGGGCTCACCAACGACGAACTGCGGCGCGTCGCGCAGGGTCCCGACGCGAAAGGCTGGGACACCTTCGAGGCCGCCGTCCTCCGAGCCGCCGACGAGCTGCACATCGACTCGTTCGTCTCCGATGTGACGTGGCGGGCCCTCAGCGCGCGCTACGACACGAACCAGTTGACCGATCTCGTCGACACCGTCGGCACGTTGACGATGCACGCGGGCGCGATCAACTCGCTCGGTGTGGAGATCGAGGCGGACGCGACGGAACGGCCGCCGTCTGGAATCCCGTACGCCGTGGCCGCCGCGCGCACCAACACCCGCCTGCTCGGCAAGGAGCCTCGCATTCCACCGCTCGAGCCCAAGGACTGGACGCCGGAGCAGCGCAAACGCTTCGACCCGAACGGGACGGGTCAACGCGCCGCCAACGTGTTCGTGACCTTCGTCCGCAACCCACCCGCCGACCGCGTCCGCGGACCGATCAACCAGCACATCCTCAACTCGACCACGCTGTCGGTGAGGCAGCGCGAGACGCTGCTGATGCGCATCGGCGTGTTGTGCCGCTCGGAGTACGAATGGGCAGCGCACTCGCGTCTGGGTCGCCGCGCCGGGATGACCGATGTCGACGTCGATCGCATCATCGCCGGCCCCGATAGTGGCGGTGGCGATCCAGTGGAGCTCGCGCTGCTGCGCGCGACCGACGAACTGTATCGCGACGACCTCGTGTCCGATAGGACATGGGGCGCGCTCGCTACCGCATTCGACAAGAAGCAGCTGCTCGATGTGCTGATCGCGGTCGGCGGATATCGCTCGACGTCGATGGCCATCAACAGCGCCGGTGTCCAGCTCGACGCCAACATGGCAGAATTCCGCTTCCCGCCGTTACTTCGCTAGCGCTCGTTCGCGGGTATGGCGGTCAAGAGGCATGAGCTCTCGTTCGAGCAGCGACGCGCGCTGACCGCCCTCATCTCGAACCCGGTCTACGAACTGATCCCGCTCACGACGGCGCTCGAGGATGCCTCGACGCTGCCCGCAGGCGTGCCAGTCACCATCACGGCGTCAGTGAGGCTTGGCCTCGACGCCACGCTCGATCTGGCGGAACGGCTGTCGGTACTCGGCCATCCCGTGGCGCCGCATCTCCCCGCCCGGTTGGTCCGCGACCGCGCGCACCTCGCCGACATCGTCGCGCGGATGACCGGCGGCGGCATCCGCCGGCTGTTCGTCGTCGGCGGTGACGGCCCTGCGATCGGCGAGGTCGGTGACGGACTCACGTTGATTCGACTGCTCGTCGAGCACGGGCATCACTTCGACGAGATCGGAGTCCCTGCCTATCCCGAGGGTCACACGGCGATTCCATCAGACGTCCTGCTCCGCGATCTTCGAGCCAAGCAGCCGCACGTGCAGTGGATGACGACACAGATGTCGTTCAATCCGGGGGCGGTTGCCGGATGGATCGCGGAAATGCGTCGGCAAGCGATCGCTCTGCCGATTCATCTCGGTGTTCCGGGAGCCGTGGAGTTCGGCAGGCTGACCAGGATTGCCACGAGAATCGGCGTCGCTGACGCCGCGCGGTATCTGATGAAGCAGCGTGGCCTGATCGGTCATCTTCTGCAGCGGCCTTCGTACGCCCCAGAATCATTCCTGTCGGGGCTTTCTGCCACGCTCGCCGATCCCGCCTCGAACGTGCGGGCATTGCACGTGTTCACAATGAACGCGATAGCTGCCACTCTCGAGTGGCAGCGAGAAATGCTGGAGCGCCTCTCGTAGTGGCGCGTGAGAAATATGCTTCGTCGGCTGAGGTTCTATGGCCGAGTCCGGTTTACCTACTTGCCCTGCTGTTCGCGTACGAAAACGATTCTCAACCGTATCCGACTCGAGCGTGCCGCCCAAGACTCGGCCGTGACGACGTAACTGGAAGGACACATTCAACTTCTGCCCCGCCTCGAGTGTTCCGGTACTTCGCTTGCGTCCCCCTCCTCCACTGTTGAGAAGGAGGACTCGAATGAGACGACTGACTCTCAGCTGGCTGACACTGGCGCTGCTCGTCGTGGTTCCTCAAATGGCGTCGGCTCAGCGGGAACGCGTGCCTGCTGCAGGGACAGTGGCAGCGGGAATCGACGTTGGTGCGTTCATTCCAACCAACGACGCCCTCGCCAATTCCGCGCTCATCAACGTTCTGTACGAGTACTACGCGACGCCACGTGTGAGC
>Ga0209814_10000286_pt1 | contig 15899 bp, 15 predicted proteins | sample SoiMetdeltSBSDD1_FD_187597 | JGI IMG/M metagenome (GOLD analysis project Ga0209814, IMG submission 187597) | Bulk soil microbial communities from a Populus tree surrounding site in Tennessee, USA - Soil MetaG P. deltoides SBSDD1 (SPAdes) (version 2) | ecosystem: Environmental > Terrestrial >... | reverse complement strand
GTGACCTGGTCCGCGACCACGAGCCGGCCGCCATCCGCCTGGCCCTGCTCGCCCACCACTGGCGCTCGGCCTGGGAGTGGGACCCCGCCGAGCTCAAGGAGGCGACCGAGCGCCTGTCCGCCTGGCGCCAGGCCTGTGGACGACCCGACCCGGCCCATCTCCGGGCGGGCTACCCTCCCGTTCGGGGGCCCCGGCAGCCCGGGGTTGACGATGAGGCGCGGCTGCCCGAGGCCGTCGATGCGGCGCTGGCGGCGGATCTGGACACGCCGGCGGCGCTGGCCGCCGGGGACGAGCTGGCCGAGCGGGGGGACGGGCCGGGGGTGGCGGCGACCGCCGCCGTGCTCGGGGTCGTGCTGGCGCCCGCCGGCGGCTGACGGGGCGGGCTACCCAGGCCGGCCGGGAGCGGCTAGGCTGCCCGGTATGCGAGGAGACATGGTCGAGGTGCTGGTCGACACCGGCGACGGCGGCGTCCGCGGGTTCGAGATCGTGGCCACGCGCTCCGGGCGCCGGGTCGAGGTGACCACCTCGCGGACCATGGTCGAGGTGGCCGAGGTGACCCGCACCGGCCAGCCGGTGCGGACCGCCCGGTTCCTGTCCTCGCGCGTGGTGGCCATCGTCGAGCACCCGTACGACGCCGGCCGGCCGGCGTCGGCCGGCCCGACCGGCTGAGCCCGGCTCAGCCCGAGGCCGGGACCCGCCCGCGCTCCAACCGGCGGGCCAGCGCCCCCAGCAGGCTGAGCTGCGCCTCCCGCGGCCAGGCGTAGGCGGAGCGCTCCTCGTAGGCCGCCTTCACGGCCCGGTCGACCTTGCAGAGGGCGCTGGCGATCTGCTCGTCGGTCAGGTCGAGGACGGCGGCCTCCAGGGCCGCCCTGGTCGGGTTCTCGGTCGGCGTGGCTGGCATCGGTCGGTCTCCCGGCGACGGTGACGTTGGCGTAGCTTAGCGGCCGCCGAGCCGCGAGCGAAGCAGCTCGATGTCGGCGGCGTGCTCGGCGACCCCGCCCGGGGTCTCGCAGATCACCGGGGCGCCGGCCGCCTGGACGACCCCGACCAGGGCGTCGAGGTCGATCTGGCCCTTGCCGAGGTTCTCGTGGCGGTCCCGGCCCGAGTCGGCCCGGTCCTTGGAGTCGTTGGCGTGGACCAGGTCGATCCGGCCGGTGATGGCCTTGACCCGGTCGACGATGCCGTCCAGGTCCTCGCCGCCGGCGTGGGCGTGGCAGGTGTCGAGGCAGAACCCCAGCCCGGTGTCGCCGACGTGTTCCCACAGCCGGTCCAGGGTGTCGAGGCGGCGGGCCATGGCGTGGTTGCCGCCGGCGGTGTTCTCCAGCAGCACCGGCACCTCGGACTCGAGCTGGTCCAGGGCCTTGCGCCAGCGCACGAAGCCGTCCTTCTCGTCGTCGGCGGCGGTGACGTGGCCGCCGTGGACGATCACCCCCGCCGCGCCCACCGCGGCCGCGCCCCGGCAGGTCTCGGCGAGCAGCTTGCGCGAGGGGATGCGGATGCGGTTGTTGGGCGAGGCCAGGTTGATCCCGTAGGGGGCGTGGACGTACACGACCATCGGGGCGGCGGCCAGCTCGGCGGCGTCCGGGCCGGGCGGCGGGACCTTCCAGCCCTGGGGGTCGCCGAGGAAGAACTGCACGCAGTCGGCGCCGCGGGCGGCCCCCTGTTCCACGGGGGCCTCGCGTCCCAGGTGGATCCCGATCTTGATCGCCGCCATCTTTCGACCCTAGCACGGGAAGCGGACGGGCCTTTCCGTGGTTGTCCCTATGTCCCGTTGCACGGGGACCGCTGACCGACGCCCATTCCCCAGACCAAGGAGCCTACGGATGCGGAGACGTGTCGCCGCCGTCGCGCTGGCCGCCGCCCTCGCCGCCGGGCTGACCCTGCTCACCGCACCCGGCGCCGCCGCCACCGGTCCCGGCGCCGGCGGCGGCAAGGTCACCCTGCTCGCGGCCAGTCTCAAGGGCGCCAACGAGGTCCCGGGCCCCGGTGACCCGGACGGCCGCGGCCGGGCGTTCGTCCGCCTTGGCGGCGGCAAGGCGTGCTTCCTGCTCGAGTGGTCGGGGATCGGCGCCCCCACGGCCTCCCACATCCACCAGGGCGCGGCGGGCGTCGCCGGCCCGGTGGTCGTGCCGTTCTTCCAGCCGGGGACCAACGCGGCCTCGCTGCCCGACACCCTGTCGTCGGTCGCCGGCTGCGTCGACGTCGACGCCGGCCTGGCCCACAAGATCGCGGCCAGCCCCCGCGACTGGTACGTCAACATCCACACGGCCGACTTCCCGGGCGGCGCCATCCGCGGCCAGCTGCACCACGCCCGCCACCTCGACCTCGACCTCCCGCATCAGCTCCGCGCCAGGCTCAGCGGCGCCAACGAGGTCCCGCCGGCCGATCCCGACGGCCGTGGCCTGGCGCTGGTGGAGACGGGCCGCACGCGCGTGTGCTTCGCCGTCGCCTGGACGCGGATCGCCCCGCCCATCTTCGCCCATATCCACGCCGGCCCGGTGGGGGTCAACGGCCCGGTGGTGGTGCTGTTCTTCGACGTGCCGGAGCTGGCCGGGGCGCCGACCGCCGCCCTCCCCGACACCATCAGCGCGGTCGCGGGGTGCGTCGGCGGCCAGGACCCGGCCCTGCTGCGCGACATCCGCCGCCATCCGGGCCAGTACTACTCGAACGTCCACAACCTCGACTTCCCGGCTGGCGCCATCCGCGGCCAGCTGCGCCGGGTGGCCTGAGGCCGGGGGGGCGGACGGGCCCGCGCTGGGACGGTCCCCAGCGCGGGCCCTCCGTCGTCCGGGCACCAACCGGGGACCGGGGCCGGCCGAGTTGTCAAGAAGGAACGTTCCGTTTAGTATTCACCCATGCCACGGGTCAGCCAGCAGTACCGCGACGCCCGCCGCCGCGAGATCCTGGAGGCGGCTGGGCGCTGCTTCGCCGACAAGGGCTTCCACTCGACCTCGATGCAGGACTTCTTCGCCGCCTCGGGGCTCACCGCCGGGCTGGTCTACCGCTACTTCCCCAGCAAGGACGACCTCATCGCCACGCTCGCCGGCGAGTCCCTGGAGCAGTTGCACGCCGGCGTGGAGGAGGCGATCGGGGCCGAGGAGCCGCCGGGCACCGAGGAGGTCCTGGTCCGCCTGCTGCGGACCCTCGACGAGCTGGACTCGCGTGAGGGGCTGGCCCGCGTGGCCGTCCAGGTGTGGGGGGAAGCGCTGGTCAACCCCACCGTGGGCGCGATCGCGAGCGACGGGATCGCCCGGCTCCAGGCCGCCCTGGAGCGCCTGGTCCGCACCGCCCAGGAGGCCGGCCAGCTCGACCGGGAGCTGGACCCGGTCTACGCCGCCCGGGCCCTGTTCTCGATCCTGCCCGGCTTCCTCATCCAGCGCGCCCTCGACCCGACCCTGGACCGGGCCGGCTACGAGCAGGCGGCCCGGGCGCTGGTCGCCGGGCGGCTGCACCACGCATAAAACGGAACGTTCCTTCCGGACGGCAGCGCCCGGGCGGCATCATGAGCCGGTGACCGTGGCCACCAGGGAGGTGTCATGGCGATCCCACGGACGATCGGGCGCTGGAACAAGGTCGGCCTGAACCGGGTCACCCGGCGCATCGCGCCCTGGCTGCCCGGCTTCGGCGTGGTCGAGCACCGGGGCAGGCGCTCCGGCCGCCGCTACCGGACCCCGGTGAACGTCTTCCCCACCGAGGACGGCTACCGCTTCGCCCTGACCTACGGCACCGACACCGACTGGGTCAAGAACGTCCTGGCCGCGGGCGGCTGCCGGCTGGAGACGCGAGGCCGCGTGGTCCGGCTGGTGGCGCCGCGGCTGTACCACGACGAGCGGCGCCGGGGCATCCGCCCCTTCGAACGCCAGGTCCTCCGCCTGCTCGGCGTGGCCGACTTCCTGACCCTGAAGGCGGCCTGAGGCTAGGCGGTCCTGGTCCCGGCGGCCGACTCCAGGCCGAGCTCGGTCACCGAGGTCTCGCGCATCTTGAACTTCTGCACCTTGCCGGTGACGGTCATGGGGAACTCGTCCACGAACCGCCAGTAGCGGGGGATCTTGAAGGAGGCGATCCGGCCCCGGCACCACTCGCGCAGCTCCTCGCCGGTGGCCTGCCGGCCCTCGCGCAGCCGCACCCAGGCGCACAGCTCCTCGCCGTACTTCACGTCGGGCACGCCGATCACCTGCACGTCGCTCACGGCCGGGTGCTGGTAGAGGAACTCCTCGACCTCGCGTGGATAGACGTTCTCGCCGCCGCGGATGACCATGTCCTTGATGCGGCCGACGATGTTGGCGTAGCCGTCGCCGTCCAGGGTTGCCAGGTCGCCGGTGTGCATCCACCTGGCCTGGTCGATCGCCTCCTCGGTGGCCTGGCGGTTCTCCCAGTAGCCGAGCATGACCACGTACCCGCGGGTGCACAGCTCCCCGGGGGTGCCGCGGGGGACGATCCGCCCGCTGTCGGGGTCGATCACCTTGGCCTCGACATGAGGGTGAACCTTTCCGACGGTGGCCACCCGCTTGTCGACCGGGTCGTCGGTGCCGGTCTGGAACGACACCGGGCTGGTCTCGGTCATCCCGTAGCAGATGGTGACCTCGTCCATGTGCATGTCGGCCTGGACCGCCTTCATCACCTCGACCGGGCAGGGGGAGCCGGCCATGATCCCGGTGCGCAGGCTGCTCAGGTCGTAGTCGCCGAAGCGGGGATGCTCCAGCTCGGCGATGAACATCGTCGGCACCCCGTACAGCGAGGTGCAGCGCTCGGCCTGGACGGCGGCCAGGGTGGCCTCGGGCTCGAAGGCCTCGGCCGGGTAGACCATGGCGGCCCCGTGGGTGGTGCAGGCCAGGTTGCCCAGGACCATGCCGAAGCAGTGGTACAGCGGCACCGGGATGCAGACCCGGTCGGCCTCGGTGTAGGCGCAGCCCTCGCCGATGAAGAAGCCGTTGTTGAGGATGTTGTGGTGCGAGAGGGTCGCACCCTTGGGGAACCCGGTGGTGCCCGAGGTGTACTGGACGTTGATCGGGTTGTCGAACTGGAGCAGGGCCTCGCGCTCGCGCAGCCGGTCGGCCGGCACCCGGCCGGCCCCGGAGCGCAGCTCGTCCCAGCTCATCGCCCCGGGCGGCGTGTCCGGGCCCAGGACCACCTGTCGGTGAAGGGCGGGCAGGTCGCCGGCCACCTGGCCGAGCATGTCCAGGTAGTCGGCGGCCCGGAAGCGGGGCGCCAGGACCAGGGTCGAGACCCCGGACTGGCCGAGGGCGTAGGCCAGCTCCGAGGTCCGGTAGGCCGGGTTGATGTTCACCAGGATGGCGCCGACCTTGGCCGTGGCGTACTGGAGGGTCACCCACTCGGCGTTGTTGGGCGACCAGATCCCGACCCGCTCGCCGGGCTCGATCCCCAGGGCGAGCAGGCCCCGGGCCACCTCCTCGACCGCGGCGTGGAACTCGGCGTAGGTCATGCGCAGGCCTTGGTGCGCGCTGACCAGGGCGTCGTTGTCGGGCACCCGGGCCGCCGTCCGGTCCAGGTTCTGGCCGATGGTCTCGCCCAGCAACGCCACGGGACTCGCCCCGTGCACGTACGAGGGCTTGCTGGCCATGTCCATGGCCGCCTCCTTGCCTCAGGGCATGCGCGCTCCGGCGCCCTTCTGCGACGATATACCGATGAACCGCACTGTTCGTACCCCGACCACGTCTTGGGCGCCCGAGTCCTGGCGGGCGTTCCCGGCCGCCCAGCAGCCCGACTGGCCCGACCCGGCCGCCCTGGACCGGGTCCTGGACGAGCTGGCCGCCCAGCCGCCGCTGGTGTTCGCCGGCGAGGCCAGGACCCTCCAGGCCACCCTGGCCACGGTCGCGTCCGGGCACGGCTTCCTGCTCCAGGCGGGCGACTGCGCCGAGTCGTTCGACGCCTTCTCGGCCGACACGATCCGCGACAAGCTCAAGGTCATCCTCCAGATGGCGGTGATCCTGACCTACGGGGCCGGGCTGCCGGTGGTCAAGGTGGGCCGGATCGCCGGCCAGTTCGCCAAGCCACGCAGCCTCCCCAGCGAGCGCGTGGACGGGGTCGAGCTGCCCGTCTACCGCGGGGACATGGTCAACGACCTGGGGGTCGAGCTGGCCGCGCGCCGGCCCGACCCGGCCCGGATGCTGCGCGCCTACCACCAGTCCTCGGCCACCCTGAACCTGCTGCGGGCCTTCACCAAGGGCGGGTTCGCCGACCTCAACCAGGTGCACGTCTGGAACCAGGAGTTCGTGGCCCGCAGCCCGTCCGGGCGGCGCTACGACGCGGTCGCCGCCGGCATCGACCGGGCGCTGCGCTTCATGGCTGCCTGCGGCATCGACCTGACCACCTCCTCGGTCATCCACCAGGTCGACTTCTACACCTCGCACGAGGCCCTGCTGCTCGGCTACGAGCAGGCCATGACCCGGCGCGACAGCCTCACCGGGTGCTGGTACGACTGCTCGGCCCACCTGCTGTGGGTGGGCGACCGGACCCGCCAGCTCGACGGCGCCCACCTGGAGTTCCTGCGCGGCATCGGCAACCCGGTGGCGGCCAAGCTCGGCCCGACGGCCACCCCCGCGGACACCGTGGCCCTGTGCGGCCTGCTCGACCCGGGGCGGGTCCCGGGCCGGCTCACCCTGGTCGCCCGCATGGGCGCCTCCCGGGTCGAGGAGCTCCTGCCGCCGCTGGTCCGGGCCGTCCGCGACGCCGGCCACACCGTCGTGTGGGCCTGCGACCCGATGCACGGCAACACCTTCGTCGGGCCGTCGGGCCACAAGACCCGCCGCTTCGACGACGTCATGGCCGAGCTGGCCGGCTTCTTCGCCGTGCACCGCTCCGAGGGCTCCCACCCCGGCGGCATCCACGTCGAGCTGACCGGTGAGGACGTCACCGAGTGCCTGGGCGGCGCCGACGAGATCACCGACGGCCACCTGCACCGCCGCTACGAGACGGCCTGCGATCCCCGGCTGAACGCCAGCCAGGCCCTGGAGCTGGCCTTCCAGGTGACCGAGCTGCTCCGCGGCTGAGGCGCGATGGCGACGGTCCTCTGGCAGGACGTGGAGACCGGGGCCCTGGACCGCTGCCGGCTGGAGACCGGCCCGGACGGGCTGCGCCTGTCGGGGACCGTGCTCACCCCCGAGTACGGGTCCCCGCTGGATGTCCGCTACCTGGTCGAGGCCGGCCCGGACGGGCTGACCCGCCGGGTCGAGCTGGAGCTGGACGGGGGCGCCACCCGGCGGGTCCTGCTGGCCGACGGCGCCGGGCACTGGCGCTGGGAGGGCGGGCCCGAGCTGGCCGAGGTCGCCGGGTCGCTCGACGTCGACCTCACCGTCACCCCGGCCACCAACACCCTGCCCATCCGCCGCCTGGCCGCCCTCGAGGTCGGCCGGGCGGCCGACCTCCACATGGCCTGGGTCCAGTTCCCCGGCCTGGAGCTGCTGGCATCGGCCCAGCGCTACGAGCGCCTGGGCCCCGACCGCTGGCGCTTCTCGACCGACGGGTTCCAGGCCGAGCTGCTGGTCGACCCCGACGGCCTGGTGCTCGGCTACGGCGGGGTGTTCCGGTCCCTCGCCTACCGGCCGGACTGAACCCGGCCGGCGGCCTTGTGGCGGGACGGGCCGCCTGCGACACTTCGGCTCCAAGGGTCGATCTCGACCGATGGGGCGATGGGCACACGATGGTTCGCTGACCCGGCCGAGGGGGAGCGGCTCGACGAGACGCTCCTGCGGCTGGTCGGGGCCGTGTCGCGGATGCTCGACGGCCTGGACCCGCCGGCGGTCGTCCCCGGGACCGGGCGTATCGACGTCGCCGCCTCCGCCGTGGTTCTGCCCCGTGCCGGCGTCCCCGGGTGCAGCCTGGTGGCGCAGGTGGCGGCCTGGTCCTCCAGCGTCGGCTGCTGGTGGTCGGTGGGGACCGACCCGCGGGCCGGCCCGGCCAACCTGGAGCTGTCCGCCGAGCTCCCGCTCGAGCCGGACGGTCCCGCCCGGGCCGCGGCCTGGCTCGAGCGGGAGCTGGAGCGCCCGGTGGTCACCCGGGTCCGGCGCTACGGAGTGGCACGCCGCCGGGAGTGGGCGGTGGTGCGGGACGACGCCTACGAGCTGCCGGTCGGCCACCGCTGGCTCCCCGGCCGGGGCCGCGCCGCCCCGGCCGGGATGCTCCCAGGGCCCCGGTCCTGGCTGCTGGGCGTGGCCCTGGTCGTCGCGCTGGCCCGCTGGGCCCTGGTCGCCTTCGCCCCCGAGTTCCTCGTCGCATCCTGGGCCGACCCGGCCGTACGAGCCCTCGACCTGGCCGCTTCGGCCGCCCTGCTGGCCTGGTTCTGGGGCGCCGGTCACCGGCGTCCCGGCCAGGTGCGGACTCCCATGCTCGCCGGCCTGCTGCTGGTCACCCTGGGCGCCGGCCTGGCGCTTGTCCTCGGACCGGCCGAGCCGGCGGCGCCGACCAACTCGGCCTGGGCGGGCCTGGGGCTGTTCCTGCGCGACTCGTACCCGAGCCTGTTCGGCGTGGCCGCCCTGGCCTGCTACCTGTCCGCCTTCCGAGCCCTGCCTAGCTGGGCGGCGCCGCGGCCGCCCTGGCCGCGCGCCCTCCCGGTCGCCGCCGGTCTCGCCTGGGGCCTCGACCTGGCCGTTGGGCTGTACTGGCTGGCCCGGTACGGGCCTGCCCCGGGCGAGGCGGCCCTGACCTGGTACGGCGTCCTGGTGTCGGCCACGCGGGCCACCGCCGTCGGGCTGGCCATCGCGCTGGCGTTCGTCGTCCTCGACCGCCGCCCCGGCCTGTCACGGCCGGCGGCCCGGGCCGGCCTGGCCGGCGCCCTCCTGCTGGCGCTGGCCTGGTCGATGGCGGTCGCGATCGGGAGCAGCCAGCTGCTCCCGCACCTGCCCCAGGTCCTGGTACCCGCGCTCTTCGCCGCTCCCACCGTCCTGGCCGGCTTCGCCGGCACCGCCCTGCTGGCGGTCGCCGCCGCCGACCCTCAGGCGTCCAGGGACGGCAGCCCCAGGCCGAGGGTGGCCACGGCCAGCTAGCCGGCGATGCCGACGGCCCGGCCGATGGTCTCGGGCCGGTCGAGCACGTCGAGCATGAGGTGGGCGACGTCGGCCCGCGAGACCAGGAGGCCGCGGCGGAGGTTGTGCCCGATCGCCGTCCGGTAGGTCCCGGTCGGCGGCCGGTCGGTCAGGCGCGGCGGCCGCACGGCCGTCCAGTCCAGGCCGCTGTCCCGCAGGACGTCCTCCATCAGCGCCAGGTCGACGTAGACGTCGCGTAGGGCGGCCACGAGCGCCGGGGCGAGCAGGTTGCGCATGAGGAACCCGTCGCCGGGGTCGTGCCGTGGCGGGTTCGGCCGCCCGGGGGAGGCCACGGTGGCCACCGGGGCGGCGCTGACGACCACCACGCGCCGGGCGCCGGTGGCCTGCATCGCCTGGACGATGGCCCGCGTGCCCTTGGAGGCGATGCCGGCGTCGGCCCGCGACCGCGGCCCGAGACCGGAGAGCACCGCGTCGGCCCCTGCCACCGCCGGCTCCAGGTCCGCCGGGTCGACCGTCCCCAGGTCGGCGGCGACGGTGCGCACCGCTCCGGGAAGGGCCGCCGGGTTGCGGGCCACGGCGGTGACGTCGTGCCCGGCCGCCAGGGCCTGTTCCAGGATGTGGCCGCCGATCCTCCCGGTGGCCGCGAATACGGTGAGCTTCATCGGCCGCTCCTCGGGTACACTACCTTCGTCCATCAGAACATATGAGAACCATACTATATGAGTTCGCGATCAACAAGGGATGCGGGCGCGGCCCGTCGCCGGCGGCGCTCGATCACCGCCGTCAAGGAGGCGCTGCGCGAGCTGAACAGCCAGCTGTCGCTCCTCAACCACCACGTCGGCGACCGCGTGGGCCTCAAGGACGTCGACCTGGAGTGCCTCGACGTGATCGCCCGCCACGGCCCCCTCACCCCGAGCGCCCTGGCCCGCCGCGCCGGCCTCCACCCGGCCACCATCACCGGCATCCTCGACCGCCTGGAACGCGCCGGCTGGGTCGCCCGCGACCGCGACCCCTCCGACCGCCGCGCCATCCTGATCCGTCCCCTGCGCGACCGGGGCGCCGAGCTGTTCCGCCTCTACGCGGGCATGAACCGCTCCATGGACGAGCTCTGCGAGGGGTACAGCGACGAGGAGCTCGAGCTCCTGGCAGGGTTCCTGCGCCGCACCACCGACGCCGGCCGGGCCGCCACCGAGGACCTGGGTTCCGACTGAACCGGAGACTTCGTCCTCACCGACGACAGCGCCAGCCCCCGGGGGCGGTCAGGTGACCGGGACCGTGTCGGGGACGCCGAACTTGCGCCAGTAGTCCTTGCCGGACTCGGGGAGGGCGCGGATGGGGTCGTAGTACTCGTAGCGGCGGCTGAGGGCTTCGGGGTCGTCGAACTCGATGCCGGTGCGGTAGTTCTTGGTCCAGTAAGAGATGCCCTTCTCGCGGTCGTAGGCCTCGACCTGGTGGACCCAGCGCTTGCCGACGAAGGGGATGTCGGCCACCACCCGGGGGGTGGCGAAGCCGGGCAGGTAGCCCATGATCGCGTGCTGCAGCTCCTGGGACTCGGCGATCGAGGTCCGCCAGTGCTCGGAGTTGGGGATCATGTCGCAGACATAGAAGTAGTAGGGCATGACCTTGGCCCGGTCGAGCAGGGTGAAGCAGAGTTCCAGCAGGTCCTTGGGGGTGGCGTTGACCCCGCGGAGCAGCACTCCCTGGTTGCGGACGTCGCGGAAGCCCATGTCGTGCAGGGCCCCGGCGGCCTTGGCGACCAGCGGGGTGAGCTGGTTGGCGTGGTTGACGTGGGTGTGCAGCGCCAGGTCGACCCCGCGCTGGCTGGCCTTGGTCGCCAGGCGGTCCAGGCCGGCCAGGACGTCGTCCTGGAGGAAGTGCTGGGGCAGTCCCATCAGGCCCTTGGAGGCCAGGCGGATGTCGCGGATGTTGTCGAGGTCGAGCAGGGCCGAGACGAACTGCTCCAGCACCCTGATCGGCAGGTTGGCCACGTCGCCGCCGGACACGACCACGTCGCGGACGCTGGGGGTCCGGCGCAGGTAGTCGAGGATCTGCTCGTGGCGGGCCGGCTGCTTGATCTCGAACTTGTACTTGGCAACCTGGGGGGTGGAGTTGCCGACCAGGTCCATGCGGGTGCAGTGCCCGCAGTACTGGGGGCAGGTGGGCAGCAGCTCGGCCAGGACCTTGGTCGGGTAGCGGTGGGTCAGGCCCTCCACCGCCCACATGTCGGCCTCGTGCAGGCTGTCGCGGGCCGACAGCGGGTGGCTGGGCCACTCGGGGTCGCGGTCGTCGAAGGCCGGGAGCATGTAGTGGCGCACCGGGTCGGCCCAGAGGTCCCGCTCGTCCATGGTGTTGAGCATCTGGGGCGGGAGCAGCATCGACATGGTGGCCCGCTCGGCCTGGTCACGCTCGACCGAGGCCAGCAGGTCGGCCGGGAACAGGTCGCCGAACACGGCCACCAGCTGGCGCAGGTTCTTGACGGTGTGGGCCCGCTGCCACTGGGCCGTCTCCCACTCGGTGCGGGTCACGTCCCGGAAGCCGGGCAGCCGCCGCCAGTCCGGCTCGGCCCACTCGCGCTGCGGCGGGTAGGTGAAGGGCTGCTCGGCCGCGTGCGCCCTCGGGACACGGGAGAAAAAGGGCCCGGGATTGGTGATCTGCGCCATCGGTGGTGCCTTTGCGTCCGCAGGTGCCTGCTCGGCCTACCGGCAGGGTCCTTCGCAACCTGGGCCCGTCCGTCGGGCCCGAGGCCGGCGCTTCCCCGGGACGGTCAGAGGCCGTCGACCGGGGGCGGCGCGGCCGCGCCGCCACGATAGCAGACGGGGCAGGGCGGCAGAACCGCCATGGAGCCGCCGTCGGCGGCGGCGTTCAACTCCGACCGGCAGATTCGCCGGTCCGGCCGGTCGGGCCGGTCGGGCCGGTCGGCCAGTGGGCGGCGGCCTCGGCCAGGGAGCCGTAGCGGCCCTCGAGGCGCCAGCCGGCCATCACCGCCGGGGCGACGTAGCGGATACGGGGCGGGGCCAGCGGGCGCGCGATCCGTACGCCGAGCACGCTGGCCTGGAGCAGGGCCCGGCGGGCGGGGCCGCCGCGGACGCCGTAGAGCCGCTTGAGCGGCTCGGGCAGGGTCTGGAAGGCCAGGAACGAGATCAGGCCCCACAGCGGCCGCCGGGGCACGTCCCGGGGCGGGTTGCCGATCAGGTCGGCCACCCGGCGGGCCCCGTCGGTCATGCGCAGGATCCCGCTGGCCATCACCTCGTCCAGGTAGGTGCGCAGCGCCGGCACGGTCGGCGGGATGCGCTCGCGTGGCAGCCGCAGCAGCTCGGCCCCGACCATGGACTCCTCGTGGAAGGCCTGGCGGCCGGCGTCGTCGAGCCGGCCGATGGTCAGGCGCTCGAACTCGAGGAAGCTGTCGACCAGGCAGGCATGGACCCACAGCAGCAGCCCCGGGTCGCGGGCGTCGTAGCGCAGCCCGGTGACCGGGTCGACCCCCTTGATGCCCCGGTGGACGTCGTCGATCCGCTTGGAGGCGGCCAGCGCCTCCTCCCTGGTGCCGAAGACCACCGTGTAGGTCTGGCGCAGGGTCCGCTCGAGGCGCCGCCACGGCTGGTTGGCGTACATGCCGGTCTGGCGGGCGCCGGCCACCACCAGGGGGTGGGCCGAGTGCATCAGCAGGGCCCGGGCCCCGCCCAGCATGACGGTCGCCTCCCGCTGCACGCGCCAGGAGACCGAGTCGGGGCCGAACAGCCCGGGGTCGTTGGCCATGCACCTCACGATAGCGGGCAACGGCGTTGGAGTCGGCCTTCGGCCGACAGCTACCAGACTCCGACCGGCAGATTCGCCGGTCGGTCAGAGACGGTCCAGGACCTGGGCGTAGCCGCGGTCGTAGCTGACCACGTCGGGCAGGAGCACGTGGAAGGCGGCCCCGCCGCCCCAGCGCTCGTCGACCCAGGCGTGGCCGCCGTGCAGGGCCGCGAACCGGGCCACCAGGGACAGGCCGATGCCGACGCCGCGGGCGTGGGCCATGGTCGGGGCGGCCCCGCCGCCGCGCCGGAACGCCTCGAAGATGGTGCCGGCGAGCTCGGCCGGCACCCCCGGCCCGGCGTCCTCGACGATCAGCTCCAGGTCGGGGCCCCTGGCCAGGGCCTTGACCCACACCCTGGTTCCCGGGGGCGTGTGCCTGGTCGTGTTGAGCAGGAGGTTCTCGACGATCCGCTCGACCTTGGGGCCGTCGATGAACGCCTGGATGGGCTCGGCCTCGATGTCGATCGGCCAGCCGGCGAGCTGGTCGACCTCGGTCACGACCCGGTGGACGAGCTCGCGGACGTCGGTCAGGGAGCGGTTGGGCTCCAGCACGCCCTCCTCGAGCCGGTTGAGGTCGAGCAGGTCCTTGAGCAGCCGCTCCAGCTTCCGGGTCTTCTCGACCAGCATCCCGACCAGGTCCAGGGCCTGCTCGCGGGGCAGGTTGAGCCGGGTCCGCTCCAGGGTCACGGCGACCCCGAGCATGGCCGTGAGCGGAGTCCGCAGGTCGTGGGAGACGGCGCGCAGGAAGGTGTCCTTCATGGCGTCGGCGGCCCGCAGTTGGTCGGCGGCGGCCAGCTCCCGCCGCAGACTGTTCTTGAGTTCCTGCTCGCGTTCTGACAGCTGCTGGACGGTGTCCTGGAGGCGGGCGTTGAGCTGGCGGTTCTCGACCAGGGTGACGATCTGGCGGGAGATGACCAGCAGCCCGATCATGGTGCCGGTGTAGACCAGGAACGGCGCGAACTCGCCGCTGACGGCCTGGATGATCAGGGCGGTGGCGGCGGCCACGATCAGCGGCGCATACGGGAGGGCGAGGCGGGTGATCGACGGCTCGTCCTCGTCGTCGCCGTGGCGCAGCTCGGCGACGGTGGGCTTGAGGGCGGTGGCGCACAGCAGCAGCCATCCGATGACCCAGCCGACGTCGACCAGCGACCCGCTGCCGTCGCTGTGCGAGAGGTTCGTGTAGGCGAAGCCGAGGTCGGAGATGAGCAGCGAGAACACCGCGGCCGCGATCATCGACAGATGGATGACGCCCCGGCCGCGGGAGCGGGTGAGCAGCACCAGCGCGATGGTGCCGGCCACGATGTCGCCGAGCGGGTAGGCGAGGCAGATGACCCGCTCCCAGGTGGAGGTGCCGCTGGGCTGGAAGGTGTCGCCGAGCACGGTGGACCAGCCGAGGAACAGCAGGGAGGCGGCGATCAGCAGGCCGTCCAGCAGGGTCCGCAGTCGAGCCGTGGCCCGCATGGGGGCGGTCGGGAACGCCAGCACCCCGGCGATCAGCAGCGGCAGGGCGGTCAGGAAGCCGGCGTCGGCCAGGGACGGCACCCTCGGCTCGCCGCCGCGCAGCTCGGTGACGGTCCAGACGACCTGGCCCAGGCCCCAGAACAGGGCGGCCGAGCCGAGCAGGCGCCAGGCCCGGTGCAGGGAGGCGGTCCAGGCCCTGCCGAAGCCGTAGGGGTTGCGGCTGGCGGCGTTGAGGCAGGCCCAGGCGGCGACCAGGGCCGCCGACGCCTGGACGATGTTGCTGGTCAGCTCGGTGACCCTGCTCCCGCCGACCCCGAGCACGATCCAGACAAGGAACAGGACCGTCAGCGCCGACGAGGCGACGACGACCAGGCGGAAGTTCCGCAGCTCTCCCCGCTTCTTGGCCTTGACCGTCACGGTTTCATCACGGTGGCCCCACGTGAGCGCGAGCTGGGCAGTTGCTGTACAGCGCCGAAATGGTGCAAGGCGAGTCCAAACGATACACGAGCAGAGGGGGACGTTCCCGCCAGCTGGTCACGAAGAACTAAGCAGTCGGCGAGGTGGTCCCACATTCCCATCGCCTACCTCCCCAGCACGCCCTGCTGCCAAACCCTACAACGTCGCGACAAGGGCGACCAAGACGCAGACGTCTTGCCGGGACAGAGCTGTCAGTAACAACATCTCGGGGACGCATTCTCGGCCCTGGCATGCCAACATGGAAGACCGCGCACGCTCCGGGAGCCGCCCTTTGCACCGACCGCCACCGCTGTCCGCGTCCTTGGTCCGCCGCCTGCGGGCCGGGGGCGTCGGCGTGGTTGCCCTGCTGGCCTGGACGGTCGCGGCCCCCGGGTTCGTGCCCGCCGACGCCCTGGCGGTCGGCGGCGGACCGACCGAGGTGGCCGCCGGCGGCCCGGTGGCGGGCGAGCCGGACGGCGCCGAATGGGCCCGTCTGCGGCTGGAGGCCTGGCAGCGGGGACGGGAGGCGGCGGCCGCGGCCGAGCGCGACCGGGCCGTGGCCCGGCGGGCGGCCGGCGGGGCCGGCGCCACCGCCACCCCCGCCTCCTGGGTGCCCCCGGCCGGCGGCGGCCGGGCCATCCCCGCCCTCAGCCTGCGCGCCTACCGCGAGGCCGCGGCCTGGGCGGCCGGGTACGCCCCGGACTGCCGGCTGTCCTGGACGGTCCTGGCCGGCATCGGGCGCATCGAGTCCGACCACGGCCTGTTCGGGGGCTCGGCGACCAGGTTCAGCGCCGCCGGGGCGGTGAGCCCGCGGATCACCGGGCCGCCGCTGGACGGCCGTGGCGTGGCCGCCATCCCCGACAGCGACGGCGGCCGCTGGGACGGAGACACCGTCTGGGACCGGGCGGTCGGGCCGATGCAGTTCCTCCCCGGGACCTGGCGCGCGCTGGGCCGCGACGGCAACGGCGACCAGGTCGCCGACCCCGACAACCTGTTCGACGCCGCGGTCAGCGCCGCCGGCTACCTCTGCCTGAGCGGCGGGGACCTGAGCGACCCGGCCCAGCTGCGCCTCGCGGTCTACGGCTACAACCACTCCTGGCCGTACGTGGACGCCGTCCTCGGCTGGGCCGGCCTCTACCAGGGCGGCGTGGTCCCCGGCCCACCGGTCCCCACCGGGACCGGTGG
>Ga0209814_10000284_pt1 | contig 15923 bp, 14 predicted proteins | sample SoiMetdeltSBSDD1_FD_187597 | JGI IMG/M metagenome (GOLD analysis project Ga0209814, IMG submission 187597) | Bulk soil microbial communities from a Populus tree surrounding site in Tennessee, USA - Soil MetaG P. deltoides SBSDD1 (SPAdes) (version 2) | ecosystem: Environmental > Terrestrial >... | reverse complement strand
GCGCGGGGCGTTCTGGGCTCTGCTCGGTCCGGACGTCGAGCTGCGTTGCACCGAGTACGACGTCGGCTCCGCCGCCGCCCTCGTGCGGGAGAGCGGCGCCCAGGGAGCGGACGACCACGCCCGTCGGCTCCTCGAGCCGCCGGATGCCGCCGAGGCCACGTCGTTCTTCGAGTCGGCCCGTGGCGCGTAGCTACGTCCGCGAGGCCCGCCGACGCGGGCTCGGCCGCAGGCGCGAGCGCATCGGCCCGATCGTCGAGAGGCTGGCGGCGGAGCACGCGGACGCCACGATCGCGCTCCGCTTCCGCTCGGATCTCGAGCTGCTCGTCTCGGTCATGCTGTCTGCGCAGACGACCGACACGAACGTCAACCGGGTCACGCCGGCGCTGTTCGAGAAGTACCACTCGCCCGAGGACTACCTCGCGGTGCCGCAGGAGGAGCTCGAGCGCGACATCTACGCGACCGGCTTCTTCCGGCAGAAGGCGAAGGCGATCCGGGGCACGATGCGCGTCCTGCTCGAGGAGTTCGACGGACGGGTGCCGCGCAGGCTCGAGGAGCTCGTCACGCTTCCCGGGGTGGCCCGGAAGACGGCCAACGTCGTGGCATCCGAGCTCGGGCACGCGCAGGGGATCGTCGTCGACACGCACGTCCGCAGGCTCGCGCAGCGCCTCGGGCTCACGAGGCAGGAGGACCCGGTGAAGATCGAGCTCGACCTCCAGCGTGTCGTCCCCCGGGCGGACTGGGCGCGCTTCCCGCATCTCCTCATCTGGCACGGCCGGCGCGTCTGCGACGCCCGCCGGCCGCGGTGCGAGGACTGCGTGCTCGAGGACCTGTGCCCGTCGAGCCGGCTTGCGGCGGTCAGCCCGGGAGCACCGCGAGCCAGGGGTGGCCCGGGTGCACGAGCTGCAGCGCGCGCTCGAGCCACGCACGCGCCGGCCGGTCGAGCCGGGGCAGCGTGACGGTCAGGTCCGCCTCGTCCTTCGCCGAGGGAGCCCTGGCCTTGAAGAGGAGGACGATCTCCGGGTGCGCGTAGGGGATCCCGTCAGGCCCTCGTGTGATCGCGCGTGCGAGCGGAAGGCGGATTCGGTGGTCCCGGCGGAACACCCACGTGTCGCCCTCCCACGGCTCGCGGAAGAGGTCGAGGCGCCAGGTATCGGTCCCGGGATCCCGCACCCACGCCTGGTGATGCGCAGCGAGCGTCCGCTCGGAGAGCGGCCAGGCCAGGCCGTCGCCGACGACGAAGAGCTCGTGGTCTTCCAGCGCGAAGCGGGCCGCCTCGAAGCCTCGCGGGCCGACCGCCACCTCGATGTCGTGGTGCTCGCGAGTCCGCCTGCCGAGGAAGAGATCGATCGCCCAGCCGCCTACCACGCACCACGGCTCGGCCACGGGGGCCAATCGCTCAGCGACCTCGGCCGGCGTCCACGGCTCCCAGCGCGCGAGGTCCGGGACGAACGCCTCCCCGTCCGCGAGCCCGTTCAGATCCAGCGCCGCCAGCGGTACATCGCGAGCTGCAGGACCGTCGACCCGAGGATCAGCGCAGCCGAGACGCCGATCGTCCAGTACCCGTCGTTGAACGCCGAGACGAAGTTCTGCCCGTAGAAGCCGACGATGAACGTCGGCAGGAGCAGGATCGACGCGATCACCGTGAGCTTCTTCACGACCTCGTTCTGGTTCTCGGCGATCAGGGACTGGTGGTAGTCGCGCGAGCTGGAGAGGAGCTCTCGCGCGACGTCGAGCTCCTCGGCAGCGCGGAACAGCGTGTCGTACGTGTCCGCGAAGCGGCGCTCGACCGGCTCCGGGAAGAGCTCGCCGTCGCCGAGGTCGAGCGTGCGGTCGACGACCGAGCGGACGGCCGAGCGCGTCGCTCCGACCACGCGGCGGGCGTCGATCAGGTCGTGCCGGAGCGTGGCGAGCCGCCGGCGGACCTCGCTGCTCGACCAGTCCTCGATGTGGTCCTCGAGCTCGTCGATCTCCGCATCGGCCGCATCGACGACGTCGAGGTAGGACTCCGCGACGTCGTCGACGATCCGGTGGAGGAGGAGGCCTACGGGGTCGTCTCCGGCCGTGCGCAGCGGCGCCGGGTCCCAGGGCGGTCCGTCCACAGGAGTCCGGCGTACGGTCACGAGCAGCTCTTTCGTGGCCACGACCCCGATCTGCCGGTTCACGAACCGGTCCTCGCTGGGGTCGGGGAGGATCGACACGAAGACGCCGAAGGCGTAGCCCGCGTGCGCCTCGAGTAGCGGGCGCGCGCGGCCGTCCGGGTCGGCGGCGAGCTCCTCGAGGACGTCCGGGCCCACCTGCGGCGGCAGGGCCGAGCGGAGCTCCTCCGGCGTCGGGTCGAGGAGGTCGAGCCAGCGGGCGGCCACGGACCGCGAGGGTAGCGCCGGCTGCGGTCGGAGCAGCTAGACGGAGGACGCGAGCAGCTCGTGCTGGTGGCGCCGTTCCTCGAGCCAGCGCTGCGCGTCCAGTGCCGCCATCGTCCCCGACCCGGCCGCGGTGACCGCCTGCCGGTACGTGTGGTCCTGGACGTCGCCCGCGGCGAAGACGCCCGGGATGTTCGTCCTCGTCGACCCCGGCTCCGTGACGAGATAGCCCTGCGCGTCGTGGTCGAGCCAGTCGAGGAAGAGTGCGCTGTTCGGGTCGTGCCCGACGGCCACGAACAGCCCGTCAGCCTCGAGCACGGTCGTCTCGTCCGTCACGGTGTCACGCAGGCGAACGCCCGTCACGTGGCCGTCCTCGGCGCCGAGGACCTCGTCCACGACTGCGTTCAGGACGAACTCGACCTTGTCGTCCAGCCGCGCGCGGTCGACCATGATCGGCGAGGCGCGGAACTCGTCGCGGCGGTGGACGATGACGACCTTGCGCGCGAACCGGGTCAGGAAGGTCGCCTCTTCCATCGCCGAGTCCCCGCCGCCGACGACGACGACGACCTTGTCGCGGAAGAAGGCGCCGTCGCAGGTCGCGCAGTAGGAGACACCCCGACCCTGCAGCCCCTGCTCGGAGGGGAGGCCGAGCTGGCGTGCGCTCGCTCCGGTGGCGACGATGATCGCGTCGGCGCGGTACTCCTTGTCGCCGACCCAGACGCTGTACGGCGCCTCGGAGAAGTCGACGCGCGTGACGTCGTCCGTGATGAACTCGGCGCCGAAGCGCTCGGCCTGGCGGCGGAAGTCCGCCATCATCGCCGGGCCGAGGATGCCGTCCGCGTAGCCGGGGTAGTTCTCGACGTCGCTCGTGATCATCAGCTGGCCGCCCCAGTTGAACCCCTCGATGACGAGGGGGTTGAGGTTGGCGCGGGCGGTGTAGAGCGCAGCGGTGTAGCCGGCCGGTCCGCCGCCGATGACGATGACGTCGCGTGTGTCGTTCACAGGGACTCCCTTTCGTACCGTAGCCCCGCGCAGCGGGGCCTAGCTGGGAGAACGCTCCCGCGTGGGTCGGTGTTCCCGCGACCGAGGCTCACGCCGCGTCGACGTCGGCCGCGAGCACCTCGAACGCGTGCTGCCCGGTCTCCGTCGGCTCCGCGTCGACGAGCTCGGCGGCGGCCACGGTGCGCGCTTGCCGCTCGATCGGCTGCAGCTCGGGCGGCTCGACGCCCGTGATGCCGTGGCGCTCGAACCGCCGTGCCTGCACGAGGACCTGGCGCTCGAGTGACCCGACCGTCTCGTTGTAGGCCTTGACTGCGCCGTCGAGCGACTTCCCGAGGCGGGTGACGTGCGCGCCCATCGTCGCGAGCCGCTTGTACAGCTCGCGCCCGAGGTCGCTCACCTCCCTCGCGCTCTCGGCGATCGTCTCCTGCTGCCACGTCATCGCGACCGTGCGGAGCAGGATCATCAGCGTGCTCGGCGAGGCGAGGACGACGTTCGAGCTCCACGCGTACTCCTGCAGCGCCGGATCGTGCTCGTGCGCGGCACGGAGGTACGACTCGTCTGGCAGGAACATGACGACGAGGTCCGGCGAGGGCTCGAACTGGCGCCAGTACGCCTTGGCCGACAGCTTCGTCACGTGCTCGCGCACCTGGCGTGCGTGGTTGGCGAGGTGCGCCTGGCGGGCGTCGTCGTCGGATGTCTCGAAGGCATCGAGGTATGCCGCAAGGGGCGCCTTCGCGTCGACGACGACGTGCTTGCCGCCCGGGATCCGGACCACCAGGTCCGGGCGCAGCGTCCCGTCGTCGGTCGTCGTCGTCGCCTGGGTCGCGTAGTCGCAGTGCTCGATCATCCCGGCGTACTCGACGACGTTGCGCAGCTGCGCCTCGCCCCAGCGGCCGCGCACGTGCGGCGTGCGCAGCGCGTTGGTCAGGCTGCCGGCGCGCTCGGAGAGCGTCGTCACCTGCGCCTGGAGGTTGCCGTACGCCTCCTGCCGGACACGCTCGACCCCCTGCAGCTGATGATCCATGCGCTCGAGGGAGTCCTTCAGCGGGCGGACGTACCCGGCGAGCCGCGCGTCTGCGAGCTCGAGGAAGCGGGCGCTGTTCGCGTCGAGCGCGTCGGTGGACAGGTTCTTGATCGCGGAGGCGAGCCGGTCGTCGAAGGCGCCGCGCTCGACCGCGAGCTCGGCCTCGGCTCCGGCGAGCGCGCGCTCGAGCTCGATGACCTCCTGTGTGCGCCGCCTGCGCTCGACGAGCGCCGGGCGCACGAGGAGGAGGACGCCGAGCGCGCCCACGAGGAGACCGACGAGAAGGGCTGCGATGACCATCGAGTCGACGCACGGTAGTCGGGCGGGCGGACGGCTCCGCTTACCCGCGCGGAGGAGGGCCAGGCCTAACGGGGTCGCAACGGAGGCTGGTGCTACCCTCGCACGCGGCATGGCCGAGAAGCCGCGTGTGAAGGCGCCTGCGCAGCGCTCGACGCCCAGGCAGGGCGGCGACGAGCGCAACCGCCGTCTCCTCTACCTCGTCGTCGGGCTCGGCGTCGTCCTCGCTGCCGTCGCCGCGCTCGTCGCAGTCGCGGGCTTCGGGGGCGGCAAGGACGCCCGCAAAGCGCTCGAGGCCGCGGGCTGCACGTTCGAGGAGTTCCCCGGCGTCTCCCGCGCGCACATCCGCAATCCCGCGGCACGGCCGAAGTCGTGGAACTCGTTCCCGCCGACCTCGGGGCCGCACTTCGTCACGCCGGCGGTCTACGGCTTCTACACCGAGCCCGTCGAGCTCGCGCGCATCCTCCACGGGCTCGAGCACGGGGGCATCTATGTGCTGTACGGCCCGAAGGCGCGTGCCGACACCGCGGACCGGCTCCGCGAGATCTACGACCGCGATCCCCGCGGGCTCGTCTTCGCGCCGCTCCCCGAGCTCGGCTCCACGATCGCACTCGGTGCCTGGATCTCCGACAACCCCGGTGGCGAGGACAGCGGGACGGGCGTCCTCGCGAAGTGCACCGAGCTGGACAAGGGCGCGGTCGACGCGTTCATCGACGCGTATCGCGGTCGCGGCCCGGAGGGCACGCCGCTCGACCTGCTCCAGCCGGGGAGCACGTAGGCCCGGGACGCGCGGGCGTACACTCGCTCTGCCGGGGTGGCGGAACGGGTGAGACGCGCCCGCCTTAAAAGCGGGTGTCCCCTCGTGGGGCGTGCGGGTTCGAGTCCCGCCCCCGGCATCTCAGACGCCAGCGGGGCAGACGCTCACGCAGCAACGCACCACAGGAGTTACGGCGTCAGTGTGTGCGATGGCGGGCTCGCTTCCCGCCACCGAGATCTGCCTCAGGATGCGTTGGCGGAAGACACCGGGCCGACTGGCGCCGTCGGCACCCACGGACCTTCGATATGGGCTGCCTCCGCGTCGCCCGGCCAAGGCGGCATCGTGATGCACAGAAACCGCAGCCCTTCCGCCCCGGTACAGCGGTACTGGAACGCAGTACCGACCGGGATGTCGATGGAGACACCCGGGGTCAGAACGGTCACTTCTTCCCCGCTCTCGTCGCGGCGCCAGATCTCCCCCCGGCCGGACAGGACGTGCCAGAACTCGCTCACCGTGGCATGAACGGTCGCCCGGTTGACCTGCCCGGGCGGGACCGTGGAGTGGATCATGTCGCCGGTTGTGCCCCCAATCAAGTAGCGGATCTCCGCCCCGGCGGGGGAGCGGGCATCGGGGGTCTCGGGAAGCGGGCGGGTCTGTATGGGCACTCCTTCGCGGGCTCGTCCACACCCTAGGTGGTCACCGCCGCCAACAACGGAAACCAACCGCCCCTCGGTACGTGCGGGCAGTCGCATCCGATCGCACCACCCCAATGACCGCCGGGGTTTCATGAAGCGACCCGGAACCGAGGGGTAGACTCGGCGCGCCGATGGCGAGCGTTCCCGACGAGCTTGCGCACGCCCAGCTCGAGTGGGACACGCCGCTCTACCGGATGGCGGTCGCGCAGTTCGACCAGGCGCTGCCGGTCGCGGACATCCCGGACTGGATCGCGGAGCGGTTCCGCTATCCCGAGCGCGCGGTCATCCTCAGCATCCCCGTGCGCATGGACGACGGGCGCCGCGTCGTCTTCCCCGGGTACCGGGTTCAGCACTCGAGCATCCTCGGCCCGACGAAGGGCGGCGTCCGCTACGACACCGAGGTCACGCTCGGCGAGTGCGCCGCGCTCGCGATGTGGATGACCTGGAAGTGCGCCCTCCTGCGCCTGCCCTACGGCGGCGCGAAGGGCGGCGTGCGGTGCGACCCGCGCGCGCTCTCGCTCGACGAGATCGAGCGGCTCACGCGCCGCTTCACCTCGGAGCTGCTGCCGATCATCGGCCCCCAGGAGGACATTCCCGCCCCGGACATGGCCACGAACGAGCAGACGATGGCCTGGATGATGGACACGTACTCGATGCAGCGCGGGTACGCGGTGCCGGAGATCGTCACCGGGAAGCCGATCGCGATCGGCGGCTCCGTCTTCCGGCAGGAGGCGACGGGTGCGGGCGTCGTCATGGTCCTCGCGCGCGCGTGCGATCGACTCGGGTGGCCGCTCGCGGAGCAGCGGTGCGTCGTGCAGGGCTTCGGCAACGTGGGCTCCGTCGCGGCGCACGAGCTCCACGAGCTCGGGGCGACCGTCATCGGCATCGCCGACATCTCCGGCGGGATGCACGGGGAAGCGGGCCTCGACGTCCCTGCGCTGCAGGCGTACGCGCGCGAGCACGGCTCGCTGGAGGGCAACGACGCCGGGAGGCGCATCTCGAACGAGGAGCTTCTCGAGCTCGACTGCGACGTGCTCGTCCTCGCCGCACGCGAGGACCAGATCACGGCGGAGAACGCGGGGAACGTGCGCGCGCGGCTCATCGTGGAGGGCGCGAACGGCCCGACCTCGTTCGAGGCCGACGAGATCCTGCGCGAGCGCGGCATCCCGATCCTTCCCGACATCCTCACGAACGCCGGCGGCGTCACGGTCTCCTACTTCGAGTGGGTGCAGGACCTCGGGCGTCTTTTCTGGACGCGCGACGAGATCCGGGCGAAGCTCTCGGAGAAGCTCTCGGACGCGTTCGACCGCGTCTGGGACCTGTCCGAGGACCGGGGCGTCACGCTGCGGCAGGCGGCGCTGGCGGCGGGCATCCGCGAGGTCGCAGCGGCCCTCGACGCGCGGGGAATCTTCCCTTGAGGCGCGAGTGAGCACCGTCCGCGAGGCGATGGTGTCGAACCCGGGCCAGCTCCCGGCGGACGCATCCGCGCAGGCCGCGGGGGAGCTCCTGCAGCGGCCCGAGGTGCGCGCGGTCTACGTGACGCAGGACGAGCGGCTGGTCGGCGTCGTGACCCGGAAGACGCTCGTCCGCGAGGTCGTCGCCTCGGGGCGCGACCCGGGTGTCACCACGCTCGGCGCGATCGCCGAGACGCCGCACTACTCGCTCGGCCCCGACGTGCCGCTCGAGGACGCCTTCCGCTTCCTCGAGGAGGAGGACGCCGAGCGCGTGCCCGTCGTCGACGAGCACGATCGCCTGATCGGCGTGCTCTCGCGAAGCGTGCTCCAGCGCCGCCTCGCCGAGGACGAGGAGCCGCCGGAGGGCGACGGCGACGAGCCTCCCGACCTCCCGCCCGCGGCGTAGAGCACAACGCCCGATGGCCGAGCTCGACATCACGCTCAAGCGGGCGTACGACCCGGCTGCCGAGGACGACGGCTACCGCGTCCTCGTCGACCGGCTCTGGCCACGCGGCGTCAGTCGTGAGAAGGCACGGCTCGACGAGTGGGCGCGCGAGCTCGCACCGAGCACGGAGCTCCGGCGCTGGTTCGGCCACGATCCGGGGCGCTTCGACGAGTTTCAGCGCCGCTATCGGGAGGAGCTGGACGGGCACGGGGACGAGCTCGAGGAGCTGCGCGCACGGGCGAGGAGCGGCCGGCTGACGCTCGTCTTCGGCGCGCGGGACACGGAGCACAACGACGCCGTCGTGCTCGCCGAGGTCCTGCGTGGCGGCTAGCGCCCGTTCGGAGCCGCTGCCAAGATCCGCGAAGTGATCGTCTGCCCGACGTGCGGCGAGGAGAACCCGGAGCGCGCGCGCTTCTGCCTCTCCTGCGGTGCGGCACTCGCGGCCGAGGCGCCTGCCGGGGAGGAGCGGAAGGTCGTCTCCATCTTGTTCGTCGACCTCGTCGGCTTCACGACCCGCTCGGACAAGGCCGACCCCGAGGACGTGCGCGCGACGCTGCGCCCGTACCACGAGCGCGTGAAGACGGACATCGAGCGCTTCGGCGGCACGGTCGAGAAGTTCATCGGCGACGCCGTCATGGCGGTCTTCGGCGCGCCCGTGGCACACGAGGACGACGCCGAGCGGGCGGTGCGCTCCGCGCTGCGGATCCTCGACTCGATCGAGGAGCTGCGCGCGGATGGGCTCGAGATCGCGGTGCGGGCCGCCGTCACGACGGGCGAGGCAGTCGTTGCGCTGGGAGCGCGCCCCGAGCGCGGCGAGGGGATCGTGACGGGAGACGTGGTCAACGTCGCCGCCCGCCTCCAGGGCGCGGCTCCGGTCGGCGGTGTCATCGTCGACGAGCAGACGATGCGCGCGACCGCCGACGCGATCACCTTCGAGGCCCTGGAAGCGGTGGCGGCGAAGGGGAAGGCGGAGCCTGTCGAGAACTGGCGCGCGGTCGCGGCCCGCAGTCGCGTCGGGCAGCCCGAGGCGGCGACCGAGACGCCGTTCGTGGGGCGTGAGCACGAGCGCACGCTGCTCTACGAGATGTTCCTCCGCGCCGAGCGCGAGTCATCCGTCCAGCTCGTCACCGTCGTCGGCGAGCCCGGGATCGGGAAGAGCCGCCTCGTCACCGAGCTGCGTGCGACGCTCGACGACCGTCCCGACCTCGTGACCTGGCGGCACGGACGCTGTCTCCCCTACGGGGAGGGCATCACGTACTGGGCCCTCGGCGATATCGTCAAGGCCGAGGCGGGCATCCTCGAGTCCGACGATCGCGAGGCCGCCGCAGCGAAGCTCGCCGAGACGGTCGCAGTGCTCTTCGAGGACGCGGCCGAGCGTGCCTGGTTCGAGACCCGCCTCGGTCCTCTCGTCGGCGCGGTCGGGGACGGCAGCGGGACGACACGGGAGGAGTCCTTCACCGCCTGGCGACGCTTCCTCGAGGCGCTCGCCGCCCGCCGTCCGACCGTGCTCGTCGTCGAAGATCTCCACTGGGCCGACGGTCCCCTGCTCGAGTTTCTCGAGCACCTCCTGGACTGGAGCGTGCCCGCACCACTCTTCCTCCTCTGCACGGCGCGGCCCGAGCTCTACGAGCGCCAGGCGAGCTGGGGCGGAGGGAAGCGGAACGCGACCACGATCTCGCTCTCGCCGCTCTCCGGGGAGGAGGCCGGCCGGCTGTTCCAGCTCCTCCTCGACCGTACGCTGCTTCCCGCCGAGACGCAGTCGACGCTGCTCGAGCGCGCGGGCGGGAATCCGCTGTACGCGGAACAGTTCGCGCGGATGCTCCGGGAGCGAGGGGACGTGGAGGGGCTTGCTGTCCCGGAGACCGTGCACGCGCTCGTCGCAGCACGCCTCGACACGCTGCGACCGGAGCTCAAGGCGGTCCTGCACGACGCCGCAGTCGTGGGCCGCATCTTCTGGACCGGCGCGGTGGCGAGCCTGGGTCGGCGTGCTTCGGACGACGTGCGACGCGACCTCAACGAGCTCGTCCACCGCGAGTTCGTGCGCCCGCTGCGGACATCGACGCTGGAGGGAGAGGACGAGTTCTCGTTCTGGCATGCGCTCGTGCGGGACGTGGCGTACCAGCAGATCCCCCGCGCGCCGCGGGCAGAGAAGCACCTCGCGGCCGCGGCCTGGGTCGAGGACGTGGCCGAGGGCCGCCTCGAGGACCAGGCCGAGATCCTCGTTCACCACTACGGGCGGGCGCTCGAGCTGGCCCGCTCGGCGGGGCGCGAGGCACAGGACGTCGAGCGGCCCCTCGTTCGCGTGCTGCTCCTCGCCGGCGACCGCGCGGCCCATCTCGACACCGAGGCAGCAGAGGGCTATTTCCGTCGAGCGGTCGCGCACTCCGAGAACGACGAGCTCGCGCGAGCCCGGGCGCTTGCGAGACTCGCGCCCGTCCTCGAGGCGCGCGGCGAGGTGAGCGAGGGCGTCGAGGCCGCCGAGGCGGCGCTCCCGGTACTGCGGATCCACGACCCCGACGCTGCGGCCGCGGCGTTGAACTACCTCGGCACGAGCGCGTGGGCGCGTGGCGAGATCGCGCGCTCGAACGAGCTCTCGCAGGAGTCCATCGCGATCCTCGAACGCGAGCCCACTGAAGAGCTCGTGCAGGCGTTCGGTCACGCGGCGCACCGCGCGGCGATCGGGGGACGCTTCGAGGAAGCGGAAGCGCACATGGTCCAGGGGTTTGCCCTCGCCGAGCAACTCGGGGTCGAGAACGTCGTCGCGCTGCTCAATGCTCGGGCCACCGTCCGCGGGTACAACGGAGACGCTGCCTGCCTCGACGACGTTCGCGAAGCGATCGAGATCGGCAGGCGACTGGGCCGCGGGCGGGGCACGGCGATCTCGATGAACAACCTCGGAGACGGGCTCGCTCACTTCGTGGGCATGCGCGAGGCGCGCGCCCAGTGGGAAGAAGCGATCGAGTTCTCCACGAGCCGTGGTCTCAGCTATGCAGCGATGTGGCAGCGCGGCGAGCGCCTCCGGGCGTTGTTCCATCTCGGCGGGTGGGACGAGCTGCGACGGGAGGCCGAGGAGGTCATCCGCTGGGAGCGCGAACGAGCCGGCGGGCAGCTCGAGCTCTTCGGCCTGATCCATCTCGCGGGCGTGCTCGTCCATCGCGGAGAGCACGAGCAGGCGGCTGCGCACGTCGACGCGCTGCTTCCCCGCGCGCGGGAGAGCGGGGATCCGCAGGTGCTCGTCCCCGGGCTCACGGTTGCCGCTCTGGTCGCAGGGGCCGTCGGCGACCGGGATCGGGCCCTCGCCCACGTGCGCCAGCTCGAGGAGCAGACCCGTGGCTCGCACGGGTTCAGGAGCTACGGGCGGCTGGCGCCCTCGCGCATCGCGCTCGCCGCGGGCGAGCTCGCGCTCGCCGAGGCGTTCCTCGAGGGCGTCGAGAACGACGCCGCCTGGAATCGCTGCTCGGCGCTGTCTGCAAGCGCGCAGCTGCTGGAGGCGCGGGGCGAGCTCGAGGAGGCGAAGGCGCGCTACGGCGACGCGGCGGAGGGCTGGGACGCGTTCGGCAGCGTCGTCGAGGGGGCGTACGCGCTCATCGGCGCAGGTCGCTGCGGGAATGCGTCGGCGGGGCGCCAGGGCGACGCGATCTTCGCCCGGCTCGGCGCCTCACCGGTGCTGGCCGAGGCTGCCTAGGCCTCTCTCAGCAGCACGTGTAGGCACCGGGCGGTGCCGCGCCCTCCTCGGGCTCGGGCAGCTCGGCGGCGGCGAGCGCCGCGCCGTGCAGGATGTCGCGCTCCGACACCTCGATCTCGTCCAGCTCGTACGCTCGCATGAGCTCGCGCAGCACCACGACCCCCGCGACGATCACCGGCGCCCGCCCGGGCTCGATCCCCGGCACGTTCGCCCGCTCCTCGTGCGTCAGCGCCGCCAGCCGCTCGAGCTCGCGGTCGACGGACGCGAGCGCGAGCCGGTGGCCGTGCGTCCGTTCCGGGTCGTACTCCGAGAGACCGAGGTCGAGCGTCGCGAGCGTCGTCACCGTGCCGGCGACGCCGATCGCGGCCCGGGCCTCGTACGCCGGGAGCAGCGAGCGAACGTGCGCCGCTGCCGCCGCGAGCTCGGTCGGCGCCGGCGGGTCGGTGGCGAGGAAGCGCTCCGTGACCCGCACGCAGCCCACGTCGAGGCTCGTGGACGCCACCGGGCCGCCGTTCGTCCCGAGGACGAGCTCCGTCGAGCCGCCGCCGATGTCCACGAGCAGGGTGTCCTCGAGCGGCGGCCTGCCCGCGGTGACGCCGCGGTACATGAGCGCCGCCTCCTCGTCTCCCTCGAGCAGCCGCGTCGTGAACCCGTAGCTCCACTCGATCTCGCCGAGGAACGCCTCGCCGTTCTCGGCGTCGCGCACGGCGCTCGTGGCGATCGCGAGCGTGCGCTCGGCGCCGAGCGACTCGAGCTCGCGCCGGTAGTCGGTGAGGCAGTTCCGGACCCGCGTGATCGGGAGAGGGAGGAGCTTTCGCCGCTCGTCCACGCCCTCGCCGAGCCGCGTGATCGTCAGCCGGCGGGCGATCTCCTCGAGCCGATCGCCCTCGACGTCCGCGACGAGGAGGCGGGTCGAGTTCGTCCCCAGGTCGACGGAGGCGACCCGGGTCACAGGGGGAGGAACGCGCGGAGCCAGCGCACCTTGTCCTGCGAGCTCTCGAGCGCGGAGCGCAGGACCTGCAGGCGCGCCTGGGACACCCGCAGGCGTGCGAGCGCGGCCTCGAGGTCGCGGCTCGACGACTCCGCACGGGCGAGGAGCTCCTCGGTGCGGGCGGTGCGCTCCTCGAACGCGGAGAGCTCCGTCTCGAATGCTCCGCCGACCCGTCGGGCGTCACGGTAGAGCCCGACGCCGCGAACGGTCGTGAACGACGCGGCCGCCAGGAAGAGCAGGAGCGAGACGAGGAACGCGCCGAGGATCATGGCCTGCCGGCGATCGTAGCAGCGCAGTTGCGAGACCCCATTCGCGGTTTTCGGATCCAATCGAGCGGGTAATCGGGCGAAGCCACGCGGGTTGCGGCCGTCCGAGCGGCCATCTAGGATCCCACAGCGTCCACATTGGACACAATCGAGCCGGGGAGGAGTTGCGATGTCGACGAACGGGGCAGGTGCGCAGGATCGCTGGGAGGGCATCGAGCGTCCGTACTCGCAGACCGACGTCGAGCGGCTCCGTGGGCGCTTCCGGATCGAGCACACGGTCGCGCGGCTGGGGGCCGAGCGGCTCTGGCGGCTGCTCCACGAGGAGCCCTACGTCGCCGCCCTCGGGGCGCTGACCGGGGCACAGGCCGTGCAGATGGTCAAGGCGGGGCTGCAGGCCGTCTATCTCTCCGGCTGGCAGGTGGCCGCCGACGCGAACCTCTCGGGCCACACGTACCCCGACCAGAGCCTGTACCCGGTGTCGAGCGCCCCCGCGCTCGTCGAGCGCATCAACAACGCGCTCCTGCGCGCCGACCAGATCGAGGCCGCGGAGGACCGGAACGGGACGTACTGGCTCGCCCCGATCGTCGCCGACGCCGAGGCCGGCTTCGGCGGCCCGCTGAACGCGTTCGAGCTGATGAAGGCGTTCATCGAGGCGGGCGCGGCCGGCGTGCACTTCGAGGACCAGCTGTCCTCGGAGAAGAAGTGCGGCCACCTCGGGGGCAAGGTGCTCGTTCCCACGGCGCAGTTCGTCCGCACGCTCGTCGCCGCGCGGCTCGCGGCGGACGTCCTCGACGTGCCGACGATCCTCGTCGCCCGCACGGACGCGCTGTCGGCGACGCTCCTGACGAGCGACGTCGACGAGCGCGACCACGAGTTCCTGACCGGCGAGCGCACGTCCGAGGGCTTCTTCCGCATCCAGCCGGGGATCGAGGCCCCGATCGCGCGCGCGCTCGCCTACGCGCCGTACGCGGACCTCATCTGGTGCGAGACGTCGACGCCGGACCTCGACGAGGCGGCGCAGTTCGCCGAGGCGGTGCACGCGAAGTTCCCCGGCAAGCTCCTCGCCTACAACTGCTCGCCCTCCTTCAACTGGAAGAAGCACCTCGACGACAGGACGATCGCCGCCTTCCAGCGAGAGCTCGCGGACATGGGGTACAAGTTCCAGTTCGTGACCCTCGCCGGCTTCCACGCGGTCTGCGAGTCGATGTTCGACCTCGCGAGCGGGTACGCCCGCGGCGGGATGAGCGCCTACGTCGAGCTCCAGGAGCGCGAGTTCGCGCTCGAGGAGGCGGGGTACACGGCGACGCGCCACCAGCGGGAGGTCGGAGCGGGCTACTTCGACGCCGTCCTCGGCGCCGTCACGGGCGGCGAGAGCTCGACCCTGGCGCTCAAGGGGTCGACCGAGGAGGCCCAGTTCGAGGTCGCGCCGAACGCATGAGCACGGCCGCGGCCGCCGGTCTCACGCTTCGCGGCCCCGACGAGGCGGGCGTCCTCACGCCCGAGGCGCTCGACCTCGTCGCCTCGCTCGAGCGAGAGCTCGGAGGCCGCCGCGAGGAGCTCTTGCACGCACGCGCCGAGCGGCAGGGTCGGATCCGCGCGGGCGAGCTGCCCGCGTTCCTCGAGGAGACCCGCTCCGTGCGCGAGGGCGACTGGCGTGTCGCCCCCGCCCCCGCCGACCTGCAGGACCGGCGCGTCGAGATCACCGGCCCGGCGGGCGACCGGAAGATGGTGATCAATGCCTTCAACTCCGGCGCGCGCGTGTACATGGCCGACTTCGAGGACGCAAACGCGCCGACCTGGGCGAACGTCGTCGGCGGCCAGGAGAACCTCACCGACGCCATCGAGCGGACGATCTCGGTCGAGACGGGCGAGAAGACCTACCGGCTGAACGACGAGATCGCCGTCCTCCTCGTGCGCCCGCGGGGCTGGCACCTGCTCGAGAAGCACGTCGAGCTCGACGGGAAGCCAGTCTCGGCGAGCCTGTTCGACTTCGGCGTCTACTTCCAGCGGAACGCGGAGCGCCTGCTCGAGCGGGGCTCGGGGCCGTACTTCTACCTGCCGAAGCTCGAGAGCCACCTCGAGGCGCGGCTCTGGAACGACGCGTTCCTCCTCGCACAGGAGCAGCTGGGGCTGCCGCGGGGAACGATCCGCGCGACCGTCCTCGTCGAGACGATCCTGGCCGCCTTCGAGATGGACGAGATCCTGTACGAGCTCCGCGAGCACTCGGCCGGGCTGAACGCCGGACGCTGGGACTACATCTTCTCCGTCATCAAGAAGTTCTCCGACCGTGACGACTTCGTGCTCCCGGACCGCGCGCAGGTGACGATGACGGTGCCGTTCATGCGGGCGTACACGGAGCTCCTCGTACGGACCTGCCACGCGCGGGGCGCACACGCGATCGGCGGGATGGCCGCGTTCATCCCCTCACGGCGCGACCGCGACGTCAACGAGATCGCGCTGGAGCGCGTGCGCGAGGACAAGGTGCGAGAGTCCGACGACGGCTTCGACGGCACCTGGGTCGCGCACCCCGACCTCGTCCCGACCGCCCTCGAGCCGTTCGATGCCGTCCTCGGCGAGCGGCCGAACCAGCTCGAGCGGCTCCGCGAGGACGTCTCGGTCGAGGCGTCCGACCTGCTCGACGTCGCCTCGACGCCGGGCGAGATCACGCCTGCCGGGGTGCGGACGAACGTCTCGGTTGCGATCCGCTACATCGCCGCCTGGCTCTCGGGCGTGGGCGCGGCGGCGATCGACAACCTGATGGAGGATGCCGCGACCGCCGAGATCTCCCGCGGCCAGGTGTGGCAGTGGCTGCGCCACGGCCGCGTGTCGCGCGAGGACGTCGAGCGGACGATTGCGGAGGTCGCAGCCGAGCTGCCGGCCGAGCCGGTCTACGCAGACGCACGCACGCTCTTCGAACGGCTCGCGCTCGCCGACGAGTTTGCGGAGT
>Ga0209814_10000281_pt1 | contig 16049 bp, 13 predicted proteins | sample SoiMetdeltSBSDD1_FD_187597 | JGI IMG/M metagenome (GOLD analysis project Ga0209814, IMG submission 187597) | Bulk soil microbial communities from a Populus tree surrounding site in Tennessee, USA - Soil MetaG P. deltoides SBSDD1 (SPAdes) (version 2) | ecosystem: Environmental > Terrestrial >... | reverse complement strand
GTTGCACGACCGGGACTTATGAGATATAATCGAACCAACCGGGCGGGAAGGAGCGGGAGGTTACCGGAACGACCTCCCGCCCGCCTGGGAGTCATGGAGCCTGATTGTGGAAACGGCTGAAAGCCTAGTCGTAGGGGATCGATGCCCTTCAGGCTGCGCGTGGGGTTGGGTAGCTCCCAGCTCCTAGCCGAGCGGTGACGCGAGCCGTCTCGTCCGATCCCGCGGGATCGGGGTTGAGGTCAGGTGTATGGTGCACAGGTGAACGAGTAGCCGACCCGGATGAAGCCCGGCTCGGTGAAAGGAATCCAGGGGTGGGGTTCGAATCCCCTCGACTCTCGCCGAGGAGGGGTCCGGGTGGCTCCCGGATATAAGGTGCCTAGCCAGCGCCGTGAAAGGGCACCCGGGGATGACCTGGGTGCCCGCCCCTCCGGATACTCACCGAAGGGAGACACCGATGAAGCTGGAGAAGGCGCTCGCGCTGGTTGACTCGATCGTCGCGACGCACCTCGAGATGGTCCGCGCCGAGTGCGGTGCGCGGGGTGAGCAGGCGATCGTCGAGACCGTCGCCGACCTCAAGGGTCTCGTGAAGGAGATTTTCGCGGACCACGGCGAGTATGGCGGCCGGAGCCGGCAGGATCGCTGACACCGAAGAGGGAGAGCCCGGGATCGACCGATGGCCCCACACGGGGGTTACGTCACCCGGGCCTTTTCCTTGCACAAGGATGAGATATATGGTATGATTGTCTCATGACGGTAGACCGAGTGATGAGGAGAGAACCGTGAACATCGAGTACGTGGGCGAGCGGGTCGGCTGGCACACCTTCCGCTGGCTGAGCGACGGCGAGCGACCCGTGTTGGCGATCTACGTCAACGAGAACGATCCCGAGCTGGTCATCTGGGTCGGCGACGTCCGGGCCAGCAACGTGCCCGACTTCCTGGCATTCGCGCAACCGACGAAGGGCCGCGCGCACGTCCACCCCCTGCTCGACGAGAACGGCGTCCGGCGGATCGTGTGCCCGGCGTCCGTCGCCGAGTACATCCTCCCCAAGATCTGCACGATGATGGCGCGGGTGTATGTGCCCGCGGAGACGGTGACGCTGCCGTGAGTGACTGGACGACCGACTTGCGTGAGCGGATGATCGACGTGCTGGTGAAACACGGCACCCTAATCGACCCGAGCGCCAACGTGTACGGGTGGATCCACCCGGGGTACGCGGACATCAAGACCCGAATCTACGAGGGTCAGATCGACTACGCACGAAGCTCGTGGACCGAGGTCGACTGGCACGAGTTCATGGGTACCTTCTACGAGGGTGACACGCGGCGGGTCGGCATCGATCTCACCGTCGTCATGTGTAACGGTGACCGGCACGTGCTTCGGTTCGCCGGCACCGTAGGTGAACTCATCCAAGCGATCGTCGGTGACGTGGGAAAAGTAGAGATCGATGGCTAAGATCGCCAGTCTTCACTGCGCGGCCGGGCACATCATGCGCTGGCGCGCCGGGCTCAAGGCCTACCGACACGTGCGTTCGACGCTCGAGTGTCAACTGCCACCCGACCCGACGATGACGACGTGGGAGTGAATGATGTCTGAGCTCGATCGCATCGGTCGCGCGGTGGACGTTCCGCAGGGTAAGATGCTTCAACTGCCGGACGAGGACCCGTGCGTGGACGGCGGCGTCATCGTCTTCGCGCGGGTCTTCGAGGCGGATCCGTACCAACGACCGTACGTCTACGCGGCGGTGCGGGTCAACGGCCTTTACTTTCTCACCCAGCGGGGCGTGGGTGGCGACACCGCCGTGCCCGCGCGGCGCTGGGAGAAGCTTGTGAAGTGGCTGGGCGACAGCTGTCTCGGCATGGTGCGTATGCGCCCCGACGAGGTGCTCATGAACGTACTGCTGAGCGTCGATCCCGAGGACGACGTCACACGCACGGTGTATGAGGAGGCGACGTGGGACTGAACGGCGGAACAGAACCACCTGTGGAGGACGGTCGTTACCCGTCGCCTGAGACGATCATCATCGTCGTGTGCGGCGTCGCCGCGATCATCTTTTTCATCACAAATTGCCTCTGAGTCCGTGATCGGCGTATGATCGAGTCATGAGTGAGAGTCAGGTACCCGACAGGGTGACCGCAGCCTCCGGTGACGAGGTGCTCGCACCGCCGGCACCGGGGACGGTGTGGTCTAACGAGGGAACGCCGGCACGTGACGCCGAGGAGGCCGGCTTCAGACAGGCGATCCGTTCGGCGACGCCCGACACACCCGAGAACCGTGAGGCCACCGAGGACAAGTAAGACCTGAGACGACGCCCACGACGACACCAACGCCGTGGGCGTCGTGTTGTGTTTGGTCGATCTTGCTACCCTGATCACGTGATAGGACGATTTCTCGACGCCGTTCTGTGGTTCGGCGTGTTGGCGACGGCGCTGGCCGTCAGCTCCCTGATTCTCGAGGTGTGGGACACGATCACCGCGCTCACGCAGGCACCCTGATATGCTGTGAGCATGCCGATTTGGATCACGCTGTTGCTTATCCTGCTCACCACCCACCGCGTCACGCGCCTCGTCACGCGTGACCAGTTCCCACTCATCGCGCTGCCGCGCGAAGCGTTCGCGCGGCGTTGGTCACGCATCTCGGTGCGGCTGCCCGACACGCCCGAGGACGCCTGGCGCGCGCGACGTAACGACACGTGGTCGGGTGCGCGAACGAACGTCGTGATGCACTCGCTCGCGTACCTCTGGGAGTGCGACTGGTGCGCGTCGATGTGGGTGGGAGCGCTGGTCGTGGTGGGCGCCTGGCACTGGGCAGGCCTCTCGGGCTACCCTGTCTACATCTCCGTGTTGACGTGGCTCGCCGCGAGCACGGCGACGGGGCTGATCGCCCAGCGGGAACCCGACTGACCGGAGGTGAGCCGTGGCCGACCGGCGCAGGGACGCGCTCACGGCGTCGGCCAGCGTCACGCGAACGGTCGAGCGCCGGGCGCTGGTGGCCGCCGCGTCGATCGTCCAGTCGACCCGTCAGTTACTCATCCGGTACAGGTCGTGGCAGGACGAGTCCTGGGCGATGTACGACGCGATCGGTGAGTACAACGCCGGCGTCACGTGGCTCAGTAACTCGATGTCACGGGTGCGGCTGCTGGCCGCCGTCCTGACGCCCGGTGGCGACGAGCCCGAGCCGATCGAGGACGGACCCGCCGCGGACATCATGCAAGAGCTCTGCGGTGGCCTGCCGGGCCAGGCCGCCATGATGAGTGACTTCGGGGTGCACCTCCCGCTGGTCGGTGACTGCTGGCTCACCGGCGAGGTCGTCGACGGGGAGCAACTGTGGGTCGTCCGGTCCGCCGACGAGGTGCAGCCGATCCAGCGGAAGCGTAGGTCCCGGCTCGGCCAGACGTTTAGTGGTCTGCTGGGCAACCGGGATGATGACGACGCCGGCACGTTCCAGATACAGGTGGATGACGGCGTCTGGCGGCCGATCGCCGACGACTCGCTGGTGTGCCGTATCTGGGAGAAGGACCGGCACTTCGGTTGGAAGGCCACGGCCGTCGGCAAGGCCGCGCTCGCGATCCTGCGCGAGATCAACCTGTACGACCGACGCATCATCGCGCTGCTGATCTCACGGCTCGCCATGAACGGCATCCTGGCGATCCCCGAGGAAATCACCGTTCCGGTCCGGCCCGAGTTCCAGGACGAGGCCGATCCTCTGGTCGCGCAACTCGTCGACATCGCCGCCAAGTCGATCTCCGAACCGGGCACCGCGCTGGCCGCGCTGCCGATCCCGTGGCGCATCCCGGGTGACGCGATCGAGAAGATCAAGCACATCACGTTCCACGACCAGGCCGACTCGCAGGCGCGCAACTCGCTGCTCGACGACCGGGACAAGGCGATCACGCGACTCGCCCGCACGCTGCGCATGCCGGTCGAGGCGTTGCTCGGCACAGGCGACTCCAACCACTGGAACGCGTGGCTCGGCGACGAGCAATCCATCAAGATCTTCATCGCGCCGCCGATCGAGACGGTGTGTCAGGGTCTCACGCTCGGTTACCTACACCCGATGCTGCGCGCGGCCCACGAACCGATCACGTTGAACGGTGACCGGATCATCGTCTGGTACGACACGAGCGAGCTCACCTCGAAGCCCGACCTGAGTCAGCAGGTCCTCGAACTGCGTGACCGACTGATCGTAAGCGACGCCGCAACGCGCAAGGAGTCGGGCGTCGACGAGTCCGCCGAGCCGTCCCCCGACGAGTTCAAGCGCATGGCGCTCGTGAAGCTGCTGGACAACCCGCAGCTGGCCGCCGAGGCCTACGAGAAGCTCACCGGTGATAAGTTCACCCCACCGGCTCCGCCGCCCGGCGCACCCGCGCCGAACGGCCCAGGCGAGGGGGAGCCCGGCGACGGTGCGACCACCGCGCCGGGCGGCGGGAACACCCCACCGACGCGACCCGACCAGGCGCCCTCCGAGCCGAACGGCGCGCGACCCATCACCGTCGTCGTCGCACCGCCGAGGTGAGCCGTGGAGCTCGCCGCGCTCACACTCGCCCAGATTGACGAGAGGATCATCGCGACCGAGGCACGCTTTCGCGCGTCGCTTCGGCGATCCGTGTACGCCGTCGCAAACCACGTGCTCTCGCAGTCGGCGGTCACCGCCGGCCAGCTGGGCTGGTCGGGACTCGTGGCGTCCACCTCGCCCGACGACGCGTCGCTCGTCGTGCAGGCGTGGCACGACGAGGTCGAGGGTAAGCTCACCCCGTTCGTTGCCACGCTGTACTACGGCGCGGCCGACGCCGTCAACGCGTCGCTCGGCGGTCAGGTCACCGCGCCCGACGCCACCGACTTCCTGACGGCGGCGACGAACCGGGTCAAGGCACTGGCCACCGAGCTCTGGGAGCTGATCCGCCTCGCGCTGGCCGACGGCCTGCGCCTGGGGGAGACCTCGGGGCAGCTCGCGAAGCGCGTCCAGGACATCGCCAAGCTGTCCGAGGCGCGGGCCCTAACGATCGCACGCACCGAGGCGCACGCCGCCCTGGAGGCGGGCTCGCTCGCCCAGCTGCGGGTGTCCGGTCTCGAGGGTAAGAAGGAGTGGCGGGCCACCGAGGACGACCGGACCCGGCCGAGCCACGCGCTGGCCGACGGCCAGAGCGTGCCGCTGGACGGAAAGTATGAGGTCGGCGGCGCGCTCCTCGACTACCCGGGCGATGTGACCGGACCGCCGGGTGAGACGATCAACTGTCGGTGCACCCAGCTGTTTCACATCTCGACCGACATTGACGACGTTGTCGATGTTGCGGAGGTTGTTATCGCGGCCACCGAAGCCGAGACATTTCATTTGCCTGGGCTACACGATCAGAAGGCACACGGCCACCGTGAGACGTTAAGTGTGGGTGATATCACAAAGATTCTTAAGCGCCTAGGTAAGGCACGTACCGGCGACAAGGCCTACGACGTGGTTACGTCTACGGATGAGTTCGGTGTAGTTGATGACAAGGGTCGAAATCTTGGACCTAACGCGAGTGGGCAGATCGGCCCAACCACCGTCTCGGGCCTTAGTCACGCGGTAGGCAGTTATCAAAATGACGCGTTTCAACTTAACGGAAGGTTACGTGAGGGTACCGATCGCGATTCATGGTTCACCGAGAGGGACGACCAGGGTCAGGGTCGTGTCGTCGGCTACGGCGACAGCGTTCGCACACTTGATCTGGCGTTTCAGCAGCCGAAGGCGAAGCTTAAGCGTGATGTCGTCGTGGAACGCGGCATCATCAACCCGAGTGCGATATTCGGGGAGTCATGGCACGACGATGAGAGCAACGTTGGTTTAACGTGGGATGACCCGGGGTTTACCTCCGTTACCGTAGATGGCTCAACGGCCGAACACTTTACATCGGCGGCACACACCGGTGCACTCACAGGCGCACCGTTGATCATGCGTATCTTGGTACCCAAGGATACGCCGACGCTACGCATAGGGCGGGCTGACTTTCCAAGCATCACCGAGAAGTATGCGTGGGAGCGTGAGGTACTGTTACCGCGTAACTCGAAGTTTCGAATCGTCGCGGATCACGGCGTAGATGCCAAGGGTATTAGACGTGTTGACGTTGAACTGGTGACGGCTGGTGCTGACGTGTATGAGACGCAGGTGCGGTACGTCACCACCTTGACTGGGTCGATGAGTTGGCAGACTGTGAGCACCGTCGACATCCCGCCGTGTGTGGACGTTGGTCCACCGATCCCCGCCGATCACGTTAAGCGTGTCAAAGTCTCACAAGATGATAGTATGGACACCGTGGACGGAGATGACGCGACACTCGTCGCCGCGAAGAAGCCCTTCCAGGAGTCACAGGTCAAGCGCGATACGGAGGGTAAGTTCGCGAAGCAGGCCGGCGTCAAGGTGCTGATCTCGAAGTTGGTCGCCAGTCTCAAGGGCTACAAGAAGATCTCTGGCCAGAAGGGCTCCAACCTCGGGGGCGTCTACGAGGGACCAACCGGACACCGGATCTACGTCAAGCGGGCCAAGTCCGAGAAGCACGCCAAGAATGAGGTGCTTGCCTCGGCGCTCTACCGCGCCGCCGGTGTCGACACGCCGCAGGTGCACCGCGCCACCGACGCACCCGATCTGCCGGACACGACTGTCGGCCAGACGTACACGGACCTCGTGCCGGGCGCGGTGCCCGATCTCTCCGTGAAGCTCAAGGACCCGGCGTACCGGAAGAAGCTCCAGGAGGGCTTCGCGGTCGACGCCTGGCTGGCCAACTGGGACGTTGCCGGTCTCACGCTCGACAACATCGTCACCGGCGATGATGGTGAGCCGCACCGGATCGACGTCGGTGGAACGCTGCTGTTCCGGGCAAAGGGTAAGCCGAAGGGCGCCGAGTTCGGCGATGATGCCCTCGAGATCGACACGTTGCGTGATCCAAAGATCAACGCGCAGGCTGCCCAGTTGTTCGGGGACATGACCGACGACGAGATCCGCGAGTCGGTGAAGCGCGTCGCGGCGATCACGCCCGAGGCGATCGACCAGGCCGTCGTCAACGCGGGCCTGGGCAAGGACCTCGCCGATAGGCTGAAGAAGCGTCGTGCCTACCTCATGAAGCGCTTCGGCGTGCCCGAGTCGGGTGAGAAGCAGCCAGCGGCTGACGCGACGCCGTTCACGATCGTGCCGAAGGCCGAACGTGGGAAGTCCGGGGACGGCTACGCCGCGCCGGGACTGTGGGGACGTTACGGCGCCGCGGGCGTCATGATCCGGCACACCGACGAGGACGGCACCGAACGATTCCTGCTCGTCCAGCGCGGTCCCCAGGTCTCCTCGAACAAGGGTAAGTGGCAGCTGGCCGGGGGCGCCATCGATGAATTCGAGACACCTGAGCAGGGTGCCGCGCGCGAGATCCACGAGGAGATCGGCGCGCCCGCGGACTACGTCGGCTCGATGAAGAAGGTCGGCACGCACTCGACGGCCGTGCCGATCGAGGGTAAGCAGCCGTGGGTGTACTCGTCCATCGCCGCCGACGCGCCCGAGATGTTCGACCCGGTTGTGGACCAGACCGAGACCGGCGACGCGAAGTGGCTCACCTACGCGGAGATCAAGGAGCTCGAGCAGTCTGGGCAACTGCACCCGGCGCTGGCTAAGAACATCGAGGCGATCTTTGATCTCTATGACGGGGAGCCTTCGAAGTCTAAGCCGGTATCCACGCCGCAGCTCGAGTCGCTCGTCGAGTTACCCGTGAAGGAGAAGGCAGGTCCGACACTCTCGGGTGGTGCGAAGAAGCCGAAGGGTAAGCCCGGTGACCCGCTTAAGATCACCACGGGTGTCATCTGGCCGAAGGAGCCATACGCGGACGGTGATGTTATCGCCGTTTCGGCAGATGGCAGCCAGAAACTCGTGTGGGATGATGGGCAAAAGAAGTACGTGCACACCATCGTAGGCCCAACGAAGACGACATCATTCTCGTACTCCAAGAAGGAGACGTACACCAAGCTTAAGAGTCAGACCGGCTGGTTCATCCCTGGTGGTGAACCGTCACTTCCTCCCCAGGCCACGAACGCGCCCGATCTGGTAGGGCAGCCCGGGGACGTTGACGTAGGTACCACACCCAACTGGGATCAAATCATCGAAGGCAACTACGCGGGTGACTACCCGAGTGGCACGGCGGTCGCGGAGGCGATCACGCCGTCGGGTGGCAAGTATCAGCTCACGCAGAGCACCAACACCGGTGTCTTTTTGGTCTCATACACCACCCGGTGGTACGTGTCACAACTCGATTCAATTGATCTTTACACGTATGACACCGGCGATAAGCTGCATAGTGAGCTGCTCAACTACGCACCGGAGTGGCACGCCGTGGCGTCACCGGCGTTCTCGCTCACGGAGCTGCCGACGCCTACGACATCCACGATCTCCGAGGACGTGATCGCCGAGGGCGTCGACTGGTCCAGCGTTCTCACGGGCATCTACGAGCAGGAGTACGATCCCACGATACCGATCGCGGTGACTCACGACGGTACGTACCGACTCATTATCAACAGCTACGCCAGCAACACGATCACGGTCGAGAAGAAGCAGCTTCACGGGACGTGGCTGTCGATCGACGACGTCAGTCTCAGTGACGACGGCGACATCGCCTCCACGCAGATCGAGCAACTGACGTTTGGCTACGGGTCGAAGTGGGTGCCGTGGACGGGTGAATCCGACGTGTCGGGTGGTCACGTCGAGAATGAACTGACCATCAGTAACTGGCTCGGCGTCGCGACAGCTAAGTATGAGCCACTTCAACTCGTCGCCGTCACGCCGGACGGCAAGCACCGGATCATCATGAATGCCGCCGGCACGGGGTTCTACGTTCAGACCAACGCCAACCAGGACACGGGCGATGAGCCTGACTGGGTGGTAAGTGCCAACGGTGGTCCCGGCGTTCTCGCTAATATCGCCAAGATGGTGGCACCGACGTGGGAGGTACCGGCGGGTAGTAAGCCGGTCATCTTGACCGGTACGAACTCGGACACACCCGGTAAGCCTAAGATCAAGTCGGTAAAGGTGCCAGACGTCACGCCGTCCGTCGTCGGCGACACCTCGGGCGTCTCGGTGTCGACGAAGAAGGCGATCCAGCAGGCTGCGAAGGACTACGGGGCACAATGGTACTCGAAGTCCGAGAGCATCTGGCAGGCCGTTCAGGAGCTTAAGAAGGACTACCCGAACCTCAGTCTGCTGCAGATCCTGCACATTTTAGACGAGGGTACCAAGACTAAGAAGTCGCCGACACCGCACACCGATAAGATCCAGAAGTGGCTTAAGACAAGTAAGGGTCTCGTGCAGTCGGGTTCGACGCTCGAGCAAGTGCAGGAGGCGCTGGGGCAAGTGTCCACCGCGCCGCTCACACCCGGCGCCGAGCCACCCGACGTCACGACCTCGGGCATCGGTCACCTGCCGGCCGCTACCAAGCAGGAGATCTACGCCGAGTTCAAGAAGCTGCCGAGCACCTCATCCGCGAAGGGTTCACCCGCCGCGATCTACACCGCGGCTAAGCAGATCGGTAGTGACTACAACCTGTCGCTGCTGCAGGTGCTGCAGGTACTCGACGAGATCCGCGCGGCGAAGGTCAAGGCCACCGGCAACGACGCGAAGGCCTACCAGAACAACGTACTCGCGTGGCTCAAGACACCGAAGGGCGCCGCGGCGGCCGCGGGCCTGCCGATCCCGAAGCCTGAGAAGCCTAAGCTCAAGGTTCCGGCCGAGATCGAGGACTTCGACACGACCGGTAAGTACACGTACGACGTCGTGTCGACCATCGATGCGCTCGCCGCGTCCAAGGCGTCCAAGAAGAAGTACGGGGACTGGACCAGTGAGGAGCAGGCCGGCCTCACCGCGTACACCGGCGGCATCTACTACTCGATCAACTCGTACCTGTGGGGCGACTCCGACTCGCTCTCGTCCTCGAACGAGACGGCGATGATTCACATACAGGCCGGCATGCGACCGTCCACGCGTCCGATGCTGTTACACCGCGGCACCGGCCTAGACGGCGTCGGCGGCGCGAAGAGTTACGATCAGCTGCTGGCGATGGTTGGTCAGACGTACCGGGCGGACGGCTTCAGCTCAACCAGCGTCGGGGGTAAGGAGGCGTTCTCGAAGACCGTGCGACTCGAGATCGAGGCGCCGCCCGGAACGCCCATGGCGTACGTTCGACCGATCTCTCACTTCAAGTCCGAGAACGAGATGACGCTGGCCGCCGGCCTCCACTTCCGGATCATCTCGGTGAAGAAGGTCGGTAGTAAGATCGTGGTGCGTTTGAGGGTGGTGCCGGAGCCGTGACCCAGCCGTCGAACGTGGGACCCGTCGAGAGTGACCACGGCTTCAGGTTGACGACGCTGGTCGAGGCCGTGCCGTTGAGCGACGGTCAGGCGCGTCGCTTTCTGACCACCGGCGTGCCGCCGTGGCAGGAGATCGCGTCGTCTACGATCGTCGCGGAACGCGAGCTCACCGATGCGGAGGTGCTTGGTATCCTCACCGCGGCCGGCGAGTCACACACCGGCGCCATGATCGCGCTCGTGCCACGAGTCGTCGACGCCGAGCGACTGGCCGTCGACGGCGGTGAGGATGAAGAACAGCTGCACCTAACGCTCGCGTTCCTCGGTGCAGCCAGCACGGTGCCACCCGCCGCACGCGGTGAGATTATCGAGCAACTGCTGCACCACGCGGTCGACGTTCCGGTCACCGGCAGCGCGTTCGCCGTCGCCGAGTTCAACCCGCAGGGTGACGAGCCGTGCGTCGTGCTAATAGTCGGCGATGACACCGGCGCGCTCGAGGAGCTCCAGTGGAGCGTGTGTGAGACACTCGGTGCGGTACGCGACGACGGTTGGGTGATGCCCGAGCAGCGCTCGCCGTGGATCCCGCACGTCACCCTGCTCTACGCGGAGGGCGGCGACGTGGACGTGGAGTCGCTGGCCGAGCTCACCGGGCCGGTCATCTTCGACCGGATCCGCGTCGCGTTCTCCGACGAGGTGGTCGACATCCCACTCGGTGAGATCTCCCCCTAGTGCTACCCTGTCGACCAGCGGGTGGAGGAGGTGCGCCGTGCCGTGGGACGTCGAGAAGCGCGGCGATAAGTGGTGCGTCGTGAAGGCCGCCGACTCGTCCACCGTCGCGTGTCACGACAGCGAGTCGTCCGCCGAGGCGCAGGTACGCGCCCTCTACGCGAACGCGAACACCACCGAGATCGAGGTGTACGAGCTCTCGCTCGCGGTCGCACCCGGCGGTCGTGGTCTGCTTAAGTACTGGACGCGTGGCGAGGGTGCCGTCAAGATCCGGTGGGGCACCGACGGCGCGATGGGTCGCTGCATCCGGCACCTGAGTAAGCATCCTTCCATAACGGATCCGGGCGGACTCTGCGCCGAGTATCACAAGGCCGCGACCGGCGAGTGGCCCCGAGGAGGAACCGTGCCCAGTGAGCTCGACGGCGAGACGTTTACGACGCAGACCGAGGACACGCTCGGCTTCACCGTCGACGAGACCGGCGCCTGGGAAGGCACGCTGATCGTCGAGGGCATCGAATCTGGCGACGGCCGCGAGTTCGCGCACAACTCTCTCGACTGGGATGACCCGGCCAGCGGTAACATGCCGCTCGACTGGCAGTACGAGTACAGTCACGGCGGCACCAACGACAAGACGACACGCGTGGGCACCATCCACGAGGTGTGGCGTGAGGGACCCGTGATGTTGCCGGGGCACCCCGAACCGGTCATGCTCGTCAACGGACGCGGTACGCTCGACCTCGGCGGTCCGCCCGACGATCACGCGCACGAGGCGTTCCGACGCATGTCCGAGAAGCCGACGCCGCGACTCACCGGCGTCTCGGGTATGGTCGACTCAACCAAGGACGCGTTCGTCGAGGAGATTTACCCGGAGCAGCCGCAGACCGAAGGTCTCGAGGGTGACGTCGTGTCGCTGGTCTTCGGCAAACCCGAGAAGACCATCTACCACAAGGGACGACTGCGCGGCGCGACACTCGTCGAGTACCCGGCGTTCACCGAGTCGCGGATCTACCTACGCAGCGAGAGTCCACCGGCCAGCGGGGTGGGTAGCCCACTCGAGTCGACGCGTTCGCCCGCCTACGCGCTCGGCGAGCAGCACTTCACCGAGTTGTCCGACGGACCGTGGAACGCACCGCTTCACGCGTCACGGTTGCCGCGTGACCTCAAGTTGACCAGCGCGCTGCGCGCGTTCGCGACCGTCAACTGGCACACCAGCGGCATGACGTCGCGCGACGACTGCGCGCTGCTGCACCACGAGGTGGACGAGAACGGCGTCGCCGGTCCGGCCAACGTCACCGGCGTTACCGCGGCGCTGCGTGCGCTGGATCTAATGCGGCTACCCGCCGAGCGCGTCGAGCGGGCGCGCGCCCACCTACAGCGACACCTGGAGGCCGCCGGCATGGCACCGACACCCCCCGCCGAGCCGCTGACCGCCGCGGCTCACGTCATCACGATCTCGGACGTGCCGCCGGCCGAGTGGTTCGCCGAACCGCTGGACGTCCAACAACACGGCGCGCTTACCGTCACCGACCAGGGTCGCGTGTACGGCTGGCTCGCGCCGGCCAACGTCGCCCACCGGTCGTTCGCCGATCGCAGGGTGTACGCACCGCGGAACGTCGACTACCGGCGATTCCTTGGCGGGGAGACCATCGTTGCCGGCGGAGGACGCGTGGTTACCGGACCGATCACCATGGAGTGTGGGCACGCCAACCCGCACGATCCGCGACGCGCCGACCTGAACTGGGCGCCCGATCACTACCACAACACGTGCTCGGTCGTGGCGCGTGTCAACGTCGGCGAGTCGGAGCGCGGCACGTGGGTAGCCGGCGCGCTGGTGGCCGGGGTCACCGCCGAGCAGATCACGAAGATGATGACGTGCCGACTCTCCGGCGACTGGCAGCCGATCCGTGACCAGCCCGGACGTCGCGAGCTCGTGGCCGCGCTGCTCGTGCCCGTACCGGGCTTCCCGCTGGCTCGGAGTGCCCCGACCGTTCAAGTGGACAACGGCGAACTCATCGCGGCATCCGTGCCGGTGCGCGTCGTTCACGCCGACGCGGACGTCGACTTCGAGCTGCAACGATCGCGCGTCGAGCGTAACGCGTTCGACGTCGTCATCGCCAGTCTACAGCGACGGCTCGGTCGCACACCGGCCGACCGGGTGGCGGCGTTGAAGTCACGGGTACACTCGACCGCGACGCTGGACGTGGGAGATGATGCCAGCTTTCGATTCCGCAGAAATCAGAAGCGAAACCCCGCCACCGGCCAGTGGATAGACGATACCGTTGGTGACGGTGTTCACGGTCGCGGTCGTATTTCGAGCGTCCCGAACATCGGCGACAGCGACGTGGACTACGTCGACTTACCAGTCGAAGGTCCCACGCGTTCAGGGAATCGAAAGCGACTACGTCAGCTTCAGGAGCAGGCTGAGGATCAAGGTCTCGATGAGAGCGAAGCACGTGAGCTTCGAACACTCGAGGAACTACTCGATGACGAGATGGATGAGGAAACTCGCCGACGTCGGGAAAATGCACTGGAGGGTGATTAATGGGTTGTGGATGCGGTGAAAAGAAGGAAGCAGTGACCTCGGCGCAGCTCACAGAGCTAGTGGATACGTCGACGATCGCGCCGGTCACCCAGACCATGCGAGAGCGTCGTCAAGCCGAGTTGTCCAGCGTTCGAGCGGCCATCGCCAACTCGCGGGGCTAAATCTCACCACAGTTTCGTTTGACAGTCGGCCCGGTGCCTCCCTATGCTGGTACCGGGCCGATCCTTGTCACTACGAAGCAGATGCGATAGGTGGCACGCCGTGGCAAAGAACAAGGGGCCGGTCCAGCCTCCCGAGGATTACACCGCGCTGAGTGACGAGGAACTCGCGACGTTCGAGACGGACGCCACCGCCGAGTTCGACGAGGTCACCGGCGATCCGAACATCAACGCGGACGGGCTGGCGCGCGCGACCCAGTTGGCCGACATGGTCGATACGGTTCGCGGCGAGAACGCACGTCGTGCCCAGGAACGCGCGGACATCGCCGCCGGGCGTGAGGCCCTCATGGCCCGGGTGCACGCACAGCCCGAGGAGCCCGAGGGTGGCGAGGACGAGGGCGACACCGAGGGTGGCGAGAGTGGCGCCGAGAGCACCGGCGAGGGTACCGCGGCGCCGGCGGTCGCGGTGGTCGCCACCGGGGGTGCGACGACCCAGCCGGCGCGACGCGCGACGCGCAAGCTGAACCCGTCGCTCGCGGACGCGCAGACACACGCGCCGAAGATCAAGGCACCGCGCGCCGAACCGGTACTCGTGGCCTCCGCCGACATTCCGGGTTTCACCACGGGCGGTAGACTGGACGGCATGGACTCGCTGGTCGCCGCGATGACGGCGCGCGCCCGCGCGTTGCCGATCGCGGCGGTGAGGGGCTCGGACGAGGACTGGGAGCGCGCGACGCGTTACCCGATCGCGGCGCTCGAGCGTCAGTTCCGGTACACCCTCGGCCCGGATGCGACACCTGAGCAGATCAACGACGTGCTCACCGCGGCCACAGACCCGGAGGCGCTGGTCGCCGCGGGTGGCTGGTGCGCGCCGAGTGAGATCTCATATGACTTCTACAACATCGTCTGTGAAGACGGCATGATCGATCTTCCGACGATCGGCATCAACCGGGGTGGCATTCGCTTCCCGGTGTCGGCCTCGTTCGGTGACCTGGTCGGTAACGCGGCGATGTGGTCGTGGACCGAACTGCAGGACGTCGCGGCCGTCACCGGTACCGGCGCCGGCACCAAGACCTGCGCACGGGTGCCGTGTCCGTCCTTCCTCGAGGAACGTCTCGAGTGTGACGGCATCTGTCTCACCGTCGGCAACCTGACGGAGGATGCGTTCCCCGAGTTGATCGCGAACCACACCAAGTTGCTGTTCGCGGCACACGCGCACAAGATGAACGGTCGGTACATCGCGAAGCTGCTCACGGCCAGCGGTACGGCGATCACGGGCATGGGTACCGCGGGCTCTGGTCTCGTGGCACCGGTACTCGGCTCGATCTCGCTCGCCGCGATCGACTACCGCGAGAAGTACGCGATGTGCGAGGACGCGATCCTCGAGGTCATCCTGCCCCGCTGGGTGCGCGCCGCGATGCGGTCCGACCTGCGGAAGCGGGGCGGCGACTTCCGGTACCTCACGGTCGCCGACGCCGCGCTCATGGACATGTTCGACGTCGAGAACGTTCGCGTTCAGTGGGTCAACGACTGGCAGGTGCGGGCGTCCGGGTTCCCGGGCCAGTCGACGCCGATCGTGGTGTGGCCGACCACCGTCCAGTTCATGATCTTCGCGCCGGGCACGTTCGTGCTCGGTCGGGGACTGCGTCTCAACCTCGGCGTCATCCGTGACTCGGTGCTCAACGCCACCAACGACCACACGGCCGAGTGGCAGGAGGAGTGCTGGCTGATCGCGAAGATGGGTCACGAGTCCCGGCTGTACACCGTGCCGATCTGCCCGGATGGCACCACCGGTGCCGCGGACCTCACCGCCTGCGGCGTGTAAGCGCCCACCGTGGCGATCGACTTCGACGGCGGGAGGTGAGGACACATGGTCAACGCACGACTGGAGGTCCCACCTCCCGGGTTCACACCACTTCCGTTCGGCCTGTTCTCGGCGATCGACTTTCGTGTCGACTCTGATCCACACTGGCGGCTCGGTGTCGACTATGAGCCGCTGTGCTCGACGTCCGGCGCCGTTACCGGTCTGACGTACGAAGGTTGCTTCTCGGTTACCGGCACGGGTGGACCACCGCCTCCCCCGCCCACCAAGGGCAGCACAGGTGATAAGACATTTCGTGGCGCCACCGCGTTCTCGCCGTACTCGCTGATCGATTGCTCGGCACCGGGTTTCTGGGATGAGGCCGAGGAAAACGCACTCCGGCTCATCGGCCGCACCGAGCAGCGACAGGTGGAACGTGCGTTCTGGACCGGTGTGGCCGGACTGCAACCCGTCGTGTACCCACACCTCGCCGCAAACACGGCGCTCGTAGAGGGCATGGTGA
>Ga0209814_10000276_pt1 | contig 16139 bp, 11 predicted proteins | sample SoiMetdeltSBSDD1_FD_187597 | JGI IMG/M metagenome (GOLD analysis project Ga0209814, IMG submission 187597) | Bulk soil microbial communities from a Populus tree surrounding site in Tennessee, USA - Soil MetaG P. deltoides SBSDD1 (SPAdes) (version 2) | ecosystem: Environmental > Terrestrial >... | reverse complement strand
CCGCGAGCCGGGGCGGTAGCGGCTCGATCACCCGCTCGACCTCGTCCTCGCCCACCTCGACGGTCTCGCCGTGGTGGACCAGCTCGACGGGCGGACCCTCGCGCACGCGGTAGGTGGCACGGCGGCCGTCGGTCGTCACCACCAGGCAGCTGCCTCGGTAGCAGACCCGGAAGCTCAACCGGCTGATCCCGGCCGGGAGCCGGGGCGCGAACGACAGCCGCCCCCGGTCGGCCCGCATGCCGCCCAGGCCCTCGACCAGCGCGGTCCACGCCCCGGCCAGGGAGGCCATGTGCAGGCCGTCCCGGGTGTTGCGGGCCCTGTCCTCCAGGTCCATGAGCGCCGCTTCGGCCAGGTAGTCGTGGGCCAGCTCCAGGTAGCCCAGCTCGGCCGCCACCACCGCCTGGGTGCACGCCGACAGCGACGAGTCCCGTACGGTCAGGGCCTCGTAGTAGCGGAAGTCGCGGTCCTTCTCCTCGAAGCTGAAGCGCTCGCCCCGCAGGTGCAGGGCCAGCACCAGGTCGGCCTGCTTGACCACTTGCTTGCGGTACAGGTCGAAGTACGGGAAGTGGAGCAGCAGCGGGTACTTGTCGGGCGGCGTGCCGGCGAAGTCCCACACCGCGTGGTTGGTGAAGCCTTCGCTCTGGGGATGGACGCCGAGCTTCTCGTCGTAGGGCACGACGATGGCCTCGGCCGCGTCCCGCCACGACGCCATCTCCTCGTTCGTCACCCCCAGCTCGACCGCCCGCTCGGGGTGGCGGGCCGCCATCGCGGCCGCCTCCCGGAGGTTCTGCTCGGCCATGAGGTTGGTGTAGATGTTGTTGTCCGCGATCGAGCTGTACTCGTCGGGCCCGGTCACGCCGTCGATGCGGAACCGGCCCTCGTTGTCGTGGTGGCCGAGGCTGCGCCACAGCCGGGCCGTCTCCACCATGAGCTCGAGGCCGACGGCCTGCTCGAACTCCTCGTCGAGGGTGGCGTCGACGTAGCGCACGACCGCGTCGGCGATGTCGGCGTTGATGTGGAACGCCGCGGTGCTGGCCGGCCAGTAGCCCGACGACTCCCGGCCCCGGATGGTCCGCCACGGGAACGCGGCCCCGTCCAGCCCCAGCTCCTGGGCCCGTTCCTTCGCGATGGGGAGGGTGAGCTGGCGCCAGGCGACGCAGTTGGCCGCGGCCTCGGGCTTGGTGTAGGTGAGCACGGGGAGCACGAAGGTCTCGGTGTCCCAGAACGTGTGGCCGTCGTAGCCCGGCCCGGTCAGGCCCTTGCTGGGGATGGGCCGCTGCTCGGCGCGGGCCCCGGCCTGCAGGATGTGGAACATCGCCACCCGCACCGCCTGCTGGACCTCGGCGTCGCCCTCCAGCTCGACGTCCGCGTGGCCCCAGTACTCGTCGAGGTACGCCCGCTGCTCGGCGACCAACCCGTCCCATCCGGTGAGACGGGCCGCGGCCAAGGCCGCCACCACCTGGTCGGTGAGCGCCGGGCGGGTCCGCTGGCTCGACCAGCCGTAGGCCAGGAACTTCACGATGCGCAGCTTCTCCCTCGGCGCCAGCCGGGTGGCGATGGTGAGCCGGCACACGTCGTCCGAGGCCCACAGGTCGAGGTCGGTGTTGGGCGGGCCGTCGATGATGTGGCGCATGCCCGCCGCCAGCCGCAGCCCGCTCTGGCGGGTGTGGTGGACCATGACCGCCTCGGTGCCCGTCGCCGTGTGCTCCTCGGCCACGAGGGGCCGTTCCAGCACCGCCGCGGTGCGCGGGTCGCGCCCGAGGTCGGGCAGCTCCTCGTTCGCCACCAGCTCGGACTGCACCACCACCCGCAGCGAGTCGTCCACCGGCTCGACCTCGTAGAGGATGGCGGCCACCGCCCGTTGCGACAGCGAGACCAGCCGCGTCGAGTTGATCCGCACCGCGTCGCCGGCGGGCGAGCGCCACTCCACCCGGCGGCGCATGACGCCCTCGCGCAGGTCGAGCGTGCGCTCGTGCGACGTCAGGGTCCCGTAGCGGACGTCGAACGGCTCGTCGTCCACCAGCAGCCGGATCAGCTTGCCGTTGGTGACGTTGATGATGGTCTGGCCCGACTCCGGGTACCCGTAGCCGGTCTCGACGTAGGGCAACGGCCTCAGCTCGTAGACCGAGTTGAGGTACGTCCCCGGGATGCCGTGGGGATCGCCTTCGTCCAGGTTCCCCCGCAACCCGATGTGCCCGTTGGACAGGGCGAAGACCGACTCGGTCCGCCCCAGCGCGTCGAGGTGCAGCTCGTGCTCGGTCACGCTCCAGGGCTCGACCGCGAAGCACCGGTCCGGCCCCGTCACGACGACCCCGCTCCCCGCTCGACCTGCTCCGGCTCGGGATCGGGCTCATGCGGCCGGCCGGGCTCAGCCGCCCCCGAGCCGCCGGCTTCGGCCGCGACCGCCGCATCGGCGCCACCCGTGGCCGGCCCGGGCTCGTCGAGCAGCTCGGCCAGGTCGGCCACGACCACGTCCGCCCCGTGGCTCGCGAGGTCGGCGGCCTGGCCCACCCGGTCGACGCCCACCACTCGGGCGAAGTCTCCGGCCCGCCCGGCCTCGACGCCGGCGATGGCGTCCTCGAACACCGCGGCCTCAGCCGCGCCGGCCCCGAGCGCCCGGGCCGCGGCCAGGAACGTGTCCGGGGCGGGCTTGCCGGCCAGGCCCTGCTCCCGCGCCACGCGCCCGTCCACGACCACGTCGAACCGGTCGGCCAGCCCCGCGCTCTGGAGCACGTCCCGGGCGTTCGCGCTGGACGATACGACCGCCATCTTGAGCCCCGCTCGCCGCGCCTCGTCCACGTACCGCACCGAGCCGGGGTACACCTCGACACCGTCCTTCGCCATCATGGCCAGCACCAGGTCGTTCTTCCGGTTCGACAGCCCGTACACGGTGGCGGTCCCTGGCGGGTCGGCCGGCGTCCCCTCGGGCAGCTCGATGCCCCGGGAGGCCAGGAACGCTCGGGTCCCGTCCAACCGGGGCCGCCCGTCGACGTACCGGTCGTAGTCCTGGCCGGTGAACGGGGCCTGAGGCGATCCGCCGCCATCGACCTGCCCGGCCAGGAAGTCGTCGAACATCTGCTTCCAGGCCGCCGCGTGCTGCGTCGCCGTGCGGGTCAGCACACCGTCCAGGTCGAACAGCAGCGCCTGTACCTCGGGGGGAAGTCCGAGCACACCATGTGGTTACCCGCCCTGCGCCCTCCTGTCCACGATTCGTGCTAGGCGTCGCCGAAGAAGCCGAGCACGAAGCGGTCGTCGCTCCCACCGGTGTGGACCACTCGGATCACGTAGGTGCCGGTGGCCGGGAGCTGCTCGTCGCCGAACCACTCCAGGCCGTTGACCACGCCGGGCTCGCCGCCCTCCCAGCTGCCCTCGCTGGAGCCGTCGGGGGCGAAGACCTCGATGTGGGTGCTGATGCCGTCGTCGGCGAGCGACAGCAGCTGGAACTTCTGGTCCTGGCGCAGGTAGACCGCGAAGTCCTGGTAACCGCCCGGATCCAGGTCGACGACCAGGTGGGCGAAGATTGGCAGGTCGCCGTCCGCCCCGGGGACGGACGTGGGCTCCGAGCCGGGGATGGTCGTGGGCGGCGACGACTCCGCCGGGATCGTCACTGGCGGCAGGTCCGGTTGGGGGCCGGTGGCCGCGGTGGTCGTCGTGTCCTGCACGGCGGTGCCGACGTTGCCGGGGATCGTCGCGCCGCCGAGCACCGAGCCGAGGGCGCTCCCGGCCGTCTCGTCCTCGCTCCCGGACCCATCGTCGCCGGAGACGTACACGACGATGGCCACCACCAGGGCAACGGTGGCCAGCCCCGCGAGCACGGCCACCAGGAGGGGACGGCCGGACGGCGGGGGCGGCGCGGGCGTCGGGCTGTCGGCGGCGGCCGGGAACATGGCAGCACGGGACGCTAGCGGCGCCCGACCCGGCGCCGGCCGCGGGGCATTATCGGGCGGTGAGGACCGACACCGTGGACGGCCTCGTGGCCCGGCTGGGCCTCGAGCCGCATCCCGAAGGCGGCTGGTACCGCGAGACGTGGCGCCCCGACGTGGCCGAGGGCGAGCGACCCGCGGGCACGGCCATCTACTACCTGCTGGCGGCCGGGCAGCGCTCCCACTGGCACCGGGTCGACGCCACCGAGGTGTGGCACTTCTACGCCGGCGAGCCGTTGCGGCTGTCGGTCCAGGCCGGTGACCGGCCGACCGGCACCGTGACCCTGGGGGCGGACGTGCTCGGCGGGCAGCAGCCGCAGGCCGTGGTCCCCGCCGGCGCCTGGCAGTCGGCCGAGACCACGGGCGCATGGACGCTGGCCGGCTGCACCGTGTCGCCCGGCTTCCGCTTCGAGGGATTCGAGCTGGCCCCACCGGGCTGGTCGCCCCCCTCCTAGGCCAGGCCCGACCCGGGCCGGCTCAGCCGACGCCGGTGCGCTCGCCGGTGAGGAGCGGGACCAGGAACTGGCCCGTCCAGCTGGTGGGCTGGGCCGCGATCTCCTCCGGGGTGCCGGTGGCGACGACCGTGCCGCCGCCGTTGCCGCCCTCGGGGCCGAGGTCGATGACCCAGTCGGCCGTCTTGATCACGTCGAGGTTGTGCTCGATGACCAGGACCGTGTTGCCCTGGTCGACCAGCCGGGACAGCACCGTCAGCAGCTTGCGGATGTCCTCGAAGTGCAGGCCGGTGGTGGGCTCGTCGAGGATGTAGATGGTGTGCCCGGTCGAGCGCTTGGCGAGCTCGCTCGACAGCTTGACCCGCTGCGCCTCGCCGCCCGACAGCGTGGTGGCGGGCTGGCCCAGGCGGACGTAGCCGAGGCCCACGTCGACCAGCGTCTGCATGTGCCGGGCGATGGCGGGCTGGTTGCCGAAGAATTCGAGCGCCTCCTCGCAGCTCATGGCCAGGATGTCCGCGATGTTCTTGTCCTTGAACGTGATGTCCAGCGTGTCCCGGTTGTAGCGGGCGCCTTTGCACACCTCGCAGGGGACATAGACGTCGGGCAGGAAGTGCATCTCGATCTTGATGGTGCCGTCGCCTGCGCACGCCTCGCAGCGGCCACCGCTGACGTTGAAGCTGAAGCGGCCGGGCAGGTAGCCCCGCACCTTGGCCTCGTGCGTCTGGGCGAACAGCTTGCGGATGTGGTCGAACACGCCGGTGTACGTCGCGGGGTTCGATCGGGGGGTCCGACCGATGGGCGACTGGTCGATGTCGATGACCTTGTCGAGGTAGGCGATGCCGTCGACCCCGGTGTGCAGCCCCGGCGGCGTCTTCGACCGGTACACCTTCTGCATCAGCGACCGGTAGAGGATGTCGTTCACCAGCGTGGACTTGCCCGAGCCCGACACCCCGGTCACCGCCACGAAGCAGCCCAGCGGGAACTCCACGTCGATGTTCTTGAGGTTGTGCTCGCGGGCGCCCCGCACCTTGAGCCAGTGGTCGCCGGTTTGCCGGCGCTTCTCCGGCACCGGGATCGACCGCTTGCCCGCCAGGTACTGGCCGGTGAGGGAGCGCCGGTTGCGCAGCAGCTTCTGCACCGAGCCGGTGTGGACGATCTCGCCGCCGTGCTCGCCCGCACCGGGGCCGATGTCGACCACGTGATCGGCCACCTTGATGGTTTCCTCGTCGTGTTCGACCACCAGCACGGTGTTGCCCAGCTCGCGCAGGCGGATCAGCGTGTCGATGAGCCGCCGGTTGTCGCGCTGGTGCAGGCCGATCGACGGCTCGTCCAGCACGTAGAGCACGCCCACCAGGCCCGACCCGATCTGTGAGGCCAGCCGGATGCGCTGGGCCTCGCCGCCGGCCAGCGTGCCCGCCGACCGGGACAGCGTGAGGTAGTCGAGGCCCACGTCGAGCAGGAAGCCCATGCGGGCGTTGATCTCCTTGACCACCCGCTCGGCGATGAGCCGGTCGCGCTCGGACAGCTGGAGCGCGGCCAGCGTCTTGGCCGACTCGCCGATCGGCAGGTTGGAGATGTCGGCGATCGAGTGGCCGTCGATGGTCACGGCCAGCGACAGCGGCTTGAGCCGGGCCCCGCCGCACGCCGCGCACGGCACCTCCCGCATGTAGCCCTCGACCTGCTCGCGGGCGCTGTCGGACTCGGCGTCGGTGTGGCGCCGCTGCAGGTACGGGATCACGCCCTCGTAGTTGGCGTGGTAGGTGCGCTCGCGGCCGTAGCGGTTCTTGAACTTCACCCAGACCCGGTCGACGCCCTTGCCGAACAGCACCGCCTGGCGCTGCTTGGCCGGCAGCGAGCCGAAGGGGGCGTCCATGTCGATGCCCACCTCCTCGGCCACCGCTACCACCAGCCGCTGGAAGTAGCGCTGGTGGCCGCCGGACCACGGGGCGATGGCCCCCTCCTCGAGGCTGAGGTCGGGGTCGGGCACGACCATCTCGGGATCGACCTCGAAGCGGGTGCCGAGCCCGTCGCACACCTCACACGCCCCGTAGGGCGAGTTGAAGGAGAAGTTGCGGGGCGCCAGCTCCTCGAAGCTGCCATGGCCGTTGGGACAGGCGAGGTGCTGCGAGAAGGTCAGCGTCTCCGGGCCGCCGTCGTCGTCGTCCTCGCCCGCCCCGCGGCGGTCGCTCTCCTTCCCGCCCGGCACCCGGTCGGCGCCGTCGCCGTTGCGGGGCACGATCTGGACCTCGGCCACGCCATCGGCCAGCTTCAGCGCGGTCTCCAGGGAGTCGGTCAGCCGGCGCTCGATGCCGTCGCGCCGCACCAAGCGGTCGACGATGACCTCGATGGTGTGCTGCTCGTAGCGGGCCAGCTCGACCCGCTCGGACGTCTCCCGCACCTCGCCGTCGACCCGGGCGCGGGCGAACCCCTGGGAGGCCAGGTCGGCCAGCAGCGTCTCGTAGGTGCCCTTACGGCCGCGCACCACGGGCGCCAGCACCTGGAACCGGGTGCCGTCGGGCAGCTCCATGATCCGGTCGACGATCTGCTGCGGGGTCTGGCGGGTGACCTGGGCCCCGCACTCCGGGCAGTGGGCCACGCCGATGCGGGCGAACAGCAGGCGCAGGTAGTCGTAGACCTCGGTGATGGTGCCGACCGTCGAGCGGGGATTGCGCGAGGCGCTCTTCTGGTCGATGGAGATGGCCGGCGACAGGCCCTCGATGAAGTCGACGTCGGGCTTGTCCATCTGGCCCAGGAACTGGCGGGCGTAGGCGGACAGCGACTCGACGTACCGGCGCTGGCCCTCGGCGTAGATGGTGTCGAACGCCAGCGAGGACTTGCCCGAGCCCGAAAGCCCGGTGAAGACGATCAGCTTCTCCCGGGGCAGCTCGAGGCTGACGTTGCGCAGGTTGTGCTCACGGGCACCCCGGATCACCAGCGAATCAGCCACAGCGCGCCAGGCTAGCGTGTCGGCGCTCCATAGGAACGCATGTTCGGGCCGTGGGGTCTAGGGGCCGGAGAGGTCGCCGAGCTGCTCGGCGTACCAGGGGTCGGCCACGTGCTCGGCGATCTGGCGCAGCGTCCAGCCGTCCTGGGGCGCGTCCCAGGCCTCCGGGCCCGCGGCCGCGTAGCGCAGCTCGAACGTGCGGGCGAGGCGCCTCAGCCGCTGCTGGGCCTCCACCAGGTCGGCCTCGCTGAACGAGGCGCGGTCGGCGTCGAGCGTCACCGCGCTGGCGTGCCACCGGTCCTCCTCTGCGGGTGCCCCGGCGAGCAGGGCCTCGGCCTGGGCGAGGTGGTCGACGATGTGGTCCGCGGTGCGCCGTATCGCCTGGTGCGGCGTGTACGCCCGCTCGCCGTCGGCGGCCAGCCGGGGGCGGCCGTCCCAGGCCAGCCAGGTGGCGGCCAGCGCCAGGACCCGCTCGACGGCGGGCACCAGCGCGGACCCGGGATTCGTGGGACCGGTCTCGTCGCTCGAGGTGGGCATGATCGGACGGTACGGACGCGAAGGTTCGGTGGGGACCGAAACGTCCCGGCGTTACCGTCGCCTCCATGGGAACCGACTTCGCCGCCGTCGCCGGGCTGCTCGGCCACCCGGCTCGGGCCGCCATGGTCGACGCGCTGATGAGCGGTGAGCCGGTCGCCGCCGGGGAGCTGGCGCGCATCGCCGGTGTGGGGCCGTCGACCGCCAGCCAGCACCTGTCCCGGCTGGTGGCGGGGGGTGTGATGGCGGTAGCGGTGCAGGGCCGCCAGCGCCACTACCGCCTGGCCGGCGCGGAGGTGGCCGAGGCCCTGGAGGCCCTGGCCCGGATCTGCCCGCCCACCCCGGTGCGCTCGCTGAGCCACGCCTCGCAGCGCGCCGCCCTGGGTCACGCCCGCACGTGCTACGACCATCTGGCCGGCGTGGTGGGCGTGGGCCTGGCCGACGCCCTCGTGGCCCGGGCCTGGATCGTCCCGCGGGGCGAGTCCTACGAGACCAGCCCCGAGGGCGAGGCCGGGCTGGCGGACGCGGGGGTCGACGTGGCCGGAGCCCGAGCCGGCCGCCGGGCCTTCGCCCGGGCGTGCCTCGACTGGACCGAGCGCCGCCCCCATGTCGCAGGCGCCCTGGGCGCGGCCATAGCGGCCACCGCGCTGGGCTCGGGCTGGGTGCGCCGCCGCGCCGGCCGCACCCTGGGCGTGACCGACACCGGCTACGAGGTGCTGCACGGCGTCTTCGGCGTGCCCGAGGCGGTGCTGGGCCGGGGGGACGGGGACGGGGTCACACACCTGCCTCGCGCAGCTCGCGCTTGAGCTCGTTGACCTCGTCGCGCAACCGCGCCGCGTACTCGAAGCGCAGGTCGGCCGCGGCCTCGTGCATCTCCTCCTCCAGCGTCTGGATGAGGCGGCCCAGCTCGGTGGGCGGCAGGTCGATCAGCTCGTCCCGCAGCCGCTTGGCCGCGCCGGGCCGGCCCCGCCGGCGCCCGTCACCGGGCGTCGGCGCTCCCTCGGCCGGCCGCAGGTGGGCCAGGATGTCGTTGACCGCCTTGCGAATGGTCTGCGGCTCGATGCCGTTCTCGGCGTTGTAGGCCAGCTGCAGCTGGCGCCGCCGCTGGGTCTCGCCGATCGCCCGCCGCATCGAGTCGGTGACGGTGTCGGCGTACATGATCACCTGGCCGTCGACGTTGCGGGCGGCGCGGCCGATCGTCTGGATGAGCGACGTCTCGCTGCGCAGGAACCCTTCCTTGTCGGCGTCAAGGATGGTCACCAGCGACACCTCGGGCAGGTCGAGGCCCTCTCGCAGCAGGTTGATGCCGACCAGCACGTCGAACTCGCCCAGGCGCAGGGCCCGCAGGATCTCGATGCGCTCGATCGTGTCGATGTTCGAGTGCAGGTAGCGGACCCTCAGGCCCTGCTCCAGCAGGTAGTCCGACAGGTCCTCCGCCATCTTCTTGGTGAGCGTGGTGACCAGCACCCGCTGGTCCCGCTCGATGCGGGTGTGGACCTCGCTGAGCAGGTCGTCGATCTGGCCCTTGGTCGGCCGCACCAGGACCTCGGGGTCGACCAGCCCGGTGGGCCGCACGATCTGCTCGACGACCTGCGACGACACCTGCAGCTCGTAGTCGGCCGGGGTGGCCGACAGGAACAGCACCTGGTTGACCCGCTCGGTGAACTCCTCGAACCGTAGCGGCCGGTTGTCGGCCGCCGAGGGCAGCCGGAAGCCGTACTCGATGAGCTGCTCCTTGCGGCTGCGGTCGCCCTCGTACTGGCCGTGCAGCTGGGGCACGGCCACGTGGCTCTCGTCGATCACGCACAGGAAGTCGTCGGGAAAGAAGTCGAGCAGCGTGTTGGGCGGCTCCCCCGCGCTGCGACCGTCGATGGGCGCCGAGTAGTTCTCGATGCCGTTGCAGAAGCCGACCTCCTGCATCATCTCGAGGTCGTACTGCGTGCGCATGCGCAGGCGCTGGGCTTCGAGCAGCTTGCCGTGCTTCTCGAACCAGGCCAGCCGCTCGGCCAGCTCGCCCTCGATGCGCACGATGGCCTTCTGCATCCGCTCCGCCCCGGCGACGTAGTGGGTGGCGGGGTAGACGGCCAGGTCGTCGAGGGTGCTTATCTGCTCGCCCGTCAGCGGGTCGACCACGGTGATGCGCTCGATCTCGTCCCCGAACAGCTCGATGCGCACGGCCGTCTCGTCGTAGGCGGGGTGCAGCTCGATCGTGTCGCCCCGCACCCGGAACTTGCCCCGGACGAGGTTCATGTCGTTGCGGTCGTAGTTCATGTCGACGAGCTTGCGCAGCACGGCCCGTTGGTCGATCTCCTCGCCCCGGGACAGGACCAGGAGGTTGTCGCGGTACTCCTCGGGTGAGCCCAGGCCGTAGATGCACGACACCGAGGCCACCACGATGACGTCGCGCCGGGTGAGCAGGGCGGAGGTGGCCGAGTGGCGCAGCCGGTCGATCTCGTCGTTCACCGACGAGTCCTTCTCGATGTACGTGTCGGACGAGGCCATGTAGGCCTCGGGCTGGTAGTAGTCGTAGTAGCTGACGAAGTACTCGACCCGGTTCTCGGGGAAGAACTCGCGGAACTCGTTGGCCAGCTGGGCGGCGAGCGACTTGTTGGGCGCGATCACCAGGGTGGGCTTCTGCACCTGCTCGATGGTCCACGCCACGGTGGCGCTCTTGCCCGACCCGGTGATGCCGAGCAGCGTCTGGTACCGCTCCCCGTTGGCGATCCCTTCGCTGAGCGCGGCGACGGCCGCCGGCTGGTCCCCCGCCGGAGCGAACTCGGACACCATCTTGAAGGGCACGTTCTTCAAGGTCATCGCTGCTCGACTGTACCGGCGGTCCGTTACACCTCCCCCGGCGGGACGGATCAGGTCGTGGCAGCCGCCCGCAGCCAGGCCGACGCGTCTCGAACTGCCTGGTCATAGGCCTGGTCGAGGACGACGAAACGGCCCGAGGGGGCGCGCTGGGCGGCAACGGTGACGGCGGCTGTGTCACGGTCGACACCGGTCACGTCGTAGCCGGCGGCGGCCAGGGGGGTGGCGTGGCGGCCGGAGCCGCAGCAGATGTCCAGCACCCGGCCGAAGGCGGGCATCGGGAGGCGCCGCTTGATGCCTTCGACTTCGGCGAGGGTCCACTCCTCGGGCATCGTGTCCAAGAACGTGCTGAACCACCGAGCCGTGTACTCGTTGGCCACCGGGAACTTCTAGCGCAGGCGCCCCACGGCGAGCTTGGCGGACACCGGAAGCGCGAACCCGCCGCCATCCCGCTGGTAGGCGAGCACCAGGCGGTCGAAGGCGGCGCGGATGGCGGTGCGGGTGGGCTCGGGTTGGTGCACGATGAGGGCCGACGTCCGGACCGTTCCGGTGAGCATCCCGTTCCACAGCTCGTCGGCGCTCGCGACGTCGTGGCTGAACGCGATCGTCTCCACCTCGACGCGGTCCAGTCCGGCGCCGGCCAGCAGGCCCTTGAACTCCTCGTCGACCGCGAAACGGAAGAAGGGTGGGCCGGCCGGGAGGTCCTCGGGCGGCGTGGCGCCCGCCGCCGCGAACGCATCGAGGAACACGGCGAGGAGACGCATCCGGTCCGGCATGTCCCAGGTGGTGAGGGCGAGGGTGCCGCCGTCAGCGAGGACCCGGACGAGCTCGCGGACCGCCTCCTCGTGACATCCCAGGTGAGGGACCACGAAGTTGCCGACCGCGGCGTCGAAGCAGCCGTCCTCGAAGGGCAGCGCTTCGATGTCCGCCCGGCGGAAGTCGATGCCGGGATGCCGTTGCCGGGCGGGCCGGACCATGGCCGGCGCGGCGTCCACACCGATGACCGATGCGCCCCGCTCGGCGGCCCGCGCCGCGGCGTAGCCGGGTCCCGTGGCGACATCCAGGACCCGCGCGCCACGCCCCACGCCCGCCGCGTCCAGCAGCGGGTCGACGAACCGTTGCGTGATCCGGCCGAAGAAGTCGTCGTAGGTCGGGGCCTGATGCTCCCAGCCCGCCACCTCGAACGCCTTGAAGGCAGCCGCGTCGACCGTCATCTCCCCTCCTGTGGCGGCTTGCGGGCGATGAAGCTGGCGAAGCCGATGAAGCCGTAGAACTGGCCGGCGCCGGCTCGACGGCGGGCCTCGGCCTTGAGGGAGGCGGCCAGGTCGGGGCCGACGCGGCCCCAGGCCAGGAGGGCGTCGGCGCCCCGATCCACCAGGGTCAGCAGGTACTCGGGATCCGACGTCTGCAGGTAGCCGTGGCTGCGCGAGCTCTCCAGCTCGAACCCGGTCGAGCCCATCAGGTCCGGCAAGCGGCGCACCAGCCAGGGATCGTGGAGGAACGCCGCCTTCACCGCCTCGATGCAGTTCTGAAGAGGATCGTGGTCGCCGAGGGCGACGGTGATGGTGGCGTAGTCACCGTCGCACACGGCCAGGGTGCCCTCGGGCCGCAGGACCCGATGCGCCTCGGCCAGGACGAGCTCCGGCTGGGGGATGTGGCAGAGCGTCGTGTGCAGGACGACCGCATCGAACTCGGCATCGGCGAACCGCAGCGACCGACCGTCGCCCTGCTCGTAGCTCAGGCTGGGGGCCTCTCCCGCCAGGTCGCGGGCCCGGGCGAGGAAGACGGGAGAGGGGTCGATCCCGACCACCTCGGCCACGCCCGCCGGCCGCCGAGCGCCCGGGTGACCGGCCCCGTCCCGCACCCGATCTCCAGCGCCCGCGCCCCCGAGGGGAACCGGACCTCCGAGAGCACCGACTCCAGCATGGCTCGCTGCTGGCGATCGGCGGCCCGCAGCTCCAGGATGCCGGCGAGGCGCTCCTGTGTAGGGGTGTCGAGGTCAGCGATCGTGGCGTAGACATCAGGCACCGCCGCGCCCTCCCGCGTCAGGCAAGCACGCGGAGGACCGGGCGGAGGCCCTCCGCGAACGCTTGCGGGTCGTCCAGATACCCCATGTGCCCGCCGGGTAGCTCGACCAGGTCGGTCGCCAGCCTTTCGGCGAGCGCTCGCGCCGACTCGCGGCGCCAGTGCCCGGGCGCATCGGGGCGACGGCCGTCGGCGCCGGCGGCCACCGCCCGGCCGGGCCGCAGGCCGGCCCACTCGTCGGGCGCCGGCTCGTAGGCCACGAACGGCGCCATCTCGACCCGCATGAGCACGTCGGCATTGGCCAGGAGGCGGTCGCGCAGCGCGGGTCCCAGCGTGTCGTACACCTTGTCGCCGGCCACGCTGCGCAGGAACGCCTCGACTGCGCCTCGAGGGCCGCCCCGGGCCAGGCCCTCCTCGATGACCGCGCGGCGCCGGGCTCGGACCGCGTCGATGTCGGTCACGCCGGACGGGAACAGCGGCTCGTGGAAGACGACCGCGCGAACGATGGCGGGATGGCGCAGCGCGAGGTTCGCGACGATCCCTACCGCAGCGCTGGTGCCCAGCACGATGGGCTGGTCCAGGTCGAGCCCCTTGATCAGGGCGGCAGCGTCGTCGGCCTGCTCGTCGATCGTCGTGACCGTCCAGCCGGCAGGCCGGGGGCTGCGCGAGTTGCCTCGCCGGTCGTACGTGACCACGGTGCGCTCGGAGGACAGGGCGCCGGCCACGTCCGTCCAATGGCCTGCGTCTCCGGTCGCCCCCGAGACGAGTACGAGCGGCGGCCCGTGGCCCCGTCGCTCGTAGTACAGCTTCGTCCCGTTCGCGTCGATCAAGCCCATCGCCACCACCTCGCGGCCACGACCCTCGCACGACGGACTTCAATGCCACTTAGGTTCCTACACTGCGGCGGAGATGCTCCGGTACAAGGTGGCGCCTCCGCCGCTGCCGATCTGCGTCGAGCGGCCGCGGCTCCTCCGGCGCGTGCTGCCCGCCCCGATCGTGGTGCTGGCGGCGCCGGCGGGCCATGGGAAGACGTGCCTGGCCGCCCAGGTGGCGGCGGCGACGAGCGGGCCGGTCGCCTGGTTCCTGGCCGACGAGCTCGACCGGGACCGGGCGGGGGTGGTCGCCCAGGTGCTCCACGCGCTGGCGGCAGCGTGGACCGACCTCGCCGGCACGGTGCCCGACTCACTGGATGACGACAGGTCGGTGGCGGTCCTGGGGTCGGCCCTGGAGACGCTCGCCGGGCCCGGCTGCCTGGTCATGGACGACGTACACCTGCTGCCCGAGGACATTCTCGAAGCCGTCGTACGCACCGCGCTCGCTGCCCTGCCGCCCGACTGCCGGCTGGTCCTCTGCACGCGGGGCTCGGTGCCGGAGGCGGTGCTGCGAGCCGAGGCCACGAAGCGGGCTGTCACCGTCGGTCCGGCTGAGCTGGCGTTCGACGAGGAGGAGTGTGGCCGGGCCGTCGGGTCGCCCGACCAGGGCGCCGAGATCCAGGCCCGCACGGGCGGGTGGCCGCTGGCGGTGGCACTGGGGCCGGACGTCGAGAGGCGCCCGGGCCGCCTGGCCGAGCTGGCGCTCGCGGAGCTGACCGCCCCGGCCCGCGACCTGCTCGTGGTGCTGGCTCGGCTGCCCCGCTTCCCCGCGCGGCTGCTCCGGCGGCTGGACCACCGGTACGCCGCGCTCGCGCCGTTCGGAGGGGGCCATCCCGGCGTGGTCTCGTGCGAGGACGGCTGGTGGGCCATGCGGGAGTGGTTGCGGGACGCGCTGCGCGAGCGGCCGGCCGACCCGGCCACCGTGGATGCCGCGGCCCGAGGCCTCGGCGACCTCGACGAAGATGAGCTGGCGGCCCAGCTCTTCCTGGCCGAGGCCCGCCACGAAGACGCCGTCCCGCTGCTGGAGCGGCTCGCAGCCGACGGCATGAGGCGCGGCCGGGCTGCATGGGTCCTCGCGCTGATCACATCCGTTCCGTCGTCCGCCCGTCCCTTCACGTTGGACCTGCTGGCGGCGCGCGCCGCCCAGGCGCTGAACCTGATCGACGAGGCGTCCGGCGACGCCGGCTCGGAGCTCGCCCTGAAGCAGCTGGTGGACCGGTCCGCGGCCGAGGGGCCAGGGGCACGACTGCGAGCTCGGGGGCTGCTGGCCAGCCACTACCGCATGGAAGCCGACGCCCGGATGTTCACGGTCTGCGAAGCCGCGCTCGGGGACGCGCTCCATGTCGAGGATCCCCAGCGGGAGCTCGCAGACCGCTGGTCGGCGGAGGACGCGCCCGCCGCCGCCGAGATGCTGCGCCTCTACGGGCACGCCCAGCTCTTCGCCCGCGAGCGGGAGACCGTGGCGCACGGCCGGCGCCTGGTCGCGGCGGCGCTCGACCTGCTCGACGCGGCCGGTCAGGCGACGACGTCCCTGCGGGGCTGGTCCGACTACTTCGAGGTGCTGCTGTTCCTGCGGCCTGCCGACCAGGCGCTGGGGCCGGTCCGTCGGGCCGCTCACCGGTTGGCTCTCGAACACAGCGACGCCGCCCTGCGGCTGGCCGAGCTGGCCACGGTCGAGTACTTCGCCGGCGAGCACGCCGCGTGCCGCGGCACGATCGAGGTGGCCCGCGAGTGTGCCGACCGCACCGGCAACCGGGTGGCGCTGGCCCCCCTGGCCGCCGTCGAGGTCGCCCTGGATGTCCTGGACGCCGGGTTCGACCCCGACCATGCCCGTCGCTTCGACGATGCCTGGGCCCGGTTGCAGGCGCATCCGAGGCTGGCATCGTTCGCCGCGCTGATCGCGGCCGAGTTCGGGATCGTGCTCGTGGACCAGGGCCGGCCGGACGACGCTCGCCGCTACCTCGAGCTGGCGGAGCGGGCGCTCGACGGCACGTTCTTCGGTCACACCACGTCGTTCCGGTGCCGCCGGCTGCGGGGCCTGCTGCTGCAGGCGGAGGGCCGGCGGGACGACGCCCGGTCCCTGCTCGACGCGCTCCGGCGCGATGCCGCCGCCGAGGGCCGGGCGGCGCTCGTGGATCTCGTCACCGACGATCTGGCCCGCGGCCGCGGTCGCTCATCGGCCACGCGAGCGAGACGAGGGCAGCCAGTACCGGTGAGGGCCCACGCCCTGGCTCCCGAGCTGTCGGTGACGGTGGCCGGGGAGGGTGTCCCCGCGCCCCGCGGCTACCCGGCGAAGCTGCTGGCCCTCCTCATCGCCTCGAACGGCTCGCTGACCGTGGACGCCGCCATCGAAGGGCTGTGGCCGGGGGCCGATCCCGATGTGGGAAGGAACCGTCTGCACGGCGTCCTCTTGCGGCTGCGTCGGGGGCTCGGCCTCCCCGCCGACGAGCCGATCACCTGTGCCGAGGGGGTGGTCCGCCTGGAGCGGTCGCACCGCCTGGAGATCGACAGCTGGGAGTTCGAGACGCTCGCGGCGCGGACCGATTCAGCCGAGCTGAGAAACGCCGCGATCGCGGCG
>Ga0209814_10000272_pt1 | contig 16303 bp, 17 predicted proteins | sample SoiMetdeltSBSDD1_FD_187597 | JGI IMG/M metagenome (GOLD analysis project Ga0209814, IMG submission 187597) | Bulk soil microbial communities from a Populus tree surrounding site in Tennessee, USA - Soil MetaG P. deltoides SBSDD1 (SPAdes) (version 2) | ecosystem: Environmental > Terrestrial >... | reverse complement strand
AGGTAGCTCTGCGTGCCGGTGTCCAACCCGGTCCGATGCCGCTCGATGGCCTCGGCCACCCGCCGGGGATGGGCGGCCAGAACGAAGGCGGCGAAGTGGGCGGTGTCGGGATCGAGGGCGAACTGGTCCCGCACCGACGCCCAGTCCTCGGGGTCGAACGCCGCCGCAGCGCCCGGGGCGGCACGCTGCTCACTTCCGTCCCCACCTCCGGAGCAGGCCCCCAACGCGGCCAGGCCGCCGACCGCCGATGCTCGGCCCAGGAACGCACGGCGGGACAGCTCGGCCATGCCGGAAGTGTCGTTCACGCCCACGACGCCAGCCAGCCCCTCAGCGCCCCCGCGAAGCGCTCCGGCTGCTCGAGGTGGACGCTGTGGCCCGCGTCGGTGATGAGGCTCAGCTCGATCCCCGGTCCGATGGCGGCACCGGTGCGGAAGGCGATCTCGACGTAGCGCTGGTCGTCCTCGCCCGCCACCAGCAGCACGGGCACGTCGATGGCGGCCAGCCGGTCCCACAGCGGCGCCTGTGACCCCGTGCCCGCCCGCTCGAGGCTGGTGGCGAGGCCCTCGGCCGTGTTGCGGCGGCGTTCGTCCTCGTAGCGGGCCTCGGCGGGCAGCCCGGCGAACAGCGGCAGGTCCAGCCAGTAGTGGATGAAGGCGTCGACTCCTCGGTCCCGGATGCGCTGGGCCAGGGCGTGATCGGCCTTCCGGCGCGCCGCGCGTTCGTTGGGGTCCTCGATGCCGGGGGTGCCTCCCACCACCACCAGGCCACGGACCACGTCGGGCCGGTCCACGGCCAGCTGCAGGGCCATGCGCCCGCCCATCGAGTAGCCGACGTACACCGCGGGCCCGGCGGCCTCGGCGATCAGATCGGCTGTGGTGGGCAGGTCGACGCCCTCGCCGCCGGTGTCTCCGTGCCCGGGCGCGTCGAGGCGGACCACCTCGTAGTCCGGGGTCAGCGCATCGGGCAGAACCCCCCAGCACCGAGCCGTCTGGCCGAAGCCGTGGAGCAGGGCCACCGGGACGCCCGCGCCGTCGCGTTCGCTGTGAAGTCGCACCGCGAGCGATTCTTGTCGCCGGATGACCCCCAACGATGCACAGGCGACCTTCGCGGCCACACTGGTGGACGAGTGGGTGCGCGACGGTCTCACCGACGCGGTGGTGTGCCCCGGGTCGCGCTCGACCCCGCTGGCCCTCGCCCTCGCCGACCACCCCGGCGTGCGGCTGCACGTGCAGCACGACGAGCGTTCGGGCGGGTTCCTGGCGCTGGGGCTGGGCCTGGCCACCGGGCGCCCGGCGGTGGTCCTGACCACCAGCGGGACTGCCGCGGCCGAGCTGCACCCGGCGGTGGTGGAGGCGGACCTGGCCGGCGTCCCGCTGCTGGCCTGCACCGCCGACCGCCCGCCCGAGCTGCGAGACGTCGGGGCGCCCCAGGCCATCGACCAGGTCCACCTGTACGGGCGCTCGGTGCGTTGGTTCGGCGACCCCGGAGTACCCGACGCCGCCGGCGCCGACCGCTGGCGACCGCTGGCGGCCCGGGCCTACGCCGTCGCGGTGGGCCCCCCCGCCGGACCGGTCCAGCTCAACCTGCCGTTCCGGGAGCCGCTGGTGGGCACGCCCGGCCCGCTGCCCGCGCCCCGGGGCACCGGTGCCTGGGCGCGCCGGTCCGGCCGGACCGGGGCCACCGAGGTCGACGTCCCCGCCGGGCGGGTGCTCGTGGTGGCGGGCGCGGTGCCCGGCCTGGACGGCGGGCTGGTCCACGCCGCGGCCGCGGCTCGGGGCTGGCCGGTGGTGGCCGAGCCGCGCTCGACCGCCTGGCTCCCGGCGGACACGAGCGTCACGCACCTCGACGCCATCCTCCGCTCGCCCCGGGCGGCCGAGGTGCTGCGGCCGGATGTGGTGGTGCGCCTGGGGGCGCCGGGCTCGTCCCGGGTGGTGAACGAGTGGCTGGCGGCCTCCGGTGCTCTCGAGATCGTGCTCGGCGCGCCCGGGTGGTCCGACCCGGCGGGCACCGCCGCGGTGGTATCACCCGGCGACCCCGCCGGCTTGCTGGAGGCGGCGCGGCGGGCCTCGGCCGAGCCGGCCGGGAGCGGCTGGCTCGACGCCTGGCAGGCCGCCTCCGCCGCCGCGGCCAAGGCCCTGGCGGACGAGCTCGACGGGGCGACGGCGGCGACCGAGCCGGGCGTCGCCCGGGCCGTGGTGGCCGCGCTGCCCGGCGGCGCCCGGCTGGTGGTGTCGTCGTCGATGCCCATCCGGGACGTGGAGCGCTACGCCGCTCCCCGGGCCGGCCTGACCACCATCGCCAACCGCGGCGCCAACGGCATCGACGGCGTCGTGTCCACCGCGCTGGGCGTGGCCCTGGGATCGGCGGCGCCGACCGCGCTGCTGGTGGGTGACATCGCCTTCCTCCACGACAGCAACGGGCTGCTGGGCGCGGCGGGCCGGAATGCCGACCTGGTGTGCGTGGTGGTGGACAACGACGGGGGTGGCATCTTCTCGTTCCTGCCCCAGGCCACCGCGCTGGCTGGGGAGCGCTTCGAGACGCTGTTCGGCACGCCCCACGGCCTCGACCTGGCGGCACTGGCGTCCGCCTACGGCGTGGACGCCCGCCGGCTGCCACCCGACGAGGACGTCGCCACCGCCGTCAGTCGAGCCGCTGAGGACGGCGGCGTGCGGGTGCTGGTGGTCCCGACCGACCGCGCTGCCAACGTGGCCGTGCACCGCCGCCTCGACGACGCCATGTCCGCCGCGGTCGAGGCGGCGCTAGGGAGCTAAGGGCGCACCAGGGCCGAGAGCAGGGCGCCGAGCTTGGCTCGGGTCTCGGCCAGCTCGGTGGGCGGGTCGCTGTCGGGCACGATGCCGTTGCCGGCGAACACCCGGGCGTGGGCGCCGTCGATCTCGGCGCAGCGGACAGAGACGGCCCAGGTGCCGTTGCCGGTCGCGTCCACCCAGCCGCAGGTGCCGGCGTAGCGGCCGCGGTCGATGCCCTCGTGCTCGCCGATCCAGCGCACCGCGTCCTCCCGGGGCCAGCCGGCCACCGCGGGGGTCGGGTGCAGCGCCGCCACCAGCTCCAGCACCGACGGAGTGGGCCGGGACAGGCGCCCCTCCACCAGCGTGGCCAGGTGCTGCACGTTGGCCACGGCCACCACCGAAGGCTCGGCCTCGTAGTCGACGTAGGAGCACCAGCCGAGCAGCGTGTCGTGGACCATGTCGATGGTGACCTGGTGCTCCTGGCGGTCCTTGGCCGAGGCCAGCAGCGAGGCGGCCAGGCGCTGGTCGGTGGCGGGGTCGCCGCCCCGGGGTGCCGTGCCGGCCATAGGGTGCGAGCGGACCACGTCGCCGGTCACGGAGACGAGGAGCTCGGGGCTGGCGGCCACGAAGCCGCCGATGCCGACGAGGTGGCAGCCGGGATATGCCGCCCGCAACCGCTCCAGAACGACCTGCCGGTCGAGCGGCGGATCGGTGGTGACGTCCACCTGCCGGGCCAGGACCACCTTGTCGAACGCGCCGCCGGCCATGACCTTGGTGGCTCGTAACACGAGGTCGCACCAGGCTTCCGGGCTGATCTGCGAGGTCACCGTGTACTGCGTCGGTTGGGGACCGGCATGACGCGGCCCCACCAGGGCGACATCGCCAGGGCCACCGTCGCGGGCCTCGTCGGGCAACAGCTCGGTGATCCAACGGGTCCCGTCTTCGGCGCGGCCCACCACCACCTCGGGCACGACCAGGCTGGCGCCGCTCCCCGGGACGAACGGGAGAGCCCCGAAGGCCACGGGTCCCGTTCCCGGGACGCCCACCTCGTCGTCGGCCTCGATGGCGGCGAGAGTCGCCGCGGCGGCTCGGGCGGCGGCCGAGGGGTCGCCGGCGGGCCAGTCGATGGTGAGGGCCTCGCCGCGGCCGGCGAGGCCGGAGCGGCCCTTTTCGAAGACGAAGCCAGCGCGGCCGGCGAAGGCCACCAGGTCGACGTCGGCGTCGAGGCGGCGGGTGCGGGCGACGAGGCTCACGGCAACCTCGTGCCGGTCACCAGTTGGGCGATGCCGCCCGACAGCAACCGGCGCTCGACGCCCTGGAAGCCGGCGGCGGCGATCATGGCCAACATCTCGTCGGGCGGGGGCAGGTAGGCCACCGAGCGGGGCAGGTAGCGGTAGGCGGCGGGATCGGACAGCAGCCCCCCGATCCAGGGCACCACCTTGCCGAAGTACAGCCCGTGGCCCCAGCGCAGCACCGGGTTGGGCGGCGTGGCCACCTCCAGCAGGGCGATGCGGCCGCCGGGGCGCACGACGCGGGCCAGCTCGTCCCACAGCGGTCCCAGGTCCACCAGGTTGCGCAGGGCGAAGCCGCAGGTCACCCCGTCGACCGCGCCGTCCCGTACCGGCAGGCGGAGGGCGTCGCCCTGCACCAGCGGGGCGGTGGTACGGGCCGCGGCCAGCATCCCGAACGAGAGGTCGACGCCCACCGGCACGAGCGCCCCCGACTGCAGCTCGCGGCAGAGGTCGCCGGTCCCGCACGCCAGGTCGAGCACCGTGGAGCCCGGGCGCAGGGTCAGCGACCGCACAGTCAGGCGCCGCCAGCGCACGTCGAGTCGGAACGTCATTATGCGGTTGACCAGGTCGTACCGGGGCGCGATGGCGTCGAACATGCTGCGCACCGCAGTCGCCTTCTCGTCGCCTTGGGGCAGCGAGTCGGGCATCGTGAAGCGGGCCATCCCCCGGCATCGTACGGGTGCCCAGCGGCGCCCCCGGAATCCGGCGGGGCCGAAGTGGATGACCGGGGCGGGGCTCGCCTGGCCTACGCTGACCTGCGTGGCCAGGGCTCATTTCCGCATCTTCGGCATCCCGATCCGGGTCGAGCCCTTCTTCTTCATCGTCGTCGCGCTCTTCGGCATCCGGCTCCAGCCGCTGTGGCTGGTGTTCGCGTTCGTGGGGGTCGCGTTCGTGTCGGTGCTGGTCCACGAGCTGGGCCACGCCATCACCTATCGCCTGCTAGGGCAGCGCTCCGCCATCGTGCTGCACGGCTTCGGCGGCTTCACGGTGCCGGCCGGGGGCGGGCGCCAGGTGCTGTCCAAGCCCAAGTCGGTGATGGTCAGCCTCTCGGGTGCGCTCACCCAGCTGCTCCTGCTGGGCATCCCCGCCCGGGTGCTGGCCGACAGCCAGGCTGGTACCGAGGAGCACATCCGCTGGTTCTTCAGCGGGCAGGGGTTCAGCTGGTGGCCTATCGCCGACCTGATGGCCTTCGTCAGCATCTGGTGGGCGCTGTTCAACCTGCTTCCGATCCGGCCGCTCGACGGCGGGCACGTGGCGGAGACGCTGTTCGGCTTCCAGACCGCCTGCAAGCTGTCGATCGGCGCCGCCATCATCGCCGGCTTCGTCACCTTCCGGTCGACGTCCTTCGGCCTGTTCGGGCTCCTCTACTTCGGTCTGTTCGCCTTCCTCAACTACCGCGACCTGCGGGACGACCAGCAGACCGGCACCTTCGACGTCGATGCCCCCGATGCAGCCGCGGGCCGGGGCGGGCGCGCCACCAGGCGGAGGTCGCATGCCAACCTGTCGGTGGTGACCGGGCGGGAGGCCATCCCCGACCTGACGCCCCGGCTGCCCCTGGCCGAGGCGGAGACCCGAGCCTGGAACGCCCTGCGCTCGGGGGACGGCGGCCGGGCCGCGTCGATCATGCGCCAGGCCGGCGACGGGGGGAACCGCTTCCTGCGGGCCAGCATCGCCCTGGTCACCGGGCCGGTGGAGATGTCGGACGACCTGTTCGAGGCGGCCTACCGGGCCGAGCCCGCGGGCCCGCCCAACCTGGTCCCGGCCACGCTGCTCGCGGACGCGGGCCGGGCGGTGCCGGTGGCGACCCGGCTCGTGGCGGCCGGCCGCCAGGGGGTGGAGGCGGCCAGCGGGCTCCAGACCCACCTGCACTACGCCGAGCGCTTCCGGGCCGCGGCCGAGGTGGGCGAGCAGGTGTTCGCGGCCGGGCCCCAGAGCCCGGCCCAGACCGCCTTCGAGGTGGCGTGCTCGTGGGCGCGCGCCGGCAACCCGGACGAGGCGCTGCGCTGGGTGGAGGCCGCCGTGGACGCGGGGTTCCGCGCCCCGGGCCTGCTGGACGGCGAGCCCGACCTGGCCCCGGTGCGGGCCCTCCCGGGCTGGCCCGCCGTCCGCTCGCGGCTGTCAGCCTGATTCAGGCGTAGTAGCGGAAGACGTTCTCCGCCACGCAGGCGGGCTTGGGCGCGCCCTCGCACTCGAAGGTGAAGCGCATGACCACCTGGGCGCCGCCCTCGATGTCGGTGACGTCGGCCAGCTCGACGCCCACCCGCAGCTTCGAGCCCACCGGCACCGGTGACGGGAACCGCACCTTGTTGCAGCCGTAGTTCACGGCCATGGAGATGCCCGACACCGCCACGACCTGTGGCACCAGCCGCGGGCCCATCGACAGGGTCAGGTAGCCGTGCGCGATGGGGCCTCCGAACGGGCTCTCCTGCTTGGCCCGCTCGACGTCGACGTGGATCCACTGATGGTCGCCGGTGGCGTCGGCGAAGAGGTTCACCTGCTCCTGGGTCACCTCGACGTAGTCGCTGTAGCCCAGGTGCTGGCCCACGAGGTCACGGAGCCCGTCGATTCCCTGCACGATGGTGGTCATGACGGCGATGATGCCCCAGGCTCCGGGGCCGTACCCAACCGACGTGTGCGCCGTGGTGCTGGCCGCGGGCGAGGGCGCGCGCCTGCGCCCGCTGACCCGCCTGCGCCCCAAGGTGCTGTGCCCGGTGGGCGACGACGCCCTCGTCGATCTGGCCATCGCTCGGGCCCGCACCGCGGTCGGCCCCGTTGGGGCGGTCGCCGTCAACGTGTGCCACGGTCGGGAGGCGGTGGAGGCGCACCTGGGCGACCGCGTCCACATCTCGGTGGAGGACGGCGAGGCGCTGGGCACGGCCGGCGCCCTGGGGCTGCTGCGCCCCTGGATCGACGGCCGCGGCGTGCTGGTCCTCAACGGCGACACCTGGGCGCCGGGTGACCTGGCGGGCGTCGTCGCCGGCTGGGACCGCACCCGGGTGCGGGTGCTGGTGTCGGGGCAGGACCGCCTGGGCCCCGAGAGCCGCATCGCGGGGTCGCTCATGCCCTGGAGCGAGGTGGCGCGACTGGCCCCGGAGCCGGCGGGCCTATGGGAGGTGTCCTGGCGCTACCGCGTGGCCGAGGGCGAGGTGGAGGTCGTGCGCTGGGACGGCCCGTGGGTCGACTGCGGCACCCCGGCCCAGTACCTGTGGGCCAACCTGGCCGCGTCGGGCGGGGTGTCGGTGGTGGGCGAGGGCGCTCAGGTGGAGGGCAGGCTCGACCACTGCGTGGTGTGGCCCGGCGCCCGGGTCCGGCTGGGCGAGAGCCTGGCCTACGCCATCCGTGCCGACGACTACGTGACGGTGCTGGTGCGCTGAGAACGGGGGCTCAGCTCGACCCGGGCGGCCAGCTGGCCGCAGGCGGCGTCGATGTCGGTGCCCCGGTTGCGGCGGACAGTGGCGTTGACGCCGAGGTCCTCCAGCCGCTGGCGGAAGCGGCGCACCCCGTCCGCCGCTGTGCCCCGGGTGCGATAGCCGGGCGTCGGGTTGAGCGGGATGAGGTTGACGTGGGCCGGCAGGGGCAGCGACCGGGCCAGCTCGGCCAGCTCGCGGGCGTCGGACAGCCGGTCGTTGGTGCCGTCGATGAGCGCCCACTCGAACGACAGGCGCCGGCCCTTGGCCCTCAGGTAGTCGGCGCACGCGCCCATCAGCACCGACAGCGGGTAGCGCTTGTTGATGGGGACCAGCTCGTTGCGCAGCTCATCGTTCGCCGCGTGCAACGACACGGCCAGGTTGACCGGCAGCTCCTCGGCCGCCAGCCGGCGGATCCCCGGCACGAGGCCCACGGTCGACAGCGTGAGGTGGCGGGCGGACAGGCCGAGGTCGTCGTGGATGCGAACCACCGCGGGCCACACCCGGTCGTAGTTGGCCAGGGGCTCGCCCATGCCCATGAACACGACGTTGCCCAGCCGGCGTTCCGTCTCGCGGGCCCGGCGCGCTGCCCGCACCACCTGCTCGACGATCTCGCCGGTGCCGAGATGGCGCTGGAAGCCGGCCTGGCCGGTGGCGCAGAAGCCGCAGCCCATGGCGCAGCCCGCCTGCGTCGACACGCACACCGTGGTGCGGTCCCGGTAGTGCATGAGCACGGTCTCGACCCGAGCGCCACCGTCCAGCTCGAACAGCCACTTGACCGTGTCGCCGCCGGGCGTGGCCGACTCGGCCACCGGGTGCAGGGCGGCGGGCAGCTCCTCGGCGAGGCGCGCCCGCAGTGCCTTGGGCAGCGTGGTGAGCTCGCCCGGCTCGGCCAGCTGGCGGTGGAGGCCGTCCCACACCTGGTCGACGCGGTAGCGCGGCTCGCCCGCCAGCAGGGCGGACAGCTCGGCGCGGTCGAGGTCGTAGCGGGTGGGCACGGAGATCGAGCGTAGGGCCACCCGGGCGCGATGGATACCGTCGCGGCGTGGACACCAGCGCGAACCCATCCCGGCGAGCCGCTCACCATGCCGAGCACCACCACCGCGACGTGCAGGGCGGCTCGGCCCGAGCCGCAGTGTTCGGGGTGAGCGATGGGCTGGTGAGCAACATGGGCCTCATCCTCGGCGTCGCCGGGGCCGACCCCGCGCCCGCGGTGGTCCGCCTGGCCGGGCTGGCCGGGCTGATCTCGGGCGCCATCTCCATGGCGGCCGGCGAGTACAACTCGATGCGGGTCCAGTCCGAGCTGCTCCAGCGCGAGCTGGCCGTGGAGGCGACCGAGCTGCGGCGCCGGCCCGACCTGGAGACGGCCGAGCTCGCCGGGATCTACGAGTCGCGGGGCCTGGACCCTGCCCAGGCCCGCCAGGTGGCGGAGGCCATGATGAGCGACCCCGACACCGCGCTGCAGGCCCACGCCCGCGAGGAGCTCGGCATCGACCCCGGCCGGCTCGGCTCGCCGCGGGGCGCGGCCGTCTCGTCGTTCTTCGCCTTCAGCCTGGGCGCGTCGGTGCCCCTGCTGCCCTGGTTCGTGGCCGAGGGGACCGTCGCCATCGCCGCCTCGCTGATCCTGGGCCTGGTCGCCGCCGTCGTGGTAGGCGCGATCGTGGCCCGCTCGACCGGCCGCCCGCTCGGCCGGGGCATCCTCCGCCAGGTGCTGTTCACCGTCATCCCCGCCGCCATCACCTTCGCCATCGGCAACGCCCTCGGGGTGGGCGTCAGCTAACCGGGGCCGATGTCGGCCGCGTAGGCCCGGTCGATGTGGTCGAGCGTGAAGCCCAGGTCCGCGTACAGCCGGGTGGCCGGGGTGTTGTCGGCGTCGACGTACAGCATCCCGATGGTGAGGCCGCGCCCGGCCAGGTGGTCGAGGCCGGCCAGGGTCAGGGCCCGGCCCAGGCCTCGCCCGTGGAACGCCGGGTCGGCGGCGATGACGTAGATCTCGCCCAGCGGTGGGTCGCGGTCGGCGTGGACCTTGGTCCAGCAGAACCCGGCGAGGCGCCCGTCGACTTCGTGGAGCAGGAAACCGGCGGGATCGAACCAGGGCTCGGCCTCCCGGGCCTGGACGTCGGCCAGGGTCCAGCCGCTCTGCTCGGCGTGCCAGGCGAAGGCCCGGTTGTTGACCTCCAGCCATGCCGCCTCGTCCTGGCCCACCACGAACGGGCGGGTGTCGAGCTCCCACGGCTCGCCGACGGGCAGCGGGCGCCGCAGCTCCCACAGGTCCCTCTCGGGCGGGAGGCCCGCGGCCGCGGCCATCCGGTCGTCGGCCTCCTCGGGCCGGCTGATCCACAGGTGGGCCCGCCCGCCGCCGCTCTCCCGCACCCGCGCGACCGCGGCGGCGAGGGCCGAGGTGCCCGCCGCCCGCCCCGCCGCGTCGCGTTCGTAGGTCAGCTGGACGTCCCAACGCCGCCCGTTGTGGTCCACCCGGGCCCGGGCCTGCGGGTGGTCGATCTCGAAGCGGGTCACGGGGCGCAGGATACGGAGCACGCCGGAACCATCCCGGCCGCGACGTCGCCGAGGGCTCCGACCGCGGCGGTCGTGCGGTCCCACGCCGCCTGCGCCCGGGCCCGGTCGGCGGGGGCCAGGGCGGGGTCGGCCCGAGCCGCGCCCGCATCCACCAGGCGGATCGGCGGACCGGGCGTGCGCACCAGCAGGGCGAAGAACTCGGCGGCGGTGGCACGCCAGCCGGACGGTCCCTCCGTGAACGTGAACCGCACCAGCAGCCCCTCCTCGTTGGCGGGCAGCACGGTCTCGTGATCGGCCACGAAGTTGCCCATCCCGTACACGACCCATTCGCCGCCCACGGCTTCGACCGGCTGGACCACGTGGGCGTGGTGGCCCAGCACCAGGTCCACGTCGGGCGAGGCGACCAGCCGGGGCCCGACGTCCCGCTGCGTGGCGGTCGGCTCGGACTGGTACTCGCCGCCCCAGTGCAGCGCCACCACGACGACGTCGGCGCCCGTGGCTCGGGCCCGGGCCGCGTCGGCCAGGATCCGCCCCTCGTCGATGCGGGCGCCGCGCCAGTCCTCACCTCCGGGGGCGGGGATGCCGTTGAACCCGAACGTGTAGGACAGCAGCGCCACGTCCGCCACCGGCGTAGGGATCAGCGTGATGGCTGCGGCCTCGGCCGGGGTGCGGGCCGACCCGGCGTGGCGGATCCCGGCCGTGTCGAGGGTGGCGAGCGTGCGGTCGATGCCCGCCGCGCCCTGGTCGAAGGTGTGGTTGGAGGCGGTCGAGCAGGCGTCGAACCCGGTGTCGGCGAGGGCGGGGGCGATGTCGGGCGGCACCGAGAACGCCGGGTAGCCCCGATATGGCCCACCCGGCGGGGCCAGCGGGGTCTCCAGGTGGCAGATGGCCACGTCCGCGCCCTGCACGATGGGCGCCACCCCGGCCAACAGCGGCCGGAAGTCGAGCCCACCGGTCCCGGCCGCGGCCCCGTCGGCCTCGGCCTGCGCCCACAGCGGCTCGTGCAGCAGCACGTCGCCGCCCGCCGCCAGCGTGAACGACCGAGGCTCGCTCGCCCTTGTCGCCTCGGCCGCCCCCGCCTCGCTCACCCGCCCCCCGTCGGTTGCTCCGGCCTGGGTCGCCTGCTCCGCCGCCTCGGGCGCCGTGGCCCGCCCGTCGCCCGGCACCAGGATCAGCGCCAGGACCGCGCCCAGGCCTGCCGCCGCGAGGAGCCGCGGTCCCGGGTCCCGCCGTCTAGCGCCCAGGCCGGATCGCTGCCTGTGCGCCGGTGGGTGGTCAGCGGCCATCGCCGCAGTATGTCGCCGGATGGGGACCGCTGTGCCGGTAGTGTCCGGCCGATGGCGACCGGACGTCCCCGCAGCCCCCGAGGACGTGCCCGCGTCGTCGCGGACCGGTTGGCGGTCGAGTACCCGGGGAGCGCCGCCGAGCTGTGCGCGCTCCACCACACGAATCCCTACGAGCTGCTCACCGCCACGATCCTGTCGGCCCAGACGACGGACGAACGGGTCAACATGGTGACGCCGGCCCTGTTCGCCAAGTATCCCCGCCCCGAGGACCTGGCGGCCGCCGACCCGACCGAGGTCGAGGAGCTGATCCGCACCACCGGGTTCTTCCGCAACAAGACGAAGAGCATCATGGGCATGGCCGCCGGGGTGGTCGAGCGCTTCGGGGGCGAGATCCCGCACAAGATGTCCGACCTCGTGACCCTCCCCGGGGTCGGCCGCAAGACCGCCAACGTGGTCCGCAGCGTGGCCATGGACGAGCCCGGCCTGCCGGTCGACACCCACGTGCAGCGGCTGTCACGCCGGCTCGGCCTCACCACCGAGACCGACCCGGTGAAGATCGAGATGGACCTGAATCCCCTGGTGAGGGCGGGCGAGCGGGGGGCGTTGAGCCTGCGCCTGATCCTGCACGGGCGGGCCGTGTGCAAGGCCCGCAAGCCGGCCTGCGACTCGTGCGTCCTGGCGGACGTCTGCCCGTCGGCCTTCAAAGTGTGACGGGTGACCAGGGTTTTCTCTCCGTTGTGAACGGATTGCAACGGTTTCTTCGCTTGCCGCGCACCCCCGCCTACGCCGTAAGCGATAACGTTGGTGAAGACCAGGTTCCCGCCACCTGGTTCCATGCGACGCCGGGATCCGCCGCCTGGCGTCGCCGCGACGGCGCCCTACGGGGCGCCGTCGTCGTATTCCGGGGCGAGTTAGCGTAATGATCGCTCGACCCGGTCGAGCTTGCGCGCCGCGGTGAGCAACGAACGCTCGACCTCGTACAGGCTGTCGGCGACGTCGGCATGGGTCGTGCCCGCGAAACGGTCGGCCACCGCGGTGATGCGGCGGGTCAGGTCGTCGAGGCTGGTGGCCAGGGCGGACAGCTCGGCGCGATCGTTCTCCATGGGGGACCGTTCTACCCGCGCGGTATCGGATGGGGCCGTCCCTCCGGTCCCCGGTAGCGTTGCCAGTCGTGCTCCGCCGACTCGACCTGCGCGGGACCGGCTCCGGCGACCTGCGCCGCCGGCTGCCCCGCCCCGCGGCCCAGACGGAACCGCCCGTGGACGAGGTCCGGGCGGTGCTCGCCGCGGTGCGCGAGCGGGGTGACGACGCCCTGAGGGAGCTGACCGAGCGGTTCGACGGCGTCCGCATCGACGACATCCGGGTCCCGGTCGAGGAGGTCACCGCCGCGCTCGACGCCATCCCCGCCGACCTGAGGGAGGCGCTGGAGGTGGCGCACGCCAACATCGCCGCGTACCACGAGGCTCAGTGCCGCGACGAGGTGGTCCACCACAACGGCGCCATCGAGATCCGCGAGCTGGTCCGCCCGGTGGACCGGGTCGGCTGCTACGTGCCCAGCGCGGCCGCCCCGCTGGTGTCGACCGTGCTCATGACCGTGGTGCCGGCCAAGGTGGCCGGAGTGCCCGAGGTGGTGCTGGTGAGCGCCCCGGGGCCCGACGGCCGGGTGGCGCCCGGCATCCTCGCCGCCGCGGCCCTGGCCGGGGTCGACGAGGTCTACCGGGTGGGTGGCCCCGCCGCCATCGCGGCGCTGGCCTACGGCACCGCCTCCATCGGCGCGGTGGACGTCATCGTGGGCCCGGGCAGTGCCCGGGTGGCCCAGGCCAAGCGCGAGGTGGCGGGGTCGGGGCTGGTCGGCGTGCCCTCGGCCTTCGCCGGCCCGTCCGAGGTGGTGGTGGTGGCCGACGCCACCACGCCCGTGGACCACGCGGCCATCGACGTCATCCTCCAGGCCGAGCACGGGCCCGACGGCCTGGCCTGGCTGATCACCTGGGACGAGGCGGTGGCCGACGCGGTGACCGAGGCGGTGGCCCGGCTGGTGCCCGCCTCGCCCCGGCGCCAGCACCTGGAGGCCACGCTCAGCGAGGGTGGCTATGCGGTGGTGTGCGACGACGCCGAGCAGGCCCTGGCGGTGGCCAACGCCATCGCGCCCGAGCACCTGGAGCTGCTGGTCGAGAATGCCGCCGACCTGGTGCCGCTGGTGCGCCACGCCGGTGCGGTGTTCTGCGGCCCGCTGGCCCCCGCGTCGATCGGGGACTACGTGGCCGGGCCCAACCACGTGCTGCCCACGTACGGCTCGGCCCGCTTCTCGGGGGCGCTGCGGGTCGACGACTTCCGCAAGCACGTCCACGTCGTGACCGTCGACGACAAGGGCCTGGCCGAGGTGGCCCCGCATGTGGTGGCGCTGGCCACCTACGAGGGACTCCCCGCCCACGCCGAGTCCATCCGGCTGCGCCAGGAGTCCCCGACATGAGCGCGCCCGTCTCGCCCCGGGGCGACCTGGCCCTCGTGGAGGGCTACCACTCGCCCCAGCTCGACGTGCAGGTCCGCCTCAACACCAACGAAGCCCCCGCCCCGCCGCCCGCGGCCTTCCGGGAGCGGCTGGCCGAGGCCGTGGCCGGCATCGACTGGCACCGCTACCCGGACCGCTCCTACCGGGGCCTACGGGCCGCGCTCGCGGCCCACCACGGGGTCGAGCCCGAGCAGGTGTTCGCGGCCAACGGCTCCAACGAGGTGCTGCAGTCGCTGTGCCTGGCCTACGGCGGCCCGGGGCGCACTGCGGCGGTGTTCGAGCCCACCTACGCGCTGCACAGCCACATCCCCCGCATCACCGGCACCGCCGTGGCGGTGGGCGAGCGGGACGAGGACTTCGTCCTCCCGCTGGAGGAGGTGCGCCGGGTGCTGGCCGAGGCCGAGCCGGCCATCACGTTCCTGTGCTCGCCCAACAACCCCACCGGCATGGTCGAGCCGCCGGAGCTGGTCCGGGCGGTGGCGGCCGAGGCGCCCGGCCTGGTGGTGGTGGACGAGGCGTACGGCCAGTTCGCAGGCTGGTCGGCGCTGCAGCTGGTGGACGGCGAGCGCCCGCTGGTGGTGACCCGCACGTTCTCCAAGACCTGGTCGATGGCGGCCGCCCGCCTGGGCTACCTGGTGGGGCCCGCCTGGCTGGTGGCCGAGCTGGACAAGGTGGTCCTGCCGTACCACCTCGACGCCGTCAAGCAGGCCGCGGGCACCGCCGCGCTCGGCTTCGCCGACGAGATGCGGGCCCGGGTGGCGGGCATCGTGGAGGAGCGCGGCCGGGTGACCGCGGCCCTGGCCGACCTGCCGGTCGACCTGTGGCCTTCCGGCGCCAACTTCATCCTGTTCCGGCCCCGGGAGCGGGAGGGCGGCCAGGTGTGGAAGGACCTGGTGGCCCGCTCGGTCCTGGTGCGGGACTGCTCGGCCTGGCCTCGCCTCGAGGGGTGCCTGCGTGTCACCATCGGGACCCCCGACGAGGACGACGCCTTCCTGGGCGCGTTGTCCGAGGTGTTGTGATGACCCGTTCCGCCCACCGCCGGCGCACCACCCGCGAGACCTCGGTCTCGGTGTCCCTCGACCTCGACGGCCCCGAGGGCAAGGTCCACGCCGCCACCGGCCTGCCGTTCTTCGACCACATGCTCGACCAGCTGGGCCGGCACGGCGGCTTCGACCTCACGGTCGAGGCGCAGGGCGACCTGCACGTCGACGGCCACCACACGGTGGAGGACGTGGCCATCGTGGTGGGGGAGTGCTTCCGGGAGGCGCTGGGCGACAAGGCCGGCATCCGCCGCTTCGCCAGTGGCGCCTTCCCATTGGACGAGGCGCTGGTCGAGGTGGCCCTCGACCTGTCGGGCCGGCCGTTCACCGCCATCGATCTCCCGTTCGGCCCGGTGCTTCCGCTGGGCGACCCGCCCTTCAACCCCGAGATGGCCGAGCACTTCTGGCAGTCCTTCGCCACCGCCGCGGGCATCACGCTGCACGTCCGGCTGCGGTCGGGCCGGAACACCCACCACATCGTGGAGGCCTCGTTCAAGGGCGTGGCCCGCTGCCTGCGCGATGCGGTCCGCGTGGAGGGCAGCGGCGTCCCGTCCACGAAGGGCACGCTCTAGCCTCTGCTCTGTGGCACGCACGGGGTCTCTCCGTGCTCTTGAGGGCATGGAGGACGGGGACCGCGCCGAGGATCGCGTGGCGCGCTTCGGTGCCTTGTGCGCGGCGGTCGAGCCGGGCCTGCGTCGGGCCCTGGTGGCGGCCTACGGGCCGGACCTGGGGTCGGATGCGGCCGCCGACGCCCTCGCTTGGGCGTGGGAGCACTTCGAGCGGGTGGAGGCCATGGACAACCCGGCGGGCTACCTGTGGCGGGTCGGCCAGACCTCGGTCCGCCGTGCCGCGGGCCGCCGGCGGCCGTGGCCGGGTGCGGGCCCGGCGGCGGACGCGGGCGGCGAGCACTCCTACGAACCGGGCCTGACCCGGGCACTCGCCGGGCTCAGCGAGCGCCAGCGGGCCGCGGTCCTGCTGGTGCATGGCTACGGCTACCCGCTGGCCGAGGCCGCGGGCCTGCTGGGCTGCAGGGTCCGGACGCTGCGCAACCACCTCGACCGCGGCCTCGCCAAGATCCGCCTCACCCTGGGGGTGACCGTCGATGCCTGACATCCACGATGTGGAGGACGCCGTGCACTCGCTGGCCGAGGACCTCGATGCTCGCAGCCGACCCACCACCCCGGCCGCGGCCATGGCCCGCACCGCGCCGGTCCGCCGGCCACGGCCCCGTTCGGGCCGGGTGGCCGCCGGTGTGCTGGCCGCCGTCGTCCTGGCCGCGGTAGCGGCGGGCGCGGGCCTGACCCGCGGCGCCGGCGGCGACGGCGGCGACCGGGTGGAGACCGACCAGTCGCCGTCCTCGACGCCCGCGCCCCCAGCTGAGGTCGGAACGACGGTTCCGCCGGCGACGCAGGTGCCAGGCGTGCCGTTCGGCGACCTTCCCGCGGCAGGCTTCGCCGACGTGACCGCGGCTGGCGTGGTGCTGTTCTCGCTCGACGGCACCGAGC
>Ga0209814_10000269_pt1 | contig 16376 bp, 16 predicted proteins | sample SoiMetdeltSBSDD1_FD_187597 | JGI IMG/M metagenome (GOLD analysis project Ga0209814, IMG submission 187597) | Bulk soil microbial communities from a Populus tree surrounding site in Tennessee, USA - Soil MetaG P. deltoides SBSDD1 (SPAdes) (version 2) | ecosystem: Environmental > Terrestrial >... | reverse complement strand
GTTCCCAACGTGACGCAGGTGACCGGGCCGGCCACGCCGGCCGTCGGACCGGCGTTCGTCTCGAAGGACGGGACGGTCGGATACCTGCGCGTCCAGTACGACCAACGGGCCTCGAACCTGCCGACCGACTCGTTCGACCGGCTCCAGGCGGCCACGCAACCGGCCAAGCAAGCCGGCCTCCGGGTCGAGTTCGGCGGCGCCGTCACCGACTACTTCAACCGCAACGAGGGCGGGAACGCCGACGTCATCGGGCTCGTCTTCGCCGTCATCATCCTGCTGATCGCGTTCGGCTCGGTCGTCGCGATGAGCCTCCCGATCGGGACGGCGCTCGGCGGGCTGGCGATCGGTTTGTCGATCATCACGCTGATCGCGGCCGTAACGGACATCGGCACGGTCGCGCCGACGTTGGCCACGATGATCGGCCTCGGCGTCGGGATCGACTACTCGCTGTTCATCGTCACGCGCCATCGCCAGAACCTCGAGGCAGGCATGGAGATGAACGCGTCGATCGGGCTCGCCAACGGCACCGCCGGTCAGGCCGTCCTGTTCGCCGGCGGCACGGTCGTCATCGCGATCACGGGCCTCGCGCTCGCCGGCATCCCGTACGTGACGTTGTTGGGCTTCATGTCCGCCATCGTCGTCGTCGTGATGATGGCCGCGGCCGTGACGCTCGTGCCCGCGCTGCTCGGCCTGGCCGGACGGCACATCAACCGGGTCCACGCGCCGCGGCTCCGTCGGAAGGCCCGCGGCGACCAGCACCACTCGCTCACGGGCGCCCGCCCGAGCGGTTGGGAGCGCTGGGCGATGCTCATGTCACGCCACCGCTGGGCGGCCGTGATCATCAGCCTGGCGATCCTCCTGACGCTCGCCGCGCCACTGACCGTCATGCGGCTGGGCCAGACGGACGACGGCACCCAACCCGCGAGCACGACCCAGCGCCAGGCGTACGACCTGATCACCGCGGGGTTCGGCCCCGGCGTCAACGGCCCGCTCGTCCTGGCGGTCTCGCTGCCCAAGCCGGGCGACACCGCGCCGGCGGACGCGATCGAGAAGGCCGTCGGGGAGATCCCCGGCGTCACGGCCGCCCCGCCGCAGATCAGCCCGGATCAGAGCGCGGCGGTCGTCGTCGCGATCCCGAATTCGTCGCCGCAGTCGGTGCACACCGAGGACGTGGTGAACCAGCTGCGGAACACCGTGTTGCCGAAGACGGTGCACGGAACCGGGGCGACCGTCTACGTGGGCGGCCAGACCGCCGGATTCATCGACCTCGGCGAGAGGATCCAGGATCGACTGTTCCTCTTCATCGGCGCCGTCATCGCATTGTCGTTCATCCTGCTGATGATGGTGTTCCGATCGATTCTCGTGCCGCTCAAGGCCGCGATCATGAACCTGCTCTCCATCGGCGCGGCGTACGGCGTGATCGTCGCCGTCTTCCAGTGGGGATGGTTCAAGGGCGTCGTCGGCATCGACCAGACGCTGCCGATCGTGTCCTTCGTGCCGATGATGATGTTCGCCATCTTGTTCGGCCTGTCGATGGACTACGAGGTGTTCCTGCTGTCGCGCATTCGCGAGGAGTACTACGAGAGCCACGACAACCTCCGTAGCGTGGTCGACGGCCTTGCCAACACCGCACGGGTGATCACGTCGGCGGCGCTGATCATGATCAGCGTCTTCCTGAGCTTCCTGGGCGACCCCGACCCGACGGTCAAGATGTTCGGTCTCGGGCTTGCCGTCGCGGTGTTCGTCGACGCGACGCTCGTGCGGCTGGTCCTCGTGCCCGCCACCATGGAGTTGCTCGGCCCGGCCAACTGGTGGCTGCCGAAGTGGCTCGGGCGGATCCTCCCCAAGATCCGGATCGAGGAGGGCACGCCGACTCCGACGCCGGCGCCGACGCCCGTCCCGACCGGCGGGGCGTCACGGTGAGCGACGAGGGCGGGCACATCGCCCGGCGGACGGCCAGAGCCTGGAGCAGGCGGCATCGAGCGCGACGGCAGCGGACACGACGATCGCGACGTCTGCGGGGACCCGGAACCGAGCGGCACCGTAGAAGAGCGCCGCAGTGATCACGACCAGGACAGCCAAAGCCAACATCGGCAGAATCGGCTCCCCACGCCGCCGCAACACGAAGAGACCGAAACCCGCCAGCGGGATCAGCACGTACGACGCCGCGAGACCGATGCGTTCGGCGTTCAGATCACGGCCATTCAGGTCGATGGTCTGGAGCGGACGGAACACGCCCCACATGCGCCCGACTCGCGCCGCGACGACCGCCGGCAACTCCGACTCGTGGTGGCGCGCGTATCGGACGGCGACCTCGCGGTTCTTCCGGTCGTTGACGCCCTCGTCGTTGGAAATCCGTTCGGGCAGGCACGCGAAGCTCCACCACCCGATGAACGGACCGGAATACACGTCGCCGCAGTTCGCGCCGGCCAGCGCTACTCCTGCGCCCGACGACACGTACACGGGCTCCTGGAATCGAGCAAGGTTGAACCCGACCCACGGACCGATGAGCACGAGCTGCGCGAGCGCGATCACCCCGACGCGTTCGAGCCGGTGCCGCCGGTCGAGCCCCGGAACCATGAACGCAAGGGGGAGCGCCAAGAGGGCGAACAAGAGCACGCCTTCCACCCTGACCAGCGCGACGAGAGCGATGCCGCCGCCGAGAAGCGCGGCGCGGGATGCAGATGGATCCCGCCAGAACGCATACGCGGCCAGCAGCATCAGCGCGGTGACGAGCGCGAGCAATGACTCCGAGAGCACGACCGCGTCGTTGAGCCAGAAGTACGGGAAGAGCGCGGCGATCGCAGCCGCGAACAGCCCGGCGCGGTTGCCGGCCAGCCTGCGGCCCACGAGCCCCATGACCCCCGCCGCGGCCGCACCGAGCAGGCACGCCGCGATGCGGTGGGCGAGAACGGAGTCCGCTCCGAGTCGGGACACCATCCCGAGGTACAGCGAGAACAACGGCGGGTGGAACGCGCTGGGCTCGGTCACGTGGTCGATCCGGAACCGGAACGGCTCGATGAACCAACGGCCGTGCGCGAGATCGTGGCCTTGGAGGCTGTAGTACAGCGGGTCTGCGCTGAGCGGATCGTTGCGCAGCTGTACCAGGACGTAGACGATCCGGACGACGACCGCGGCCGCCACAACCACACCGAGCGCGATCGCAAACCGGCGCACGCCCCGTCACCCCCCGGCTGGAAGTTACTCCGGCGCCCCTCGCGGGTCCTCGCCACCAAGCCCAAATTACGACAGTCGTACGAGTTCCGCCGCGTGACTCGCCTGTCGCATGTCACGGACTCGTTGCACGCGATCGCGATTCCGGGGATACATCCGAGACGATTGTCGACACGAGAGTCTCTGGACCCGGGCAGAGACGCGGGACATGCTCGACATGCTCAAGAAGTCGAAGAGCTACACCCTCATGTTGCTCAAAGGGTGACCCGACCGCGCCGAGTACCATCCCGATCTCGGGTTCGGCCGTGCCCAGGGTTTCGCACCAGGATTCGCGCCGTCACCTCGCGGGTGTAGTTCAGAGGCAGAACATCAGCTTCCCAAGCTGAGAACGCGGGTTCGATTCCCGTCACCCGCTCTGCGCGTCCACGGGCGCTTTCCCGAACGCGACGCGCCAGATGCTCCGACTCGCCGCGCGCCAGCCCATCGCGCGCGCCGCGGGCGACGAGCCGATCGCCTGCGCGGGCAGGCGCACGCGCACCGCCCGCTCCCGGATCGAGAAGCGCAGCGGGGGATCCATCGACAGCGACTCGCCGTCGAGGCCGACGTCGATCGGGGAACCCGAGGTCACTTCGAAGCTCTCGGCAGTCCACGACGCGAAGCCTGAGAACCGCTCGGGGTGCCCCGCCGCGATCGCAGTCAGGAATGCTGATGCGGCGCGGTCGTTGCCGATCTCGAGCGAGATGATGCCCAGTCGCCTCGTGTCGAGACGGGGACGGCTCGTGAGGGTGTTGAGACTCTTGTTGCCGTACGGGTTGTTGGAGATCTGGAGGACGTGCGCGCCCTCGCGTCGGTCGCCATCAGGTCTCGCGAACCGAAGGTCGAAGGGGCGAGCACCGGGCCCGAGGATCTTCGGGACCGCGGCCAGCGTGGTGTCGACCTTGGCGTCGCGATACTCGGGCGACTGGACGATCGTGGCGTAGATCCCGAGCGACACGTTGTTCACGAACACGCGGCCGTTGACGTCGGCCAGGTCGATCGGTCGCTCGAACGCATCCCCGAAGGCGTCGAGGGCTCCCACGACGTCGTTGCGATCCAAGCCGAGATCGAGCGCCAGGTGGTTCCGGGTGCCGGCCGGGACGACGACCATGGGGACAGAACGGTCCGCCGCGACGGTTGCGACAAGCGCCTGCGAGCCGTCGCCGCCCGCCATGCCGAGGACGTCCGCGCCACGGTCGACCGCGTCGTTCGCGAGCTGCAACAGGTCGTCGCCCGGACGCAGGATCACCGGCTCGATCCCGCGCTTGCGGCACTCGTCGACCAGGTGAAATCGCTCGGCCTTCCCGCCGCCTGACTTCAGGTTCATGATCAGGACGCCGTGAGCCGCAGGCGCAACCGGGACGCCCGGCGTCCGACGTTGCTTGAGGTCCCGCGTCCCGCGCCCCAGCGCGTAGCGCGCCAGCGCGACCGCCAGGAGGACGCAGACAAGGCGAGCGAGCCCGCCGAGGCGGGCGTTCCTCGCTCCGAAGATCACGAGCCCGACGATGCCTACGACGGCGGCGACGCACACGACGGTGCCGATCAGCCGGCGCCCGCCCGTTCGCGTCAGCGCGTACCAACCCGCGAAGACGGTGACGAGGAGGAGCGGCACAGAGAAGACGAGTGGTCGCGCATCGTCGACGACGCTGAGCACGCTCGTCACGAGGACGAAGGCCAGTAGGGCGATGACGACCACCGCCGCGATCCTCTGCAGGATCCGGGGCCGCGGGGAGCCGACACCGTCTGACATATCGGGAGCCCGGTCCTGTTCCGGCCTGGTCACGTCAGCTCCTTGTAGCGGAAGCAGGACGTCGTGTGGTCGTTCACGAGCCCGACGGCCTGCATGAACGCGTAGCAGACGGTCGGACCGACGAAGCGGAAGCCGCGCCGTTTGAGATCGTTGCTCATCGCCTTCGACACGGCGGTTTGGGCGGGGATCGCCGAGAGGGCGCGCCACTTGCCGACGATGGGCGCCCCGCCCACGAACCGCCAGAGGTACTCGGCCAGACCGCCGAGCTCGTCGTCTACCTCGAGGATGCACCGGGCGTTGTTCACGGCCGACTCGACCTTGAGGCGGTTGCGCACGATGGCCGGATCGCGCAAGAGACGCTCGACTCGCCGCCGATCGAAGCGCGCGACGGCAGCGGCGTCGAAGTCGGCGAACGCGCTGCGGTACCCGTCCCGCTTCTTCAGAATCGTCGCCCAGGAGAGACCGGCTTGCGCGCCCTCGAGGGTGAGCATCTCGAACAGGTGACGGTCGTCGCGCGACGGCACCCCCCATTCACGGTCGTGGTACGCGACGTACGCAGGGTCGTTGTCGGGGACCCATTCGCAGCGTCGCGGCACGCCGACACCGTACCGACCTCACGTGTGCTCCCTATGCTGAGCGCGCATGCTCATCCCCGAGACCGTGGCGCGGTTCAACGCCCACGTGACGAACCGCGTCACGGACCCGGACCGCCGCCTCGTCCCCAGACCCGTTCGCGTGGTGCTGGGGCTGCTCGACGTGAGCGACTTCTTGTCGATGCGTCCGGCGCCGGCGCACTTCTAGCGATGTTCCCCGGGCCGCGATGGGGCGCCGATCGTCCGTTGGTCGTGGTCATGGGCGTCTCCGGCAGCGGGAAGTCCACCGTGGGCCGCCGCCTGGCCACGGAGCTCGACGTGCCGTTCGTCGACGGCGACGACGAGCACACGCCGGAGGCGAAGGCCCGCATGGCCCAAGGCATCCCACTCGACGACGCCTGGCGCGCGCCGTGGCTCGACCGCCTCGACACGATCCTCCGCGCCCACGAGGTCGGTGGCGTCGTCCTCGCCTGCTCCGCCCTGACGCGCGCCTATCGCCGGCGGCTCACCCGCGGGGTACGACACGTTGCGTTCGTCGCGCTGGTCGCGCCGCGCGAGGTGCTGGCGGCGCGACTCGCCGCCCGCCACGGCCATTTCGCCGGTCCGGCCCTCCTCGACTCGCAGCTCGCGACCCTCGAGCTCGGCGACGACGTCGTCACGGTCGACGCCACCGGGCCGATCGAGACCATCGCCGCCACCGCCGCACTCGCGATCAGATAGCGAGTTCGGTCCCCACGAACCCGATCAACCGCCGGGCACGGGAGCGGCGGAGGGCCCCCGGGCGACGCCGGTGAGCGCGCCGGGCACCGGCACTTCGGCGCCGCCGTCGGGCACCTCGGCCGGGGAGGCACGCAACAAGCCGCGCAATGCGACCACCGCGATGCCGTACACGACGAGTGCGAGGGCGAGCACCACCCCGAAGCCCAGGGCCATGGCGAGGATCGTCGTGAGCACTGCGCCGATCACAGATGCGAAACCGTTCACCGCCCATCCCCATGCGACGTACTCGCGTGGGTGCTTCGTGATGCCCGCCACCGCGCCCAGGCCCAGTGGCATGAACGCGCCGAGGCAGATGCCGAGCGGTGCGAGGACTGCGAACGCGACCGCGACTCGCGCGGCCAACGGGAGGCCGAGCAGCGCGTCGGTCAGCGGCGTGAGGGCGAACAGGTAGAAGAGGTCGAGCGCGGCGAGTGCACCGAGGAGCACCCAGGCGGCGCGGTTCGACCGGGCGCGGTACCGCGAGCTGAGCAGCGCGCCGACACCGGTGGAGAGCAGGATCGCCGCCAGGGTGACCGTCAACGAGTACGTCGGATAGCCGAGGAACAGCACCAACCGCTGGATCAGCGTGATCTCGAAGAACATGAACCCCAGTCCGAGCGCGCTGAAGTAGAGCGCCGACCGTCGCTTCCGTGGAAGCCCCGACCAGATGCTCCGGATGCGGACGAACGGCAACAGGAGGAAGACGGCTGCGAACAGCGTCGCGATGCCGAGAAGGAGGAGCAGCACCCGTTCGCCGACGTCGACCTCGAAGTCGCTCCGGTCGATCGGCTTCCCGAAGTCGGCGAGCACGTCACGGAACGGGGTGAAGTGCCAGAAGAACGGTGAGTCGTCGGTGATGGGCCGGACGTCGTAGGGATACGAGTCGTACCAGTGGTCGAGCCTGCTCCCCGACAGCGTCGCGATGGCGCTCACCGATTCGCCCTTCACGGGGTGGCCGGGCGCGTACCGCAGCGTCGAGCCCGGCATGGTGCCGAGGGCACCGACGAAGCGGTCGACCTCCGCGGTCGTGAACGGCTTGCGCTTCACGAGGATGGTGGAGAGCGACGAGGTCCCCCCCGCGACGGGCGATGTCGCGACGAGAATGTGGCGGGAAGGATCGTGGATCCCGAGGTCTCCGAGCGCGTGACGCGCCGTCGCGACGTACCGCGACGTCCGGTTCGCCTTGCGGTTGTAGTCGAACTCGCCGAACTGGGCGGCGAGGATCCCGTTCCCCCCGAGGTGGTCGAGGCTGTCTTGGATGGTCTCGCTCGTGTACAGGTAGCTCTCGGAGAGCACGTAGGCGCCGGCGGTGGCGGCGTTCGTCGCCGAGTAGCTGTCGGGGGCGGGGTACCAGACCACGTTGTACGTGTCGTCGCTGCGGGCGAGGAACGACCGGCCGTCGCCCTGGACGTAGTTGACGGCCGGGTTCTGGGCGAGATGCCCCGAGTAGTCGGCGAACTTGTCGGTGACGAGCGAGTGGGTGACCGGGTTGAGCTCGACGGCGTCGATGTGCTGCGAGTGGTAGTAGAGCGACGTCAGGATCTCGTGCCCGCCGGCGGCGCCGACGATGAGCACGTTCTTCGGTGACGCTCCCCCGACCGCGAACGGGAGTGCGCGCGGGTCGGTGTCGAACCCGAATTGGCCGAGGCTCGCCTGCTTCCCGTCCCACCGGTGGATGACCGATCCGACCAGTCCGTCGTGGTACAGGAGCCGGAGGTTGGGCCCGACGTCGACCACGTCGACTCGGAAGATCGGGCTCCATGCCGAGTAGCGCGTCGCCGATTCGTCGAACTGCCCCTTGAACGCGTCCGCGCGCTGCTGCGGAAGCACGCCGGGACGAACGACGACCATCGCCATGATCACCACGAGAACGACCGCGACGGGAAGAAGAGCCCGCGAACGCACGCGAACTGCAAGACGGAGCCCGGCCAGGGCGAGGACGAGGCCGGCGAGGAAGATCGTGGCCGGCGGGCCGATCCACCCGATGAGCGACACGACGACCGCGCACGCGATCCCGGCGCCGACGAGGTCGGCGAAGTACAGCCTCCCGATCCGTTCGGACTGCCGCGCGAAGAGTGTGGCGATCATCACGCCGACGGCGATGAAAGACGCGAACAATGCAAGGCAGATGCCGAGCAGGAGCGCGAGGTTCTTCAGCGAGGACAGCGTGCCGTAGTCCCAGATGGTCAGCGTGTCGGTCCGGACGGTGGCGACGATGAGATAACCGACGCCGACACTGGCCGCGCCGAGTAACAGGCCCCAACGGAGGATCGTCTCGGTCTCGGCGCGTCGCAGCCCACGTGAGACGGCGACGATGACACCGCCGCAACCGATGCCCAGCAGCGCGAGCCCGATGACGAGGTACGTGTAGTAGTAGAAGAGCTTGAACGAGATGACGCGCGTGTAGCTGATCTCGAGCAAGAGGGCAGCAAAGCTGACGAGCAGGATCTCGAGGGCGTAGCTACGGCGCGACGAACCGGCGCTTTGCGAGGAAGTACCCACACCCGCCGTCGATTCGTCGATCCGGAGGAGGCTACTTGGTCGCGATCGCGGCGATGCCGGCGACCATGACCACGAACCCGATCACCAGGTAGACGACCGTTCGGGTGATCGGCGCCTGCGGGAGGGTGTCCCGGCCGCGGTTGGCGGTGACCTGCGCGCCCGACCGTCGGCGCACGAGCGCGATGAGGTTCCCGAGGAACAGCGCCGCGCCGACGGCGGTCACGAGCTCGCGCAACACGTCGTCGTAGATGCTCACGCCGCGATCGTATGCGTCGGCCGCCTGGATCTCGGCGTCGGGGCGGATCGCGTCAGAAGCGCGGGCCCCAGACCATGAGCATGAGAATCAGGACGAGGTCCACCTGGAGCACGGCGCTCACCGCACCGACGCGGCGGCCGCGTTCCTCGAGCTCGATGATCTGCGGTGGCGGTTGGCCAGCGCCTGCACCCGCCGGCGGCGGGCCCATAGCGACGAGCTCTTCCTGCAGGCCGATGATCCGCCGCACGTTGGGCATCAGAAGGCCGTGGGAGAGCCCGATGCCGAGCACGTAGAGCACGATCGCGGCGACGATCCACGAGTCGCTGAAGCTCCAGGCCTTGTCGCTCAACACGACGAGGAGGATGCCGAACACGAACACGGCGTAGATGAAGAACTGGGCAATTCGTGAGACGAGGAAGTTCGCCTGGGTGATGGCGAGTCCCTCGGTTCCCCGCCGGCTCCGGGCCTGCTGGCCGTAGATCCCGTTGAGCAACACGGCGCCGAACCCGACGATCGCCGTCAGGATGTGCAGCACGAGAACGAGCTTGTAGATACCGCTGTTGATGCCCACGATGCGCCCCTTCCCACCGTCGCGATGCGCCGCGCAGCCTAGGTCCACGACATCCCCGCTGTGGTACAACGCGGCCCGTGCGGCTGGTCGTGGCGCGATGCTCGGTCGAGTACGAAGGCCGGCTCGGCGCTCGCCTCCCGCCGGCGCAGCGGCTGATCCTGCTCAAGGCGGACGGCTCGATCGCCGTGCACGCCGACAGCAAGGCGTACAAGCCGCTGAACTGGATGAACCCGCCGTGCACGATTCGCGAGGAGCCCGGGACGATCGTCGCCGCCAACCCCGGGGGGGAACGCCTCACCATCACGCTCCACGAGGTGTTGCTCGACCACGACATCACGCTCGGCGACGATCCCGGTCTCGCCAAGGACGGCGTCGAGGCCGAGCTGCAGGAGCTCATCGCCGCGCGCGTGCGCGCGCTTCGTGACGACCTCCGCATCGTGCGGCGTGAGTACCCGACCGACATCGGTCCGGTCGATCTGCTGTGCCGGGACGGTGAGGGCCGCGCCGTGGCCATCGAGGTGAAGCGGATCGGTGAGATCGCCGGTGTCGAGCAGCTGCTCCGCTACCAGGAGCGACTCGACCTCGACGCCACGCTCGCGCCGACGAACGGGCTCTTCGTCGCCACGCGCATCAAGCCCCAGGCACGCGTGTTCGCCGAGAGCCGCGGCATCGAGTGCATCGAGGTCGACCTCGAGCGGCTGCGCGGAGACGCGCCGCCCGACCTCCGGCTGTTCTGAGGAGCTCGACGCGAGCCGCTATTCGAATCGCGACTGACGCTTCTCGAGGAAGGCGGCGAACGCTTCTTGCGCGTCGGGCGTCTGGCTCGACCGCGTCATCACGTCGACGGCGTGCTCGTACGCGGCGCGCTGGTCCAGGCCGATCTGGGCGTAGAAGGTCTGCTTGCCCAGTCCCTTCGAAGCCCGACTGCCGCGGGTGGCGCGGCGCAGCAGGCTGACGGTGGCGTCTTCGAGCTGCTCGGTCGGGACGACGTGGTTGACGAGCCCCCAGTCGAGCGCAGTGCGGGCGTCGATCGTGTCCCCGGTCAGGCCGAGCTCCAGCGCCCGCTTCTGGGACACATTGCGCGCCACCGCGACCAATGGCGTATGGCAGAACCATCCGCCCCTGCCGCCGGGCGTCGCGAAGCCGGCGTCCTCGGATGCCACCGCCAGGTCCGCGGTCGCGACGAGCTGGCAGCCGGCGGCGGTGGCCAACCCGTGCACCCGTGCCACGACTGGCTGCGGGATGGCCTGCATCGTCAGCATGAGCTCGGTGCACGTATCGAGCAGCTCGCGGATCGACTCGGCATCGGCGCCCGCGAGGTCCCGGAAGTCGTGGCCGGCGGAGAAGACCGGTCCGTTGGCGGCGAGGATCACGCCCCGGGTGTCGCTGTTGCCGGCGGCGCGGAACGCCGCGGTCATGTCGCACAGCAACCCGAGCGACAGCGCGTTGCGGCGCTCCGGGCGGTTCATCGTGATCGTCGTGAAGCCCTCCTCGGCCTTCACGAGCACGGAGTCGGAGCCCACGGCACCCCCTCGAACGCGTTCGAGGGTATCGGCTTCACGAAGCCCTGACCTTTCCGCGGCCCACGCTTGCCCCACGCGGGTCAGGATGGACGCACGAAGGGAGGCACCATGCGACCGGGCAACACCATCGTGGTCATCCGCAGCGTCATCGCCGCCCTGTTCGTAGCGCTGGCCGTGGCCAACTTCGTCGGCGGGCGCGTCGTCTTCGGCGTGCTGTTCGCCGGGTTGGCCGTCATGAACGTCGTGATGACCGTCTATGTCCGGCGACGCCGGGCTCAGTTCGCCCAGCGGTTCTCCGGGTTCGCCGACCGAGACCGCCGTTAGTCGCGCGCCATGTTGTCGAACTTCGTGAACCGCTCGTTGAACGCGAGCCGCGCTACGCCGGTGGGCCCGTTGCGGTGCTTCGACACGAGGATCTCGGCCTGGCCGCGCTGGTCCGACTCGGGGTTGTACACCTCGTCGCGGTAGATGAAGCAGACGACGTCCGCGTCCTGCTCGAGCCCGCCCGACTCACGGAGGTCGGCGAGCATGGGCCGCTTGTCCTGGCGGTACTCGAGCTGACGGTTCAGCTGCGACAGCGCCATCACCGGACAGTCGAGCTCTCGGGCGAGGATCTTGAGGCCCCGTGACAGCTCGGCCACCTCGACCTGGCGGCTCTCGATCTGGCGCGCGCCGGTCGAGCTCATCAGCTGGATGTAGTCGACGACGATCAGCCCGAGATCGCCGTGCCGGGCACGGATGCGGCGGGCTTTGGCCCGCATCTCCATCACCGTGCAGTGCGGGTTGTCGTCGATGAACAGCGGCGCTTCGGCGAGGCGCCCGACGGCGTGGCTGAGGCGGGACCAGTCCGACTCGGGGATGTTGCCGGTCCAGAGGCGCTTCGCCTCGACGCGACCTTCCGCCGCCAGCAGCCGCTTGGTGAGCTCGAGGTTGCCCATCTCCATGGAGAAGAACATGACGGGACGCTGCACCGAGACCGCGACGTTGGCGGCGGCGCCCAGCGCGAACGAGGTGTTGTGCACGAACATGTCGCCGGCGACGAAGTTGTGCACGTGCGGGACCGTCAGGTCGTACACCTGCTCGTCACCGACGTAGACGATGGAGGCGATCTCGTCCCACCAGATGTCCGATGTCGCGAGGAGCTCGAGGTCGCGGGCATCGAGCACTTCGGCGAGGAGTGCGAGCGTCGCCCGTTGCGGCGAGCGTGTGCCGACGTGCCAGTTGTAGTTGGCCGGCTTGCCGGCCGCCTGCGATACCGCGCGCCATGTGCGATCGCCCTTGGCCTTGAGCACCTCGGCCCAGAACGTGGCCGGAATGGTGTCGAGGTTCGAGCTCCGGCTCCGCCGCTCGAGCGCGCCGAGGACGCGCTCCACCGCGTCCTCCTTGCCGAGGATGCCGATGTCGGCCGCGAACCGACGGATGGACTCGGGGTCGCTCACCTCGATCTGCCAGGACGGAAATCCGCGCCCGTTGTACAGGGCGGTCCGGTGCCGGAGCTGTGAGGCCACCCCGAAGCGGAGCAGCAGGTGCTGCACGCCGCGCCCGAGCTGCTCGGACCTCGAGCCGAACCCGATCGAGACCTGCCCGCCCTTGTGCACCGCCGCCCAGCCGTTGGCGGCGAAGAGCCGGTTGAGGAACAGCGCGAGCTGCTTGCCGGGCAGGCGGTACACGGCGTCGGGGATTTCCTTCGCCCTCGACTCCGTCTTCCAGAGCCCGTGCTGGCGGAGCAGCGTCGTGACCGGGCTCGGCCGGCCCAGCGGGGTGCAGAGACGATGGTCGTGCGGCGAGGTGCTCCTGACCGTGACACCGAGCTTGGCCGCGCACCGCTTCAGCTCCAGGAGCACCGAGGGTGACGCGGTGCTCATCATCGGCGAGCCGTCGGCGAGACATCCACTCCCGATGAGCAGGCCCAGCATGACGACGTCGGCTTCGGGGAGAGATTCGTCGCCGAAGACGTCGATCGAGCGAGGGACGGCGACGCGGTCGCCGACGCAGATCTCGGCGAGCGGCTTCCACCCGTCGCCGGTGAGGAACGGGTGCGTGATCGTCGTGCGGACCACGCGTCCCGTGCGGGTGGTGACCTTGTAGACGGGCTTCACGCCGTCGTCCACGAACGCCGACGGTGTGACACCGCGAACGCGGAGGTCGTCGTCGAGCGCGAGCACGCGCACCGGGCGGCCCGCCCGCCCACGTTCGTAGACCTCCTGGGCGGTCTGCACCGCTCCCGTCGACGCGTCGACGATCGGCGTGTCCCACGCGACGCACTTGCCCATCGACGGTCGTGCCGCCACGATCACGAGATTCGAACGCTGGAGCCCGAGCAGGAGCGAGTCGAGCTCGTGGTACCCGCTCGGCACGCCGACGACCTCGGTGTCGCTCCCGTACATCGACTCGAGCTGGTCGAGCGTCGTCTGCAGCGAGTCGGAGATGCCCGCGAGCGACTCGCTGACTCGGCGCTCCGCCACCTCGAACACCATCGACTCGGCGCGGTCCAGCGTCTCGGTGACGTCGTCCGGCGTCTCGTACCCCATCTCGGCGATGTCGCCGGCGACGCCGATCAGCCGCCGGAGCAGGGCGAGCTCGTTGACGATGCGCGCGTAGTGGCCGGCGTTCGCCGACGCCGGCGTCGCCGCCTGGATCTGCAGCAGCGCGGCGCGTCCGCCGACGGCGTCGAGCAGCTCGGCGCGACGGAGCTCCTCGGCGATGGTGACCGGGTCGACGGGCTCGCCCTGGCCGTACAGCGCCATGACCGCTTCGTGGATGTGGACGTGCGCGGGCTTGTAGTAGTCGCTCGCTTCGACGTGCGCTTCGACCGCGGCGGTGATCGCGTCGCGCGAGAGCAGCATCGCTCCGAGGAGCGACTCTTCGGCTTCGAGGTTGTGAGGCGGGACGCGCCCCGCCCTCTGCCGCCGCGCGTCATCGATCGCCTGGACCACGGTTCTCCTTTCCTGCCTCCCGGCCCCCCGGGCCCCCGATTCCGGCTCCTCGTGCCGCCGATCCCAGTACGGCTTCCCACCCACGAGATGCCTCGTTCCGCATCCTCGTCGGGTCGGCTTGTGGATCGATAGAGCGATTTCCTTGTGGATTCAGGGCTCCTGCCTCCACAACCCTGGGGACGAATCGCTCTCATTCTCCGGGTGGGGTGTGACAGCTACCCCGGGGCGCGACGAACACGCTGGTCGCAGCGTCGCGGGAAGGCGCGCGCGCCGGCGCGCGCTGGGGAATGCGCGCCGGGCGCGCTATTCGGGGACGACGTCGACGGTGAGGGTCACCTCGACGTCGGAGTGGAGTTTCACCGGGACGTCGGCCGGGCCGAGCTCCTTCAGCGGTTCGGCGAGCTGCATCTTGCGCCGGTCGAGCTCGACGCCCGTCTGCGTGCGAACCGCGTCGACGACGTCCGCCGGCGTCACCGATCCGAACAGGCGGCCTTCCTCGCCGGCGCGTGCTCGAACCTCGATCCGCCGCCCGGTCAGCTGGTCGGCCAGCGCCTGCGCGGCTTCGCGATCGCGCGCGTCCCGGGCTTGACGGTTGCGGCGCATGGCTTCGCCTTGCTGCACGACGCCCTTGGTCGCCTTGATCGCCAGGCCACGCGGCACGAGGTAGTTCCGCGCGTAGCCGTCGGTGACCTCGATGAGGTCGCCCTTGCGACCGACGTTCTCGACGTCGTCGCGCAGCACGACCTTCACGACTGGTCCTCGCCGCCTGCCGGCGCGGGTGCCGTCGCTTCGGCTCCGACCTCCGTGGGGGCTTCGGCGCCGTTCCCGCCTTCGGCGGGCGCGCTCGCGCCGGCGTCGTCTACCCCGGCGGGGGCGGCCTCGAGATCGGCGGCAGGCTCCGGCATCCGGTCGCGGTCCCGATCGCCGCGGTCGCGATCGCCGCGGTCGCGCCGTCCGCCGCGACTGCGCTGCGTGACCTGGCGGACGCTGTAGGGCAGAAGCGCCATCTCGCGGGCGATACGGATCGCGCGGGCCACCGCGCGCTGTTGCTGCGCGCTGTTGCCGGTGACCCGCCGGGCCCGGATCTTGGCCCGCTCCGACATGAAGCGCCGGAGCAGGTTGACGTCCTTGTAGTCGACCCAGTCGATGCTCTCCGAGGAGAGGATCGACGTCTTCTTCTTGATCGGGCGGCGGCGGTCGGCCGCCTGGGACTTCTTCTTCTTGTCTCTCGCCATCTCGGCTCAGCTCACCTCGTCGTCGTCAGAGGGTCAGAACGGCTCTTCGTCGAGGTCGCCACCCGTCGGGGCGGGTTGGGGGCTCTCGCCCCCACGCCCGCCGCCGCGGCCTCCACCGCCGCCGCTGTCGCCGCCTCCGCCGAAGTCGCCGCCGCCCCGGCGGTCGTTCTTGGTGACCTGGGCGGTGGCGAAGCGCAGGCTGGGCCCGACCTCGTCGGCGATGATCTCGACGACGTTGCGCCGGTTGCCGTCACGGTCCTCGTAGCTGCGTTGCTCGAGGCGACCGGTGACGACGACGCGTGAGCCCTTCGCGAGCGACTCGCTCACGTTCTCGGCCATCTCGCGCCAGCACACGACGTCGAAGAAGCTCGTCGCCTCCTGCCACTCGTTGGTGTTGCGGTCCATCCAGCGGCGGTTCACCGCCACACCGAAGCGCGTGTTCGACGCGCCGCTCGGCGTGTAGCGGAGCTCGGGGTCGCGGGTCAGGTTGCCCACGACCGTGACCGTGTTGCCGTTCGCCATGGTGTTTCCTCCCTATGCGTCCGTCGCGCCGGCGCTCGCCGTCTTCGGGGGTCCGTAGACCCGCTCGGGGATCTGGAGCACCTTGTGGCGGACTACCTCGTCAGCCAGGGAGAGCACCCGGTGCAACTCTTGCATCGCCTCCGGCTCGGCCTTCGCCTGGAGCACCACGTAGTAGCCCTCCGTGCGATGGTTGATCTCGTAGGCGAGGCGCCGTTTCCCCCAGTAGTCGACGTGCCCGGGCTCGGCGCCCTTCGACTGGACGAGCTGGAGGAACCGGTCGACCGCGGCCCGGATCGTCTCCTCTTCCAGGTCCGCGTCGAAGATGATCATGACCTCGTACGGCCGCAACGGCTCGTACCTCCTGTGGACCGTGACCCGTGCTCCGGGTCTGACGGGCTCCCGGCTGCGCCCGGCGTGCCGGACGGCAAGGAGCAGGCTGGGTTGGAACAGTTCAGGCTAGCAACCTCCGACGTGGCCTATCGACGCAGACCTTAGCGACGGCGTACGACAGCTACGAGG
>Ga0209814_10000268_pt1 | contig 16401 bp, 24 predicted proteins | sample SoiMetdeltSBSDD1_FD_187597 | JGI IMG/M metagenome (GOLD analysis project Ga0209814, IMG submission 187597) | Bulk soil microbial communities from a Populus tree surrounding site in Tennessee, USA - Soil MetaG P. deltoides SBSDD1 (SPAdes) (version 2) | ecosystem: Environmental > Terrestrial >... | reverse complement strand
GGGGGTGGAGGCACATTCACTAATCTTTTCCGCAGTCTTTCACCGGCCGGAGGCGCATCCGCCCCAGGTTCAATCTCGCTCGGGCCGTTCGGATTCGGTCAAGGATTCGGGTTGGGTGGCGGAACGAGATCCGCGGCATCTGGAAACTTCGGCAACTTCATAGGCGCATCCGTCCCGCGCACAGCAGGGAGTATCGCTAAGCCTTCTTTCCTGAGCGGTCTCGGCCAATCCTTTGCGGCAGCCGCCCCGCTGCTCGGCCTGTCGTTCGGCGCAAGCCTGGGCGGCGCAAGCGTTGGCGGGCAGATCCTTGGCGCGGCAGGTGGGACGCTCGCCGGATTCGCGCCGACACTTCTGGGATTGGGGAGCCTGCTCGGACCCATAGGTCTCGCCGCGGCGCCGTTGCTGCTCATAGGAGGCGCGTTGCTCGGCAAAGCCAAACAGCGCAGGGCCGATGAAGAAGCGGCTGGCCAGATGTTGACGCAGGCCATTCAAGCCATTACGCAACTGCGCGATGCGATTGGCGCGGATCAAATAGACGGTAGCCAGGCTAGCGCCATATTTGAAAACCAGATCCTCGGGCAATTCAGAGCGGGCATAAACACACTCAAGACTAAATCCGTCCGTGACTCGCGGCTCTTGAATCAAGTGAACGATCTGAGAAAGGTCTACCAAGACAACGTTGTTCCACAGATCGCTGCGCAAGAGGCCAGGAAAGCCGCAGGCATAGCTAAGCAGGCTCAGTCCCAACAGAACGCGCTGATATTCGCAAAACAGATACCGCAGTTCGCTACGGGCGGAACGACGATGGGTGGTCTCGCGATACTCCACCCAGGCGAGAAGATCCTGAACCTGCAGCAGCAAGCCGCCATTCGATCAATGGCAGGGTCGAACGCATTCGAGCGGGCCGGCGTGCCAGGCGTTTCGGAGAATCGGAGCTTCGACGTCGGCGGGACAATGGGGGGCGGTGGATTGCCAATCGAGATCAACCTCGAAGCGCAGGTAGTGATAGGCAAGGGAGACGCAACCCGAATATTCATCGTAGGTGGCAGCACGACGCAGGGGCGGGCCGTCACTGTCAACAACGTCAGGGTGGCTCAGACGAATAGGGAACTGTGACATGCCGCGAAAAATGCCTGCGGGCCTGATGACGCTGCTCGGCCGCAAAGACAAGCAAATAGAAACCCACACGACGCTGCAGGTCTCCATCAACAACGGCGACATAGTACGGGATTATTATTTTGCGACAGCGAGCCTATTCCTTAATGGATTGAACTGGTCGCCTCAGCTACGCCAGGGAAGCCAGATCAGATCGAGCCTGACCCGATCCGCGGACCAGGCTACTGTCGAGCTGCAAAACGTGGACACGGAATTAGGCAAGGAATTTCTCGATCTCGATCATGCGCTCTATGGCGCGGATACGCAGGTTGGCCGGTATTGGCGCGATTCGATCAGCGGGGCCGAGTTCCACAAGGTGCTGCTGACGGGCGTACTTGTTGGGCTGTCGGTTGATGAGAACTTCGCCCGGCTCACGGCTGTCAGTGAGCCATATGCTCAGGTATCGGTCGGAGCGCGCAGGCGGGTAGGTCTAAATTGTCAGTGGCAGTTCAGAAACCCGTCCACCTGCGGATATGCCGGATCTCTCCTCACCTGCAATCTATTGCTGAACCACACAGGGGGCTGCGAGGGGCGGCACGGGGGAGGCGTCGGAGCCTCGCTCAAGCGCGCAAAGTTCGGTGGATATGCGTTTTTCCAAAGCAGTTCGCGATTGAAGGCCGATTGAATGCCGACAAATTTTGTATCACCATTTCAGGAAAGCGGCTCGCTGCCGTTTCTCGACAATTCCAGCCCCGATGGCCGCGAATCGGTTGGCCTTATAGAGACCCCTTCCAGTATTCAATCCGGTGATATCTCAGGCGGATCGACATCGTCGGCTGTCGCGCAAGCGTCTGAACAGATCGAGGAGTTCATATCCGATGGCGGCGGGTTGCTGGCGATAGTATATGGCGAGAATTTTATTGCTGGCAATTTGATCCTTCACAAGTTCACGGCCGGTACGCCAAACACTTCGATTATCTACGTTGGTCTAGGGGAGGGGCAGGGTGACGGGGGCGACATTGGCGAGTGGGACGGCGCATTGACTGTCTACTACGCCGGAGCAACCCAGAGTGTCAGTCCGAACGGTTCAACGGCTGGATATCGCTTCCACAATGGCTATATCAGCACGGATGTAACAACCGGCAATCAACCAGTTGACGCATTTCTGACTAATGGACTTGCCTACAGCGGAACTGCTTACATTGCGGTCAAGCTGACTGATGCCGTCGCTAATGCCGAGGACAGGCCGGATAAGATCAGGGGCCGCTACAAGGGGCGCCGCCTTCTCGACTTCGGCATCGTCGGCAATGTCAATGGCTATGGATACTCAGCCAATCCCGCACGCGAGGCAGTGGACCGAATCCTTGCGTATTACCAGCGCAAGACCGGGGATACCACGCAGGCCCGAATCAAGCTGTATGGCAAAATCGACTGGGAGACATGGCGGGGGTGGGCCGACTACAACGACGCCACTATCAGTTGGGACAACGGCACGTCTACCGTGTCGATTCCCCGATTTGAAGGCCATATGGCGTTCACCCAAGACGCCATCCTTGCCGATGCGCTCGATCAGATATGCGCGGCAGCCGGCGCGTGGTGGCAAGACGAGGGCGAACAGATTGTCTTTCTGGCCCCGATAGACCGAACGCCCGTTCATCATTTCGACGAGAGCAACATCATTACGGGAACGATCAACCTCCAGCCGCGAGACCTGCGGGAGCGCCCCAATTATTTCGTCGCACAGTTCCGGGATTACGATGATCCATTTCTCGGAATGACTTCGGTTGAGGTCCGCCGTGAGGAGCTAATCAGGCAGGTCGGCGAAATCAAATCCGTCCGCGCATTTCCGAATATGCGGCAGAGCCAGGCGCAGCGGCTGCTGGAGAGACAGGCGAGGCTCGAAGCGGACAACCCGAATATCGTCACTTTGATCGGAGACGAAACCTCGATCCATTTACTACACGGAGACTTCGTGACGCTTAGCCACCCGCTCGGGGATTGGGAATATCAACTGTGTCTTGTGCTTTCCGTGATCCTAACGAGCGCCGAGCAGTCAACCGACACTTGCGAGGTCGCACTGCAGGTACTCGAAGATTCCCTTTATTCCGATGCGGCTCACGGGCCGAGACAGGAGGCTTTGACACCTTGAGCCGATTAAAGATATTCCCTCCAGTCGTGACGCTTTACCCGAACGACCGGCAGAAATTCACTGCCGTTGCGGTCCCGCAGCCGGCCATGTGGTTCGGTGTGGCGTCGAGCGGCGATATTGCTAACGATTTCTCGCTCCACGTCGATGCCGTGCAAAGCTCGGTAGCGGGGAACGGCGCGCATAAACTGTACAGCGGGATCGGACATATTGAATGGAAGATTGACGATAACTTTCGGCCTACGTCGAGCGGCAGTTTCAATATGACGGCGGCGATTCTGGATTCGGTAGGGTTTCTCTATCTTTACCGAGTCACGGTCAATACGACGAATATCGTGATCCAAGATGAGGCGCTCGTCACGCTGGATACGATCTCCTATTCGGTCGTTTCAGGAGATGTGTTCAAGATCGAGCTCGCGAACGGTTTCAGGCTCTATCGGAATGGGACGCTTTTAAACTCTCGGGTAAGCCTGCCCACTCAAACCGTCTACCCGATGTCTTACTCCGCGAACGTCATCGAGCCGCACGCCGCGGCGCCGTCGAGAATCCTGCCCCCGAAATTGGTAGGGGATTGGCGTCTATCGGAGACCGTGACATTTACGGCGCCGAGCCATGGGACGATCTCGACAACCGGGCCATCCTTGGAGACAACGTACTCCGGAGGCACGGTCCCAGGGACTTACATCCTAACCGGACAGATAGAGCCTTCGTCGGACGCCGAGGGGGTACAGAAGACGACCGCCGTAATCAGCATTCCGCCGCTCGAAACCCTCGGACCCAGGAAGGTGGTACTCCAGCCGGCCGAAAAGCGGCGATTTAAAGCGAACTACGACGACGCGCAGGCGGGCAACCTGGTCGCATGGTCGGTCTCGGCGGGGCGGGGAAGTTTTACCCAGAGTGAGTTCACCGCGGATACATTCCCTGGGACCAGCATTGTGCGGGCGACTGCGGCAGTCAATTCGAATATCGCCGAAATAATGGTCACGGTCCCAGCGGTCATCACGAACGCCAGCGGCTACACAGCCGCGAAAGCGTCCGAGCAGATCGATTTCGACACGAATATCCCCGCCCTGCCGTTCTTCGTCGCAGCCGGCACGATGGCCGAAGGCGTAGGAAACGTGATCCCAGGCCTCCCCGCCGCGCTGCAAGAGAAAGACATCATGCTTCTGTTTGTGGAGACCGCTAACCAGACGGTCTCCGCGCCATCGGGCTGGGTGGCGACGGCAGATTCTCCACAAGGGACCGGCACTGCCGGCGATGTGGCGGCAACGAGTCTTAGTGTGTTTTGGAAGCGCGCCACAGCGGTCGAGTCGGCTCCGACCGTGACGGACCCCGGCGATCACGCCATCGCGCAGATTCTCTCGTTTAGAGGATGTATCGACACGGGTAATCCCTGGGATGTGACATCCGGCAACACCGGGGCGAGTTCCACATCGGTCTCGATCCCTGGCGATACGACCACAGTGGCGAATTGTCTGGTCGTCTTGGCTGTTTCGAATGGCACGGATTCGGCTACGGCTCAGACGTCAGGCTACGCAAACACCGACCTGGCGAATCTGACCGAGCGAACCGACGTAAACAGCACGCAAGGCAATGGCGGGGGATTCGCCGTGGCGACCGGAGAAAAGGCCACAGCGGGCGCGTATGGCGCAACAACAGCCACTCTGGCGAACGCCTCAACTCAAGGGCGGATCTCGATCGCTCTCAAGCCTTCCACGACTACTTGGACCGCCTCGATCGGCTCGATCAATAGCTCGTCAGGTATCTGGACGGCTCCCAGCCTTACCGGGCAAACGGCGAAGATCGCAGCGACGAACGGGCCGAATATTGTGATTCTGGAAATCGACGTACTCGAGGTCTTCCCGTTGAAACTCTCAGCGCCCTTGAAATGGGATCGCCGAAAGACGGTACTTTCGAGCAGGGCAGAGGATCGCTCACGCCCGACAAGGGTGAAAGATAAAGATGGCAAACCGTTCGAGGCGTGGGAGAACTCGATTGGCAATCTGGAGGTTTCCGAACTCGAAACCCTGCATGACTTCTGGGATCGCCATCACCCCGGCGTGCCGTTTATCTTCGAGGACGGATTGAGAGGATTGCGCAAGGTCGTCTATTCGGATAGCGATTTGAGCCACCAGGCTGAATCTGATTGTTCGATTGGTGTATCGTTCAGATGGATCGAGGTATAACGCAGTCACGGCCACGGCGTCGGATGCGTCGTCTTTACGTCGGCTACCCCTGGCCCGTGGAATCTGACGAGCAGGAGGCCCGCGATGGCAAGGGCGGCGATTAGGACTGCGGCGACAAGTCTTTTCACCTTCTGCCTCCATTCCTTTGCGCGTTGATGACTGCCGCAGTCTCAATCGCGCGGTCTGCGTTCTTCAGCGCCTCGGCTGCAATAGCCTTCCACCGCTCTACCTCGGCTTCGAGTTGTCTGATTCGCTCGTCGCGCAGCCGTACGTCCTCTTTTAGCACCAAGAGCGCGGCTTTCATTCTTACCGTGTCAAATAGTTTCATTGCTTTATATTACTCCGTCCCTCTGGCTCCCACAATTTACCACCGCTCGCGTGGAGCCGTGGGGTTAGGCGGCGGCGCGGAAATCGTAAATCTCAAGCCCCGCCTTTTTCGCCTCTTGATACATGTTTTCCGTCCCGCGTCCGCCGGGGAACAATACAACCGCGTCGGCGTACTCGGCCATTTGGCGGTTACGTATCGGCCCGGCTGCTTTGCCGTGCGCCTTCCAATCCGCAGGGAAGCGGCGAATCGGAATATATAAACGTCTTGCCCATTCCTCGCCATCCGCATCGGCGCCGCTCGCGCCGCCAGAGACTAATGTCAAAATCCGAGTCTTGACGTGTATTTCGTTTAGCCGTAGATAATCGGCTTGCGTTAGGTGGTAGCCTCTGCCGCCTGCGACAATTAGCTTCATATTCCCCCATTTCTCACTCAACAGAAGTTACATTCGGTTTCACTCGGACTCTACATTTGGCACTGACCGTAGGCGTATCCGCACTCGCAGCACGCATCAGACCATCCCTCGCAAGCGTGTTTGCGGTCTGTGTCATTGCAGGAAAATTCGCCTTCTACGCAAAGGATTATAAGTACCGCTGCCTTGCAGAGTGGGCAGTATACGACCGCCCCTTTATCGTCTCTTAAATAGTTGTCAGGCTTATCCATGTTCACCTCTTGTCGTGCATTCCATGCAGTTGCTGCGCCCTCAGGCGCTTTATGCCAATCGCCGTTGGCTCCGCATTTGAAACAAGACACCATATATTTCTTGTGTAGGTGGTCGTACCACCAGCTAGTGCTTCGCGGTCGAGCGCCGCAACTCCCGCAATCCTGTAAAAAGATATGTTCATTCATATTTCACCCCACCTTCAAATGCGTTGAACTCTCCCCGGCCTCGCGGCGGCGGGGAGGGTGGTTATACGAACATCGCCAAACTATCAGAATCCCATCGCACGCCACAGCGAATCAAATCAATAACGCTTTCTTCCTTGATGACTGCGGCTAAGTCCTCGACCGAGACATCCAGAAAGATTTCGTCATGCTCAGCGGCGGAAACCATATCCCGCGTTCCCGGCACAAGCCGGTCGAGCAATATAAAAGCATGTAGGTCGGGGCGTCGGCTAAGCGGCGCAACAATTCGGTCAAATCTTGAATACTGGTCTTTGTGCTTCTTGAACAATTCATGTAGCTCTTCTATTGTCATATTTCTCTCCATTTCTACCATTCTAAAAACGCAAACTACTCAAGCGTACCTGAAAAACTTGCGCGGATTCCGTCCGCTATTATGGAGCCGATGCGGGTATCAGGCCCCCAGCTACGCTCATCTAGCATAGCTTTCGCAATCTTCGCGCACTTTTCGGTGGTAGCCCTGCGTGCTTCCTTTTCGGCGTCGATGATAGATTGCTCAATGTGGTATATAGCGGCATCAAGTTCGCCAGCTTCGAGCATTCGCCTCGCTCTATTTAGTGCAAAAGTCGCCCGCTCTTTTGGTCCCATCTCCATACTTTCTCTCCATTTCTCACTAACTAAAAACGCAAACTATCCCGTGTGGCGGGTGGTTATGCGTCAATCGCGCAGCCGCAGCCGCCCCAATCGAACATATCAAGCGGCAACTGGCGCTCGACGCGGCGACGCAGTTCCGAAAGTGGCAAAAAGTACTTTTGACCTCGCCTCTGTTCGGTCAGAATCGAATAGTCCTTGCCGAGATATTCGCGCATCTCGTTCTCCTTGTTCTCATGAAAGGCGAAGCGCTCAGGCATTGTCTTGAGCAACAGGGCAAATTGAGCCTGACCCGCTTTCACGCAGAAGCCGCCACAGTTGTTGTGCGGGAATCCAAGTTCGTAGAGTCGCGGCGGTTGAACGCCTTCACGTTTCAACCATTCGCCCATTTGGCGTTTGTTCAGATAAGGCGCTTCGGTCATAGGCGCTTCCCAAATTCTATTCGGGGCATTCTCGCGGAGCCTGGCCAATCTATGATACTCGCTCCAATCCAGGCCCAGATATGTGACTGTTTCGGCTGAGCAATGCTCTTTAAACCATCTGTCCATCAGTTGACGCTTTAGCTTTTTGCTGCAAGGGTCGGCTCCGGTCATCCCGCCCGCGATGATTCGCTCATCCTTCATCACTTCCCATGGCGTGCGACCGTCTGCAATCGTCACCAATGGCGCGCCAACATTCGCAGCTGCTTCACTCAGAAAGCGGTAGAGGTCGTGGTCTTCCATGTTCGTGTCCGCGAACAGAAGGACAGTATTCTCTACGCCGTGGCGCTCGACAACGCGCTTGGCTGCCGCCCACGAACAGATACCACCTGAAAAAGCCACAAGGTGTTGAATCATCGTCTCACTTTCTACTGCTTTAAAACGCAAACTAATAACCGTTAGTGTGCATTATCGATTAGGGCTGTGTTGGTCATAAAGGGGTTAGCTAGTCCGCAATCGCCGCTTGTACCTCAGCGCCCACGAGCGCGATTGCCAGTTCACCAACTGGCGAACCAGCCTCTATTATCATTCGTCGAATGTGAGCTGCCAGTTCATTGCAGCGCTCTTCGTGTTCGGGCGCGAGTTCGGATATTGCGCCCTTGATTAGTAGAATTGTTACTCGTTCTTCTTCAGTCATTCTCCCCTCCTCGCGTCACCCGCTTCGGCGTCGCACGTGGTGGTGTCCGTCTTGATTCCGTGGCCGCACATTCCTTGGTTAAGCCACTTGATATACTCTTGAATAACGACTTCCACGACGCGGCCATCGAGTCTGTCGCACCGTGTTTCTTCAGCGGCCAGCCTTTCCAGTGCGGCCTTTCGCACTACTAGAACGTCGTAATTCGACAGTCTCAAGATGATTTCTGTGTTAAGCATTGTCCGCCTCTCCTTCCTCCCGCTTGTCGGGATTGAGGGCGGCGAGAACTTCACGGTATAGCAGAACTTCCGGCCATTCCGTTCCACCGCCCACCGACGCAGCCGGGACGCATCCATTCTTCCAGTCGCGCAAGTCGAATAGCGTTTGTTCCCACTCGGTTTGATAATCGTCGTAATCGCCTATGTCGCAGTTCTCCCACAGGTGATACAGCGGGCCGCTTTCGCTGGCCATGTAGGCTTCGACATTGGTGAGAACTCGCTCCAAATCCGCCGCCCGCGCTTCGGCTGCTGTGGCGCGCGAGCTGAACTCATCCCATTTGGCTTCGAGATATTCGACATTGCGCTTGTAACCGGTAATTGCTTCTTTGGCGCTCTCCGCGCGCCTTTCCGCCGCCTCTGCCCGCGTAATCGCCTCGTCGCGCTCGCCTTCGGCTATCTCTGCTCGCCACAGTACCTTGTCGCGCTCTTTCTCGGCCTTCTCGGCACGCTGAGCGCTCTCCTTTGCGATCTTCCGTGACGCAACGCGGTCCCCGTCTGCAACTTCCCACAGTCGTTTCGCCTCGGCCAACTGCGCCTCTGCCTGCTCGCGGCGTTCGCGCTGGTCGGCGTACATATTCTCCCATTCTTTCGCTTGGGCCAGTTCTAGAGCTAGCCTCCTGACAGCTTGTACAGGGCTACAGATTTGCTCATAGCCCAGAGCGTCTTGAGCCAAATCTCTTATCTCGCGCATCGCCGCTTTGAATACTTCTTCAATGCTTGGCTTTCGCGGCTCAAAACCGTCACACCCACAGGCAGGGACGCAGCACGGGTCGTGTATGTTGGGCGCATGCCCACATTCGCAAAGCGCCTCCCCGCCTTCCCTCTCCACCGGCTTCGATAATTGCATTGCGAGGTCAGTATCAATAGAAACCCTATGCCCGTCCTTATTGCAGAATGGGCACACGGCCCTAACCGGGCCGGACACGGTTAGGGTTATCCAGCCTTCGTCGTGGCAGGTGTTGCAGGCTTTCTCCACCGGCTCCACGGCGTCGGGTTTGAGCAGTTCGTCGGCGTTGATTGTGAGGGCGAAATTTCTGTTTGGTTGGTCGTTCATTGATCCCCTTTCCTTATGCCGCGTCCACGTTTGGGGCGGCGATTTACATCACGCGATCTGACTTCCACACGCCGGGCATTTCGTCTGCTCTGTTGTCCAAACTTGGCAACTTGCACATATTCTCGCGCCGTGGATTTCAATCCTAATGACGCCGTTTTCACTTGTGACACCTACAACCATGCCGGTTTCTCTTAGCCGCTCAACCGCCAATTGCAGGAGTTCAAGGTGGGCTTCGCGCAGACCTGTCTCTATGCCTAACTTGTCAGTAATCACTCGGCTCACTTGCCTAAGCCCTGCATCAAACCATTCTCCGTGTGAGCGACTGTCTTTTAAGAGCAGATGGATTTCGCATTCGTCAGCCCTAGTTCCCCTCCAGATCCCTTCTAGGTACAATTTCAAAGGTGAGCCGACTTGCAGTTCCATCAATCTGGATTCTGGATCTTTACTAAATCCAACCTTAACGAGACTACTTCCCTTAGCGCCGACTACATAAACAAAGCCACCCTTGCCCTCTTGAGGGCGCTCGTTATTGCCCGCTTGCCCACTCATAGATTGCCTCCTCTTCTGATTCCGATCTTTCGATCAATTGGTCGAGCATCTGCATCTGCTCGCGTATATGTCCTCTGGCCGTCGCGAGATCCGCGGCGTTATAGGCCAGGACTGCCAAATCTCTCACCACTTCCAGCGTAAGGGGTGATGCGGGCAGTAATGAATTTGTCTCCGCGTCGGTAGAGTTCTCGGAAGATCCTTCCACTGAGCGCGCGTTTCTGTTCTTCATAGGTCTTCTCCTTCAATTTCTCGACTTCTTTTTTGCCCAATCTGGCGAAGGCGTAAACCAACTTCTTGCCCCCTGCCCTCCACCGGAGCTTGATCTTGAATCCCTTATCATCCGCCGGGGCTTCCCACCATGCCCCCGGCTTCGGTGAGGGCAAGATCGATTTTAACCACTCTGTCGGCTCTTGCCCTCTTGCGGGCAGATGCGGCTGCCCGCCCTTTTTGCTCTGCTTTGCCCCCTTGAGGGCAGCAAAATCTAAAACCTTCTTACTGCGGGGCTTACGTATCTTTGCCCTCATGGGGGCAGGCACTACCTCAACCACCCCAAAATCCTCTCCACCCACTGCCGCGCCGTCGCCACTTCTGACGCCGGCAGAAACAGGTAAATGCTCGCCAGCAGGATCAGCCAAAATGTCATCTTCCAGAGTCTTTTCACCATTTATTGCACCCACAATTGGTAAGCCAGATAGCCCACCAACCCCCACCAAATCATGAACCCGATCGCCACTTTCGTCTTGTCTCGCATACGCCACCTCTGCCGCTCGGCTTGTCGAATCCGAGGCGGCGGTTAGTTCAGATCCGACGAGTCTTTTGGGTCGTATTCATCACCCTCATCAAAACCTATCCGCCTGGATTTCGCTGCGGCGGTGAACTTGGAGGGCAGGGTGAGCGCGCGGCGTACCTTTTCAAACACCTGCGGCTGATACTGCGCCATGTGCGCTTCGAGCGCGTCTGATTCCAACTGTGATTGCTCCCATTCAAGGGCCTTGCGCCGGGAAGCGAATGCGATCTCCCGTTCGAGTCGTCTCTCTCTCGCGTCGTGGTTGAATACCACGATCCCGACAATGAGGAGCAAGATCCCGAACAGGCTCAGCGGACCCGCCCACTGGATGTAATCAACTTGCCAGGGGCTCAACCGCACGCCTGTAATTCTTTCGTGGTGAACAATGTAATTCGTGGCCATCACGGTGACCGTGCCAATCAGCAGCCCTGCGCCTATCCCCTTCTCTGCCCACCCGACGAGCGCATAGGAGACGCCGAAAAGGGTAAGGCCGAATGTGGCCTCAAGCCCGAGGCTTGCGAGCATCGCAAACATCCAGCCAAGGGATTTCCAGTCCGCAAAGCTCTGCGTGTTGATCGCGTAGGTTGCGCCGAATGAGGCCAGAGTGATCGCTGTGGCTAGAAGTGAAATGCCGATGAAGAACATCTTCCGGCGCCGTTCAATTTGCTGGGTTGTCATAGGTTCCCCCTTTTTCAAAAAAGGGAGATGTGTGACTTTGCGAACATATACAAATTGAGTTACATTCGCATCAGCCGCACATCTCGTGTTTAGGTCTGTGCGGTAAGCCTCACTCTGTAGCTGATCTGCGCAGAGTGGGGCTGCTTTGTTTTAAAGTTGGGATTTTGTCGCCCATTGAAGCCGGGCGACGGTGGCGGTTGCTCGTGGAACGAAGGCAAGATAACACGACTTTATTTCCCTGTCCACAATTTGTCCATCAGGTGTGGGGTTATTGGTGAATGTGGCGGATTTGGTGGGGCTGAATCTCAGCAACTAGCGGAATTTCAATGATTTCAATATTAGGCTAATGAGGGCTCACGTCCTGTCCGCGGACTGGTGGCTAAAATGGCAATAAAGAACTTATGGTTATTTTTCCTCGGTTTTGTCCACGCTTTGCCCATTGTCTCTATTCTCGCTCATTCTCTGCAATGCTTCTGCCGCCCGCGCGACAGAGCCGGGGTGCTTGTGGGAGTAGTGAGCTATGAGTTCTTTAGCCTTGTGGCCGGTGATCAAGCCGATGGTGTCAAAGTCCAATCCCGCCTCGACAAGTCCAGTTGTCACGGTGTGTCGAGCGGAATGTAGAATCAACCCATCTTCCAGATCCCTCCCGTACGGGATGCCGACTTCCCCGCAAGCCTTGCCCAGGATCTTGTAAAAGCGTCTGTAGATGTTGCCGCCCCCGGTAAAGACGAAACGCCCGGTGGCGGGCTTCCTCTCGTTAATCAGGGCGGCCAGGGCGGAGATGAGTGGAACCTCTTTATACTCCTTTGTCTTGCGCTGAAAGATCGATATCTTTTCCCTCTCCCAGTCCACATCGGACCATTTCAGGGCTACTATCTCTCCATGCCTGGCAGCCGTCATCATCGCGAATTCAACAATCTGCGCAACGCGGATGCGGCCTTGATAGGCCTGCCTGCGATTATGCGAGTGATCACTATCCAAATCATCCGGCGGCCGGCGCAGATGGGAAATCAAACGGCGATACTCGTCGTCCGTGATCAATCTTTCCCGGCGAGACTTCGTGACTTTAAGCCGGGGTATCCTCGGGGGCTTCCATTGCTTCAGTTCTGAAAAGAACTCCTCGGCTTGTTTGAGCGTGGCGCCGATGATGTTCAGTTCCCGATTGATAGAGGAGGCGATCAACCCGTCTGTTTTTCTCTTCTCAACGTAGAGCCGTATTTTCGGCGTGTCTATCTCATCAACCTTCACTCTCGAATCAAGAAGACTCAGCCACGTATGCAGAACCCTTGCGGCTCGCGTGCGCTCCGCCTTCTCGACGAGCGTCGGCAGCCGTTTCTCGATCAATTCTTCCAACCTCGGCCGGTTGATCAGCGGGGCCAACCCATACTCCCTTTCCCTCTCCGCCCTTCTGAGCGCGTCGACAACCTCCTCGGCTTCCTGCTTCGTCTCGAACTCGTAACGGCGCACGCGCTTCTTGCGGCCCGATCCGTCCGTGAACCGCTCGTCGTAGCCCCACATTTTGCGATTGTGCTTTGCTGAGTATCTTTTACCGATCATAAAAATAATCAGTCCCGCGGCCCGACTCCCCCGAGTAGAAACCGCGGGACGTTGGGCGGAGATCACATTGCCAGAAGCAATACGATCTTGCCCAAGCAGGTGGCGACGGTTTCACCGACGTATATCCAGCGGTCGGGCTGGATAATCCAATCGTCACACCGTCGCCCGATTATCAGGCGTTTTTTGATTTCAAAGAGACAGAGAACATCCCATGTGATGAGGGTCTCTTTGACCGTAAATCTCGCGCCGAGGCGTGGTTCGACGCGAGAGCTAGTGACCTTATATGCCATCGCGGACTCCTTTTGGATAAGGGCATCCGCTTTCACGTAGGCAGGTGATCTGCTTTTCGTCTGTCATGCGTCCTGCCGTGAATCAAGCGAAACGCAGTTGCTCAAGAGCAGGGGTTATGTGGGGTGCGGGTTTTGGGGACAATTTTTACGGAGGGGCGCGCATTTTTACCTATACCTTTCTTCCTGGGTGACGGCGAGGGTTAGTTTTTTATGTGGTGGATTAGGGGGGTGTGGCGTCTGTGTCTATTTCAGCGTCGGATTCAGTGAGCTTATCCGCGTCTATGATTTCAATCGGGGCGTTGTTGAGCAATTCGGGGCGATCTGATTGTAGAACTTTGATTATTGCAAGGATTTGGTTTTGCTTTTCTATCGGCAGGCCTAAATAGCCCTTGATCATTTCTGCGGCGCGTTCGGCCAGTGCGCTTTGATCGATCTGGCTCGGTTCTTTGGTTTCTTTATATGCCCCGCCAAATGCCAGGGAAATCGCATGGTCGGGATTCTGGTTTAAAGCCTCGGCAATTTTGACGACAGTGGCGCGCTTAGTGCTACCGCCCTTTTCGATGCGGTAGATTTGCTGCCTATCCAGGCCAACGCGATCGGCTAATTCCTCTTGCGTCAGCACCTTGGACAGACGAGTCTCAGCAACCCACTGTCCGAACCTGATCCAGTTTTCAGCCGCTTGTGTCTTTGCCATTGCGACATTTAATGTGACATAGCAGAATGTAGACATACAATCTACATTTTTATACCATATTGTGTTGACCAGAATGTGTATCGGGTATATATTCCGGCCATGAACGCACGTCATTACGACCATTCAAAATTAAAAGAACTGCGCAAGTCTCGCGACCTAACACAAGATCAGGTCGCGGAGGCGCTAAATGTTGACAGACAAACGATATATCGCGCTGAGGGCGGGCTTACCGCTGGATACGATCTCCTCTGCGATATGTGCGACCTGTATGGTGTTTCGATCATCTCCGTCATCTATCCGCGCCGCGTCAAGGCTTGCGTTGCGTAATATTTTTCACCAATCTACATTTTATGATTGACGCGATAAACATAAAATGGTACATTGCGCTTGTTATGACGTTACCGAAATGCCAAATCTGCCGAAAGCAACTCACGGACCCCGCCAGCATCGCGCGCGGAATCGGTCCCGATTGCCTGGCGAAGCGGGAAACATTCCTGGCCGCCGCCGGTTCGAGCGAGCGGGAGATTGCGGATCTGGCTCTGTTCTCAGATCCGACCGTGACGCGCTGGCTATCAATGGCCGCGCGAGCGATCGGGGCGGGGCGTCAAGATCACGTCGATAGATTCCTGAAGGCCGCGCGCTGCGCACGGAACATTGTCGCCCGCGAGGGGAGGGTTGCATGAACTCTGAATGGATCGACTACAAAGAAGCCGCGAAGCTGATGCACCGACCTGAGAACTACTTTCGCATGCGCAACGCCGATGGCACATACAAACATTTCCCATCAATCGAACGCTGGCAGCCGGGCGGGAAGGGTACAAAGATGCTGGTCAATAAAGGCCATGTTGATGCGTGGATTGAAGCCTCGCGCACGCCCGCGCCAGTCAAAAAAGAATTCAAAGGTATCGGCTACGAGAGCGCCCGCGCCACGCTTGAGCGCCTCGGAGCCCACGGGACGATGAAGTCCCTCGGATTGAAATGAACTTCGGCCGCAAGCGCGGTCGATGATTGGGGGCGGCGGTTGCTCGTGGAACAGTGATCGTCGCCTCCCTGAAAGGGAATGATCTTTTACAAGTTTGCTGCGGGGATGCGTCAGGTACGCGCTTGGTAGATAGCTAGTGAGATGTAACCCCCAAAGAAAGACGCTCACAGATGGGGGCGTTATCTATTAAACCAAGTGCCCGCAGCAATGAATGTTGGGACCGATGGGGATCGTTTCCAACTACCACCGGGCGCGGCGTTGTGTGACGCCGGGGGAACGCGCAAGCTCGCTGCGCTCGGGTTGATATTTGAAAGGTATGGCTGCGGGGTGCAGGCCGGGAAGCATCGTTGGTGGAGTAACGGATTGATCACCGCGAAAGACAACGCTCTGTTGAACGGCTTCCGCAGCCGCCATATATACGAATCGGTGGACTGCCCGCCAAGACACCCACCGATTGAAAAAGTAACGTAGATTTTCAAAGACCTAAACACATGTTTGAAAAACTAATAGTACCCGTTAGCCCCAGGCTCGATATTTATCCCGAGGCCAACATGAGACACACGGACGACACACCCACCGTCGCCGACCTATTTCCGCCGTACGCCACGGCGCAAGACGTAAAACCCAGCGAGGTTTCCTTGTCGATGATCTCGAAGGCATGGGCGAAGAGTACAAATTTCTACCTTGAGATGTAAGTCTTTTTATCAACCCGAAGTAAGACAAATGCAGACGTGGGAAGTACTAGAAAAAGCGATACCGCGCGGAGAAGCAGAACGCATAGCCAAGCTAATGCGCTGCTCTCCCGACTTAGTACGGCGATGGCGCCGTGAACCTGAAGCGGACGACAACACGGCGACGGGCCGTTACAACCCGCTTGAAGAACTAATCCTGTTAATCGACGCTCTGAACGCCCGACACCCAGAAGGCGTCTTGGAGATTGTTGATTACATCAACAGCGAGGCCGGCGCCGGTAGTCGAATTCGAGGCGAGGGTGATCCCCCTACAAGCGCGCAAGCTGAGAAGGAATTGCGCGCTGCCGCCAGGCGATGCAACGAAGCCGCCGACTTGCTAGCTGGAAAAACCCCACATGGCGAAAGAGAAAGAGTTTGAAGTGAAAGCCCTGCGCGGCGACAAGGTGATTACGTTGCCGATCAAGGCGGCTACTGAAGCAAT
>Ga0209814_10000267_pt1 | contig 16404 bp, 22 predicted proteins | sample SoiMetdeltSBSDD1_FD_187597 | JGI IMG/M metagenome (GOLD analysis project Ga0209814, IMG submission 187597) | Bulk soil microbial communities from a Populus tree surrounding site in Tennessee, USA - Soil MetaG P. deltoides SBSDD1 (SPAdes) (version 2) | ecosystem: Environmental > Terrestrial >... | reverse complement strand
GCGGCCGCGTCCAGCAGCACGCCGGCATCGGGCTCGCCGGACGACAGGCCCAGCGTGGCCAGCCGCAGGACGTCGTCGTGGTCGGTGGGATCGCGACGCACGGCGGCATCGGCCAGCGTGTCGACGATGGCGCGGGCCCGTATCGCGGGAGTGCGGGCCCGCACGACGTCGCCGACCAGCGGGTGGGCGATGTGGACCCGCAGACGGTCGCCGTCGAGCTCGCCGGCGAGCAGGCCGCGGCGTTCCAGGTCCTCGGCCAGCGACGGATCGGCGAGGGCTTCCAGCTCGGTGGCCCCGACCGGCTCGCCCAGGGCGACGACCTCGAGGAGCGCCCGCTCGTCGTCGCCGAGGCCGGCGAGGTCGGTCGCCTCCACGAGCTCGGTGAGCCGCGACGAGGGCGTCAGCTCGCCCTCGAGCCGCCAGATTCCGCCGTCGTCGCGCAGCCGGCCGTCGTCGAGTGCCCCCGCGACGAGCTCCCGGAGGAACAGAACGTTGCCCTGGCTGCGGGCCGCCAGCTGCACGACCGACGCGGGGTCGACCGCCCCGCCGAGCAGGTCGCGCACGATCTCGCCCATCCCGTCGGGGCCGAGCGGGTCGAGCTCGACCCGCGTGCACAGCTCGTCCCGCCACAGCGCGACGACGGGGTCGGGCGCGGGCTCCCCGGTGCGCACCGTGGCGAGCACGACCGCGGCGTCCCCGGCCGCGACGTGGTGCACCAGGGTGGCCGAGGCGTCGTCGAGCAGGTGGGCATCGTCGACGACGAGCAGGAGGCGCCGGCCCCGGGCCCGCTCGGCCAGGGCCGCGAGCGCGCGGCACAAGAGCCACGGAGCCCGGTCGCCGTCCGCCGCCCGGGCGGGATCAGCGGGCAGCAGCCGCGCCATGGCGCCGAACGGCACGCGTGACGCCGCGCGGGTGGCGGTCACGAACGCGGTGTCGACGCCCTGCTCACCGGCGAGGCGCACGAGGGTGCGCGCCACCGCCGTGCGACCGACGCCGGGCGGCCCGGCCAGGACCACGCCGCGCGGCTCGTCGCCGAGCAGCCGGGCCTCGAGCCCAGTGATCGTCTCTGCCCGTCCGACGAGTGGCCCGGACGCCGTTTCGTTGTCCCCATGCCGCAGCGATGACATTGCTAACCCATTGCTTAGATTACGGAAGGGTGACGATAGCCGCCGCAGAGAGTAGTCACCACTCCTGACGCAGGGTGGTCGTTCGTGTCTCTATGTGGCTGGACATCGCCCGCCGCGCCGTTGCCGGCTGCTTTGAGCACGCCGGCAGGGTCCTCTAGCTGGGAAACAGCGTCCGTGCCCTGGGGTGCGCGCATCGAGCTGGGGCGGGCCCAGAGCAGAAGGACATCCCCTTGCGCAAACGAATGATCCGGCGCGCCGCGGCCGCGGCCGCCATCGCCACCGTGGGCCTCGTCGGCTTCGCCGGGGTCGCCGGTGCCAGCACGCCCTACACCGTGAAGCCCGGTGACACCCTGTCCCGGCTCGCCCCCGACAACTGGCGTGAGGTCGCCGCCGGCAACGGCATCCGCAACCCCGACCTCATCTACGTCGGCCAGGTGATCGACCTGAGCGCCACCGCGCCCGCCGCCGTCCGGCCGACGCGCACGCAGGCTCCGGCCCCGCAGCGGTCAGCCCCCGCGCCGAGCCGGCCGCGGGCGACGACCTCGGCCAGCAGCTCGGCCGGTGGCACCGTCTGGGACCGTCTCGCCCAGTGCGAGTCCGGCGGCAACTGGGCCATCAGCACCGGCAACGGCTACTACGGCGGCCTGCAGTTCTCGCAGAGCAGCTGGAGGGCTGCCGGTGGGTCGGGCAACCCCGCCACTGCGTCGCGGGAAGAGCAGATCCGCGTGGCCGAGAACCTGCGGAGCCAGCAGGGCTGGGGTGCCTGGCCGGCTTGCTCGCGCGCGCTGGGTCTCCGCTGATCCCGCCCCGGCGAGACTGATCCACGCGCTACGCGCGACGAGGGGACCCTTCGGGGTCCCCTCGTCGCGTCGCGCCGTCGCCGCTGATCCCGGCGATTTTCGCGAGCCCGGGGCGGTGCGGGTCCTATGGTCGCCATGTGAGTCTCCGCCGCCAAGATGCTGCGTGGTTGCTCGGCCTCGAAGGCGTTGCGCTGCTGAGGCACGTGGCCGGGGATGACCTGGGTGGTGGGTTCGTAGAGGGGCGGCTGGACGAAGTGCGGCGCATCGTCGCTGCCATCGACCATGAGACCCCGCTCCCCGAGATAGGCGACATCTCGGTGCGTGAGGGCTACGCGATCTGGGCGGAGTCCTACGACGGCGAGGACAACCCGCTCTTCGGAGCGGAGGAGTCCGCGGTCCGACCCTTGCTGGACTCGCTTCCGGTAGGGCGCGTCGCCGATGTCGCCAGCGGCACCGGACGCCATGCCGCGTATCTCGCCGAGCGAGGCCACGACGTGGTCGCCTTCGACGTCACGCCCGAGATGCTCGCGCTCGGATCCGGCCGGCGCGTGCAGGCGGACCTCCGGGCCCTGCCGTTGCCCCGCGACAGCGTCGACGCCGCGGTCTGCACGCTGGCCCTGACCCACCTCCCCCGCCTCGACGCCGCCTTCACCGAGCTGGCGCGGGTGGTCCGGCCGGCAGGCTCGATCATCACGAGCGACATCCACGTGCTGTCGCTCTACCTCGGCGGGGTCGCCTACGCAGGCGGCCGGCGGATGCCTGCCACGCGCAACTTCGCGAGCGACTACATCCGAGCCGCCCACGAGGCCGGTCTCGAGATCGTGACCTGCCTGGAGCCGCGGTGGGGCCTCGTAGCGGGTGAAGGCGGCCCGCTGGCGCAGCTCTGGTGTCCTGCCGCCTCCGCCGCGGCCGGCCGCGACACACCTGCCGCCATGGTGTGGGCCTTCCGCGTTCGGCCGACCTAGCCGCGAGTCAGCCCGTCGCCACGAGCTCGGTCAGGCCGGGATCGCAGGGGAGCTGGACGACGATCACTCGAAGGCCCATGGCAACGAGCGTATAAAGGGCCGATCTCCAGCGAAGGCAGGTAGGTCGAAGATGGCACTACCCCAGGGAATGACTGACGCAGAGCTGATGATCCTCCGCGAGACCGAGCCGCCCGAGCTGGCCGGGCTCGACGAGGACGCGCTGCTCGACCTGCACACGCGTGTGCGGCGGGCGCGCAACAAGCACGTCGGGCAGTACCGCCGCGGGGCCGGGACCAAGGTGCAGACGGCTCGGTCCCGGGGCGCGGCCTACTCACGGAGTCAGCGGGCCCGGGACAAGGCCGAGGTCTTCGAGGTCGCCCTGGCCCGCGTGAGCACGGCGCTGGCCAAGGCCGCCCGGCTCAGCGCGGCCGAGCTCAAGGCCGAACGGCTCGCCGCGGCTCGCAGCGACGGCACGGGACCGGCCCCGGCCCAACGACCGGAGGACAGCCAACCGCCTCCGACCGCCAAGCGCGCCGCGGCGAAGTCGCCGGCCCGGCGCAAGCGCGAAGCTTCGTCGCTGGCGGAGGGTGCACGCCGGCAGGCACGCCGGGACGCCCGCCGCTAGCCAAGGCGCGGTGGACATCCGCGCGCCGGGGCACGAGGATGAGGGCGTGAGCGCGGGCGTTGGTGGGACGTCGCGAGATCTCGATGGGCGCGGCCCGACGATCGTGTCCCTGCGGGAGGTGAGCGACAGCACGGTCGACGTGCTGTACCGGACCGTCCTCCAGCCGTCGTTCCCGCCCAACGAGCTGATCGAGCGCGAAGCCGTCCAGGCCGAGGTCGGACCCGACGGGGTCGACCTGGGCTTCGTCGCCGTCGACGAGGGCGAGCCCGTCGCGTGCCTCCTCGGCGAGTACTACCCCGCCGGCGAGATCCTGCTCATCGGCTACCTGGCCAGCCGGCCCGACCAGCGCGGCCGCGGCGTCGGGCGCGCTCTGGTCGCCACCGCGCTCGATGCCTGGAGCCGCGCCGCTCCGTCGGCGCTGGTGCTGCTCGAGGTCGAGGACCCGCGCTGGCACAGCTCGACGACCCACGGCGATCCCGTGGCCCGGCTGCGCTTCTACGCGCGCGAAGGGGCTCGCCTCCTCGACATCGAGCACGTCCAGCCGGCGCTCGAGCCCGGCGGCGAGCGGGTCCCTCACCTCCTGCTCCTGGCGTTGGGCGCGACCGCCACCGAGGTGGACCGCACCGTCGTGCACGCGTTCCTGGCCGAATACTTCGCGGTGTGCGAAGGCGAGCCCGATCCCGCCGACGACCAGCTGGCCGCGGTGCTCGCCCAGGTGGAGCCCGAGGCGGGCGGGCCCGTGCCGCTGCTGCCGCCGGACCTGTGGCCCGAGGGGCTGCTGACGGGAGCGGCCACGTGAGCGCGGGCGACGGTTCGGCCGGCGTGTCCGCCGCCTCGTTGGGACGGCTGCTCGCCGCGGTGCTGTCCCGCCGCGGGGCCGACGGGCCCGCCGTCGCCGCGCCCGACCACCAGAGCGCGGCCGGCACGGTCTCGGAGCGGTGCGCGCTGATCAGCGCGGCGGTGGCGGAGCTGGCCGATCGGGGCGACCTCGACCAGAGCTCGGCCGACCCGCCGGCCCCGGCCGCGTCGTACTTCGAGCCCGACCACCGCTGGGCCGGCTGGCGAGCCGACGATCCCCCCGAGGTCCCGGATACCGCGTCCTTCGGCCGGGATGCGGTGGTGCGGGCGCTGCGGCGTCTGCCTCCTGCCATGCGGCTGGCGCTGGTCGCCCACGACGCCGCGGGCATCCCCGTCGAGGACCTCCACGAGCTGTTGGCCGGGACGGTCGACCAGCAGATCGCGTTCGTGGACACGGCGCGCCGCGCCTACGTGGCCGCGCTGGCGGCCGAGGCGGCAGGAGCGTCCTGATGCCGGCCACCCTGCCGGACTGCCACACCGCCGACCGCCTGCTCGGCCGCTGGTACGACGGGCAGATCGACCCCGAGGACGCGACCCTCTACGAGCAGCACCTGCTGCAGTGCCCGCCCTGCCTCGTCGAGAACCAGTGGCTGCGGGCGGCACTCCACGCGTTGCAGGACGCGGCGACCGAAGGCGCCTCGCAGTGACCGCCTACTGGAAGTTCCTGCTCCCCGGAGCCGTGAGCCCTTTCGCCGGCTACCGCTGGGCCGGAGCCGAGGGTGCCTGGGTCGACGGCGGCGCGGTGACGCCCTGCCGGACCGGCATCCACGCCTGCCGGTCGGAAGACCTGGCCTACTGGCTGCTCCCCGAGCTCTGGTCCATCGACCTGGACGGCGTGCACCCGGGCTCGGACGCGGACCACAAGGTCGTCGCCCGCCGGGGCCGCCTGCTCGACCGCGTGGGGGCTTGGTCGGCGGAGACCGAGCGGGAGCTGGCGATCGACTGCATCCGGCGCACGGCCGACCACGCCGCCGCCGAGCTGCGTGCGGCCGGCGATCAGGCCGGGGCCGAGGAGCTCGAGTCGTCTCGCGACCTGGGCGATCCCGACCGGCGCACGGCGCTGGCCGACGCCGGAGCCGCGGCCGCAGCCCGCGCCCTGGCCGCCGGGCACCGCGAGGCCGCCCGCCTGGCCCTGTACGTCGCCGACGCGGTCGAGTACCTCGACAGCTGCCCGGTCGCGACGATCGCCTACATCGCGGCTCGTGCCGCCCATGAGCGCACGGGCCTCGATCCTGACCGGGACGGCCACGACGCGGAACGCGACTGGCAGAGCCGCTGGCTGGTCGAGCGGCTGGACCTGGCCGTATCCGCGACGCGATCCGAGGATCTATAGGGCAGGCCGATGGGCACGCCGCCGGCGCGCCCGGGGAGAGGAGACAACGATGGCGGGAACCCAGGAGCCAGGCGGGGCGTCCGGAGATGCGGAGCCGATGGGCTGGCGCACCCTCGTGGAGGCGCCGGTCGCGGTGATACGCCTGCTGCGCGGCGAGCCCATCCTGCTCATCGGGATGGGCGCGGCCGTGCTGCTCACGCTCATCGCCATATTCGGCCCCGGCGACGCCCAGGTCTACGCGCTGATACTCGCCGTCCTGGTGGTGGTCGTCGTGGTCATCCGGGCCGTGACCCTGCGGCGGGAGCGCGCCGAATCCAAGCCCGGCAGCGAGATCGACTCCCGGGACAGCACGTTTGTCGACGTCAAGATGCGATCACGTGGTGGGATCATCAACCGCATCCGCTCCCGCGGCTCCTCCTTCAAGAACGTGAAGATGGACTGAGCGATGGAGCCGCTGTTCGTCGGCCGCAAGGATCTGGCGGAGCACGTCCTCGCCCTGGTCGACGCCAAGGACAGCGCGGTGCTCGCGGTCACGGGCGTGCACGGCATCGGCAAGACCTCGTTCCTGGAACGGGTCGCCGCGCTGGGCGCGCAGCGGCGGGGTGTCGTCAGCCCGGAGCCGCGGGACATGGCCACGGTCGCCGTGCGGTACGCCGGCTTCGAACCCAACGCGGCCGAGGCCAGCGCCGACGCGCTCTGGCAGACCTTCGAGCACTCCCGCATGTTCATGACCCGCATGGCGGAGCTGACGGGTGACCGCCGCGGCTTCGCCGAGTTCCGGCGTCTCGCCGACGTCCAGAGCTCCGACGTCAAGGTGGCGATCGCCGGCAACGACGTCGACGCCTCGCAATCGCAGTTCGAGAACGTCCAGTTCACGACCAACGTGTACTTCGACGACCAGGCCGTCAAGGAGCGAATCCGTGCCTCGCAGGCCCAGCTCGATCACGCCTTCCTCGAGGCTTGGCAGGCCTGGGGTGCCAACCACACCATGCTGCTCACCGTCGACCACTTCGAGGTGGTCGCCGGCTCCCGGCTCGGCGACTGGCTGGTCGACATGGTGCTCAAGCTGCCGCGGCTGGTCACGGTGCTGGCGTGCACGCCGGCCGCTCGGGCCACGTTCACCGAGCCCGGCCCGGTACAGGTCCACCAGTTGACGGCGTTCACCCGCGACGAGGTGGGCGACTACATGCGACGCCGCTTCGACCCTCAGCCCATCGACGACCAGATGGTCGAGGTCACGCACCGCTTCACCGATGGCCACCCGGGTGGCGTCAAGCTGGTTGCCGGCATGCTCAGTGAGTTGCCGCCATCCGAGGTCAACGCCGTCGAGCTGCGCCGGATCCTGGATCGCCTACCGGACGAGCCCTGGGCCCAGTGGGCCGAGCTGGTGGACCTCATCCTCGGCTCGGTCGGCTCGGACCTGACCGACGCCGTGCGGGCGTGCGCGGTGGCGAACACCTTCGACGAGCCGCTGCTGGCACACCTGGTCGGGGCCGGTGAAGACGGCACCACCACGATCATCACCCAGCTCCAGGGCCTGGATCTCATACGCCGGTCGACCGACGAGGCCGGGACGGCGCAGTTCCGCGTGCGGGACTTCATCCGGCGGGCCCTCGTGCGCAAGCTACGCGACATCGACAACCGCCGCTGGGCGGAGCTGCACCGCCAAGCCGCGGCCCATTACTTCGACCGGCTGACGAGCATCGAAGACGGCATGGTCGACGGCTACGCCGGCTGGTATCGCTACGAGCGGCCGGACTGGCAGCACGCGAAGTCCGAGTGGCTGTACCACTCCAGCAGCCTGCCGGACGCAGGGGAGCTCACCCGGGCTCGGTTCGTGCTCGTGTTCCTCGAGGCTTTCTACTTCTGGGGCTGCTACCAGCCGTTCGAGTTCAACCGGACCCTGCTGTGGGAGTGGCACAGGGCTGACGATCCGTTCGACGAGTCCCTCGGCGAGCCGTCGTCGACCGTCCCCGAGGAGGACGCGCAGCTCCGGGAGGCCCTGACCTTCCTGCTCGACCACTACCCACCCGGCTATGTCAAGGTGTCCGACCGTTGGGGCGAGCTCCGGGCGCGGCTGAAGCGGATCGAGCGGCTCTGTGGCCTGGGACGCGGCGGACGGCTGCGCGACCCCGACGGTGACCGTGCCAAAGCGCTGCTGCGTGTGTTCATGGCGCACACCCAGCGCTACCAGGTCCCGCCCGCGCCCGGCGCCGACGCGGACTACCGGGCGGCTCTGGAGGCATTCGTCGCTCAGGACGACGGCTGGATGGAGGCGTGGCTGCAGTACGAGCGCGCCGACCTGGCCATCGACGAGGGCCGCAGCGACGCTGCCGTCGAAGCGCTCCGGAGCTCGGGCACCCGGCTGGGCGCGCTCGTCGCCGACGGCGACGACTGGGACGAGGAGCTGCTCGCCAACCTGTGCCGGGCCAGCGGCGACGTGCTGTGGGCATGCCACCAGACGGACGAGGCCATGGCGTTCTACGGCCGCGCCGTCCTGCACGCCTATCGCTTCCAGGGGATCCCGCACTCGCCCGACGAGTACACCCAGCGCTTCTACGACGAGATCACCTCCCGGGTGCAGGACCGCCTGCGTGAGCTGGTCGCCCACGAGCAGGTGCAGGACGCGGTCGCGGCGGTGGAGCGGCTCTCCGCCGTGTTCACGCCGAGCCTGACCCGCGACGTCCTGGCCCGGCTGGATCCGGCCGACGCGGCGACGGTCCTGGTCATCTTCCCGGCCGGACCGAAGGATGGTGAGCTGGGCTCGGAGGCGTCGGACTTCATGGATCGCTGGGGGCTGTTCGACGACACTGCGCCGGACAGCGATCCCGACCTGGAGGCCGTCCTCGAGCTGACGCTGTCACCGACCTGACCGGGCGCCTCGCGGCGCCACCAGGCCGCGGATCGCCTCGCCGATCTGCCGCATCCCGTCGAGCACGTCGTCCCGCGAGCGGTCGGACAGGGTCGCCGCGTCGCTCCAGTTGACGAGGACGGCATAGACGACCTGGCGCTCGGGTCCCTCGGCGATGCCGACGTCGGCGCGGACGCCGACGTTGGTGCCGGTCTTGTTCCAGAGCCGGATCCCGCGGTCGCGAACGGCGTGCGCGAGCGGATCGAGACCGAAGGCACCGGCGACCATCGACAGGTCGGTGCTCGGTACCAGCCAGCTGAGTACGAGGCCGCCGACACCCGGGCTCAGCGGCGCGCCTTCGTCCAGGGTCAGCCCGCGCATGAGCCGGGCCAGCTCGCGGGCGGTGCCGGACGAGAGACGGGGTGGATCGTCGGCGGTGCGCTGGTCGCGGACACGGTCGTGCAGCTGGGACGCCTCCAGGCCCAGCAGGCGGCCCCGACGCTGCACCGCGTCCAGGCCTAGGTAGCGCAGCAACACGTTGGTGGCGAGGTTGTCGCTCACCGCACCGATCAGCATGGCGACGTCGGCCAGGCAGAGCTCGTCGGCCACGAGGTGCTGCCAGAGCCCCGAGTCGGCCACGCGGTCGGCCTCGATCCGGCCCACGACGGTCTGGAGCGCGGCTTCGCCGCAGCTCACCCGCTCGGCCAGCTCGACGAGCGCGATCAGCTTGCCGATGCTCGCGGTCGACACGCGGACGTCGGGATCGAGCTCGGCCAACGTGGTGCCCGACACCCGGTCGATCACCGAGATCGACCATTCGGCCTCGTGCTCACGCACCGCCGAGCGCTCGATGGCTGCTTGCAGGTCGGGCATCGATCCAGGGTACGGGCCACCTTCGCGCCGCCGTCGCACGCAGCGTGATCTGACCACCTAGGGTGCATTCGTTCCGACGAGCGGGAGGGAGCAACGATGCCCGAGCGAGATCACTACATTCCCGGCGTCCCGTGCTGGGTGGACACCAGCCAGCCCGACCCCGAGGCCTCCCTCGACTTCTACCGGGGACTCCTCGGGTGGGAGTTCGAGGACGTGATGCCCCCCGACTCCGAAGGCAAGTACTACATCGGTCGGTTGCACGGCGGCGACGTGGCCGCGGTCGGGTCGGCCCCCCCGGGCACCCCGCCCATGGCGATGTGGAACACCTACATCGCGGTGGCCAACGCCGACGAGACGGCCGCCAAGGTCCGTGAGGCGGGTGGCAACGTGTTGATGGAGCCGTTCGACGTCATGGACGCCGGGCGGATGGCCGTGCTCGCCGACCCCGAGGGAGCCATGTTCTCCGTCTGGCAGGCGAAGGACATGATCGGCGCGGGGGTCGTCAACGAGGCCGGCTCGCTGAACTTCAACGGCCTCGCCACTCGCGACCCCGCCTCGGCCAAGGCGTTCTACGGCGCGGTCTTCGGGTGGACCACGCTCGACCTCGGGGGCGGCACCGAGATGTGGACGCTGCCGGGCTACGGCGACGACCTGGAGCGCGACAACCCCGACCTCCGCAAGATGCTGGCCGAGACGGGCGGGCCGCCCGGCTTCGAGGACGTCGTCGCCAGCATCAACCCCATCCCCGACGACGAGCCGGACACCCCGCCGCACTGGAGCGTCACGTTCGCAGTCGAGAACGCCGATGCCACCGCGGAGAAGGCGGCCCAGCTCGGGGGGACGGTGGTGGTCCCGCCGATGGACGCCCCCTGGGTCCGGATGACCGTGATCGCCGACCCGCAGGGCGGCACGTTCATCGGCAGCCAGTTCGTGCCCGAGAACGCGGGTCTCGGCGGCTAGCACCAAGCCGACCGGGGCCTGCAGGGCGACCTGCAAGCCCCGGTGCGGCCGCAGGGGCCAGGTCGGTCAGGCCGGGTTCGGCTGGGTGATGCGGCCCTGGTTGCCGAACGGGTCGCGGAAGCCGCAGTCGATGCCGTAGGGCTGCTGGGTCGGCTCCTCGAGGAACTCGACCCCCTTGGCCTTCAGCTCGTCGTAGGTCTTGCGGCAGTCGTCCGTGGTGAGGATGAGTGACAGACCCATGGCGCCCTTGGTGACCAGGTCACGGACCTGGCCGGCGGCCTCGTCGGTCATTCCCGGGGGCCCGGGCTTCTCCAGGAGGATGTGGTGGTCGGGGTTGCCGGGGACGCTGACCGTCAGCCAGCGCATGAACCCGAGGTCCACGTCGGCGCTGACCTCGAGGCCGAGCTTGCCCACGTAGAAGTCGAGGGCCTCGTCCTGATCGAGCACGAAGATGCCGGAGTGGCTGATGCTGTTGAACATGCCTGGCACGCTAGGCAGGCACCCGGACCGTGCCTTCTCCGAAACTGCTCGGTCGCGACCAGCTCATGGTGAAGCAGTTCGGCACCGGCTCGGGCTTCGGGGCCTGCCGGCGGAAGTCCGACGGCGACCGGCCGACGATGTCCCGGAACGTGCGGCTGAACGTGCCGAGGCTGGAGAACCCGACGGCGAAGCAGATGTCGGTCACGCTGCGGTCGGTGTTGCGGAGCAGGGCCATGGCCCGCTCCACCCGGCGTCGCTGCAGGTAGCGGTGGGGCGTCTCGCCGAACGTGGCCCGGAAGGTGCGGATGAAGTGGGCCTCGGACACCAGCGCGATCCGCGCCAGGGCGGGGATGTCCAGGGGCCCTGCGTAGTCGCGGTCGATGGCGTCGCGCGCCCGCAACATCCAGCGGTTGCGCTCCTCCCTCGATCCCGGCGGGATGGCTCCGGCAGTCACCACCCCACCCTAGGCAGCCGGGGGCAGGAGCTGGTCGATCAGGAGCGCGGTCAGCCATCGCTCGTAGCGGTCGGGCGGCCAGCCGCGGTCCCCGACGAGCAGCCCGTACACCTCGGGAGACATGAGGGCGTGGATGAGGTCGGCCGCGTCGTCCGCCTGCAGAGGTGGTCGTAGCGCGCCGGCGGAGGCCAACGAGCGCGCCAGGAGTCCCTGACCTCGTTCCCGCTCTCGGGTCAGCTCGTCGAGCAGGGACGCCGCGTCGGCATCGGAGCTCGCCGCGCTCACGAGGATCCGATAGATCGGGGCGGTCCGCGAGTTGATCTGGGCGGCGATGCCGACGAAGCCCGCCAGCCGGTGGCTCGGGTCCGGATCGGCGAGGACGGCCTGGACGTGCGGGCGATCCGGCAGCGGGACCGCCCGGTCGTCGCCGACGATGGAGACGTCGATCAGGGCCTTGAGGATGCCCCGTTTCGACGAGAACAGTCGGTACACCGTCGCCGGCGGAACATCCGAGATGTCGCTGATGGCCTCGACCGTGGTGGCCCCGTAGCCGCGTTCGAGGAACAGGGTCCGCGCGGCCTGGACGACTGCGGCCCGCGCCAGGCGGGTGCGGGCCTGATCCCGTTTGCCGTCCGATCTCCGCTGGACTTCAGCCACCGCTTTGAGACTACTTCTCTCATATTGAGAGCGCTACTATCAGTCCTGATGTTCAGGAAATCACGGTTGACTTATATAAGCTATAGCTGAAACAGTGGCGGGTGTGGAGGCGTTCGATGTGCTCGGGGATCCGGTGCGGCGCCGGATCCTCGAGCTGCTGGCGCACGGGGAGACGGCGGCGGGCGGGGTCGTCGAAGTCGTCGGAGCCGAGTTCGGGATCTCGCAACCGGCCGTGTCGCAGCACCTGCGGGTGTTGCGGGAGAGCGGGTTCGCCACCGTGCGGGCGGACGGCAGCCGCCGGTTGTACTCCGTGAACCCGGGCTCCCTCGACGAGGCCGAGCGGTGGATCGCCGGAGTGCGGCAGGCATGGGAGCAGCGGCTCGACGCCCTGGGGACCGAACTGGCCCGCGGGGCGCGTCAGCGGCGGATCGCGGCCGAAGGGCCCGAGCCGAACGCCAATCCCAAGAGCAAGGGCAAGGGATCGAGGGAGACCAGGAGGAAGCGATGAAGGATCTGATCGACGAGCTGCAAGCCAACACCCGCGAGGTGGGAAGCGCGACGCTGCCGGCGGGTGAGGCCAAGGTCGTGAAGCTGTCACGCAGCTACCCCGCCGACGCCGAGGACGTCTGGGACGCCCTCACCACCCCCGAGCGGCTGGCGCGGTGGTTCCTGCCGGTGAGCGGTGACCTGCGAGTGGGTGGGACCTACCAGCTGGAAGGCAACGCCGGGGGCGAGATCCGGGCCTGCGAGCCGCCCCGGCGCCTCCAGCTCACCTGGATCATGGGCCCGCCCGAGGGGCCCGAGGACTCGTCGATCGTCGACGTCGTGCTCGAGCCGGACCCGGACCTCGGCGGCACCCGGCTCACCCTCACCCACACGGCGGTCGTACCGCCCGAGATGTGGGACACGTTCGGGCCCGGAGCCGTGGGCGTGGGGTGGGAGCTGGGCGTGGTCTCGCTCGCGGCCCACCTCGAGGGCCAGGAGATCGGCACGCCCGCCGACCTGGAGACCAACCCGGAGTACCACGCGGCCCTGGCCGCCAGCAGCGAGGAGTGGGGCGTCGCGTACCGGGCCGCCGGCGTCGACGACGAGACCGTCGCACGCGCGGTCGCCGCCACCACCGGGTTCTACGTGCCGTCCGAGACCTGATCCCACGGCCGGGGTCGGCGGCGGGGCCAAGAGCGGGCCAGCAGGACCACGACGCCGACCAGCGCGACGATCAGCACGGCGTGGCCGGCGGTGAGGACCACGCTGGGTCGGAGCCAGCCGATCTCCTGCGTCTGGCCCCGCCGGCCCATGCAGTAGAGCGAGAAGTCGTAAGTGGTCTCGCCGGGCGCGGGGTTGGAGCGGTCGACCACGACGAAGGCGTCGGGCTTGTCGTCCTCGCAGAACAGCGGGGCGGTCAGCTTGGCCTCGCCGGGCCAGATCGCTCCGGCCACCGCGACCGTGGTCATGACGGAGAAGAACAGGAGAACGCCCACCAGCGCCAGCCCGATCCACTTCCCCCGCCTCACGCTCGCACCACCGCGATCAGCTCGCCGTCGCCCGTGAAACGGGCCGTGCCCGCGGCCCGCGGCGACGCCAGGGCGAGCGAGATGACGATCTCCTCGGTCGTGTCGCCGCTGGTGTCACCGGCGGTGTTGTCGAGAGGGTCGTCGGCGTTGCGGGTGACGGTCATCGAGGCGACGTGGCCGTCGGGGACGAACTCGGCCAGGGCCGAGTCGACCATGGCGTCGACCTGGTCGAGCGCCACGCTGGCAACCGGGAACGTCTGAGCGTCGAGGACGTCGCCCGCCGCCAGCTGGACCGGCTCGACCTGCCAGACGGACCCGCGGATCACCACGTAGCGGTCGAGGTTCTCGGGCGCGAACGGGTCGCGCACTTCGAGCACGACCGTGCCGTCCACGGGCGTGACCGAGAGCGTGCGCACCTCGAAGTCGATGACCCCCAACGCCGCCGCCACGGTGTCCACCGCCGAGATCGGCAGCTCGGACGTGAGCCCGCCGCCCCGCGCCTGGATCTCCCGGTTGAAGTCACGCCGGTCGGTGGTGCCGATGCAGCCCGGGCCCGCGACCGCACCCAGGCCCAGCGCGGCCGCGCACGCGAGGCCCGTCCACCGTCCCCTGCGGGGAACCCACGTCCGCACGCCCGGAACCTAGCTTCCGGCGCAGGGCGCGAACGTGCAGGCTGGGTGCATCATCATCTGAGCTCCGGCTCTGGACAAGGGCATTGGTAAGTTATAACTTACCGTTCGTGGACACTTACCAAGGCGACGGGCTCACCGCACTGGCGGACCCGTCGCGCCGGGCGATCTTCGAGGCGCTGTGCCACGGGCCGTCGGCGGTGGGCGAGCTGGCGCAACGCTTCCCGATCAGCCGGCCCGCGGTGTCCCAGCACCTCAAGGTGCTGAAGGACGCCGGCCTGGTGATCGACCACGCGGCGGGCACCAGGCGCCTGTACCGGATCAGACCGGAGGGGGTGGCCGAGTTGCGCGCCTACCTGGACCAGATGTGGAACGACGCCCTGGCCGCCTTCGCGGCCGTGGTCGAACGAGAGCAAAGCGAGGAGAACTGATGAGCCAGCAGACCTACGCCCCCGTGATCCGCAGTGTCACGGTGGCCGCGTCCCAGCAACGGGCGTTCACGGTGTTCACCGAGCAGTTCGGCAGCTGGTGGCCCCGGGAGTACAGCATCGGCCAGGCCGACCTGGCCGACTTCCGCCTCGAGCCCCGGGTCGGCGGCCGCTGGTACGAGATCGGCGTCGACGGCACCGAATGCGACGTCGGCCACGTCACCACCTACGATCCGCCGGACCGGGTGGGCCTGGCCTGGCACCTGAACGGGTCATGGCAGTACGACCCCGATCCCGACCACGCCAGCGAGGTCGAGGTGCGCTTCATCGCCGAGGGCCCCACCAGCACGCGGGTCGAGCTGGAGCACCGCGGCTTCGAGCGCCACGGCGACGACGCGCCGGCCGTCCACGGCGGCGTCGACGACCCGCAGGGCTGGACCTACTGCCTGGAGCTGTACGCCAAGGCGGTCGCCTGACGCTGCAGTCCCGATCGCCGGCCCGGACGCGATGAGTTCGGGCCGGCTTCGGGGTCTATCTGAGGTATGACAGATGTGATGGACGCCGCGCGGCAAGGCGACGAGGCTGCCTTCGCCGCGTTGGTCGAGCCCCACCGCCGGGAGCTGCGAGCGCTGTGCTACCGGATGCTCGGCTCGGTGGACGACGCGGACGACGCCCTGCAGGAGGTCCTCGTGCGGGCCTGGCGGGGACTACCCGGCTTCGAGGGTCGCAGCTCGGTGCGCACCTGGCTGTTCCGCATCGCCACCAACGCCTGCCTCGACCGGCTCGACCGCCGCCCCGCCCGAACGGTCCCCTACGACTTCGGGCCGCCGGCCACCCTCGGCGACGGCCCGGGCGATCTGCTCGACGAGGCGCTGTGGCTGGGTCCGTACCCGGACCGGTTCCTGGCCGACGAGGCCACCGGACCGGAGGCGGCCGCCGTGCGGTCCGAGAGCGTCGAGCTGGCGTTCGTGGCCGCCCTCCAGCGCCTGCCGGCGAGGGCGCGGGCCGTGCTCATCCTGCGCAGCGTCCTCGACTACTCCGCCCAGGAGACCGCGGACATGCTGGGCATGTCGGTCGCCGCGGCCAACAGCATGCTGCAGCGGGCCCGCCGGGCCGTGCGGCGCCAGGTGCCCAGCCGCAGCCAGCAGCAGACGGTCCGCGACCTGGGTGACGAGCGGGTGCGGGACCTCGTGACCCGCTACGCCCAGGCCTTCGAAGCCGCCGACATCGAGGGGCTGCTGGCCCTGCTGGACGAGGACGCCACCTGGGCCATGCCGCCCATGCCCGCCTGGTACCGGGGCAAGGAGGCGATCGCCGCCTTCCTGGCCGGCTACCCCCTCCACCACACGTGGCGCCACCTCCCGGCCCGGGCCAACGGCCAGCCGGCCGTCGGCTGCTACGCCTGGGACGAGCGCGAGGGCGCGTACGTCGCCACCGCCCTCGATGTGCTCACCCTGGAGGACGCCCGCATCGTGGCCGTCATGGGCTTCGTCGACCCGCGGGCCGTGGCTGTGTGCGGCCTGCCGGCCCGCCTACCGGCCGACACACCACATGCCGGGGGCACCGGGTGGGCATCGTGATCGCGCACATCGCGGGAGCCCCGCTGGAGGAGCTGCTCCTCCCGCTGATGTCGACCGGCGGCGTGCTGATCCTGGCCGTCCGCCAGGCCGTGGCGTCCTACCGGGACCGCCACCGCCGCTCACCCCGCCCCCAGTCCATGCCGGAGTGACACCTCGCGTCCGCCGGCCCGGGTGCCACCGCCGGCGACCCAGCCGGTGGCCCGGTAGAAGCCGAGGGCCCGCTCGTTGCCGGCGACGGTCCACAGGATCGCCTCACTGAACCGCTGTGCC
>Ga0209814_10000266_pt1 | contig 16406 bp, 9 predicted proteins | sample SoiMetdeltSBSDD1_FD_187597 | JGI IMG/M metagenome (GOLD analysis project Ga0209814, IMG submission 187597) | Bulk soil microbial communities from a Populus tree surrounding site in Tennessee, USA - Soil MetaG P. deltoides SBSDD1 (SPAdes) (version 2) | ecosystem: Environmental > Terrestrial >... | reverse complement strand
GCGGCCGCGACCGGCGGCCTGGTCATCGCGCTGCTGGCCCGGTGGGCGCCGGTCATCCGCGGCCACGGCATCCCCGAGGCGATGGAGGCCGTGCTCGTGCGCCAGAGCCGCATCCAGCCCCGCACCGCGGTGGCCAAGCCCGTGTCGGCGGCCGTGGCCATCGGGACCGGCGGGCCGTTCGGCGCCGAGGGCCCCATCATCGTGACCGGCGGCTCGCTGGGCTCGCTGCTCGGCCAGGTGCTGCACGTGTCGGCCTCGGAGCGCAAGATCCTGCTGGCCGCGGGGGCCGCGGCCGGCATGGCCGCCACCTTCGGCGCTCCGCTGGCGGCGGTGGTGCTGGCCATCGAGCTGCTGCTGTTCGAGTTCTCCGCCCGGGCGTTCCTGCCCCTCGTGGTGGCGGCCAGCGTGGCGGCGGGCGTGCACCACGCGCTGCTCGGCGCGGGTCCGCTGTTCACGCCGCCCGCCGAGGACGTCACCGGGCTGGGCCAGCTGCCGCTGTTCGCGGCCCTCGGTCTCGGCTGCGGCCTGCTCGCGGTCGTGATCGCCAAGGGCCTGTTCGCGGTGGAGCACGGCTTCCGGCGCCTGCCGGGCTCGGAGCGCTGGCACCCGGTGCTGGGCAGCCTGGGCTTCGCCCTCGTCGGCCTGTTCGTGCCCCGGGCGCTCGGTGTGGGCTACGACGCCATCCAGGACGTCATCGACGGGCGCCTGGCCGCGGGCGCGGTCGCCACCCTGCTCGTGGCCAAGCTGGTCGCGTGGTGGCTGGCGCTGGGATCGGGCACGTCGGGCGGGACGCTGGCCCCGGTGCTGCTCATGTCCGGCTGCTTCGGCAGCATGGTCGGCGCAGGCCTGGACCACCTGGCGCCCGGCCTCGGTGTCGATCCCGGCGTGTGCGCGGTGGTGGCCATGGCGGCCACCTTCGGCGCCGCGACCGGCGCCACGTTCGCCGCCATGGTGTTCGTGTTCGAGCTGACCGGCGACTACGCGCTGATCCTGCCGCTGATGCTGGCCACGGTGGCCGCCGACCTCGTGGCCCGGGGCCTGCTGGACGGCACGCTCATGACCGAGAAGCTGACCCGCCGCGGCCTGCGGGTACGCATCCACTATGAGCCCGACGTCTTCCAGACCACCCGAGTCGCCGACGTCATGCAGCCGCCGGGGCCCACGTCGGTGACCGGGCGGGACGAGGTGACCGCGGTGCGCCCGGACGACCCGCTGGTGAAGGCCCTGGCTCCGCTGGCCGACCTGGCGGTGGCGGACGTGCCGGTCATCGACGACGACGGCAATCTGGTGGGCGTGTGCACCCGCCACGATCTGCTCTCGGCCCGCGCCGCGCGGCTCGCCCACGAGCATCCTCAACCCGGCTGGCTGGCCCGCCGGCGCGATGGGGCCGCATGAGCGACGCCGGCGGCGACCCTGCGTGCTGGGCCGACCGGGTGTGCCCGGTGTGCGGCATGCTCGACGAGCGGAAGCGCCGGGACGGTCGCTGCCCTCATTGCCACGCGCTGGCCGACGAGGACTACGAGCGGCTGCTGGAAGTGCGCGACGGGCTACGCCGCTTCCTCCACTGGAGCGAGGAGCAGGCCCGAGCCGCGGGGGTCACGCCCGCGCAGCACCAGTTGCTGCTGGCCGTGCGGGGCCATCAGGGCGGGACGCCCACCGTGGGCGAAGTGGCCGACCACCTGCTGCTCCGCCACCACAGCGCGGTGGGGCTCGTGGACCGGGCCGAGGGCCTCGGCCTCGTGGTCCGCCACCGCGACGCCCAGGACCACCGGGTGGTGCGGGTGGCTCTGACCGGCCGCGGGGAGAAGATCCTCGCGGCGCTGGCGGCCGAGCACCTGGAGGAGCTCCGCCGCCTCGGGCTGGTCTACCGCGACCTCGGCACCGACCTGCCGTAGATGAAGGCCTGACGGACACTAGCCTTCCTGGCGGGACGGTAGGGGAGGACGGGACCGCGCCCCGTAGGCTGTCTCGTCCCCCCTTTCGTCGTTTCCAGGAAGGCATCCCCGTGCAGACCCGGGCCGATCTCCGCAACGTGGCCATCGTCGCCCACGTAGACCACGGCAAGACCACGCTGGTCGACCAGATGCTGTGGCAGTCCGGCGCGTTCCACGAGCACCAGGCCGTGGAGGAGCGGGTCATGGACTCCATGGACCTGGAGCGGGAGAAGGGCATCACGATCCTGGCCAAGAACACCGCCGTCCGGTACGGCGACGTGAAGGTCAACATCGTGGACACGCCGGGCCACGCCGACTTCGGCGGCGAGGTCGAGCGGGGCCTGTCGATGGTGGACGGGGTGCTGCTGCTGGTCGACGCCAGCGAGGGGCCGCTGCCCCAGACCCGCTTCGTGCTGCGCAAGGCGCTGGAGTCGCGCCTGCCGGTCGTGCTGGTGGTCAACAAGGTGGATCGGCCCGACGCCCGCATCGCCGAGGTGGTCCACGAGGTGGAGGAGCTGTTCCTCGATCTCGACGCCGACCTGGAGCAGCTCGACTTCCCCATCGTGTACTGCGTGGCCCGCGAGGGGCGGGCCTCGCTCGACCGGCCGGAAGACGGCGCGGGGTTGCCCGAGGGGTCGTCGCTCAAGCCACTGCTCGACCTGCTGGTGTCGCACATCCCCGCGCCCACCTACGACCCCGAGGCCCCGCTGCAGGCACTGGTCACCAACCTGGACGCCTCGCCGTACGTGGGGCGCCTGGCGCTGTGCCGCATCCGCGGCGGCGTGCTGCGCAAGGGCAGCACCGTGGCCTGGTGCCGGGCCGACGGCAGCATCGAGCGGGCCAAGCTCACCGAGCTGTACGTGACCGACGCGCTCGACCGTGTCCCGGCGACCGAGGCCGGCCCGGGCGAGATCGTGGCCATCGCCGGCATCCCCGACATCACCATCGGCGAGACGCTGGCCGACCCCGACGACCCGCGGCCGCTGCCCGTCATCACCATCGACGAGCCCAGCCTGGCCATGACCATCGGCATCAACACCGCGCCCCTGTCGGGCCGCGAGGGCAAGGCCCTCACCGCCCGGCTGGTGAAGAGCCGGCTCGACCAGGAGCTGGTGGGCAACGTGAGCATCCGCGTGCTGCCCACCGAGCGGCCCGACGCCTGGGAGGTGCAGGGGCGCGGCGAGCTGCAGCTGGCGGTGCTGGTGGAGATGATGCGGCGCGAGGGCTTCGAGCTCACAGTGGGCAAGCCCCAGGTGCTCACCCGCGAGATCGACGGCACGCTGCACGAGCCGGTCGACCGGGTCACGGTGGACGTCCCCGAGGAGTACCTGGGCGTGGTCACCCAGCTCTTGGCGCTGCGCAAGGGGCGCATGGTGCAGATCACCAACCACGGGACCGGGTGGGTGCGGCTGGAGCACCTCGTGCCGGCGCGGGGCCTGGTGGGCTTCCGCACCGAGCTGATGACCGAGACCCGGGGCACCGCCCTGCTGCACCACGTGTTCGAGACGATGGAGCCGTGGGCGGGCGAGATCCGGCCCCGGCGCAACGGCTCGCTCGTGGCCGACCGCAGCGGCCTGACGACGGGCTACTCCCTGCTCAACCTGCAGGACCGCGGCCAGCTGTTCGTGGGGCCCGGCACCGAGGTGTACGAGGGCATGGTGATCGGCGAGAACGCCCGGTCCGACGACATGGACGTCAACCCCACACGGGAGAAGAAGCTCACCAACATCCGGGCGGCTGCGGCCGACCAGTTCGAGAAGCTGATCCCGCCCCGCACGCTGTCGCTGGAACAGGCCCTGGAGCACATCTCCGAGGACGAGTGCGTCGAGGTCACCCCCCGCTCGGTCCGCCTGCGCAAGACGATCCTGGACCAGTCCGTCCGGGCCCGGGCCGCCAAGCGCGCGAAGTCCTGAGGCTGCGCTCGCGGCCGCGGGCCCGAGCGTCCGGCACCCACGACGTGCCCTGCCGGTAAACGCGAACACCCGCTGCGGTGCCGCGGTTACCGACGCGTACCGCGCTGATCAGCGTGCATTCAGTGCGACAACTGACGCTCGCGGTCACTAGTGTCATGGTCGCGAAGGCTGGTGGGCGATCGGGGGGATCGCGATGAAGGGCAAGCGGCGACGCCTGCACGGCGCCGAGAACCGGGCACTCAAGGGCTACGCACCGCTCGTGGTGCTGGTGGCCGCGCTCGTCGCCATGGTGGCGGTCGTGCCCTCCCGTGTGCCCGCCGAGGTGATCACGGCCGACGGCGGTGACGCGGTCGAGGTGAGCGAGGCCCAGCCCGCGTCGGGCTGGAACAGCACGGTCACCGCCTGCCCGGACCAGCCCGTGCAGGTCGCCGCCATGCCCTACTCGCCGCCCTGCTACGCCTTCGACGGTGACAACGGGGGCGAGACGTCCAACGGCGTCACTCCCGACACCGTCCGGATCGCCTACCGCATCACGAGCGACCAGAACCTGCTCAAGCTCCTGGCCGACCTGGGCGGCGTCCCCCTCGACGAGTCGAACGAGGAGATGGCCCGCACCACGGAGGGGCTGGTCGACTACTTCAACCAGCACTTCCAGTTCTACGGGCGGAAGCTCGAGCTGGTCCGCTACGACGGCCGGGGCCTGCTGCTCCAGGAGTTCTTGGGCGCGGGGCAGGACGCCGCGGGCAACGACGCCCTGCGGGTGGCCGACGAGCTGCACGCCTTCGCCGACGTCACCGGACTGTCGCAGCCCTACGCCGAGGCGCTGGCTCGCCAGCAGGTCGTCTCGATCGGCGCGCCGTACATGTCCCGGCAGTGGTTCGACGAGCGCCGGCCCTACGTCTGGAGCAACTTCCCGGACTGCACCGTCACCAGCGAGCTGGCGGCCGAGTACACCAACAAGCGGCTGCTGGGCCGCGACGCCCTGTTCGCCGGGGGTGACCTGCAGGGCAAACCCCGCACGATGGCGATCATCGCCCCGAACAACCGCGAGTACCAGCAGTGCGTCGACTCGTTCGAGCAGGGCCTGGCGGATGAGGGCAACCAGGTGTCGCTGCGGCTGGAGTACACGCTCGACGTGCCCACGCTCCGCACCCAGGCCTCCACGCTGCTGGCCCGGATCAAGCAGGAGAACGTGACCTCGGTGTCGTGTGCCTGCGACCCGATCATGCAGATGTACCTGGCCCAGGAGGCCACCGCCCAGGGCTACACGCCCGAGTGGCTGGTGGCCGGCGTCGGGTTCATCGACCTGGACCTCGGGGGCCAGATCATCGCCCACAACGCCGGCGACCAGTGGAACCGCGCCTTCGGCGGCAGCCGCTGGGCGGTGGCCCAGTCGCCGGAGACCAGCGACGCCTACGCCGCCTACCGCTCGGTGCGCTCGGATGAGCCGTCCGAGCTGGTCGACCTGCTCTACTCCCAGTTGCTGGTGATCGCGCTCGGCGTCCAGATGGCCGGGCCCAACCTCACGCCCGAGACCTTCGAGACCGGGCTCTTCTCCTACCCGCCCACGATGGGGCAGGCGGGCATGTGGGACTGGAGCCCTCACCACTACACGCCGGTGATCGACTCCCGCGAGATCTGGTGGGACCCCGACCGCATCTCGCCGTTCAACGGCAAGCCCGGGACCTGGGTCGACAACGGCACCCGAACCCCGGACGGCGAGATACCCGAGGGCGATCCGGAGGTGTTCCCGTGAAGCGCAGCTACGCCCTGGTCCTCGGGATCATCGTCCTCCTCGCAGTCGGCACCCAGGTCGCGCCGGACGACATCCCCGCGGGCATCGTGCTCAAGGGGGTCGTGTTCGGCTCGGCCACCGGGCTGCTGGCCGTGGGCCTCGTCCTCACTTACCGCACGACCCGGGTCATCAACTTCGCCTACGGCGCCATGGGCGCCCTGGGCGGGGCGCTGGCCACCACCCTCGCCGACGGCCAGCACTGGAACTGGGCGCAGGCGGCGGCCGCGGGCGTGGCCGCGGGCGTGCTCGTGGGCGCGCTGGTCGAGCGGCTCATCATCCGCCGCTTCACGCACTCACCTCGGCTGGTCCTGACCGTCGCCACCATCGGCCTCGCCCAGCTGCTGGCGGGCATCGCCATCTACCTGCCGGGCTGGCTGGGGTCGAGCGACGTGCTCCCGAAGATCACGACCCCGCTGAGCGACCACCGCTTCACGGTCGAGCCCCAGACCTTCACCGGCGACGACCTGCTGCTGGTGGCGGTGGTGCCGCTGGTGCTCATCGCACTGACCTGGTTCCTGCACCGCTCCGACGCGGGCATGGCGGTGCGGGGCATGGCCGAGAACCTCGACCGCGCCCGCCTGGTCGGCATCCCGGTCAACCAGCTCTCGCTGCTGCTCTGGTCGGTGGTCGGCGGGCTCGCGGCCCTGACGGTCGTGCTGCGCGCACCCACCAGCGAGGGCGTGCCGCTCACCCCAGGGGCCGGATCGACCGTGCTGCTCCCGGCGCTGGCAGCGGCGGTCATCGTGGGGATGCGCTCGATGACCGGCGCCTTCGTGGCCGGGGTCGGCATCAGCGTGCTCGACCAGCTGGTGCAGTGGCGCTACATCGAGAGCGCGCCGCCCACGTCGCTGGTGCTGCTGATCGTGATCGTGGTCGCCCTGCTGCTCCAGCGCCGCTCGGAGCACCGGGCCGACGCGGCCGAGTCGGCCTGGACCGTCGTGGGAGTCGGCCACCAGCTGCCCCGCGCCTTCGCCGCCCTGAGCGAGGTGCGGGCGGCCAAGGTGGTGCTGGGCACGTTGGTGGCGGTGGCCGTGCTGGCCCTGCCGGTGTTCGGCTCGACGTCGCAGGTCAACTTCGGCACCCTCACGCTGGCATACGCGCTGGTGGCCCTGTCGCTCGTGGTGCTCACCGGCTGGGGCGGCGTGGTGTCGCTCGGCCAGGTCGCGCTCATGGGCGTGGGCGGCGTGGTGACGGCCAACCTCATCGCCGATCACAACAGCGACCTGTTCGTGTGCCTCGGACTGTCCGCGGTGGCCGGCGGAGCGGTGGCGCTCCTCCTCGGCCTGCCCGCGCTGCGGGTGTCCGGCCAGTTCCTGGCGGTCACCACGCTGGCCTTCGCCGTGGCCATGGAGCTCTACATCCTCAATCCCGCCAACTTCGAGTCGCTGACGCCGGCTCACTTCTTCCGGCCCAAGCTGTGGGGCGCCCTGGAGCTGGACGACGAGCGCTGGCTGTACGGGCTGGCCCTGGGCGTGCTGGTCGCGGGGGTCTACGTGGTGCGCAACCTGCGGGCGGCCCGCGCCGGGCGCAGCATCTCGGCCACCCGCGACAACGAGCGCGGCGCCTCGGCCGCGGGCATCAACGTGATCGAGACCCGCCTGGCCGCGTTCGTGTTCGCGGGCGTGCTGGCCGGCCTGGCCGGAACCCTGCACGCGGTGGCGCTCGGCGGGATCGGCCAGTCGACCTACCCGGCCACCACCAGCCTGCTGGTGCTGTCGATGGCCGTGATCGGCGGCGTGTCGTCCATCGCCGGCACCCTGGCGGGCGTGGCGCTGGTCCAGTGGGCCGGCTACCTGTTCCCCAAGGCCCAGCTGGCGCTGACCGGCGTCGGGCTGCTCGCCATCCTGCTGGTCATCCCCGGCGGCCTGGCCCAGGCGTTCGAGCGGCTGCGGGACCGGTGGGTCCGCCGGGTGGGGTTCCGCCACGGCCTCGAGGTGGTCGAGACCGTCGAGACGGTCGAGCAGGCGGCCGAGCCGGGCCTGCCCACGGCCATCCACCGCGACGCGGCCGGCGCCGGCCTCATGGTGGGCAGCGTGCGGCGGGAGCGCCTCGGCGCCCAGCTGCTCGACTGCGAGGGCATGGAGGCGGCCTACGGGTCGCTGCAGGTGCTGTTCGGCGTGGACATGTCGGTCGAGCGCAACGAGCTGCTGGCGCTGCTCGGCACCAACGGAGCGGGCAAGTCCACCGTGCTCAAGTCGCTGGCGGGCCTGCTGCCGCCCAGCGAGGGCCGCGTCATCTTCGACGGGCGCGACATCACCGGCATGGCCGCCGAGGACATCGCCCGGCTCGGGCTGTCGCTGGTGCCCGGGGGGCACGGCGTGTTCCCCACCCTCACGGTGGCCGAGAACCTGCGGCTGGCGTGCTGGATGCTGCGCCACGACCCACGCGCCGCGCAGGAGGCCCGCCGCGACGTCATGGCCATGTTCCCGGTGCTGGGCCAGCGCCAGGCCCAGCTGGCGGGCGACCTGTCCGGTGGTGAGCAGCAGCAGCTCTCCCTGGCCATGGCCTTCGTGACCCGGCCCAAGCTGCTCTGCATCGACGAGCTCTCGATCGGCCTGGCGCCCACCGTGGTCGACCGGCTGATCGAGAAGGTGCGGGACATCCACGCCCGGGGCACCACCGTGGTGGTGGTCGAGCAGTCGGTGAACGTGGCGCTGCTGCTGTGCCACCGGGCGCTGTTCCTGGAGAAGGGCCAGGTGCGGTTCCGCGGCCCGACCGCGGGGCTGCTGGACCGGCCCGACATCCTGCGGGCCGTGTTCATCGGCGGCGACCGGGGGCCGCGCGACCTCCCGGCCACCGCGCAGTCGGGCCCGCCGCCGTGGGAGCGCCCCAGCCGGGGCGTCACGCTGGAGGCCCGGGGGATCTCCAAGCGCTTCGGTGGTATCCGCGCCCTCGACGACGTGTACCTGACCGTGCACCCGGCCACCTTCGTGGGCCTGATCGGCCACAACGGGGCGGGCAAGACCACCCTGTTCGACGTGCTCACCGGGTTCCTGCGGGCGGACGGCGGCCAGATCCTGCTCAACGGGGTCGACATCACCCACTGGCCCCCGCACCGGCGCGCCATCGCCGAGGTGGGCCGCACGTTCCAGGAGGCCCTGACGTTCCCCTCGCTCACCGTGGAGAACGCCATCGCCGTGTCGCTGGAGCAGCACCTGGCCAACCGCGACCCGCTGGCGGCCGCGCTGCGGCTGCCGGCCTCGGTGGCGTCGGAGGCGTCGGCGGCCGAGCGGGTCGAGCAGCTGATCGAGCTGCTGGGCCTGGGCCCCTACGCCGACCGTCCCACCGGCGAGCTGTCCACGGGCACGAGCCGCATCGTGGAGCTGGCCTGCATCCTGGCCCAGGACCCCGCCGTCGTGCTGTTCGACGAGCCGTCCGCGGGCGTCGCCCAGCGGGAGACCGAGGCGCTGGGACCGCTGCTGCGGCAGGTACAGGCCGAGACGGGTTGCTCGATGGTCATCATCGAGCACGACATGTCCCTGCTGGCCTCCCTGTGCGACGGGTTCGTGGCGCTGGAGCAGGGGGCGGTCATCGCCGGCGGCACGCCGTCACAGGTCCTGTCCGACCCGCGGGTCATCACGTCCTACCTGGGCACCAACGAGGACGTGGTGAACCGCTCCGGGCTGCGGCGAGGCTCGTCCTACAGCGCTGGATCCCCGCCTCGCTGGTAGTCAGTCGGCGTCCCGGGGCTCCGCTTCGGGGTCCTCTCCGGTGGGGGCGTCGGCGCCGCGGTCCTGTTCGGCGTCCAGCTCCTCGAGCTCGTCGTCCAGGTGCGCCAGCGACGACACCTCGGTCTCGCCCTTGCGGGCTTCGAGGGCGATCGACACCAGCACCAGCGTGATGCTCAGGACCAGCAGCGGTATCCGGTGGTCGCCGATCCAGCTCACGAGGTCGTCGATGGGCCGCTCGAACGCGTCGCCGAACGTGCGGACCAGCCACAGCCGGAAGATGGTGCCGGCGATGTTGACGGCGAAGAAGGCCTTCAGCGGCATGCCGGCCGCCCCGGCGAACAGGCACACGTAGTTGTTGGGGGCGATGAAGATGATCGGGTACGCGGCCTTGCCGAACCACTGCTCGACCTGGCGCAGGAACTGGCCCCACGTGCGGGTGCGGCGTTCCATCCACTGCACCGCGGCGTCGCCGTACCACATGCCCAGCAGGAAGAAGAGCGGGTCGCTGACCAGCAGCCGGATCAGCCCGACGGTGTAGAAGGTGACCGCGTCGACCTCGTTGGTCACCAGCACCAGGTTGCGCGTGCGCGAGTTCAGCGCCATGAGCAGGACCGGGTGGGTGTCGAACAGCGTGGGCGCCAGGGCGTCGCCCACGTAGCTCATGATCACCAGGCAGATCAGGGGGATGCTGACCAGCGTGATGGCTCGGCGGGAGGGCCGGCGGCGCGCCGGCGAGCGGGATGGCCTCAGATCCTCCGCCATGACTGACAGAGCCTAGGCTGACCGGGCACAAGCCGCGACACAGGGGGATCGTCGATGGACGGGCTCATGCAGGACTTTCCGCTCACGCTGCCGCACCTGCACACGCGGGCCGAGCGGCTGTTCGCGGACAAGCAGGTCGTCACGGTGACCGCCGGCGGCAAGGTCAGCGAGACCTACGGGGAGTGGGCCGACCGCACGCGCCGGCTGGGCGGCGTGCTCGACACGCTGGGCATCAGCGGCGACGGCCGGGTCGCCACCTTCGGCTGGAACACCGCCCGGCACCTGGAGCTGTACTTCGCGGCCCCGTGCACGGGCCGGGTGCTCCACGCGCTCAACATCCGGCTGTTCCCCGAGCAGCTCGTCTACGTGGCCAACCACGCCGAGGACGAGGTCGTGTTCGTGGACAAGTCCCTGGCCGGGCTGGTGTGGCCGCTGTTCGAGCAGTTCAAGACCGTGCGCCACATCGTGGTCATGGACGACGGCCGCGGCGAGGTGCCCGAGGCGCCCGCGGGCAAGGAGGTCCACGACTACGAGGCACTGCTGGCCGAGGCCCGGCCGGTGGCGTTCCAGGTCGACGACGAGAACCGGGCCGCGTCCATGTGCTACACGTCCGGCACCACCGGCAACCCCAAGGGCGTCGTCTACTCGCACCGCTCGACCTTCCTGCACACCTACGGGGTGCTGACCTCCGGCGGGCTCGGGCCCACCGAGGAGGACCGGGTGCTGCCGGTCGTGCCCATGTTCCACGCCAACGCCTGGGGCCTGGCCCACGCCGCGGTGGCCTGCGGCGCCGACCTGATCATGCCGGGCCCGGACCTGTCGCCCGTGGGCCTGGCGTCGCTCATCGAGTCGGAACGGGTGACCCTGGCCGCGGGCGTGCCCACCATCTGGATGGGCGTGCTGCCCGAGCTCAAGGGACGCGACACCTCGGCGCTGCGGGCCATCCCCTGCGGCGGCTCGGCGGTCCCCAAGTCGCTGTCGGAGGCGTACCGCACCCAGGTGGGCCTGCCCATCACCCAGGCGTGGGGCATGACCGAGACCTCGCCCGTGGCGTCCGCCGGCCACATCAAGTCCACCCTGGCCGCGGTGCTCGACGACGAGGGTATGGCGGAACTGCGCACCACGGTGGGCCAGCCCCTGTTCGGCCTCGAGGCCCGGGTGGTGGAGCCGGGCTCGGTCGCGGAGCTGTCGTGGGACGGCGAGTCGTCCGGCGAGCTCCAGGTGCGGGGCCCGTGGGTGGTGGCCAGCTACTACGACGACGCCCGCTCGCCCGAGTCGTTCACCGACGACGGCTGGCTGAAGACCGGCGACGTGGCCACCATCGACCCCCACGGCTACATCCAACTGCGCGACCGCACCAAGGACGTGATCAAGTCGGGCGGCGAGTGGATCAGCTCGGTCGAGCTGGAGAACGAGATCATGGCCCACCCCGCCGTGGCCGAGGCCGCGGTGATCGGCCTCCCTCACCCCAAGTGGAGCGAGCGCCCGCTGGCATGCGTCGTGGTGCGCGAGGGCGAGACCTGCACCAAGGAGGACGTTCTCGACTTCCTGCAAGGCCGGGTCGCCAAGTGGTGGGTCCCCGACGACGTCGTGTTCGTCGCCGAGATCCCCAAGACGTCGGTGGGCAAGTTCTCCAAGAAGGACCTGCGCACCCAGTTCCAGGACTTCCAGTTCAGCACCGCGTAAACCGGATCAACGCATGACGCGTCAGCACGGTCATGCAAGCACAACCGAGCCGCAAGCGCGGCAACATCATCTCGTTGGACAGGCGCGGCCGCGTCGGGGCGGCGGTGGCGCTCGCCCTGGCCGTGACGGCCGTCGCCGTGGGCGCGTCGGCGATCGTCAGATCCGGCGGAGGCGGTAGCGGCGGAGCGCCGCCCCGTGAGCCCACGGCGGCATCGGGCCACGTCCGGGCCGATCCCGCGACGGTCCCGACGGTCCCGACCGATCCCGCGGCGGTCCCGGCGACCGTGCCTCCGGCCCCGGACCCGGCCGCGGGCGCGGGCGACGCCGGCTCCAGGATCGAGTTCGCCGGCGCTACCTTCGAGCTGCCGGAGGGCTGGACCGTCGTCAACCGCGACGTCCGGCACTGGATCGAGCTCGACCCCGCGGCTGCCGATGGGATCGAGCATCCCTATGACTACCTGTGCGTCGGCCCGGCCGACGCGTCCGCGTGCGCCCTCCAGCTCTGGCACGGCGACCTGCCCGGGAGCGAGGGTTTCCGTGCGTGGGAAGACCACGGCGACTGGCCGTGGCACCAGAGCACCGACCCGCCGGCCTGCCCCGACGAGAGCGGGGCCCCCGGCTACACCGACTTCGGCGCACCGGTCGACGGCGATCTCGGCCCGGTCGACCGTGGTTTCGCTCCGGTCGGCGACCACACCGCGGTCTACGACCGGTGGGAGGTCAGCTGCGGGATCTCGGGCGTCAGATACTGGCCCCAGACGTGGCACCTGCCGGGCTCGCAGATCGTGATCGTCGACCTGTACGGCTGGCACCAAACCGACGGCGTCTTGCAGACGTTCCGGTTCGCGGCGGGCTGAGCTTCAGCCCGCCATGCCGTGAGTCATACGTCGATGTAGATGAAGCCGTAGGCCTCGTCCCGGTAGGGGATGCCGGTGGCGGCCAGGGCTGGGCCCCAGACGCCGGTGACCTCCGGGTTGCTGTCCTCCATGCCGTGGTCGGCGACCAGGAAGAACGCGGTGCGGTCCCACACGCCGGCCCGCTCGACGGCGGCCAGGATCTGGCCGAGCCGGGCGTCGCTGTCGTGGATGCTGGCCCGGGCGATCTCGGCGTAGGGCCCGCTGTGGTGGAAGGCGGCGTCGGTCAGCGTGAAGTTGACGAAGCAGTACCGGGGCAGCTGGCCGCCGCCGTCCCACACGTCGAGGGCCTGCGCCATGCCGGTGTGGTCGATGCGGGACGAGATCTCGTAGGACTTCTCCGGGCGCACGAACCGCTCGGTGGCGAAGGGCAGCTCGTCGGCCTTGGGGGCCCGGGCCAGCCGGCCGCCGGAGCGGATCACCTCGAAGGTGGACTCGTCCGCCCCGGTGTCGCAGGGCTCGTTGATGGCCACCGTGCGGGACCCGGGGAAGGCCCGGTGGACGGCCTGGTGGAGCGTCTCGACCACCGGATCCAGGGTCTGCATCGACCATGGCCAGGTGGCCGGCGAGTTGGTCACGACCTGCTCGCCGGTGGCCCGGTCGTACCAGGCGTTGTGGAGGATGCCGTGGTGCCCGGGGTGGACGCCCGTCTGGATGGTGGTGTGGTTGGCCAGCGTGACCGACGGCAGGCTGGCCATGGCCCCATGGCCCAGTCCGGTGCCCGCCTCGAGCAAGCGGGCCAGGTGGGGGACCTCGCCGGCCGCCACCATGTCGTAGAGCACGTTGGCGTTGGTGCCGTCCCACAGGAGCCCGATCACGTGCTCGGGCGGCTCGGCGTCGGGGTCGAGCAGCTCGGACAGCACCCGCCCGTCCTGGCGGGCGAGCGACGTGCCGGCACCGAGCAGTGCCAGGACGGTCGGAGCGACGTCGACCAGCCGGCCCGCGAGCGGCAGCAGGGCTCCCTCCCGCCGCACGCCGGCACCCGACATGATGAAGGGCGCCCGCACCTGCACGATCCCCAGCGAGCCGTGCTCGCCGTGCTCGCCGCCCTGGTCCTCCCAGTTGTGGGCCGGCGTGTGCAGGCACACGATGTCCGGGGCGGCCGGGTGGTCGAAGACCTGGGCGATGTGCTCGTGGGCGTGGGGGTACGACTGCGAGGTCCGGGTCGGCCACGGGTTGGCCCGCTCCTCGGCGAGCGGCACGAACCGATCGGTGGCGGTGTCACCCAACGGGTTCCGCCCCTCGACCAGGGTCTCGACGAACCCCGCGCCGGCGCCGTCGCCGTCGCCCTCGGCCCGGCGGAACCGCACCCGGCCGTCCACCGTTCGCACGTCGTACCCATCGCCGCCGGCGGCGACGCTGGCCACCATGTCCACGATCGGCTCCAGCCCGGGGTCGAGCAGGGCGGCGGCGACCCGCTCGACCCGCTCCGCGTCAGGGGCGTGACTCATGGCCCCGGACGCTACTGCCGAAGGTTTTCCTACGCGGAAACGGCTGCTGAACAGCAGCCGGACCTAGGCGTGACATGAGCGGAGCGCGCCCCGTGCGTTCGCATTCAGGCCTCCTGGAGTTCACCGGGGCCTAACATCTGCAGTGCCAGGTGAACGGGCGGGAGGGCACCTATGCAGATCCGCTTGCTCGGGCCGGTGGAGCTCTGCTCCGAGCGCGGCCCTGTGCCGATCGGCTCCGCCAAGCAGCGAGCGCTCCTCGCGTTCCTGGCGCTGAATCCGCAGCGCCTGCTGACCTACGACGCCCTCATCGACGGGCTGTGGGACCACGACCAGCGCGACGCCACCGTCGAGGCACTGCGCTTCCACGTGTCGCGCCTGCGGGGGATCCTCCGCCAGGTGGATGACGCCGACAGGTTGAGGACCCGCCCCGGCGGCTACCAGTTGGTGCTCGATCAGGAGGCGGTGGACGCGCTCTGCTTCGAGCGGGTCATCGCCGAGGCCCGAGCCGCTCGGTCGGGAGGTGCGGCCCCGGATGTGGTGAGCCGGGCGTTTCGCGGCGGGCTGGATCTGTGGGTCGGAACGGCCCTCGCCGACCTCAACGGGGAGCCCTTCGTCGTGGGCGAGCGCCGGCGCCTCGAAGAGCTGCGCCTAGCGGCGACCGAGGATTACTTCGCGGCCGAGCTGGCCATCGGCCGGCACGCCGAGGCCGTGGCCGAGCTCGAGCGGATGGTCGATCGCCACCCCCTGCGGGAGCGCTTCTGGGAGCTGCTGATCACGGCCCTGTACCGAGCGGGCCGCCAGGCCGACGCTCTCGCCGCCTACCAGCGGCTACGACGGATCCTCGCCGACGAGCTCGGCATAGACCCGTCCCCGGCACTGCGGGAGCTCGAACACAGAGTCCTCGTCCAGGACACGGCGCTGGCGCGGCCGTCGTCGACGACCACGGGGGCGGTCGGGCACTCCAACGGGGACGAGCCGCCGACCGTCCCCACCGACGCTGTGCCACCCCCGACGGAAGCGACTGGCCGTCGCTCACGCGGGCTGGCTGCGAGCGCGCTCGTGCTGGGCGTCGTGGCCCTCGCGCTGTTCTGGCTCGGCGTGCCTTCGACCCTGATCGCCCTGGGCGCGGTCCTGTGCGGGGCGATCGCCGCCCGGCGCACGACCGCGGGGAGCGGGCGGACCCGCTGGGTGGCGATGGCCGCCGTCGTCACCGGCGTCGTCGCCTTCTCCGCGAGCTCGGCGCTGGCCGTGTACCAGCACCTGACCGCTGACGACGAGACGGCCGACCGCACCGACCAGCCAGATGAAGCGCCCGCGGCCTCCACCACCCCGGGTCGGGTGGTCTCGGTCGGCTCACTTCACATCGGTCACTGCTTCAACCGCGCGTCGGGGGGCAACGTCTTGCTCCTGCCGTGCGAGCAACCTCACTACGCGGAGGTGTACCACCTCTTCATGCTCGTACCCGGGCCCTATCCCGGGGACGCGGAGGTGGACGCGCTCGCCGTCGACCAGTGCTCGACGGCGTTCGAGAGCTACGTGGGAGTCCCGCCGGACCGGTCCGAATTGGCCTTCGATTACCTGAGCCCAGGGCGCAACCAGTGGGAGGCAGGGGACCGGGGCGGCGGATGCGCCCTAAGGGACCAGTCGGGCCACCTTCTCACCGGCTCGATGCTCGGCGAGAGGCGATGACCAGCCGTCCGACCCGACGGTGCGCTCAACGAACGCTCACGGTCCGCTCATCGGCCTCCCGGATCATCGGACCATGGTCACCGACGCGGTTCCCCTGCTGGATCCACCTCCCCCTCCACGACCGGTCGTGCCGTCGGACGCTCCGCCGGCGGCCGCACCCCGGCCACGACTACGGGTCCGCACCGTGCTGTTGGCGGGCGGGGCGGCGTGCCTTGCGATCGCCGCGGCCCTGCTCGGCGTGCTGGCCTGGGACCTCGACGGCCAGGTCTCCGATCTGGAGGACGAGAACGACACGCTGACGGAGGAGAACGCAGCGCTCGACGGCAGCGTCTCGGAGCTCACGGCCGAGCGGGACGCACTCCGCGGGAAGTTCCCGATCACCGAGGAGTCATGGGCCGATGCCGACCTGGAGGGCACCTACGAGTTCCTCTTCGTCCCGGTGGAGGGCCAGTGCACGTATGCCGACTGCGATCAGATCGGCTCGACGCGGTTTTCGCTGGTGATCAGCCGGACCCCTGACGGCTACGCGCTCGGGATCGAGGATCTGCCCGGACCGCCGGCCCCGATGAGCCGGGAAGGCGTCGTCTACTC
>Ga0209814_10000263_pt1 | contig 16453 bp, 16 predicted proteins | sample SoiMetdeltSBSDD1_FD_187597 | JGI IMG/M metagenome (GOLD analysis project Ga0209814, IMG submission 187597) | Bulk soil microbial communities from a Populus tree surrounding site in Tennessee, USA - Soil MetaG P. deltoides SBSDD1 (SPAdes) (version 2) | ecosystem: Environmental > Terrestrial >... | reverse complement strand
CGCGACGGCGGATGTGTCCGAGGTTCTCGAGGCGCTCGACGTCCCCGCACCTCAGCTCACGCGGGCCACCTACACGCTCGACGCATTCCTGAACGAGCTCATCCGGCCCAACGACCTCGCGCGCGTGGTGAACGTCCACAAGCGACGGAACCGCTTCACGGTCGCCGGCTGTATGGCCGAGCTCGCCGACGTGGTCGCGGACGGACGGCCCACTCGGACGCTCGCGATCGAGTCCGAGGATGCCGAGGCGGTCATCGCCGCCGCTCGTGCGATCGGCCTCGGCGGCTACGTGAACACCAGCTACCCGCGGGGGCTTCCGGCGCTGATCGATGGTGAGCCGGCGCGGTCAGCCGTCATCGACGTCGGGACGAACTCGGTGAAGTTCCATATCGGCGAGCGCGACGGGAGCGGGGGTTGGCACACCATCCTCGACCGAGCCGAGATCACACGCCTGGGTGAGGGGCTCCACGAGCGGGGCGAGATCGGGCGCGAGGCGCTCGAACGAACGCTGGCGGCGATCCAGGCGATGCTCGAGGAGGCCGAACGCGACGGTGCTCGGGCCATCGCGGCGGTGGGTACGGCCGGTCTGCGCACGGCTCGCAACGGAGACGACGTGCTCGCCTCGATCCGCGAGCGCACCGGCATCGGCGTCGAGGTGATCTCGGGCGAGGTGGAGGCGCGGCTCGCCTACCTCGCGGCGCGGGCCGGACTGGAACTGGGCGAGGGGTCGCTGGTGGTCTTCGACACGGGCGGTGGGAGCACCCAGTTCACCTTCGGGCACGGCTCGCAGGTCGACGAACGCTTCAGCGTGGGGGTCGGCGCCGTGCGCTTCACCGAGCGGTTCGGTCTGGCCAAGGGAGTGACACCCGAGGTGCTGAGCGATGCGCTGGCGTCGATCGGCGACGACCTCTCCCGCCTTGATGGGCGCCCGCCCCCGGACGCGCTCGTGGGGATGGGCGGCGCCGTCACCAACATGGCCGCCGTGCATCACCACATGACCACCTACGATCCCGACGTCGTGCAGGGGACGGTCCTGGACCGCGCCGAGATCGCGCGCCAGATCGAGCTCTATCGCTCGCGGGACGCGGACGCGCGCCGAGCGATCACCGGCCTCCAGCCCAAGCGCTCGGACGTGATCCTCGCCGGCGCGTGCATCGTGGCGACCGTGATGGACAAGCTGAGTCGGCAGGAGCTGACGGTCAGCGATCGAGGGCTCCGCCACGGCCTGCTCGTCGATCGGTTCGGGTCTTGAGGATCCGGGTGCCGGTTCGTTCGCCGCTGTCGTTCGACAGCCGAACAGGCCCCGTCAGAGTCGCGGCAGCGTGATCACGCCGATGAGCGCGAGGATCATCAGGGCTCCGGCGAGCGAGGTCGCCGCGAGCCGCACGGCGCGATAGGTGAAGCGCTGCGATATCGCAACCAGGAAGAGCACCGTCGCGAACAGGACCGTCAGTCGGACGTAGCGATCTGCGGTCTCGCGTGCCTCGGTGCCTCTCACCGACGCTTCCGTTGCTCGCTCGTTGAGCTCGGCCGCATGGTCGATCTGCTGGTTGTGGTACTCGGGCATGAAGCTCGGACCCGGTGGCGCGTCGGGGTTGGAGAACGGTCTGGCCTGGAGCCACGCGTCGAAGGCGACCCGGAACTCGGGAGAGAATCGCTCGACGTAGAGATCGGCGATCCGATCCTGGCCTTGCGCACGTGCCTCGATCCACGTGTTGAACGTCGTGACGTCGAGCAGGCGCTGCTGCCCACCGAGCGTCGCGGCCAGTCCGGCCTCGACGCGCATCCGCGTTGCCTCGTGATAGAGGAAGGCCTGGCGACCGTCCCACCTGGCCGCCTGGTACCCGCTCCAGGCCGTGGCGACCGCCACGATCGCCAAGATCACGACCTCGGCGATCTCGCCGAGTTCCCTCCGCTTGCGTTGCTTCCCCGATGGCTGCGCGCCACGCTCACTCAGGGCGTAGGCGGCCTCGATGTTCATCTCCTCGGGCATCAGCGTCTCTGGGCTCGCGCGTGCGGGAGGGGCGGCTCGGCTACCCCTCGTGATCCGTGAGTGTGACACGCACGGGCATGTGCTTGATGCCGTTGATGAAGTTCGAGCGGAGGCGCTCGACCGGGCCGGTGATCTCGAGGCTGGACAGGCGCGGCACGAGCTCCTCGAACATCACCCGGACTTCCAGTCGGGCGAGGTGCGCGCCCAGGCACACGTGGGGTCCGCCGCTGCCGAAGGCCATGTGCGGGTTCGGGTCGCGGGCGACGTCGAAGCGCTCGGGGTCGGGGAAGACCTCCTCGTCGTAGTTGGCCGAGACGAACCAGACGACGACCTTGTCGCCCTCCCGGATCGACGTGCCCCGGAACTCGAGGTCGCGAACCGCGGTTCGACGAAAGTGCATCGTCGGCGAGCCGTACCGGAGGATCTCCTCGGCGGCCAGCGGCATGAGGCCGGGATCCTCGCGGAGCCGTCGCCACTGATCCGGGTGATCGACCAGGGCACGAACGCCGTGGGTGATCGCGTGGCGCGTCGTCTCGTTGCCCGCGACGATCAGCAGGCAGAAGAAGTTGTCGAACTCGCGCGCGGACAGCCGCTCCCCTTCCACCTCGGCCTGGGTGAGCTTGGTCACCAGGTCGTCCCTTGGTTCCGCGCGGCGCTCCTCGGCGAGACGGTGCCCGTAGGCCATGAGCTCGACCGCCGCCGGGCTCCGGAAGGGGAGGAGCCGGTACTCGCTCGTGTCCTCCTTGTCGATCACGGCGCGCGAGTACTCGGGGTCGGCCTGGGCGATCATGGCGTCGCCGAGCTGGACGCACATCGGGAGATCCTCCTCGGGGACGCCCATGATCCGGGCGAGGACGCGGATCGGGAGCTCCCGCGAGATCTCCTCGACGAAGTCGAACTCGCCCTTGGGCAGGCCCCGGTCCAACACGAGCCTGGCCTGCTCCCGGACGAACCCCTCGTACTGGGCGACCGCGCCGCGGGTGAACAGCTTGGTGACCAGCCGCCGGAGCCGCGAGTGGTTCGGCGGGTCCATGTCGATCATCGACGCCCGGGCCTCGACCTCCTCCTCGGTCTGCTCCTCGAGCGTCACCCCTCGAGCGGAGGAGAAGCTCCGCGGGTCGCGCAGGATGTCCTCGATGTCGCGGAAACGCGTGATGGCCCAGAACCCGCGGTTGGGCGTCGGCTCGGGCTGCCAGTGGACCGGGTCGCGCTCGCGGAGCTCTCGGAACGCCCAGAGCGGGACCTCGTCGACGAAAGCGTCGTGGCTCGACAGGTCGATCTCGTCCAGCCGAACGCTCATCGAGGCCTCCTCGGGTGCGACGACAGGTAGTTTGGCACCGAACGACCGGCGCGGACAAGGCCGACCGGCGCGCTCAGAAGAACGGCAGGTAGTAGTCGAGCTCCCACGGCGTGACCTCGGTCGTCGAAGCGTCCCCGACCGTCTTGGCGTAGCGCTCCCATTCCGCCCTCTTGAGCTTGGTGAACGTCTCGACGAGCCACGGCCCGAATGCCGCGCAGAGCTGGTCGTCGGCCTCGAACGCCCCCAGGGCCGCCTCGAGGGTCGGCGGGACGCGCCGCTCGGTGTTCGGGGGCTCGCCCGGGGTCTGGGGCTCGGGCGCCGACATCTCATGCTCCACGCCGAACCGCGCCGCGTGGAGCGCCGCCGCGGCCACCAGGTACGGGTTCGCGGCCCCGTCGGCCATCCGGTGCTCGATGCGCGTGCCCTCCCCGCGCGCGGGGGGGATGCGGATGCACACCGTGCGGTCGTCGAAGCCCCAGTTCGCCCAGTAGCCGTTCAACATGTCGGGCTGCAGGCGCTTGTACGCGTTCGCGTGCGGCGCCGCGATCGCCGCGATGCCCTCGTGATGCGCGAGCAGACCCGCGACGCACTGCCGGGTCAGCGGCGCGAGGCCGTCGCGCGCGTTCGGGTCGTGCAGGGCGTTCGAGCCGTCTTCCCGGCGGAAGGAGATGTTCAGGTGCAGCCCGCTGCCGCCGCGATCGTTGAAGGGCCGCCCCATGAACGTCGCGAGCTTTCCGTGCTTGGTGGCGGTCTCCTTGACGAGCAGGCGGAACAGGAAGCATTCGTCCGCCGCCGGGATGACCTCCTTGTACCGGATGTTGACCTCGTAGGCGGCCGTGTCGAACTCGCTCGCCCACCCCTCGATCGCGAACCCGGACTGCTGGGCCGCCCGGACCATCGCGTCGATCGTGCCCGTGGGGTCGACCGACGTGCCCGTGCCGTAGACGCGGTGCGACGGCAGCTCGACGGGCTGCCACCCGCCCTCGGGGCCGCGCTCGAGCAGGTAGAACTCGGACTCGAACGCGAACATGGGCTCGAGGCCCATCGCGCGCCACGGCTCGACGGCCCGGCGCAGCACCTCGCGCGGGTCGACCTCCAGGGCCTTGCCGTCCTGCTGGACGTCGGCGATGCCGACGATCGTGTCCTCCTCCCACCCCGGCCGCAGCGTGTCGCGGTCGATGAACGCCTCGACATCGGGAAGCCCGACGTCGAACTGCTGCCGCGAGATGTCGAGGATCTCCTTGTCGGTCGTGAGCGGGAACACGCCGACGCAGAAGGCCGAGTGACCCGCGTCCGCGACATCGCCGAACAGGTACTTCCCGCGTTCGACACCCAGCACGTCGGCGAACAGGAGGCGGAGCCGCTTGCCCTTGATGTCCATCCAACCTCCTCGGTCGATCGCCGTGCTCCGGGGTCGTGCCGAGGATAGTCGAGCCGCCGCCGAAACCGCTCCGGTAGGGTGCGCGGGATGGACGAGGGCTTCCGGCTCGAGACCGATCGGCTCCTGCTCCGGCCCTACCGGCTCGAGGATCTCGACGACCTGCACGCGATGTTCTCCGATCCCGAGCACATGCGGTGGTACCCCGAACCGTTCCCCCGTGAAGGCTCCCTCGACTGGCTCGAGCGGCAGATGGCCCGCTACCGAACGCGCGGGTATGCGCTGTGGATCGTCGAGGACCGTCGTACCGGCGAGTTCCTCGGCACCGCGGGCCCGAATCTCCTGACGATCGAGGGGGTCGACGAGGTCGAGATCGGGTGGCACACGCGCCCCGGCCGCAAGGGCGAGGGCATCGCACCCGAGGCCGGCGCCGCCGCCCGGGATTGGGTGTTCGACAACCTCGAGGTCGATCACGTGATCGCGCTCGTCCGGCTCGAGAACCGCCCGTCCGGCCGCGTGGCCGAGAAGATCGGCATGCAGGTGGATCGAGAGGGCGACTACAAGGGTCTCCGGCACCTCGTCTACCGGATCGACCGGGTCACCTGGGAGGAACCAGGCGGGGGAGCAACGCGGTGACCGAGCCTTCGGGGGCCAGGTCGCGCGCGTACGCGTAGACGGCCCCCGCGGCCTCGGCGGCCGGGCCGACGTCGCGCAACAGCCCGGTGGCCGGACCCCGGCCCGCGCGCCACGTGTCGTCGTTCCACGCGCCGGCGCCTCGGACGGTGATCGCCACGTACTCGCCGCCGGGGACGAACTCCACCTCCTCGTCGTCCTCGTCCGGTTCCACCACGACGTTGGACACGTTGAGGGTCAGGTCCCCGAGCTCGTTCCCGCGCCCGAGCCCGAGCGCGATCATCTGACCCAGCAGCGCGAGGAAGGGTTCGACCTCGGTCTCCGCCTCCCAGAGCACGGGCGGTCTCTCCACCTTCAGGGAGGCCTGGGCTCGGAGCGGCCCGTCGAGGTCCATCAGTCCCTCTTCGGCGCGCGGACCCCGCGGAACTCCCAGTCGCCGCCGAACGCGGTCGAGACGACCTCCTCGGACCCGCTCGGCTGCGCGCCGACGTCCTCGCGGATCGGGACGTCTCCCTCGACGATCCGGTTGCGCAGTGTGCCGAGGCCCTCGACCTCGACCTCGACGACATCGCCCGGCTCGACCGGGCGCGAGTTCGCCGGCGTCCCCGACAGGATCACGTCGCCCGGGACGAGCGTGATCGTGCGCGCGATGTCTGCGACCAGGTAGTGCATGTCCCACATCATCTCGTCGGTCGAGCCGTCCTGGCGCACGTCGCCGTTCACGAGCGTCCGGATGCGCTTGGCGCGGAAGTCCCAGTCGTCCACCAGGCCCGGGCCGAGCGGACACAGGGTGTCCGAGCCCTTGACCCGGAGCATCGATCCCGCGTCCGTGTCGCGGAAGTCGTGCAGGCCGTAGTCGTTCGCGATCGTGTAGCCGGCGATGTGCTCGGCCGCCTCGTCCGGCGCGATGTGGGCGCAGGTGCGGCCGATCACGATCGCGATCTCGCCCTCGTAGTTCAGGTACCGGCACCGCGGCGGCCGTACGACCTCGCCGCCGTGCGCGTTCAGCGCGCTGACCGGCTTGTGGAAGTACGTCGGCGCCGGCGGCATCCGCGCCAGGAACTCCTTGACGCGGCTCTCGTAGTTCAGGTGGACGCAGACGATCTTCGTGGGCTCACTGGGCGCCAGGTGTTCGGCGCTGCCGAGCGGGATCCGCGTCTGGTCGGGGGCGACGAGCTCCTCGCCGTCGCGCTCGACGGTGGTCGGGACGCCGTCGAGCAGGATCCGTCGTGTCTCCACACGCACCTCCGGGTCGTTCGGGACCGGCCGGTAGTATCTCGCCGTGGCCGAGCTGAAGGGCTTCGTTCCGCCGCTCTCGCCCGAGGGTCGGTCCTCCGTGGTGCCCGGTCCTCCGTGGCACTACTCGGGCGACCTGCTCACGATCGAGTACCGGGCGGCGCCGGGCGCGGTCGGGCGCTGGCTGCCGGACCCGATCGAGCCGGCCGAGGACGACCCCGACGCCGTTGCCGTGATCTTCGCCGACTGGCAGTCGTGCTCGGACTCGTTCGAGGAGCTCCTTGACCCGGTGCGCTCCCAGTACAAGGAGGCCTTCGTCGTGGTCCGGTGCCGGTACCGCGGCGAGACGTACTCGCGCTGCATCCTGATCTGGGTCGACAAGGACTTCGCCATGGTCCGCGGCTGGCACCAGGGCTACCCGAAGAAGCTCGGCTCGATCTGGATCACGCGTCCTGTGCGCCACGGCAAGGCCGGTCCCCGCCTGGAGCCCGGTGGGCGGTTCGGCGCGAGCGTCAGCGTCGACGACAGGCGGATCGTCGACGCCGGCTTCACGATCACCGGACCCGCGGAGACCAACGGGTTCGTCAACGCGCTCCCGATGCTGCATTCGAGGTACTTCCCGAGCATCGAGGAAGGGCAACCACCGTCCATGGATGAGCTCGTAACGATGAAGAGCTACGACTGGGAGGGCTCCGAGGTCTGGACGGGCGAGGCCACGCTCTCGTTCGGCTCGTCGCCGGTCGAGGAGCTGGAGACCCTCGCGCCGGTCGAGATGATCGCCGGCTACTGGCGAAGCGTCGGCGTGACCTGGGGCATCGGCACGAGGCTCGCCTGAGCGGGTCGGCTCGAACCCCCCGAAGGATCGACCGCGCGACCGCGCGGCGACTCGCGATCGCGGTGCAGGGCCTCTCGGGCGTGCCGCCGCGTTCGAGCCCGCGGGCCGTGCTCGGCGTCATCCGCTCGATCCGGTGCGTGCAGCTCGACCCGATCGCGGTCGTGGCGCGGAGCCCGCACCTGGTGCTCGGCGCACGGGTCGCGGGGTTCGACCCGAAGCACCTGGACCGGCTGCTGTGGCGCGACCGCTCGGTGTACGAATACTGGGCGCACGCGGCCTCGATCGTGCTCGCCGAGGATCACCCGATCCACGCCTGGTACATGCGTCGGTACCTTCGCGACGACGGGTCCGGATGGAACCGCCGCCGCCTGGACTGGATGGCGGCCAACGCGCGGCTCAAGCGTTCCGTGCTCGGGCAGGTCCGCCGCGACGGGCCGGTGCTCGCGCGCCGGATCTCCGGCGGCCTGACGGGGGAGTCGTGGCGGTCGAGCGGCTGGACGAACGAGCGCAACGTCGATCGGATGCTCGGGTTCCTGTGGGGCTCGGGCGCGATCATGGTCGCGGGTCGCGAGGGGATCCAGAAGCTCTGGGACCTGACCGAACGCGTCCTGTCGCCGGACGCCCCCGACGAACGGTTGTCGGACCTCGAGGTCACTCGGAGGGCCGTCGACCGTTCGCTCCACGGTCTGGGGGTCGGGACGCTGCGGCAGATCAAGATCCACTTCACGCGGGACCGGTACCCGGAACTGCCGCGCGTGCTCGACGAGTTCGAGCGGGCCGGCCGGATCGAGCGCGTGACGGTCGAGCACGATGGTTCCGCCGTGCCCGGCACCTGGTACGTGCACCGGGACGACGTTCCGCTGCTCGACCGGATCGAACGCGGCGGGTGGGCGCCGCGCACCACGATGCTGTCGCCGTTCGACAACCTGATCGCCGACCGATCGCGTTCGGAGCTGCTGTTCGATCTCCCGTATCGGATGGAGATCTACGTCCCCAAGGCCCAGCGTCGGTACGGGTACTACGCGATGCCGGTGCTCGACGGCGACCGGTTCGTCGCGCTCGTCGACCCCGCGATGGACCGCGCGAACGGGAGGTTGCTCGTGCGGGCCGTTCACGCCGCGCCGCAGACCGAGCCCACCGGCGAGGTATGGCGTTCGGTCGCCGGGGCGGTGGGGGACCTCGCCGCGGGGCTCGGTGCGACCCAGATCGAGCTCGAGGGCACCGCGCCGGCGGCGTTCCGCACGGCCCTGCGCTGAGCCCTTCGTCGGGCGCGAAGAGGCGTGCGGTAGCCTGCGGCGCGTGAGGCTCGTCCGCTTCCGTTTCGGCGACCGGATCGCGACCGGCGCCTCCGAGTTCGAGTCGGACACGATCCGCGTGCTGCAGGGCACGTTCTTCGAGGATCCCGTGCCGACCGGCGAGGAGGTCCCCTTCGACGACGTTCGCCTGCTCGCGCCGGTCCTGCCGTCGAAGGTCGTCTGTGTCGGGAAGAACTACGCGGCGCACGCGGCCGAGTTCGGGATGGAGGTGCCCGAGGAGCCGCTGGTGTTCCTCAAGCCCTCGACCGCGGTGATCGGACCGCGCGACCCGATCCGGCTGCTGCCGATCAGCCATCGCGTCGACCACGAGGGCGAGCTCGCGGTCGTGATCGGTCGGATCGCGAGGAACGTCCGCACCGAGGATGCGTTCAAGCACATCCTCGGCTACACGTGCGGGAACGACGTCACCCTCCGCGACCTGCAGAAGACCGACGATCAGTGGGCGCGCGCGAAAGGGTTCGACGGGTCGTGCCCGCTGGGGCCGTGGATCGAGACCGACCTGGACCCCAACGACGTCCGGGTCGAGGCGCGCGTGAACGGCGAGGTTCGCCAGGCCGGGCAGACCAGCGAGATGGTGTTCGGCGTCGCGACCTTGATCGAATACATCACGACCTTCATGACCCTGCTGCCGGGTGACGTGATCCTCACGGGGACGCCGGAGGGGGTCGGCCCGCTCGCGGCCGGCGACCTGGTCGAGGTCGAGGTCGATGGGGTCGGCACGCTCGCCAACCCGGTGGAGGCGGGCACGTGAGCCCGGGCGTCCGGACCCGGTTCGCGCCGGCGCCGTCCGGGTCGATCCACGTGGGAAACGCGCGGACGGGGCTGTTCTCGTGGGCGTACGCGCGCCATCACCAGGGTGCATTCGTCCTGCGGATCGAGGACACGGACGCCTCGCGGGTCACCGAGGAGGCCTTCCACGGCGTGATGGACTCGCTGCGGTGGCTCGGGATCGACTGGGACGAGGGCCCCGATGTCGGCGGGCCGCACGCACCGTACCGCCAGTCTCAGCGCCTCGGCCTCTACCGCGAGATGACGGAGCGGCTCCTGTCCCAGGGCGGCGCGTATCGGTGCTACTGCACGGAGGAGGAGCTCGAGGAGCGCCGCGCGGCCGCCCTCGCGCGGGGCGAGGCGCCAGGCTACGACGGCAAGTGTCGCGACCCGGAGGTGCGCGCGGCCTTCGAGGCCGAGGGCCGCGCCGCGGCGATCCGCTTCCAGATGCCGGAGCGGGAGCACGTGATCCACGATCTCGTGAAGGGCGAGGTCCGGTGGCCGCCGGGTCAGATCCGCGACTTCGTGATCGTGCGTTCGGACGGCTCGCCGGTGTTCCTGCTCGCGGTCGCGGTCGACGACATGCTGATGGCGATCACGCACGTCATACGCGGCGACGACCTGCTGGCGAGCGCGCCCCGGAACGCCGCGGTGATCGAGGCGCTCGGCGGCACGCCACCCGCGTACGCGCACGTGCCGCAGGTGAACGGCGCGGACGGCAAGCCCCTGTCGAAGCGGCACGGCTCGACGAGCGTCGAGGCGTTCCGGGAGCGGGGGGTCCTCCCCGAGGCGCTCATGAACTACCTCGCGCTGCTCGGCTGGTCCAAGGATGCGGCGACGACCTTCCTGTCCAGGCGGGAGCTGGTCGACGCGTTCGAGCTCGAGCGCGTCTCGAGGAACCCGGCGCGGTTCGACGTCGAGAAGCTCGAGTGGATGAACAACCACTACGTCCAGTCACTCGAGGACGACGACCTCGCGTCCCGATGCCTGCACTTCCTGTCGGCCGCGGGGCTGTCTCCGGACCTCGAGCTCCTGCGCCGCGCGATGCCGCTGGTCAAGGAGCGGATGAGGACCCTCTCGGACTCGGTGCAGCTGCTCCGGTTCCTGTTCACCGACGACATCGCCCCGGACGAGAAGGCCTCGGGGGTGATCTCGAAGGCGCCGGACGGCTACCTGAAGGGCGTCGCCGACGGGCTGGCCGACCTGCGGCCGTGGGAGGCGGATGGGATCAAGGCCAGGCTCGACGAGCTCGCCGCGGCAGCCGGCCTCAACCGCACGAAGGGGTTCCAGCCCGTCCGGGCCGCGGTCACCGGGTCGACGGTCTCGCCGCCGCTGCCCGAGTCCCTCGAGCTCCTCGGGCGCGAGCGCACGCTCGAGCGCCTTCGGGCCGCCGCGTGAGGCGCGCCGCCGTCCTCCTGGTCTCGGCCCTGCTCTTGGTCGCGCCCGAGTCGGCCGCGATGGCGGTCGGGGTCCCGGACCCGGGCGACGTGAAGCCGCAGATCGTGTGGAAGAAGATCCCGTTCGGCGCGGCCCGCAAGCGACAGATGGCCCGTTACTCCCAGCGCCACTACGGTGAACACACGTACGAGCTCACGGATCCCCAGGTGGTGGTCGAGCACTACACCGACGGGACCTCGTTCGACTCCGCGTGGAACCATTTCGCCGCGAACGGCACGCATCTGGGCGAGAAGCCGGGGGTCTGCGCGCACTTCCTGATCGACACCGACGGAACGATCTACCAGCTCGTGAACCTGGGGATCCGGTGCCGCCACGCTATCGGGATGAACTGGACCGCGGTCGGGATCGAGCACGTGGGGACGAGCGCCGGGGCGATCCTCGGCGACCACGACATGATGCGGGCGTCGCTCCGTCTAACGGTGTGGCTGATGTCGCGGTACGGGATCTCGTGGGGCAACGTGATCGGCCACGCCGAGACGCTCCAGAGCCCCTTCCACCACGAGCGGTACGCGGACTGGCGTTGCAGCACCCACGCGGACTTCAACCGAAGGGAGATGCGGATCTACCGCCGCAGGCTCACGCGACTCGCGGAACGACTGGAGGTGCCCGTCGGCGCCGGGCCGCGCTGGGTCGACTCGGGCTGCTAGGCGTTGGCGAGCGCCCGCCGCAGGGCGTCCGCGGCGTCCTCGGGCGCGACGGTGTTGATCGCCATCGCCGAGCCGATCTCGAACCCCGCCTGGGTCGAGATCCGGGGGATCAGCTTGAGGTGCCAGTGGAAGACCTGCTCCGCGTGGCCGCCGTTCGTGGGCGCCGAGTACATCACGAGGTTGTAGTCGGGGTCGCCGCACGCGTGGCGCACCGCGGACAGCGTTCGGATCAGCACCCCGGCGAGGTCGTCGATCGACTCGTCGGCCAGGTCGCCGAACGAACCCTGATGGAACGTGGGCGCGATCCACGTCTCGTACGGCGTCTGCGCCGCCCACGGCTCGAAGGCTACGAACCCACCGGCCTCATCGACCATGCGCACGCGCGCTCGGCGCTCGGCCTCGATCAGCTCGTCGTAGACGCAGGCGCCGTGCTCGTCGAAGTACCGCGTCGCCACATCGAGCCTGCGGAGCAACCGGGGGAGGAACACTGGCGTCGCCACGATCTGTGAGTGCGTGTGCGTGAGCGAGGTTCCTGCCAGGGTTCCGAAGTTCTTGAACACGACCACGGCGCGGACGTCGGGTGTCGCGATCAGCTCGCGGTACCGCCGTCGCCACACCCGGACGACCCTCGCGACCTGCTCTTGGGACATCTCGTCCATCCGGCCGTCGTGCCGGGGTGTCTCGATCACGACCTCGTGGCTCCCGATCCCGGGCATCTCGCGGAACATCGGCTCGCCCGAGCGGCCGGCCGAACCGTCGCCGGAGAGCGCGGCGTACATGTTCGGCACCACCCGGACCTGCCAGTCCGGCCCGGGTGGCTCCCGCAGGATCTCGGGCGGGGTCTGGTCCTCGTTGCCCGGGCAGAAGGGGCAGGCAGGATCGCGTTCGGGCAGCTCGGGGCGGGGCATCACGACGGGTTCGTGCGGCCGCTCCTCGCGACGTGTGGCGAGGATCGCCCACTGACGGGTGGTCGGGTCCTGTCTGAGCGTCGACATGAAGCTAGGGAGGGTAGCGAACCGGCGGTTCAGCCGCGACGTCGCTTCGGCGACAGGGCGCGGCCCACGTAGGCGATCGCGAGGGCGAGCCCCACCGGGAACACGACCACCGAGAACACCAGCAGCGTCAAGACCACGCCGGTGTTGGCGGTGCCGGAGGAGAACGTCGTCCCCTTGATGAGCGCGTAGATGTTCGCGGCGACGTAGAAGGTGACCGGGATCAGGAAGGGGAGCATCACGAGGATCACGACCGTCCCCAGCCCGATCCCCAGGCCCACGAACCTCGAGCCGAACGGGCCGTTGGCTCCGGTGCCGGCCTCGGGTTCCACGCCGCGGATCCTACCGCGGCCGGATCTCGACGACGCCCTGCGTGATGCGTGTCTCGTAGATTCGCGCCGGCTCGGTCGCGGGACCGCGCAGCACGCGGCCATCGGCGAGATCGAACGTACTGCCGTGGAGCGGGCACTGCACCGTCCGGAGCGATCCGCCGAACCGTACCGGCCCCCTGTGCAGGGGTGCGCCCTGATGCGTGCAACGGTTGCCGATCCCGAACAGCTCGTCGCCGTTGCGGACCAGAAGCACCGGCGAACCGTCCACGTCCACCTTCACCGGCTTGCGATCCGCCAGATCGGACACGGGCAGAACCGCGATCCAACCGCCCTGATCGACCTCGGTGTCGACGTCGTCGCTCAGCTCGCCCGCCTCCTCCCGTCCAGACGGCGCATTATGGCCTCCCCTGGGCGTCCGGGGGGCCTCCATCCTCGGTCCACCTTCCGGATGGAGCGCCGTGAGGGCACAATCCGGAGTGGGGTGAGGTCATGACCACGTGGACCGCTCGGAGGCTGGCCTGGTCCGTCGGGATCGCCTCCATCGTGCTGCTCGTCGCCGCCCTCGTGCTGATGTTCGTCGATCGCGAAAGCGACCTGCCGAGCAACGTCGGGATCTGGAGCGCCGCCGACGTCGCCGACCTGATCGTGAACATCGGCGTGCCGATCCTCGGCATCGTGATCGTGAACAAGGCTCCCCGGAACGCGATCGGCTGGGTCTTCATCGTCGCGGGGGCCGCCCTCGCGCTCGCGATCTTCGGGCAGGCCTACGCGCTCCACGTCCTCGTCGCCGACCCCGGATCCCTGCCGGCCGGGCGGGCGCTGGCGTGGCTCAGCAACGTGCTGTGGCCCATCCCCATCGTCTGCCTCACCCTGTTGTTCCTCCTGTTCCCGACCGGACACCTCCCCTCTCCACGCTGGCGTCCCGTCGTCTGGCTCGTCGGGGTCATCTTCGGCCTGCTCACGGCCGCCTCCCTGACCCTGGCGACGGCCAGCTGGTCGGACCCGTTCGAGGGGATCAACGTGGCTGCCGGGTCCGCCGGCGACGTCGCCCGAGTGGCGATCGTGTTCGCGGTGCTCGGGGAGATCGTGGCGCTGCTGCTGTCGGTCGTTTCGCTCGTGTTCCGATACCGGCGCTCTACTGGCGCCGAACGGCTCCAGCTCAAGTGGTTCGTCTCGGCCGCGGCGGTCGCCGCCGTGGCGTTCAGCGTCGGGTTCTTCTCCGACTCGGCCGTCGTCTCGGCGATCGTCTCGATCTCGTTGGTGTTCCTGTACGTCGCGATCGGCATCGCGATGCTGAAGCACAACCTCTACGACATCGATCTGATCATCAACAAGACGATCACCTACGGGGCGCTCGCGGCGTTCATCACCGCGATCTACGTGATCGTGGTGGTGGTGATCGGTGCGTTCATCGGGGTCACCGAGGGCGTCTCGCTCGTCGCGACCGCGATCGTCGCCGTGGCGTTCCAGCCGATCCGGCGGCAGGCGCAGCAGATCGCCAACCGGCTGGTGTACGGGGAGCGGGCGACGCCCTACGAGGTCCTGTCTCGGTTCTCCGAGCACGTCGGCGAGACCTACTCCGGCGAGGACATCCTGGTCCGGATGGCGCGGCTCCTCGCGGAGGGGACGGGCGCCACGTCGGCCGTCGTCTGGCTCCGGGTCGGCGACGAGATCCGGCCGGCCGCGACGTGGCCGACGAACGGGGCGATGGCCACCGCGATCCCCCTGGTGGCCGACGATCCACCCGTCGTCGACGGGGCGACCGCGTCGATACCCGTCCGGCACCAGGGGGAGCTCCTCGGATTGCTCACCGTCACGAAGCCGCCCAACGAAGCCCTGTCACCGGTCGAGGAGAAGCTCGTCGCCGACCTGGCCGGCCAGGCCGGCCTCGTCCTCGCGAACTCCAGGCTGATCGAGGATCTCCGCGCCTCACGCCAGCGACTGGTGGCAGCGCAGGACGCGGAGCGACGACGCCTCGAGCGCAACCTGCACGACGGGGCGCAGCAGCAGCTCGTCGCTCTTGCGGTCCGGCTGAGGCTCGCTCGGTCGACAGCGTCGAAGGACCTCGCGGAGGCGGATCGGATGCTCGAGCAGCTGGAGGGCGACGTGACCGACGCGCTCGAGAACCTCCGCGAGCTCGCGCGCGGCGTCTACCCGCCGCTCCTGGCCGACCAAGGGCTGGCGGCCGCGATCGATGCTCAGGCGCGACGTTCACCCGTGCCGGTGCGCGTCGAGGCCGACGGGATCGGTCGTTATCCGCAGGAGCTCGAGACCGCCGTCTACTTCTGCACGCTCGAGGCCCTGCAGAACGCCGCGAAGTACTCGGAGGCCGACGAGGTCGCCGTGACCCTGCTCGAGGACGACGGGGAGCTCGTGCTCTCGATCCGCGACGACGGCCGGGGGTTCGACCGCGCCACGACACGCCTCGGCGGCGGCCTCCAGAACATGGCGGATCGTCTGGCCGCGCTGGGCGGCACCATCACGGTTCGCTCCCGCCCCGGCGCCGGCACGACCATCGAGGGGCACGTGCCCGTTCGGACCGGGTGAAGCGCTGTGGGGCTCCGGTTACGGAGCCGTTTCGTTGAGGCGCGAGTTGACGACGTAGTCGAAGAGGTCGATATCGGCCGGCTCGACGTCGATGGTCGCGAACTTCCCCTGCTCGTCGTACCCGATCCTCACACTCAGGTTCATCTCTACGTCGTGGCGTGGGCCGCTCACGTTGATCGCGTGTCTCACGACCATCTGGTCTCCTTCGTGGAGGAACGTGATCAACCTCGTATCCGAGTTGAGCACCTGGCGGAGCGCCACGACGCCGCGACCCACCTCCTCGAGACCCTGGTACGTACCCGCCACCCATGACGACCCGGGCATCTCGAGCGTGACATCCGGCCGCATGGTCTCCTCGATGACGTCGAAGTCCCGACGGATGAAGGCGTCGATGTTCCGGGCGAACTGCGCCTCGCGTTCCTCCTGAACCCGCGGATCGACCGGGTTCATGGGACGCCGAGTCCCGAGCCGTTTCATGAGAACGAAATCGGCACGAGGGAAGGGGACTTTAGGACCATTCCGAACTCGCCCTTCCACGACTCGCCGTCCACCGTTCGGTCGTGCCCAGATCGGGCGATTGCGCGCGACCGGCCGGGTCCGTACCGTCGAGCGTACGTCGCGCTACATCGCTCACCCGTCGCTGTGCCCACGATGCGCTCAGCAGCTCGCGCGTCTGTATCTCAGCGCGTTCGTCGGCGGGCAGGCGATCGTTCGTCCCGACGCTCTCTGCTCGACGTGCCAGATCCGCCTCCAGGAGTTCGCGCAGAGCCATCGTCGAGAGGTGGCATAGCAAGGTCTTCGTGCGGACACCCATGAGGACGCCCTTCTTCGGGCCGGCGCGTAAGGGCGGTTCGCCGCTCGCTAGTGACCCGAGATCGCGTGCGGGACGTACGGCTCCTCGAGTCGCGTGATCTCGTCTTGCGAGAGGACAAGATCCTCCGCGCGGATGGCGTCCTCGATGTGTTCGACCTTTGTCGCCCCCACGATCGGCGCCGTCACCGCGGGCTTGTGCAGGAGC
>Ga0209814_10000261_pt1 | contig 16462 bp, 23 predicted proteins | sample SoiMetdeltSBSDD1_FD_187597 | JGI IMG/M metagenome (GOLD analysis project Ga0209814, IMG submission 187597) | Bulk soil microbial communities from a Populus tree surrounding site in Tennessee, USA - Soil MetaG P. deltoides SBSDD1 (SPAdes) (version 2) | ecosystem: Environmental > Terrestrial >... | reverse complement strand
GATTTGAGCCCGGAGACGGTCGTGGTCGCGCCACCGCCGGCCGCCTCCGGGCTGGCACCGAAGCTACGAGAGCCGCGGCACCATCGTGGCCACCACCATCACCCACGCCTGTGACGACAGCATGAGTTGTACGTGGCGGGCTATGACGAGTCGGCCGTCCGTGCGGATGGCCGCCATTGTCGGATCGCCGGAACGCAGGATGCCGCGCCAGGTCGCGAGCCAGCTGTGTGCGTCGCTGGTGTGGATCCAGCGCGGAAACCAGAGGTCGAGCCGGAGGTGCGGGTAACGTCGCGTGACGTGCGCCACCAGCCGCGCCGCCACCAGCGCCCCATGCGCCAGGTTCATCACCGCGACGGCCAGCACCACCAGCCCCGTGATCTTGACTATCACGTCGACCATGGCACTCGACTGAGGCAAGCCTGATACCAGACTCACCGTGGGTCGTAACTAGCAGTAAAAAAGGCGTTTTTGCTTCTGGGTAGACTGATCAGCAGACGGTCACCGGCTGGTTTCTGACCACCCCGAGCGATCAGAAACCAGCCAGTTGAAGCCGCTCAAGCCGCGTGGCGGAGCACCACCTCGTAGTCGTTCGGCGAGTGGTCGATCACCGGCCTCCACGCCTCGTGCACGAGCCACTCGTAGCCTGTCGGGGTGGACAGCACGACGCGGCCGGGATGGAAGCTCGACGGCGGCTCCACCCGCACGGCCAGCAGCGACTCACCGTCGAGCGCGCGGTTGACGGCGCTCTGGATCTCCGCGCGCACGGTCAGCGCGCGGTCCTCGGCGCGCTCCCTGTGCTTGAGCCACGCAAGCCACACCACGACCATCGCCGCCAGTACTGCCGGCGCGATCAGCGCTTGCAACATGTTCATCGCCTCCCGTCTTTAATGATGCGGCGCGGTGCGGGAGGGATGCTCGGCCTCGGAGTACACTAGGCAGCCGCAGGAGGCGGCATGGACGATCCCGAGACGACCCTCGAGGCCCCGCGCGGCGCGCAGGTCTTCGATCTGCACACGCTGAAGGCGTTCGCGCCGGACAAGCGCGTCCGCAAGATGCTGTTCAAGACCGACCAGCTCTGGTCCGAGATCGCCTGCTACGAGCCCGGGCAATCGACCGTCATGCACTCGCATCCACGGGAAGAGGAAGCGATCTTCGTTCTGGAGGGCACGGCGAACATGTGCATCGACGGCGTCGAGATGGCGGTGCCGGCGGGGTCGATCGTGCGGTTTCCCCACAACGTTCCCCACGACGTGCGCAACCTCGGCACCGAGCGCTGCGTGATCATGTTCCTCAAGATCAATCCCAAGGTGCTCCGTGGGTAACGTCGAGCGCTGCGACAAGACGCTGGCGCTGAATCAGATGATGTTCCACGTCCGCCGAGACGCGCGCCTGCGCGAGCGCTGGCGGACCGACTTCGAGGCGCTCGCGCGTGAATTCGGGATCAGCCGGGCCGAGATCGACGCCGTGCAGGCCAAGGATCCGCGGCGGCTGATGGACCTCGGCGTCCATCAGTACTACGTGCCGCAAATCTTGAGGCTGTTCTTCGGCGCCGCGCAGAACAGCAACAGCAGCGAGACGCTGAACTGCTACAAGCGCGCCTTCCCCGAGGAAACCGCGGCCGCGCTCGCGCATCAGTCGCGACCCGGCACGACCCCCGCCGCGGGCCGGAGCTGACGATGGCGGAGATCGTCGCCGCGATGGCCATGACGCACTCGCCGGGCCTCACCGGATGGTTCGACCGCGCGCCGGAGGAATTCCAGCAGCAGGCGCTCGGCGCGACGGCGGAGATGCGCCGGCGCCTCGAGGCCGCGCGTCCCGACGTGCTCGTGATGTTCAGCAACGACCACCTGCTCAACTGGCCGATGAACAACATGCCCGAGTACACGGTCGGCATCGCGGCCGAGCACGCGGGTCCCGCCGACTGGTTCGACGAGTGGCTCGGTATGGAAAAATATCGGGTGCCTGGCGAGCCGGGGCTCGCGCGCTTCATCGTCAACGAGGGCGCCCGGCGCGGGCTGGCCCTCGCGCACATGGGCGCGGAGATGCAGTTCGACGACGGCATCTCGGTGCCGACGCACTACCTGAACCCGGACGCGCGGTTCCGTACGATTCCGATCACCATGAACTGCACGGTGCCGCCGATCCCGCGTCCCGAGCGCGCCTACTGGGTCGGCGTCGTGCTGCGCGAGGTGATCCGCGCGTATCCGGCGGCACTGCGCGTGGCCGTCGTCGCGACCGGCGGGCTGTCGCACGAGCCCGGCGGACCGCGCTACTTCTGGGTCGACGAGGAGTTCGATCGCTGGTTCCTCGATCTGCTCAAGCTCGGCGACCACGAGCGGCTGCTGCGCGAGTGCACGCTGGAGCGCATGGAGGCCGCGGGCTCGGGCGGCACCGCCGAGCTGCTGGCCTGGATCGTCACGCTGGCGTTCACGCGCGGGCCCGCCGACGTGCTGGCTTACATGCCGGCGGTGGCCTGGCGCTCGGGCACCGGCATGGTCGCCTGGAACGAGATCGCATGAAGACCCACCATCTCGGCCACGACGAGATCCACCAGGAGTGGAACAACGCGCTGCCGCCGCGGTTGGAGATCGACGCCGGCGACACCGTCGTCTTCGAAACGCGCGACGCCGCCAACCGGTTTTACTCGAAGTCGTCCACGCACGACGACGTGCTGCGACGCGGCCCGTTCCGCGGCCACCCGCTGACCGGCCCCGTCAAGATTCGCGATGCGCGTCCCGGCGACACGCTGGTGGTGGAAATCCTCGACGTGCAGCCGGCGGCGGACTTCGGCTGGACGGCGATCCGGCCCGGACGCGGGCTCCTGCCCGAGACCGACTTCGCGAAGCCGTTCTTGCAGATCTGGGATCTGTCGGACGCGCGGCACGCCCGGATGGATCACCGGGTGGCGGTGCCGATCGCGCCGTTTCCCGGCGTGATGGGCGTGGCGCTCGATGAGCCGGGCGGCCACAGCACGATGCCGCCGCGACGCGCCGGCGGCAACATGGACATCAAGCAGCTCGTGACCGGCGCGACGCTGTTCCTGCCGGTGCTCGTGGACGGCGCGCTGTTCAGCGTCGGCGACGCGCACGCCGCGCAGGGCGATGGCGAGGTCTGTGTGACCGCGGTGGAGATGATGGGGCGCGTCACGCTGCGCTTCGGGCTGCGTTCCGGCCGCGCCGTGCCCGAGCCGCAGCTCGTCACGCCGATGCCGCCCTCGCACGCCACCAACCGCGGCCCGCACTACGCGACGACCGCGCACGGGCCCGACCTCTTCGCCGCCGCCCAGCAGGCGGTGCGCTACATGATCGATCACCTCGTGGAGACGCGCGGCTTCTCGCGCGAGGAGGCGTACATCATCTGCTCGGTCGCGGCGGATTTGAAGATCAGCGAGATCGTCGACGCGCCGAACTGGATCGTCTCCGCGTTCATGCCCGACGCGGTCTTCCCCTGACATGGCCGACGAGCTGGCGCCGCTCCGCGAGTGGCTCCGTGCCTGGCAGTCGTGCGTTCGCGCGGTGGACTTCGCCGGCGGCCGCAAGCTCTGTGCGCCCGACATCGTCGCGTTCGGCACGGTCGCGCCCTTCGTGCAGGGTCTCGACACGGTGGAGCGCGAGCAGTGGCGCCGGGTGTGGCCGGTCATCACGGACTTCACGATCGACGTCGACCATGCCCGCGGCTCCGTCACCGGCGACCGCGGCTGGATCGCCGCCACGTGGGATTCGCGCGGCAGGCTGGCCGACGGCGGCACCTTCCCGCGGCCGGGCCGCTGCACGCTCGCCTTCGAGCGCCGCGACGGCCGCTGGCTCGCCACCCACACACACTTCTCGCTGACGCCCGCGCCGGGCGCCACGCCGACCCGCTGACCAGGAGGAGCGCATGAAGACCGGCGTTTGCATCTTCGCGACCGAGTACGCCATCCGCATCGACGAGCTGGCGCGCGAAGCCGAGGCGCGCAACTTCGAATCGCTCTGGGTGCCGGAGCACACGCACATCCCGACGAGCCGCCGCAGTCCATTCGCGGGCGGCGAGCTGCCTGAGCAGTACAAGCACACGCTGGACCCGTTCGTGGCGCTCATGGCCGCCGCCGCGGCGACGAAGCGACTGCGCGTCGGCACCGGCATCTGTCTTCTGATCGAGCGCGACACCATCACCACGGCCAAGTCGGTCGCCAGCCTCGACCTGCTGTCCGACGGGCGCTTCGAGCTCGGTATCGGCGGCGGGTGGAACGCCGAGGAGATGGAGCACCACGGCACGGATTTCAAGACGCGCTTCAAGCGCCTCGAGGAGCAGGTGAAGGCGATGAAGGCGATCTGGACGAAAGACGTCGCCGAATATCACGGCAAGTTCGTCGACTTCGAGCCGATCTGGGCGTGGCCCAAGCCCACACAGAAGCCACACCCGCCGATCTTGCTCGGCGGCGAGTCGAGCTACACGCTGCAGCGCGTGGTCGATTTCTGCGACGGCTGGTATCCGCGCGGCCGCGCGCCCGAGAAGGTGCTGGCCGGCATGAAGGAGCTCAAGGAGCGCGCCGCCAAGGCCGGACGCGACATGAAGACGATCTCCATCTCGGCCTTCGCCACGCCGCCGGACAAGAAGGTGCTCGACGACTTCGCGGCCGCCGGCGTGACGCGGGCGATCTTCCTGCTGCCGCCGGAGCCACGCGACAAGGTGCTGCCGCTGCTCGATCAGTACGCGAAGCTGAACCGCTAGCCCGCCGCCCGATGACCGAGTCCGCGCCGGCGTGGGCGCTCGCGATGCTGCGCGAGGCCCGCGTCGGGCGGCTCGCGACGGCCGACGCGGCCGGCCGCCCGCTGGTCGTTCCCGTGTGCTTCGCCTTCGACGACGCCGCGCTCTACTCGGCCGTCGACGCCAAGCCCAAACGCACGCGGAACCTGCGCCGCCTCCGGAACGTCGCGGACAATCCCCACGTCGCGCTGGTCGTCGACGAGTGGCACGAAGACTGGCGCCGGTTGTGCTGGGTCCTCGTGGAGGGTCGGGCGGACGTGCTCACGGGCGGCCGCGAGTTCGCGCACGCCATTGACTCCTCCGAGACAAGTATCCGCAGTACCGCGCGATGAACCTCTCGCGCGACGACGGCGCCGTCGTGAGGATCGCGCCCGAGCGCATCCTTCACTGGCGCGCGAGGAGCGATTAGCGGACCTTCGCCATGCTCGGGTCCATCTTCTGGGGCTTGTCCATGTTCGCGGCCACCGTCTCGGCCTTCTTCACGTCACTGATCACGCGCTCGAGCTTGAGGTTGAGCCCCTGTGCGATCACGCCCCAGCCTTTGCCGGCCTGTCGCTCGGCAACGATCTTGTCGAGCGCCGCCTGCTGGCTCAGCGTCGGGTTTTGCCTCATCAACTGCTGCGAGAACGCCAGCGCGATCGCGGCCTGGCCGTGGCTGAAGAGGCGCTCGCGCAGCCCGCGGACGACCGAGGGATCCACGTTGAACTGCTTGGCGATGCGCTCGTTGAGACGGCGCTGGCCGTACGGTGAGCTCGCGGTGCGAGCCGCGTCGATGTCGAGCTTCTTGGCGTCTGCCTGCAGCTGCCGTTCGGCTTTCTGCACGTCCGTGGCGTCGTCGGCCACAGCGGCCATCGGAAGTCCGATGACGACGATCAACAGCGCCAGGGCGAACCATCGAGTCACGGCGGTCACGCTCATCAGTCGACCTCCCTCATGGGGGCGCGCGCGCCCCGAGCCCTGACAGGGCTGGCCTCGTGCTGCAGAGCGTATGCCACAGGGCTCGAGGGAAACGGGCGCGATTCCACGCGACTTTGAGCGAGCGCCCTGCGCGGAAGTGTCAACTTGAGGACGACGGTCGTGACAGGCGGGTCACGCTCCGGACTCAGCGCGCGGGGGGGCCTCCGGCGGGCGGGATCACGGCATCGGGAATGACGCGCACGATGACGTCACCCATGGTCTTGAGCGCGGCGAGCGCGGATGCGCCGATCTCGAGCGCGAGCAGCGGCGAGCTCTCGAAGCGGCGCACCAGCCGGAAGTCGGTGCCGCTCAGGCGCGCCAGCACCTGATCCTGCGCGCGGCCGATGGGCGGCCGCACCTCCACCAGCACGCGAGTGGTGCCTCGTGTGATCTCGTCCTCGACGCGCGGATCGACCGTCACCACCGCTGCGCCCGCCGACGCGCACGCCGCGACGGCGGCGATCACGAGTATGCCGCACACCGCTCGCGCGAGGCTCACGTCGTGATCCGCCGCGCCATTCAGCGCGTGGCGGGCGGTTCCTCCTGCCACAGCCCCAGCGCGCGGACCGCGGGCTCGTCGGTGAACGAGAACACGCACGCGGGCTCCGACGCGCTGGCGTTGTCGTGCTCGATCCAGTGCCATGGCGGTGCCACGAACGTGTCGCCGGGCTCCCACGTGAGCTCCACGTCGCCGATGCGGCTCGCGCCGCGCCCCTCGATCACGTGGAACACGCGCGATACCGTCGAGCGGCCCGCGCGGGCGCGCTCGCCCGGCCTCAGCCACTGCGCGTCGGCGCCCATGGTCGGCAGCGGCGGCGCCCCGGCAGGCGTGACGTACGCGCGTCTCACCGCGCGATCCTTCGGCGTGCTCGCCGCCAACGCTTCCAGCGCCCGTCGAGTCTCGCGCCACGCCCAGCGGAATTCCCCTTGGGCCGCGTCGGTGGCGGCGCCCGGCGCGATCGCGGGCCGCGTCGGCGACACCCACGACGCGGCGAACGCGCGCACGAGCGGAATGTCGAGCCCGTCGAGCCAGACGACCGGCACGCGCCCCTCGTGACCGTGATCGTGCCAGCGCATCGGCGGCGTGATGATGAAGTCGCCGCGCTCCATGACGCACTTCACGCCGTCCACGGTCGTGAACGCGCCCTCGCCGTCCACCACGAGCCGCAGCGCGGCCGGCGTGTGGTGGTGACTCGGCGCCGTCTCGCCGGGCAGAATGATCTGCAGCCCCGCGTACAGCGTCGCGGTGACGGAGTACGTGCCCTTGAGCCCGGGATTCTCGAGCACGAGCACGCGCCGCTCGGCCTGCTCGAGCGGCACGAGCCGCGCCGCCTCGTGTAGCAGCGGGCGCGCCTCGCGCCACGACCAGCGATGCGGCACCGCGGCCGTCGTGCGCTCGCGCGGCAGCAGCGTGTGCAGCGCCGTCCACAGCGGTGGCAGCGACGACGACTCGAGGGCCTGTGAGTACGTGGCGGGCAGCGTCTCGTCGCGCGTGATCAGGGCCGACATCGCGAGCCTCCCGGCGAAGGTTGTCCGATCATACACCGTGCTAGACTTCGCCGATGCGCTTCGAGGTGGAGATTTACAAGAACGACGTCGGCGAGTGGGTGGCCGAAGCCGTCGAATACAAGGTCACCGCCACCGGCCGCACCGAAAGTGAAGCGCTTGCGCGCGTTATGGACGCGCTCGCCGCGCACTTCAAGCAAACCGCCAAGCGCTGATCGCTGGCAGCCGCTTTGCTTCTGAGGAGCGTCATGGCGCATGTCCTGACGATCTATCAACGCTCATCGCTCGCCCTGCCCGACGGCCGCATCTACGTCGCGCAAGCGGTCGGACGTCAGCGCGATGACGGGATGTGGGAAGGCTGGGTCGAGTTCGTGCCTGCCGATGGCTCCGCCGTGCTGCGCTCCCAACGCGAGACGACGCAGCCCAATCTCGTGGATCTCGAGTACTGGGCGACCGGACTGACGCCGGTCTATCTGCAGGGCGCGCTCGAGCGCACGCTGACGCCGCCGACGACCGCGGCGGCGGCACCGGCAATCCGCTCCGCGTACGACGAGCCCGCGCCCCCGGCGGCCGCACCGGCCGCCGGCGGCACCGTCGCGCCCGAGCCGGAGCCGGTGCTGAATCCGTTTTCGGTGTACGCAAAAGGTGAGAACCTGCTGCGTCGTCAGCTCGGTGCGCTCAGCCGGCGCCACCTGCTGGCGATCATCACCGGCTACGCTCTCGCCGAGCGGTCCAGCGTCGATGTCGACGCGCTCAGCATTCCGGAGTTGATCGAGCTGATCGTCGGCGCCGTGCGCGACCGACGCGCCGCCTGAGCCGCGTCACGGCGCGACGAGCGTCAGCGCGCCGGGCAGGACCTCGATCTCGACCGGAGTGGTCCCGAGCGGATCGCCGTCCACCTGCACCGGGACCGGACCGGCCGCATCGAGGGTCAACCGCGTCGCACGGCCGGTCCGCACGTCGGCGCGGACGAGATGGCGACCGCGCCAGACCGCCCAGCAATACGACGCGAGCGGGCGGAGCCCGCCACGCTCGAACACCAGCCAGTCGAGCGCGCCGTCGTCGGCGCGCGCACCCGGCGCAAGCGGCAGGTCGAGCGCGTAGGCGGATGCATTGGCCACGATGCAGTAGGCGCCGTGCACCACCGTCTGTTCCGTCACGACGCGCACCGCGGGATGGCGATAGGTGGCGAGCGACGCCGCGATCGGCGCCACGTACGAGGCGCGCCGCACGCGACGCAACGCCGGGCCCGAGGCGCGCCACGCGGCCAGACGCCGCACGATCTCGGCGTCCAGGCCGGCGCTGAGCATCAGCGCGAACAGCCGCCGCCGGCCCGGCACCGACGCGCGCCCCAGGTCGAGCGCGCGCGTGCGTCCGCCGGCCAGCGCGCGCGCGAGCGCGGCGGCGTCGTCGGGGAAGCCGTGCGCGGCGGCGAACAGGTTTTCGGTGCCCGCCGGAAAGGCCGCGAGCGGCGTCCCCGACGGCAGCTCGTTGATGACCTGCGCCACGGTGCCATCGCCGCCCGCGACCACGACCGCGCGGCAGCCGGCCATCACGACCGGATCAGCCAGCGTGGTCGCGCGCTCGCGGGCATCCCACAGCACACGCAGCGGCCGCCCCAGCGCCGCGAGCTCGCGCGCGAGGGCGTCGACGCGGCGGCGGTTGTCGGCCGCGCCGCTGTAAGGATTCGCGGCGACGACGATCATCGTCGCCGCGAGTATAGCGATTACGCCAGTGGCCGCTCCACGACGGCAAGCGCGCGCGAGCCCTCCGTGTACCGGACCTCGCGCACGCCGAGCAGCTGGCGCAGCTGACCGGCCTCGACCTTCAGCGGGCCGGGATTCGGCGCGGCGCCCGGCGCGGGCTGCGGGAACGCCGTCGAGCGCGCCGAGTGGAACGTCACGTTGCCGTCGACCTTCTGCAGCACCTGATGGATGTGCCCGTTGAGCACCGTGACGGAGCCGAAGCGGCGCAGCATCGTGATCACCTGCTCGCCGTCGGCCGTCGTCCACCCCCAGGACGGATACACGGCCCACAACGGCACGTGCGAGAACACGACGATCGGGGTGCTCGCGGACTGCGCCTCGAGATCTCTCCGGATCCAGGCGAGCTGCTCGTCACCCAGCGCGCCGCCGACGCCCGGCTTGTAGGCGAGCACGTTCACCAGTCCGACGAAGTGCACGCCGCGGTAGTCGAACGAGCGATAGCCGCGGCCTTCGTACGTGTCGGCGCCGTAGCGTGCCAGGTACTCCTTGCCCTGGTCGAGCGCGACGTCGTGCTCGCCTGGGATGTAGAAGATCTTCTCCGTCTTCACGGCTTTCAACGACTCGGCCAGCGTGTCGAAGGCGCCCGCCTTCTGACCGTGGGACAGGTCGCCGGTGTGCAGCACGAAGGCCGGTCGCGTGTCGAGCGCGTTGAGGGCGTCGATCGACTCGCGCAGCGTGCCCGCCGCGTCGCGGTTGGCGTCGCCGCCGAACCCGACGTGCGTGTCGCTGATCTGCGCGAAGGTGAAGTCGGCGCCGGCCGCCATCGCCGTATCGAGCGTCGTCGCGGACAGCACGCCGCCGCGGGCTGCCCAGACGAGGCCGGTGCCCGCCCACGCCATGCACTGCATGAAACGTCGTCGGTCCATTGGAGTCCTCCCGGCCGCCGTCAGCGCACCACGACGGTGGCGGTCATGTGGGGATGCAGCGCACAGAAATACGTGTAGGTGCCCGGCGCGTTGAAGCGGTGGGCGAAGCTCTCCGCGTGCTCCATCGCCGTGGACGTGTACGCGCGGTCCATCGCGGTGACGGTGTGCGCCTCGTCGTCGCCGTTGGTCCACGTGACGGTCGTCCCCACCGGCACCGACAGCTGCGCCGGCACGAACTTGAACTCCTTGATCTGCACGCGCGGCGGCGCCGCCTCACCGAGAGTCGCGAACGCCAGGGTCGCCACCAGGGTCACGGTCTTGAGACTTCGGATCATTGTGGGCCTCCTCTCACCTGCGCCAACGCGCTCGCGCGGCACTCGTTCCCTCGGATCTCGCCCGGAACGATCGCGGGGCTCGCGCGTTGCGAAGGGTGACGGCCGTGCGGGCGGTGTTATGGTTCCGACATGCGTGAGGACCTGGCGCGCGAGGCACTCGGCCACGTGAACGCGCTGTACAAGCTGGCGCGGTATCTCACGGGGCGGGAGACGGACGCGGAGGACCTCGTGCAGGAGACGTACGCGCGCGCGGTGGCGGGCGCGGCGACCTTTACGCCGGGCACCAATCTCAAGGCGTGGCTGTTCAGAATCTTGCGCAATACGTTCATCAGCACGTATCGCCACCGCCGGGCCAGCCCGGAGATCAGCGGCGTCGACATCGCGGACGCGCCGTCGACGGAGGAATGGCTGCGTGACGACATGGAGCTCGACCGGCTGCGCAAGGTCGTGGCCGAGGAGATCGAGGCGGCGCTGATGAGCCTCTCGGAAGAGGCGCGCACCGTCGTCCTGCTCGATCTGGAGGACCTGAGCGAGGTGGAGATGGCCGCGGTGCTCGAGTGTCCCGTCGGGACGGTGAAGTCCCGGCTGGCGCGGGCGCGGGCGGCGCTGCGGCGCCGGCTGCGGGATTACGCGAGATGAGCGAGCCCTCCGACGAGCGCGCGGTCGAGACGGCGTTGACCGAGGCCCTGCACCGGCTGCCCCAGCGGCGCGCGCCGGCGCGCCTCGTGCAGCGCGTCGAGCAGGTGCTCGTCCCCGCGCCCGCGCCGCAGCGACGGTGGCGGCGGGCGCTCGTGCCGGCGCTGGCGGCGGCGGCGGTGCTGGTCGTCGCCGGCCCGGTGGTCGTCGCGCAATACACGGCGGCCACGCGCGCCGCCACAGCCACGATGGTCAACGAGGCCATCGCCGATCATCTGCGCATCGTGCAGGCGCAGCGGCCGCTGGAGATCGAGAGCGGTGACGGCCATCGCGTGCGGCCGTGGTTCGAGGGGCGGCTGGAGTTCTCGCCGGTGCTCCGTTTCGGCGGCGACGATCGCGTGCCGCTGCGCGGCGGCGCGCTGGCGTGGTTCCTCGACCGCAAGGCCGCCGCGTTCGTGTACGGGCTGCGCCTGCACACCGTCACGCTCTTCGTGTTTCGCCCCGATGGCCTGCCGTGGCCGACGTCGGGCGGAGAGCGCGTGGGCACGCGCGAGGTCTATCGCTCCACCGCGCGCGGCTTCACGGTTCTGCTGTGGCGCGCCGACGGTCTCGGCTACGCGCTCGTCTCGGACGCCGACGCCCGCGAGGTGCTCGAGCTCGCGTCACGGTTCGGCGGCGCCTGATCCGTCGCGCGCGCGGGAGTATCATAACGGTCGCCATGAGCGGCGCACTCGCGGGACTCCGTGTCATCGACTGCTCCAGGCTCATCGCCGGCGGCGTGCTCGCCACGGTGCTGGCCGATCATGGCGCGGACGTCATCAAGGTCGAGAACCCGCGCGGCGGCGATCCGCTGCGCACGTGGCTCCGCGAGCGCGGTGAGCTGTGGTGGAAGGTCTACGCGCGCGGCAAGCGCTCGATCACCCTGAACCTGACCGACGCGCGCGGTCAGGCGCTGCTGCGCCGGCTGGTGCGCGACGCCGACGTGCTGGTCGAGAACTTCGTGCCCGGCACCTTCGAGCGCTGGGGTCTCGGCTGGGACGTGCTGTCGGCGGAGAACCCGCGCCTCGTGTTCGCGCGCGTGTCGGGATGGGGGCAGGATGGCCCGTATCGCGAGCGTCCGGGCTTCGGCACGCTCGTCGAGGCGATGAGCGGCTTCGCGCACACGACGGGTGAGCCGGAAGGGCCACCGACGCTGCCGTCGTTTCCGATGGCCGACATGGTCGCCGCGCTGGCCGCGTGCAACGCGGTGCTGGCCGCGCTCCGCCATCGTGATCAGGTGTCCGGCCGCGGGCAGGTCGTCGATGTCTCCCTGTACGAGCCACTCCTCTCCGTGCTCGGCCCGGACGCCGCCGGCTACGCGCTCGACGGCACCGTGCGCCAGCGTCAGGGCAACACCTCCGACAACGCGAGCCCGCGGGGCACCTATCGCACGCTCGACGACAAGTGGATCGCGCTCTCCGCGTCCACGCCGGCCTCGGCCGCGGCGGTCTTCACCGCGCTCGGGCTCGCGGATCTCTTGGAGGATCCGCGCTTTGCCACCAACGACGCGCGCGTCGAATACAACGAGCTGGTGGACGCCACGCTCGCCCGCGCCATCGGCCAGCGCACGCTCGACGAGATGCGCGAGCTGTTCGAGTCGCGAGAGCTCACCGCGTGTCCCGTCTACGACATCTCGGACATCACCAAGGACCCGCACGTCGTCGCGCGGGGCGTGCTCATCGACGTCCCCGACCCCGCGCTGGGGACCGTGCGCATGACGGCGCCCACGCCGCGCCTCGCCGCCACGCCGGCCGCCGTGCGCTGGCCCGGACCGGAGCTGGGCGCCCACAACCGCGAGGTGTACGGCGCGCTCGGTCTGAGCGACGCCGAGCTGGAGAGCCTGAAGCGCGACGGGATCGTATGAGACGCACGGTGACGGCGGCCCTGGCGGCGCTCGTCGCCCTCGCCGTCATCACGCCCGCCGCCGCCGTGGACTACTACAGCGGACCGCTCATCGACGCGCACGGACACCTGCCGAACGCGACGGCCATCGACACGTACGTCGCGGCGATGAGACGGCACAACATCCGCAAGGTCATGCTGCTCGGCGTCGGCGGCGTGCAGCCGCCGGAGGCCGAGTGGATCGACGCCGCGCTCAAGAAGTACCCCGATCTCGTCGCCGCCGGCCTGCGTGTGCCCGACCCGACGAACATGGCGGCCGCGGGTCAGCTCGACGTGGAGCTGGCGCGCACGAAGGCGCGGGTGATGGGCGAAGTGCACATCCGGCAGACCGGCAGCAAGATCGAGCGCGATCCCTCGGGGCCCGCGTTCATGCGCATCCTGGAGCTCTCCGCGCAGCGCGGCGTGCCGGTCGTGATCCACGACGAGCTCACGCCGGCGGCCGCCGCGTCGCTCGAGGCGGCGCTGGCGGCGTATCGCCAGGCCACCATCGTGCTCGCGCACGCCGGCGAATCGACGCCGGCCACGCTCGAGCGCCTGCTCGCGCGCAACGCCAACCTCATGATCGATCTGTCGGGCATGCATTTTCAGCGGAAGCCGACGCTGGCCAAGGAGAAGGGACCGCTCGACCGCGGCTGGAAGGCGCTCATCACGAAGATGCCCGACCGGTTCATGGTGGGTCTGGATCTGTGGGTCGCCCGGCTGTTCGAGCCGGCGATGCTGGACCGCCTCATGACGTGGACGCGGCGCGTGCTCGGCGAGCTGCCGCCGGACGTGGCCGAGCAGATCGCCTGGAAGAACGCCGCGACGCTCTATCACCTGGACTGACGTGGCGGACAATCCCTTCGCGCGCGTGACGGCGTGGTCGGTGCTCGACACGATCGCCGCGCGCCACGGCGCGCGCGAGGCGATCGTCTTCGGCGACGAGCGCCTCACCTTCGCCGGGCTGCGCGACCGTGCGCGCGCCTTCGCCGGCGGTCTCGCCGCGCTGGGGCTCGGCAAGGGCGACGCCTTGGCCATCTGGCTGCCGAACCGTCCGCTGTGGTTCATCGCGCAGTACGCCGCGGCCAGCCTCGGCGTCGTGGTCGTCGCGCTGAACCCGCGCTATCGCGCCCACGAGCTGTCGTACATCCTCGGACAGTCGAGCGCCGTCGCGCTGCTGGTCACGGACCGGCTCGGTCCCATCGACTATTTCGACACGCTCGCGGCCGTCCTGCCCGAGCTCGCGGACGCCGTGCCCGGCGAGCTCACCAGCGAGCGGCTGCCGAAGCTGCGGCACGTGATCGTGGACGCCGACGATGTGTATCCGGGGTGCCATCGCGCCGCAGATTTGATGGAGACGGGCGTCGTGACGCCGGCATCCGTCACGCCGGATTCCTTGTTCATGCTGCTCTACACCTCCGGCACGACGTCCTTTCCCAAGGGCGCGATGATCACGCACGCCAACTGCGTGCCCCACGGCTGGAACTGCGGCGAGACGCTCCGCCTCACCGCCGCGGACCGCGTGCTCCACGCGCTGCCGGCGGCCGGCACGTGGGGCGGCGTGAACATTCCGCTCACCGCGTGGACCCACGGCGCCTGCCTCGTGCTCATGGACGTCTTCGACCCGCTGCGCGCGCTCCAGCTCGTCGAGCGTGAGCGCTGCACCGTCTTGAACGCCGTCGACAATATGCTGATCCCGCTGCTCGATCATCCCGATCTCGGCCGGCGCGATCTGTCCTCGCTGCGCACGGGAGGCGTGGCGGCGGTGGGCGGCGGTCGTCACGGTCTGCTCGAGGACGTGCTCGAGCGCCTGGTGCCCCTGGCCTTCCATCCCTACGGCATGACCGAGGTCAACGCGATGTCACTGGTCCACGAGCTCGACGAGCCGGCCGCGGAACGCCTGATCCCCGGGGTGTGGCCGCTGCCAGGCCTCGAGGCGCGTATCGCGAGCCCCGACACCGACGCGCCCTGTCGCGTCGACGTCGAAGGCGAGCTGCAGTTCCGCGGTCCCCTGGTGACGTCCGGCTACTACGACAAGCCGGACGAGACGACGGCCGCGTTCACGGCCGACGGGTGGTTCAAGAGCGGCGATCTCGGCGTGCAGGACGGCGCCGGCCGCGTGATCTTCCGCGGGCGTCTCAAGGAGACGCTGCGAATCAGTCATCACATGGTGGCGCCCGGCGAGATCGAGGCGTTCCTGCTCTCACACCCGGCGGTGGCGCAGGCATTCGTCGTCGGCGTCCCCGATCCGAAGACCAACGAAGCGCCCGTCGCCTACGTCATCCGCAAACCCGGCGCGCCACTGACCGACGACGAGCTCCGCGCGTGGTGCCATGGCAAGATCGCGTCGTTCAAGATCCCGCGCGGCGTGCGCTTCGTCGACGACGTGCCGCGCACTCCGAGCCCGCACGGCGACAAGGTGCAGCGCGTGAAGCTGCGCGACATGGCGCGCGAGGACTTCGTCCGATGACATTGCGTACGGCATTGTGCAGCCTGCTCGGCATCGAGCATCCGATTCTGCAGGCCGGCATGGCCGGCGCCGCCGGCCCCGAGCTCGTGGCCGCCGTGTCGAATGCCGGGGCGCTCGGCATCCTGCCCGGGCTCAACCTTCCGCCCGATCGCCTGCGCGAGCAGATCCGCAAGGTGCGCTCGCTCACCGACAAGCCGTTCGGCGTCAACCTGTGGCTGCATGCCGACATGTGGCCGCCGGTCGACGCCGCCCGCATTCCCACGGCCACCGTGGCCGCGGTCCGCGGAGCACTCGACGGCATGCGCGCGCGACTCGGCTTGCCGCCGTCGACGGCCGCGCCCACGTCGAGCCCGGACATCGTCGGTGCCGCGTTCGAGGTGATCGTCGAGGAGCGCGTGCCGGTGTTCACGGCCGCCGTCGGCGAGCCGTCGGCCGACATGGTGCGCGCCTGCCACGAGCGGGGGATGAAAGTCGTCGCCATGGTGAACACCACGCGCCAGGCGCGCATGGTGGAGGGCGTGGGCGTCGACGCAATCGTCGCGCAGGGCAGCGAGGCCGGTGGGCACCGCTCACTGCGCGTGAAGCCCGATCGCGTCGGAGCGGAGGGGATCGGGACGCTCGCGCTCGTGCCCCAGGTCGTCGATGCCGTGAGCGTCCCGGTCATTGCCGCCGGCGGCATCGCGGACGGCCGAGGCCTCGCCGCCGCCCTGGCGCTCGGCGCGCAGGGCGCGCAGATCGGAACACGCTTCGTCGTGACCCGCGAGGGCACGGCGGCGGACTTCCGCAAGAAGGCGTTGCTCGAAGCCGAGAGCGAGCAGACCTCGCTCACCGACGTCGTCAGCGGGCTGTGGTCGCGATACCTGCGCAACAGCTACATCGAGGAGTACGAGACGAGCGGCGCGCCGGTCCTGCCCGTGCACGTGCAGAGCCGCTTCGCCCAGGACATCTTCGACGACGCGAACCGACGTCAGGATCCGGCGTGGCTGCCGCTGGCGACGGGGCAGAGCATCGGCCTCGTCCACGATCTTCCGGGCGCGGCCGAGGTGGTGGAGCGCATCGTCCGCGAGGCGCGCGCGGCGCTCGACCGGCTGACTACTTCTCGCTGAGCAGCCGGTCGAGCTCCTGACGGAAGTCGGCGAGCGGCCGCGCGCCCACGACGAGCACGCCCTCGACCGTGTCGTCCGGCCGCGTGCGCCCGATGACGAACGATGGCGTGCCGCGCACACCCGCCGCCATGCCGTCGGCGTAGCTCTGCTGCAC
>Ga0209814_10000260_pt1 | contig 16471 bp, 18 predicted proteins | sample SoiMetdeltSBSDD1_FD_187597 | JGI IMG/M metagenome (GOLD analysis project Ga0209814, IMG submission 187597) | Bulk soil microbial communities from a Populus tree surrounding site in Tennessee, USA - Soil MetaG P. deltoides SBSDD1 (SPAdes) (version 2) | ecosystem: Environmental > Terrestrial >... | reverse complement strand
GCTTGAGATCCCGGGCGGCCTGGCGGAGGGCGGCGTCGGGCCCCTCGGGGATGGTGCCCATGCGCCGGTCCCAGCGGTCGCGGGCCCAGACGCCCACGCGCCGGCGAGCGCCGACCACCATCACCGGGCCGGTGAGGTCGGCGAAGGCGCGGAGCGAGCGGTGGACCACGATGCGGCCTTGGGCGTCGGGCTGGACCGGGAACGTGGCGGCCACGAACGCCTCGGCCGCCTCCTCGGACACCAGCCCGAGCGCGACGCCGTCGTCCCAGCGGGCGAACACCGCGTCCATCTCGTCGTCGGGCCAGAGACCCAGGCAGCCGTCGAGGGGCCCGAGGTAGGCGCCGCCGGCCAGGCGGGGGCGGAAGGGCGAGGGCAGGACCAGCCGGCTCTTGTCGTCCACCGAGTGGTCGAACGAACCGGTGAAGAGGCGGGGGCCGGCGGCCGGGCGCGCCGGGGCGGCGACCGCACCGCCGGCGGTCGGGTCCGCTCCCGTGCGGGGAGCCTCGGGGGCACCACTGCTCTCCACTTCGTGGGAAAGTACCCCACAATGTCCCCCTGAACAAGGCATTCACCCACGTCAGGGCATGCGCGAGCACGAACTGGCGTTCGTCCGGATCAGTCCGGGAGGCGGGCGAGCAGGGCGTCGACCAGCTCGGCCGGCGCCCGGCCGGTGCCGGCCGCGGCGCCCTCGACAGCGCGGCGGCCGTCGCCGTCGAGGCCGAGCAGCCGGACCAGCGGCTCCGGCTCCCACCTCGAGTACGCCGCGCACTGAAAGCGGGCGGCGGCCCGGGTGCGGCGCTGGCTGACGCCCACCAGCTTGCGCCGGTCCGGCGTGGTCACCTCGCCGGCGCCGACCGTGGCGAAGCACACCAGCCGGCCCAGCGGCCCGCAGGCCAGCGCCCCTTCGTGGACCTCGCTGGGGACCACCCCGAGGTCGGCCAGGGCCCCCTGCCACGCCCGGCCCAGCCACTGGGCCGCCCGGCCCACGTCCTGGTCCCACAGCGGGTCGCCGGCGGGCAGGATCACGTCCACCCACGCCGTGGTCTCCGGCACCACCAGCACCACGCCCCCGCCCGACCGGCGCCGCACCACGTCGACGCCGAGGGCGCCGGCCGCGTCCTGGTCCACCAGCTCCGGGCCCTGTGTCGAGCCCAGCACCAGCGCGGGCCGCTCGGCGTCCAGCACCCACACGGCCCGGCCCGGAGCGTCCGGCACCGGCTCGGCGTGCAGGGCCGCGGCCGGGCCCCGCAGCCGACGGACGTCCCAGCCGCCGGCGGCGCGGCTCACGCCGCGATCTGCAGGTACGGCGTCCAGGTGTCGGGCACGGTGCCGATGGCGTAGGCCAGCCAGCTCGTGCCCCGGGGCTCGCGCGGAGGCCGGTGCAGCCGCATCGAGGTCTCGTCGAGCAGCCGGTCGCGCTTGCGCACGTTGCAGGGACGGCAGGCGGCCACCACGTTGTCCCACGTGTGGCTGCCGCCCCGGCTGCGGGGCACCACGTGGTCGATGCTCTCGGCCGGGCCGTTGCAGTACTGGCAGCGGTGGTTGTCGCGGGCGAACACCGACCGGCGGTTGAGCGGGGTGTTCCAGCGGTACGGCACGCGCACGAAGCGGCGCAGCCGCACGACCGAGGGCACCGCGATGACCAGATGAGCGGAGTGCATGAGCGCTTCGCTGGCGTGCAGCATCTCGGCCGTCTCACCCAGGACGAGCACGACCGCCCTGCGGTCGCTCACGACGCAGAGGGGCTCGAACGTGGCATTGAGCACGAGCGCCCGGCTCATCGCCGCAACGCTACAAGCGCCGGACCACATCAAGTCGGCAGTTTGCGCAAGTGCAACACCGCGCCGTCAGCGCGCCAGCGAGCGGCACCAGCGCAGGTACGTGACGATGTCCTCGGACTCGGGGGCCCGGTCGCCGGCCCCGCCGTAGGCGGTCTGGAGCCGGAAGCGCAGGTAGTCAGGCGACGGCAGGGGCAGGAACGGGGCCCGCCGCCACCACCCGGGGGCCGCCAGGACCAGCACCTGGCGGGCTCCCGTGAGCCACAGCGAGGGACGCCGCGCCACCGCTCCGACCGCGGCCAGCGCCCACCGGGACTCGGACGCGCGCGCCGGCTCAGCCACGGCCGCCGATCAGGTCCCGGCCGAGGCCGTGCCAGCCCACCGCGGCCGCCCCCACCAACGGCCCTTCGTCGCCCAGGCCCACGGGGACGATCCTGGCGCCCCGGGCATACTCGATCTGGGAGCGGGCGTCGAGCTCGGCCTGGGCGGCCTCGAAGAACGGCGCCCCGAACCCGAGGGCCACTGAGCCGCCCACCACCGCCAGCCGGAGGTCCAGCAGGTTGACCACCGACGCCACGGCCCGGCCCACCAACATCCCGGTGCGGCGGCGGACGTCCTCCCCCGCGACCGCCGGCTCGACGCCGTAGGCGGCCAGGATCGACGGGCCCGAAGCCTGGGCCTCGAGACACCCCTGGGACCCGCAGGCGCACACCCGGCCCTCGGGCTCCACGATCACGTGGCCGATGTGGCCGGCGTTGCCCGTGGCCCCGTCCAGCAGCCGGCCGTCGACCACGATGCCTCCGCCCACTCCGGTCGAGACGACCATGGCGATGTAGTCGCGCGCCCCGCGGGCGGCCCCGACCCAGCCCTCGCCCCGGGCGAGGGCCTTGGCGTCGTTGTCGATGTGGACGTCGAGCCCGGTGAGCTCGGCCAGCCGGGCCTTCAGGGGGAAGTCCCGCCACGCCGGGATGTTCAGGGGCGAGACGGTCACGCCGCCGGGGGCCATGGGGCCGCCGCAACCCACGCCCACCACCACCTCGTCGCGCCGCCGGGCCGCGGCCACCAGGTCCGCGAGCGTGCCCCACATCACCTCGGCCCCTTCCAGCCCGGGGGTGGGCGCCACGTGCCGGTCGGCCAGGCGCCCCTCGGCATCGACGCGGGCCACCGCCAGCTTGGTGCCGCCGATGTCGATCGCCAGCGCCGTCTCCACTGGCCGGTGAACCTAACGCGGCTGGCCGTCGTCAGCTTCTGCTTGGAAGGGCGTAACCTGACGTAGCTCACCCACTCGACGGAGGGAGACCGAGGCTGTGGCCAGCATCGAGACCGCGGCACCCCGGGGAGCAACCTTCTCCGACTACTACGACCGGATCGTCCACAACATCGAGCGCGTCATCCAGGGCAAGCGCGACGTGATCGAGCTGGTCCTGCTGTGCCTGGTGTCCGAGGGACACCTGCTGTTGGAAGACGTCCCCGGCGTAGGCAAGACAAACCTGGCGAAGTCGCTGGCGACGTCCATCGAGTGCAGCTTCGGCCGGGTGCAGTTCACTCCCGACCTGCTGCCGTCCGACGTGGTGGGGCTCACCGTGTGGAACCGAGGTGAGAACAGCTTCGACTTCCGGCCCGGGCCGGTGTTCAACAACATCGTCCTGGCCGACGAGATCAACCGGGCCTCGCCGAAGACCCAGGCCGCGCTGCTCGAAGCCATGGCCGAGGACCAGGTGACCGTGGACGGGGTGACCTACCCGCTGGACCAGCCGTTCATGGTCATCGCCACGCAGAACCCCATCGAGCACGAGGGCACCTACCCGCTGCCCGAGTCGCAGCTCGACCGGTTCCTCATGCGGGTGTCGGTGGGCTACCCGTCCCCCCACGCCGAGCTCGAGATCCTCGACACCCACGGCGACCATGACCCGTTCCGCGACATCGGGCCGGTGGTGAACGGCGAGGACGTGCAGCGCCTCGCCCTGGCCACCCGCCAGGTCCACGTGGCACCCAGCCTGAAGGCCTACCTGGTGGACGTGGCCCAGGCCACCCGGCGCAGCTCGCACCTGTCGCTGGGGGTGTCGCCCCGGGCGACGCTGGCCCTGCAGCGGGTGGCGAAGGCCCGCGCCGCGGCGGAAGGTCGCAGCTACGTCCTGCCCGACGACGTCAAGGCCCTGGCCGTGCCCGTCCTGGCCCACCGCCTCATCGTCACGCCCGAGGCCCAGCTCCAGGGCATCAGCCCGGCCGACGCGCTCGCCGAAGTGCTCCGGGCCGTGCCGGTGCCGGCCGCGCACTGAGGCCAGGCCAGCGTGCTGACCCGCCAGGGCTGGCTGTGCCTCTGGGGCGGGCTCGCGCTGCTGGGCCTCGCCCGGCTGCTGGGCATCGGCGAGCTCTACGTCTTCGGCGCCGTGGCCCTGGGGCTGCTGGCGGTGGCCGTGCTGTATGTGCGGCTGACCCGGCTCGACCTCCAGGTCGACCGGCACGTCTATCCCTCCCACGTGCACGCCGGCCAGCTCAGCCGGGTCGAGGTGCGCATCCGCAACCTGCGCCGCACCGAGACACCGGTGCTGCGGCTGCGCGACCCGGTGTCCGGCACCGCCGGCGCCGAGCTGCTCGTGCCCCCGCTCGACCAGGGGGCGGCCTCCACCGCCTCCTACCGGCTCCCGACCGATCGCCGCGGCCTGGTCCACGTGGGCCCGCTGCGGGTGGTGGTCACCGACCCGTTCGGCCTCGCGCACGTCCACACGGTGGCCGCGCCCAAGGTCGAGGTCACCGTGTTCCCCGCCGTCGAGGACATCCGACCGGTCCCCTTCACCAGCGGCAACGACCCCATGGCCGGCACGCTGCAGCCGCACGCGCTCGGCCGGGTGGGCGACGACTTCTACGCCCTGCGCCCTTACGTGGTGGGCGACGACCTGCGCCGCATCCACTGGCCCTCCACCGCCCGCCACGACGAGCTGCTGGTGCGCCAGCAGGAGCAGCCCTGGCAGGGCCGCACCACCGTGCTGCTGGACGTGCGCCGGGCCACCCATGACGCGGCCTCGTTCGAGGCCGCGGTGTCGGCCGCCGCCAGCATCGTGACCACCAACAGCGCCCGGCGGGACCTGATCCGCCTGGCCACCACCGACGGCGCCGACTCCGGCTTCGCGTCGGGCAGCATCCACGTCCAGGCGCTGCTCGAGCACCTGGCGGTGGTCGAGCCCACCGGCGGTGCCAGCCTGCGGGCCATGCTCGACCTGGTGAAGCGGGACGGGCAGGGCGCGCTGATCGTGGTCGTGGCCCAGGCCACCGGCGACGAGCTCCGGGCCACCGCCGGCCTGCGCCAGAAGTTCGGGCTCGTGGCGGTGGTGCGGGTCGACGCCGGCACCCGCCAGGCAGTCGAGGTGCCCGGCTCGGGCGTCTCGGTCGTCCGGGTCACCGCAGGCGTCCCGTTCGCCAAGGCCTGGGACCTGGCCATGGCGTCGTCCCGGCGCGGCGGCATCCCGGCCGGGACGGGACGATGAGCAAGCGCAGCGACCATCTGCTGCTGGCCAACGAGGCCGCGCTCTGCCTGGTGACCGTGTCCGCCATCGTGGGCATGCACCGCCTGTTCATCGACGGCTCGTACCGGGGACCGCTGGTGGCGGCGGCCATCGTGGCTCACGTCAGCGTGGCGGCGTTGCGCCGGGCGCGGGTCCATCTGGTCCCGGCGGCGCTGGTCACCGTGGCGCTGGCGATCATCTTCATCTCCTGGACCCGCTTCCCCGACACCACCCACTGGCTGCTCCCCACGGGCGAGACATGGACCAAGGCCGGTGACGACCTGTCGACCGCGTGGCGCCTGTTCGGCAAGGTGCGCGCCCCGGCCCCGGTGGAGAACGGCTTCCTCGCGGTGAGCGTGGCCGCCATCTGGCTCATCGTCTTCGTGGCCGACTGGGCCGCCTTCCGGGTCATGGCGACCTTCGAGGCCCTGCTTCCGGCCACCACCCTGTTCGTGTTCTCGGCCGCCCTGGGCGGGTCGGGCAGCCCGGTGGCCGGCGCCGCGCTGTTCGCGGCCTCCGCCCTGCTGTTCGTGCTGCTGCAGCGCACGTCGAACCAGGAACGCACCTCCCGCTGGGCCAGCGAGCACCGCGCCCAGGGCCGCTGGTCGCTGCTCGGCACCGGCGGCGCGCTCATCGGCCTGGCGGTGATCGGCGGCACCATCGCCGGCCCCCAGCTCCCCGGGGCAGACGAGGACGCCCTGCTGGCCTGGCGCGACCTCACCAAGGACACGCCGACCCGGGTGGTGCGCAGCCCGATGGTGCAGCTCCAGACCCGCCAGGTCGACCAGACCAACGTCGAGCTGTTCACGGTCAACAGCCCGGAGCCTTCCTACTGGCGCCTGACCTCGTTGGAGACCTTCGACGGCGACATCTGGAAGTCGTCCTACAGCACCGACGACGCGAACGGCGAGCTGCCCCGAGAGCTGGACCCGGCTTCGGCGACCGAGTCCGTCCACCAGACCTTCAACATCACCCAGCTGCGCTCGGTGTGGCTCCCGGCCGCCTTCGAGCCCCGGGCCATCGACACCGGCGACGACGATCAGCCCGCCGACTTCGACGAGCGCTCCAGCACGCTGCTGGTCGACCGCCGGGTGGACACGTCCGACGGCTACTCCTACGACGTCGACTCGGCCGTCCCGCACTGGACGGCCGAGGAGCTCCAGGCGGCGTCACCCGAGATCCCGGAGGAGATCGCCGACGTCTTCCGCCAGCTGCCGGACAACTTCCCCGAACGGGTCACCCAGGAGGCGCAGAGGGTCACCGCCGACGGCGACACGGTGTACGAGAAGGCCCTGCTGCTGCAGAGCTACTTCCGCGACCCGAGCCGTTTCACCTACGACCTCAACGTCGGCCAGGGCCACAGCAACCGGGCACTGGAGGCCTTCCTCTTCAATGGCGGCCGGGGCTACTGCGAGCAGTTCGCGGGCGCCTTCGCCGCGATGGCCCGCGCGGTCGACATCCCGGCGCGGGTGGCCGTCGGGTTCACCCCGGGGATCCGGGACGACAACGACCCCACCCTCTACCGGGTGCGCGGCATCCACGCCCACGCCTGGCCCGAGGTCTACCTGGGACAGTACGGCTGGGTGCCGTTCGAGCCGACTCCGACCCGCGGCCCGCCGGGGGCCTCGGACTTCCTCGGCGTCCCCGAGCGCCAGGAGACCGCGGATGGCGCGGCCACCACCAACGAGCTGAACGACCCCAACGCGGACCTCGGGATCGAGGGTGGCCCCGACGTTCAGACCGGTGACGTCCCCGGGCTGGAGCTCGGCGGCGGCGCCGAGGGTGGGGACACCACGGCCAAGGATGACGGCATCCTCCCCGGCCCGGTGAGGACCGCGCTGCAGATGCTGGGCTTCGCCGTGCTGGCCTACCTGGTGCTGGTGCCGCTCGCGCTGCTCGTCCAGCGGGCCGCCCGCCGGCGGCGGGCCTCGGCCCCCGCAGACCGGGTGCAGCTCGCCTGGCGGCTCGCCACCGAGCACGCCAGCGACGCGGGCGTCAGCCTGCCCCCGTACCTCACGCTGGCGGAGACGGCCGAGCGGCTGGCGACCGCCATGCCCACGACCGCCGACGCGGCCCGCGGCATCGCCCACACCATGGAACGCATCGCCTACGCGGAGCAGGCTCCCACCGAGGAGGAGGTGGCCGGCGCGGAGGAGGGCTCGGCCGCGGTGACCGCCGAGGCGCAGCGCCGCCAGCCGTGGACCACCCGGCTGGTCGCCCACTTCGACATCCGGCGGGTGCGCCGGGTCCGCCCCAGCCGCCTGATCGCCAGCCACGGCCCGCGCTGAGGCTCACCGCTTCACGGCCGTGCCGGGCGCGCGCGTCCGCCGGTCAAGCCGAACCCGCGCGGCTATTCGTCGTCTTCGGGCTCGTCGCGCTTGAAGCGCTCGCGCATGCGGCGACCCGCGCCGCCCAGGGCGTCTCGCAGGCCGTTGGCCCGGACCGTGCGAGTCAGCTGGTCGAGCCCGGCCCGGCCGAGCTTTCTCAGGTTGCGCTCGAACACCAGCGCGCACGCCAGCATGAGCAGGAACCCGGCGAACGACAGCAGGTACGACGTCGAGAGGCTGGCTATGAGGAACACGGCGCCGACCAGGAAACCCACCACCGACCACTTCATCCGGCGGACGGTGTGGCGGTAGAGCGTGGTCTCGCTGACTTCGCGCGCGAAGGACGGATCGTCCTCGTAGAACCGCTGGGCAATTTCCTGGAGGATGCGTTCCTCGTCCTCGGAAAGCGGCACCTCAGACCCCTTGACCGAACACCCTTGACCGAACACCCCTTGTCGCCCGGCTGACCGTACCGGTGCGATCAAGTGTTCCACAGGCTTTGACGAACGACAACGCGTGATTGCGCGAGAAATCGTCAATCTGTCGTCACCCGGGCTGCGCCGGACCGTCATCTGGCCCCCACTGGCCGTCACCACGGCGCTTTACGCGCAGTCCATCCCGCCCGACGGCGGCCGCGGGACCGATGGCACCGGTGCCGTAGCGCTCCCGGATGGCGTCGATCGCCCCGCTGGCCTCGTGCCATGCCGGGGCCCCGGCGTCGTCGAAGCTGAGCTGGCGGCCGGCGCCCTCGAGCAGCCCCGACACGGTCACGCCCAGCAGCCGCACGCCGGGCGACGGGTCCAGGCCGGCCAGCAGCGCCTGCGCATGGCGGGTCACCGCCGGGCCCTCGTCGATCGGGGCCGCGAGGGTGGTCGAGCGGGTCACCGTGCGGAAGTCACCGAAGCGCACCTTGACGGTGACGGTGCGGGCCACGAGGCCCTGCCGCCGCAGCCGCCAGGCCACGGCGTCGGCCATGCGGGCGGCCTCGCGGGCGAGGGTGTCGGGCTCGTGGTGGTCGTGGGCGAAGGTCTCCTCGTGCCCTATGGACTTCAGCTTCTGATCGGGCTCGACCGGCCGCGGGTCGACGCCCCGGGCCAGCAGGCCCAGCTGGCGGCCGTTCGCCGTGCCCAGCGCACCCACCAGCGCCGCCTCGGGCAGGTCGGCGATGTCCCCCACCGTGCGGACCCCCAGGCGCTCCAGCTTGCCGAGGGTCGCCGGCCCCACCCCCCACAGCGCGCGGGCCGGCAGGGGCCGCAGGAAGCCCTGCTCGTCTCCGGGCGCCACCACCCGGACGCCGGCGCCGGGGAGCGGCCCGGTGGGTGACGCCCGCGGCTTGGCCGCCTCCGAGGCGAGCTTGGCCACCAGCTTGGTGGCGGCCACGCCGACGGAGCAGGTCAGGCCCTCCCGGCCCTCGACCTCGGACCGGATGGCCCGGCCGATCTCGGCGCCTTCGCCGAACAGGCGCCGGGCCCCGGTCACGTCCAGGAACGCCTCGTCCAGGCTCAGCGGCTCGACCAGCGGCGTGTAGGCGCGGAAGATGTCCATCACCCGGCCGCTGACCTCGCCGTAGTGGTCGTGGTCGCCCGGTAGGAACACGGCCTGGGGGCAGAGGCGGCGGGCCTGGGTGCTGGGCATGGCCGAGAACACGCCGTAGGCGCGGGCCTCGTAGCTGGCCGCGGCCACCACGCCCCGCATGCCGGTGCCGCCCACCACCACCGGCCGGCCCCGCAGCTCGGGCCGGCGCAGCAGCTCCACGGACACGAAGAAGGCATCCATGTCCACGTGCAGGATGGTGCGGTCGTCACTCATCGGCGCACCGCTCACGCCTCACCGCCGGGTCACGACCGCCCGCGCCGGATCGTCGCCGTCGATCACGTAGCAGAAGCGCCGAGGCTGCTCCCAGCGCTCGGCCAGCCAGGCGCCCAGCGGCTCTCGGACCCAGGGGCGGCAGGTGGCCAGGTGCTGGCCGCAGGCTCCGAGATCGACGAACTCGGCGTCCACGACGATGCCGTCGGGATCGTCCACCCGCACCTCGCCGCTGAAGTCGACGGCCATGTGGGCCTCGACCCGCAGGTGCCAGCCCAGGCCGGGGGCCTCCACCTCGACCTCGTACACCGGGCCCTGCCAGGCCGACACCACCACGCCCGTCTCCTCCTCGACCTCGCGGGTGAGCCCGGCCAGCAGCGTCTCGCCCTCGTCGATCACCCCGCCCGGGGGGCTCCAGTCGTGATCGCCGTTGCGGCGCCGGTTGCGGACGAGCAGCAGGCCGCCGTCCGTCAGGATCAGGCCTCCTCCCACCAGCCACTGTCGCATGCCGCACAGTGTGGCACCGTGGGCCGATGGATCCCCCCACGTTGCACGCCAACGCCCGGGCCGTAGTGGACGCCGCCGCCGGCCTGGGGCTGGCCGTCGAGGTGCGCGAGTTCCCCGAGGGCACCCGCACGGCCGAGGACGCGGCCCGCGCCGTCGGCGTGGACGTGGGCCAGATCGTGAAGTCGCTCGTGTTCGCGGTGGGCGACGAGGTGGTCGTGGCTCTGGTGAGCGGGCCCAACCGCCTCGACGAGCGGCGCCTGGCCGAGGCCGCGGGCGACGGCTCGGCGCCGGTGACCCGGCCCGACGCCGCCGGGGTGCGGGCCGCCACCGGCTATCCCATCGGCGGGGTCCCGCCCTTCGGGCACCCGCGCCGGCTGGCCACGTTCGTGGACGAGGACCTGCTGGGTTACGACGAGCTGTGGGCCGCGGCGGGCACCCCGCGCCATGTCTTCCCCATCGCCCCCGCCGACCTCGTCCGGGCCACCGGCGGCCGGGTGGCCCCGCTGCGGGTGGCCGCCCGGTAGAAAGGGCCCATGCCCGACGACTACGCGCCCAGCGCCCTGCCTTCGCAGGGGGCCCGGGTGCTCGCCTTCGCGTCCATCCTCCTGGGGGGGCTGTGCGGCGGGCTCATCGGCTGGGCGCTGGTCGACATCCAGTGCAGCGGCGATTGCGGCGTCGTGGCCGGCATCGCCGGGCTGATCGGTGCGGTGCTGGGCGCGGCGGGCGTGGCCGTGGTGGCCGTGCTGGCGCTGCGCGCCATGGGCGAGTGGCGCACCATCCAGCACCGCCAGCCGGGCAAGCCCGAGCCCGGCGCGGGCCCGGGCACCAGCGCCGGGCCGAACGGCGCCGAGCCCTAGGGCCTAGACGAAGCGCAGGCGCCGGAAGCTCTCGGCGTGGTCGACGCCGGCCTGCGCGCCGGTCTCCGCCAGGCGGGCCCGGAGCAAGTCGGCCACGTGGGTCGGATCGCTGCCCACCCGGCTCTCGTGGCACGCCACCGCGGCCACCTTGGCCTCCACCGCGTCGGAAACGTCGACCCAGGCGTCGGCCTGAAACGTGCCCGACAGCAGCATGGCCTGCACCTGGTGGGGCGGACCCGCCTCGGGGAAGTACAGCGGGCTGGACGCGGCGGGGGCGACCGCGTCGACCACCGCCCAGCCCACCTCGCGGTGGTCGCGGTGGTTGACGTAGCTGTCGCCGAAGAACACCGCGGTCGGGTCGGGGCACACCACGATGTCGGGCCGATGCCGGCGCACCAGGCCTACCAGCCGGCCCCGCAGCGCCAGGTCGTTGGTGACCTCGCCGTCGGGCAGCCCCAACATGTCGACGCCGGCCAGGCCCAGCACCTCGGCGGCGGCACGCACCTCGCCCGCCCGTCGCTCGGCCAGCGCGGCCGGGTCGGTGGCCGGATCGGGCGAGCCCTTGTCGCCCGCGTTGACCACCACCAGGCGCACCTCGGCCCCCGTGGCCGCCCAGTGGGCCAGCGTGGCGCCGCACGACACCTCGGGATCGTCCGGATGGGCGTAGACCGCCATGGCCCGGGCGGGCACCTCGGCGAGCAGCGCGGTCACGGCGCGTCCCCGATGGCGGCGATGGCGACCTCCAGCGCCTCGTCGTCGATGCCGTGATGGGTCATGAGCCGCACCATCCCCGGTCCCAGCGTGACCCCGCCCACACCCCGCTCGGCCAGCGCCGTCAGCAGCTTGACCGGATCGTCGTGGCGGAACAGCACGACGTTGGTCGGCACTTCGGCCGGGTCGCAGCCCGCGTCCGGCCAGCGCTCGGCCACCGCCTCCGCCAGCCGGCGAGCCCGACGGTGGTCCTCGGCCAGCCGGTCGACCATGGTGTCCAGCGCCACCAGGCCGGCGGCGGCCAGGATGCCGACCTGGCGCATGCCCCCGCCCAGGCGCTTGCGCTCCAGCCGGGCTCGGGCGATCAGATCGGCCGGACCGGCCAGCAGCGATCCCACCGGGGCCGCCAGGCCCTTGGACAGGCACGACGTGACGGTGGTGGCGCCGGCCGAGCGCTGGGCCACGCTGGTGCCGGTGGCCACCGCGGCGTTGAACAGGCGGGCGCCGTCCAGGTGGACCGGCACCCCCACCGCGGCCACCGCTTCCAGCCGGTCGAGCGGCCAGGGCCGGCCGCCCGAGGCCAGGTGGGTGTCCTCCACGCACACCACCGCGGGCTCGGGCCAGCGGTGGGCTGCTCCCTCCACCAGGTGGGCCACCGCCGCGGGGTCGAGCGTGCCGTCGTCGTCGTCGATGACGTTGAGCTGCGCCACCTGGTTGAGGCCGAACGCCCCGCCCTCGTGGGTGACCACGTGCTGGCGCCGCCCGGCGATCACGATCGACCCGGCCGGGGCCAGCACCCGCAGGGCCACCTGGTTGGCCATGGTCCCCGACGGCAGGAACAGGGCCGCTGCCTTGCCGGTGAGCTCGGCGTAGCGCCGCTGCAGCCGGTTGACGGTGGGGTCGTCGCCGAAGCCGTCGTCGCCCACCTCGGCGGCGGCCATGGCCTCGCGCATGGCCGGCGTGGGGCGGGTGACGGTGTCGCTGCGGAGATCGACGGCGGGGGCGACGGGTGCGGTGTCGGCCATCGCAGGGCACGGTACCGTCGCACCCCATGAGCGTGCCCTCCGCTCCCCCGGGCGGTTCGATCGCGCCCGACCAGTTGCTGGCGCTGGCCACCGACGTGGCCACCCGGGCCGCCCGCCTCCTGCTCGCAGGCCAGGACCGGGAGCGCACCTCGATCGAGACCAAGTCGACCAGCACCGACATGGTCAGCGAGATGGACCGGGCGTCGGAGCAGCTCATCGTGCGCGAGCTGCTGACGGCCCGGCCGGACGACGGGATCGTGGGCGAGGAGGGCAGCGCTCTCACCGGCACCAGCGGCCTGCGGTGGGTGGTGGACCCGCTGGATGGCACCACCAACTACCTCTACGGCTTCCCGGGCTGGAGCGTCTCGATCGCGGTCGAGGACGAAGCGGGCGTGGTGGCGGGCGTGGTCGTCGACCCGTCGCACCGGGAGGTGTTCAGCGCCACCCGGGGCGGTGGCGCCCGCCGCAACGGCGAGCCCATCCGCTGCTCGGCCCAGACGGTCCTGGCCGAGACGCTGGTGGGGACGGGTTTCAACTACGAGGCCCGGCGGCGGCGGCGCCAAGCCGAAGTACTCGTGGATCTGTTGCCCGGGGTGCGCGACATCCGCCGCATGGGGGCGGCGTCGGTCGACCTGTGCTCGGTGGCCTGCGGCCGCCTCGACGCCTACTACGAGCGGGGTCTTTCCTGGTGGGATGTCGCGGCGGGTAGTCTCATCGCGGCGGAAGCGGGTGCCGTCATCTCCTCCCTAGACGGTGGCCCGGTCACCGGTGACTCAATCATGGCATCCGCCCCTGGCGTCGCCGCCGCTCTGAGTGAGCTTCTGCGCTCTCTCTGTGCACAAGATGTGTCGTGAGTCACCGAGAACGCCACATGTCACCGGATCGCAACGTGCTTGGACAGTGCACCGACACGAACTGTCGGCATCCTTGTACTGATGACCGCCGCGCCCGCTCCAACTCAGGGGACCTCCACTCCTGGGTCGACAACCGCCGGACAGCCCGCCTCCGAATCTGGGGCACTGTCCACCGCCGCCGGTAGCGACGCCTCGATCCCCACACCTCCGGAGCCTCCCATGCGCTCTCCCATCGACATCTCGACCGAGGGTGGCACCGTGGTCCTTTCCGTCGTGCGCTGCCTCGACGAGGCGGCCGGCGGCGCACTGCTCGAGGCCGCGTCCGCGGCGCTCGACAGAGCACCCTCCCGCATCGAGGTCGACCTGCGCGCCCTCGACTCGTTCACCGACGCCGGCGCCCGGGCGTTGGTGGGGTGCCGCGACCTCGGCGCCAAGCTCCCCGAGGGCCTGCACTACCGCACGGGCCGAGGGCCCGGGCGCGACGCCCTGCTGGCCGCTTACACCGACTACGACGCCGGTCCGCTCGCGGGGTGACCGGCGCGGTCACCGGGGGCGTTCTGCCCGCGCGTCTACGCGCGCGGCCTCTCGATGAGGCACGATCTTGAGCGTGGGTACTCGCATACTGTCCGTCGAAGACGATGAGCGCATCCGCACGGCGGTCAAGCTGGCCCTCGAGGACGAGGGTTGGTCGGTGGAAGAGGCCGGCACGGGTGAGGAGGCGCTGAACGCCTTCCAGCGCCAGCCCGCCGACGTCGTTCTCATCGACATCATGTTGCCCGGCATAGACGGCTTCGACGTGTGCCGGGCCATCCGGCGCACCTCGGACGTGCCGATCGTCATGGTCACCGCCCGCGCCGACACGCACGACGTCGTCGCCGGGCTCGAGGCCGGGGCCGACGACTACCTGACCAAGCCGTTCGCGCCCAAGGAGCTGTCGGCCCGCATCCGTGCCCTGCTGCGCCGGGTGCGCAGCAGCGACTCGGGCAGCAGCCACCTGCGCTTCGGCGAGCTCGAGATCATCCCGGACGAGGGCGTCGTCCGCCGCGGCGGCGAGGAGATCCACCTGACCAAGACCGAGTTCCGCCTGCTGGTCGAGCTCGGGTCCAGCCCCGGCCGCGTGTTCTCGCGCGAAGTGCTGCTCGAGCGGGTGTGGGGCTACGGCTACTTCGGCGACGGCCGGCTGGTCGACGTGCACGTCCGCCGCCTGCGGACCAAGGTCGAGGCCGACCCCGCCAACCCCCGCCACGTCGTGACCGTGCGGGGGCTCGGCTACAAGCTCCAGGCCTGATCCCCGGGTCCCATGCGGCCGCCTCGCCTGCTCCCCCGGCTCGGGCTCCGAGCCCGCATCACCATTGCCTTCGCGGTGGGCGCCCTGGTGATCTCGGCCGTGCTCGCGGGGGCGACGCTGGGGCTCACCCGGCAGAACCTCCTGGACCAGCGCGAGTCCAGCGCCACGGCCCGCACCTACCAGAATGCCGAAGCGGTGCGGCAGTTGCTGCCCCCGGGGGAGGCGGGGCCCGACTTCGACGCGGCTGACGTGCTCAGCTCGCTCCAGACCCCCAGCGGCTCCAACCCCGTCCTGCTCAAGGACGACCGCTGGTACCCGCTCACGCCCGAGTTCGGCGAGGACGAGCTGCCCGCGTCGCTGCGAGCCATGGTGCGCCGCGGCCAGCCGGCCCGCATGCGCTTCGACCACGACGGCGTGACGCAGTTGGCCGTGGGCGTGCCGCTCGAGTCCATCAACGGCGCCTACTTCGAGATCGTCTCGCTGGAGGAGCTGGAGGGCACGCTCGAGTCGATCGGCATCTCGCTCCTGGCCGCCGCCCTGCTGTCCACGTTGGCCGGCGCGGCGGTGGGCTGGTGGGCCGCCCGTCGGGTGCTGCGCCCGCTGCACGGCATCGGCGAAGCCGCCCACGCCATCGCCACCGGGCGGTTGGAGACCCGGGTCGAGGCCAGCGAGGACGCCGACCTCGCCACGCTGGCCGACTCGTTCAACGAGATGGCGGCGGCCATGGAGGAGCGCGTCCAGCGCGACGCCCGCTTCGCCTCCAACGTCAGCCACGAGCTGCGCTCGCCGCTCATGACCCTGGCCGCGTCGATCGAGGTCCTCCAGAACCAGCGCGACGACATGCCCGAGCGGGCCAAGGCCGCGCTCGACCTCATGGCGGCGGACATCGAGCGCTTCCGCCAGCTGGTCGAGGACCTGCTGGAGATCTCCCGCTTCGACGCCGGCGTCATGCACCTCGACCTGGAGGAGGTGAGGGTCGACGAGCTGGTCATGCAGGCGGTGACCGCCTCCACCGACGTGGACGTGACCGTCGACATCGACTCCGACCTGGCGGGCGTGGTGGTCAAGGCGGACAAGCGCCGCCTGTCCCGGGTGATCGCCAACCTGCTGGACAACGCGGCGAAGTACGGCGACGGCGCCTCGCGGGTCGAGCTGCGCAAGGCCGGCGACGCCGTGCTCATCGCGGTCGAGGACCACGGGCCCGGGGTCCCGCCCGAGGACCGCGAGGCGATCTTCTTCCGGTTCAACCGCGGCTCGTCGGCCGGGCACCGGCGCGGCATCGACGGCGTCGGCCTCGGCCTGGCTCTGGTGGCCGAGCACATCCGGCTCCACGGCGGGTCCGTGTGGGTGGAGGACCGCGCCAACGGCGAGTCCGGCGCCCGCTTCGTCATCGAGCTGCCCGCGGAGGCATCATGAGACGACCTTCCCGCCGGCCGGTGGCCGCGGCCGTCCTGGCCGGGATCGTCCTGCTGGGGGCGTGCGGCGTGCCGACCGACGACAAACCGCGGGCCATCTCCCGGGAGCAGGCGCCGGACCTGGACGAGGGCGAGCAGGACACCCGCCCGGCGGTCACCGAAGCGGCCACGCTCATCCTCACCCGGGTCGACGGGGCCACCAACTTCCTGGTGCCGGTCGAGGAGCAGGTCCCGGTGGACACCTCGTCCAAGCCGACACCCCGGACCGCGCTGGAGACGCTGCTCTCCTACACGCCGGGCGGGGACCTGCGCGCCCAGGGCATCACCACCCGCATCCCGCCCAACACCGCGCTGGCCAGCACGCCGGAGCTCGACGACCGGGGTGTGCTCACCGTCAACC